>Ga0255086_1000285_pt1 | contig 17916 bp, 20 predicted proteins | sample Colum_Cont_RepC__FD_188438 | JGI IMG/M metagenome (GOLD analysis project Ga0255086, IMG submission 188438) | Freshwater microbial communities from Columbia River, Oregon, United States - Colum_Cont_RepC_8d | ecosystem: Environmental > Aquatic > Freshwater > River | place: USA: Oregon | collected... | reverse complement strand
CCCGAAAGACGGGCTGGGTTAGCCCACCGGTTTGAGCTTGGCAGCAAAGCGCTGCGCGTTCTGCACGTAGTGCCGGGCCGAGAGACCGATGAAGGCGATCTCCTGCGGCGTGAGCTCGCGCTTGACCACGGCAGGCGAGCCCATGATCAGCACACCATCGGGGTAGCTCTTGTTCTCCGGCACCAGCGAGCCCGCACCAACGATGCTGTTCTTGCCGATCTTCGCGCGATTGAGAACCACGCTCTGGATACCGATCAGCGTGTTATCGCCAATCGTGCATCCATGCAGCATCACCTGATGGCCCACCGTCACATCGCGACCAATAGTGAGCGGCACGCCCACATCAGTATGCAGCACAGAGTTATCCTGAATATTGCTGCCTTCTCCGATGGTGATGGGCTCGTTGTCGCCGCGCACCGTGCAGCCAAACCAGACGTTGGCACCCGCTTGCATCACCACATTGCCGATGACGGCAGCGTTGTCCGCCACCCAGTTGTTGCCGAGCAGTTGGGGTTGCTTGTCTTCGAGGGCGTAGAGCATTTTCTTAACCGAGCAGGTCGTGGATTTTGGACAGTGTCGGCGCTTCGATCACGCCACGCTCGCAGACGATGGCGTCGATCAGCGCGGCGGGTGTGACATCGAACACCGGATTGAAGGCGGCCATGCCCACGGGGGCTATGGCCTGACCCTTGAACTCGGTCAACTCGCTGGCAGTGCGCGATTCAATCGGGATCGCCTCGCCATCCGGGCACTGCAAGTCAAAAGTGCCGGAGGGCGCGACCACCATGAACTTCGCCCCGTGCGCCTTGGCCGCTAGTGCGAGCGCATAGGTGCCGATCTTGTTGGCAGTGTCGCCATTGGCGGCGATGCGGTCGGCACCGACGATCACCCAATCAATCTTCCGCACTTTCATCAGGTGCGCAGCCGCACCATCAGCGATGAGCTGGGCAGGGATGCCCTCCTGCATCAGCTCCCAAGCCGTGAGCCGCGCGCCCTGCAACCAGGGCCGCGTCTCGGTGTTGAACACGCCCCCCAGCTTGCCCAGCGCGTGGGCGCTGCGAATCACCCCCAGCGCGGTGCCGTGGCCGCCGGTCGCCAGTGCACCGGTGTTGCAATGGGTGAGCACAGTCGCCCCCTGGGGCAGCAGGGCCGCACCAAGCGCGCCCATCTTCAGGTTCTGAGCCAGGTCTTCGTCATGGATGGCAATGGCCTCGGCGAGCAGCGCTGCTGCGCTGCGCGATGCCAGCTTGCCCATGCGCATCAGCGCCCAGCGCAGGTTGACGGCCGTGGGCCGCGATTCGGCCAGCACTTTTTCTGCGGCCGCATAGTCGCGACCCGCTTGCGCATCCAGCACCAAGCCGTAGGCGGCGGCAATGCCAATGGCAGGCGCACCGCGCACCGCCATGGCGTGAATGCCATGCGCCACTTCAACCGCCGAGCGACATTCGAGATAGGCCACCTGCTGCGGCAGCACGCGCTGATCCAGCAGCCGGAGGTGGTCATTGGCCCAGACAATGGGCTGCACAACAGAAGACGACATGAGGAGTCCCGTAAAATGCGAGGCACAAGAATCCACGAATTGTATTGCGCCCATGCAAGCCATTGACCTGATTGTCGTCCCGCGCTGGATCGTGCCGATCGAACCCGCTGGCGTCGTGTTGCAAGACCATGCGCTGGCCGTGGACAAGGGCCGCATCCTGGCCGTGCTGCCGCTGGCAGAAGTGGCCGCGCAATACACGGCGCGTGAGACCCTCACCCTGCCCTCGCATGTGGTGATGCCAGGACTGGTCAATGCGCACGCGCACTCCGCGATGACGCTGCTGCGCGGCATCGCCGATGACCTGCCGCTGATGGACTGGCTGCAAAACCACATCTGGCCCGCCGAAGGCGCGCACGTATCCCGGCAGTTCTGCATCGATGGCGTCAAGCTCGCCGCCGCCGAGATGATCTGTGGCGGCGTGACCACCGCCAACGACATGTATTTTTTCCCGGATGCGAGTGCAGAGGCTTTCAGTGCCGCCGGCATGCGCAGCGTGGTCAATCTGATTACGCTGGATTTCCCCAGCGCCTGGGCCGCGAATGCGGACGACTATCTGCACAAGGGCCTGGCCGTGCACGATGCGGTCAAGCACAACCCGCTGGTCACCAGCATTTTCGGGCCACATGCGCCATACACGGTGAGCGATGCGCCGCTCCGGAAAATCCGCGCCTATGCCAACGAACTGGGCATCGGCATCCACATGCATGTGCACGAAACCGCTGGTGAAGTCGCGATGGCTGAAGGCCAGAGCGGCAAGCGCCCCTGGCAGCGCTTGAAAGAACTGGAACTGCTCGCCCCAGATTTCGTCGCCGTGCACATGACCCAGCTCACTGACGCTGAAATTGCCGAGGCTGCCGAACTCGGCGTGCATGTGGTGCACTGCCCTCAAACTCGCCAGTGGCTTCTGCCCAGTCGACAAGCTGCTCAAGGCCGGGGTGAACGTTGCACTCGGCACCGACGGCGCGGCCGGCAACAACGACCTCGACCTGTTCAGCGAGATGAAAACCGCCGCTCTGCTCGCCAAGGCCGTGGCGGGTGATGCACAAGCCCTGCCCGCCCACGCCGCACTGCACATGGCCACGCTGGCCGGTGCCAAAGCCCTCATGCTCGATGAGCAGATCGGCTCCCTCGTGGCGGGCAAGCAGGCCGATTTCATCGCCGTCGATCTCGGTGCCCTCAACACCCAGCCTGTCTACAACGTGCTCTCGCAGCTCGCCTATGCCGTCAACAGCCGACAGGTGACGGATGTATTCGTCGCTGGCAAGCCACTGCTGAAAAGCGGCGTGCTGACCACACTGAGCCGCGACGAGGTGCTGGCCAAGGCAGGCGAATGGTCACGAAAAATCAAGCCATGAGCCCCTTCGCCAAGCTGCCAGCCCCGCCCTACTACGCCGTGATCTTCAGCGCCCAGCGCACCGAAGGCGACCATGGTTACGACGACACCGCCCAGCGCATGGTGGAACTCGCCATCACCATGCCGGGCTTTCTCGGTGTGGAGAGCACGCGCGATGCAAATGGCTTTGGCATCACCGTGTCCTACTGGCAGAGCGAAGCCGATATCGCCCACTGGAAAGCCGACATGGACCACAGGGCCGCGCGCGAGCAGGGGCGCAGTCGCTGGTACCAGCACTACGAATTGCGCGTGGCAAAAGTCGAGCGCGCCTATGGCAAACCTGTGAATACCGCATGAGCAGCAACGCCGACACCTCCGAACTCGCCAACTTCGACAAACAAGCCGCCACCTGGTGGGACCCGAAGGGTCCGATGCGGGCGCTGCACCACATCAACGGCCCGCGCCTGCGCTACATCGAGCACTGCGCCGGCGGCTTGAAAAACAAGCGCGTGCTGGATGTCGGCTGCGGTGGCGGCCTGCTCACCGAGGCACTCGCTGCCAGGGGTGCGAATGCCACCGGCATCGACCTTGCCGATGAAGTGCTTGAAGTCGCCCGGCTGCATGGGCTGGAGTCAGGCGTGAAAGCGACTTATCAGCGCCTCAGTGCCGAGCAGTTCGCCGCCCAGGAGCCTGCCAGCTTTGATCTGGTCTGCTGCCTGGAAATGCTGGAGCACGTGCCAGACCCCGCCAGCGTGATCGCCTCGGTCGCCCAGATCGCCAAGCCCGGTGCGACGGTGGTGTTCAGCACCATCAACCGCAACCCCAAAGCCTTTGCACTCGCGGTGGTGGGGGCCGAATACGTGCTCAGTCTTGTGCCGCGCGGCACCCACGACTACGCCAAGTTCATCAAGCCCAGCGAGCTGACGGCCTGGGCACGTGCAGCGGGACTGGAGCCCATCGAGATCAAGGGCCTGCAATACAACCCGCTCACCCAGCTCGCGAAGATCAACGACGACATCGACGTGAACTACTTTCTGCATTGCAAGAAGCCCCAATGAAGTTACCGGTGAAACCTGCTGCGATCTTCTTCGACCTCGACGGCACGCTGGTCGATACCGCGCCCGATCTGGGCGGCGCTGCCAATCACATCCGCGCCAATTTAGGGTTGCCCCCCTTGCCTTTGGCAGACTATCGGCCGCATGCCTCGGCCGGTGCGCGCGGCTTGCTTGGCAAGGCCATTGGCATCCAGTTGGAGCACCCAGAATATGTGAGCTACCGCGATGCATTTCTGGCCCACTATGCCGAACATCTGGCGGATCACTCCAGACTGTTCGATGGTTTTGCTGAAACCCTCGCAGGCCTCGCACAGCGAGGCGTGCCCTGGGGTGTGATGACCAACAAACCCAGTCAGTACACCATGGCCCTGATGAGGGCGCTGCAACTGGACAAGGTGGCCTGCGCCATCGTCAGCGCCGATCAAGCGCCCAGAGCCAAGCCTTCGCCGGATGGACTCTGGATGGTCTGCGAGCGTGCCGGCGTGGCAGCGGCACACTGTTGGTATGTCGGCGACGACAAGCGCGACATCGACGCCGGCCGCGCAGCGGGCATGACCACCATCGCCGCCGCCTGGGGCTATGAGGGCGAGCACCCGCTGGCCACCTGGGGGGCAGATTTCACCTGCGCCCATCCCACCGACCTACTCAAATTGATCGCATGAGCATCCCGGAAACCCCTGCACTAGCGGCTGATGCCCTCAAGGGTCGCGTCATCCTTATCACGGGTGCGGGCGATGGCCTGGGCCGTGCCACGGCCTTGGAGGCCGCGCGCTGCGGCGCGACAGTGATCCTGCTCGGCCGCACGATCAAGAAGCTAGAAGCCACCTACGACCTGATCGAAAAAGCCGGCTACGCCATGCCGGGCATCGTGCCGATGAACCTCAACGGCGCGGCGTGGAGCGACCATCAAACCGTCGCCGAAACCCTCCAAACCGAGTTTGGAAAGCTCGACGGCCTGGTGCATTGCGCCACCCATTTCACCGGCTTCATGCGGCTGGCGGATATCCCACCCAAGGACTGGCTTGACGGCGTGCAGACCAACCTCACCGCCGCCTATGTGCTCACCCGCAGCTGCCTGCCACTCTTGGAGAAATCCGCCGATGCCAGCGTGGTGTTCGTCACCGACACCGCCGGCCGTGCGCCGAAGGCCTATCACGGCGTTTATGGCATCACCAAGGCAGCCATTGAGGCCTTGAGTGCCACTTTCGCGCTTGACAGCGCAGGCACGCATCCGGGCCTGCGCTTCAACACCTTTCATCCGGGGGCGATGCGGACCGCAGTGCGGGTCAAGGGCTATTCGGGCGAAACCGGCATGGCAAACCCCGGCCCTGAGGCCGCTGCGCAACGGCTGGTCTGGCTGCTGTCAGACGCTAGCAAGGGCCTGAGCGGCAAGGCGCTCTGAGTCGACTCAGAGCACTGCTGCTCAGCTGTCGGACTCATCCTTCTTTTTGCGCAGGCCCAGCTGCGGCTTGCCGGGGCGGGTAGCCGCGCCATCCCTCACCACAAAGCGCTGCGTGGAGCCGGGCTTGCGCGGTGCCGGTTTGGCACCATAGGTCTTTTCGCCACCAGCAAAGCGCGGTTTGAAACCCGTGCCTTCACTGCTGCGCGCACGGTCACCATAGGGTTTGCGTTCGGCCCCGGCCTCGCTGCGTGGCCTGAATGACGGGCGCTCGCCGATGCTGCCGTCCTTGCGCCGGTACGGCTTGCTGACGCTGGGCTTGTCGGCGCGCACAAAGCGCGGGCGATCGGCGTCACTGCGCGCCGAACGCGGGGCGTCCTCACGCGCCGGGCGCTCGCCATAAGGTTTGCGGGCAGCGCCACCGTACGTCGGCTTGTCACCGTAAGGCTTGCGCTCGCCAAACGATGATGACTTGTCGCCATAGGGCTTGCGCGGTGCTGCGCCTTCACGCGGAGCATAAGGACGACGCTCGCGATCATCCGCATCACGTTGATAGCTGCGGGTCGGTTCTGCCGGCGCGCGGTCGCCGCGCTCGCTGTAGCTGCGCTCGCTCCTGGCACCAAAACCTTTGGCCTTGAACTGCTGGGGTGGGGCGTCGTCTTGCAGCGACTCCACCGCCGCGATGCGGGTCTTGCCCCAGGGGCTATCGGCCGCAGCACGGGCTTTCTGCACGACGTAGGTGGATTCCTCGTTCTCGCTGCCACCACGCCGCTCGGCGCGCTCGACCAGCTTGCGCTCGTCCCGCGTCGCCTTGACCCAGCGAGCGCCATCGTTCTCCCGACGCGCCTCGCGCTTCACCTTGGCGGCGGCGCGCACGGCGGTCTTACTGTCGCCGCGTTTCACGGGTGCTGCCGGTGCGGCTTCGCCGGCCTTCTGCGGCTTGTTCATGCTGTAGTCGCTCTTGGTGCGATGCGACTCGCGCACGCGCTCCGGCAGCAGCTCTTTTTCATCGAGATTCACGGCATCAATGAGCTTTTTCAGTTCTTCCGGCGTGGCCTCGCGATAGCTGCCGCTCTTGATACCTCCGCCGAGTTTGATCGGCCCGTAGGCGGTACGGATCAGACGGTTGACGGTGAGGCCCTGGCTCTCGAACAGGCGGCGCACCTCGCGATTACGGCCCTCGCTGATGGTGACGATGAACCACTTGTTGGCGCGGCCGGTGCCATTGCCCTCGCCTTCACTCTCGTCGTCTTCGACCTCGTTGTCGCCAAAACGGATGGACTCGAAGCTCGCCTCGCCGTCTTCCAACATCACACCCTTGCGCAGATTGGCAAACGCGTCTTCGCTCACTTCACCTAAGGCGCGCACGGCGTATTCTCGGCGCTGCTCGAAGCTGGGGTGCGTGAGGCGGCGTGCCAACTCACCATGATTAGTCATCAGCAGCAGGCCGCTGGTGTTCACGTCCAGGCGGCCCACCGCGATCCAGCGCCCCGTCTCCAGCTCCGGGAGTTTACGGAACACGGTGCGGCGGCCCTCCGGGTCGTCGCGCGTCACCATTTCGCCCGTGCGTTTCTTAAACAGCAGCACGCGCATCGGCTCGTTGCCGGCCTTCAACGACAGGCGCTTGCCGTCGAGTTTCACGGCATCGGCTTCAGTGATCTTAAGTCCCACCGTCGCGGTCTCGCCATTGACCACGAGGCGACCGTCGTTGATCCACTCCTCCACTTCGCGGCGTGAGCCATAGCCAAGGCCGCTGAGGAACTTCTGGATTCTTTCTGACATGGTGTGACGCCTCCCGGCGTGTAGGTGATGCGAGGTCAATCGTAGAGTGGGCAACAACAAACCGTTTGCCCACACGAGGTGAAGCAATGTTTCAATGAATCGTAGTGTCGCCCGGCGGCGTCAAAACATCTTCGGGTGCAACCGCTTGCGTCAGCCGCGTGAGTGCTGCTTCCAGCTGCTCCATGTCCTTGATCGCCGGCAGCTCCGGCAGCTGATCAAGGCTTTTGAGATTGAGATCGTCCAGCAGCTGGTGCGTGGTGCCGAACAGCGCCGGACGACCAATCACTTCTTTCACCCCCACTTCACGAATCCAGCCACGCTCCAGCAGGGTCTTGAGGATATTGCTGCTCACCGCGACACCGCGCACGTCTTCAATCTCGCCGCGCGTGATCGGCTGGCGATAGCAGATCAGCGCCAGCGTTTCGAGCAAGGCGCGGGTGAGCTTGGGGGGTTTTTCCTGCCACAGGCGAGAGACAATGTCGGCATAGGCTGCGCGCACCTGGATGCGCCAGCCACTAGAGACTTCCACCAGCTCCGAGGCACCGCTTTGCAAGCGTTGATCAAGCGCCTCCAGAGCCAGCCGCAGATCGCGCTTGGCCACCGGATAATCCACCGCCACGAGCTTGACCAGCTGTTCGATCGCCAGCGCCTGATCCGCAGCCAGCAGCAGCGCCTCGACCACACGGGAGAGATGCTCGTAGTCGAGCGTGGCCGGTGCCGGGTGCGGCAGCTCGGCGTCGGTCTGGGCGTCGTCTTTCACTTCGATCACCACATCGTTCGGATTAGTCATAACTCAGTTCTCCATCACCATGCGCCTCGCGAGGCTTGGCCTTGTCCAGCAAGATGGCCTCGAAGGGGCCGTCCTGCACCAGATCGATCAGCGCCAGCTTGGTGAGTTCAAGAATAGCCAGCAACACCACCACCACGCCGCCTTTGCCTTCGCTGAAATCCACCAGCTCGTAAAAATCCTTAGGCCCGGATTGCAACTGTTGCAGCACATGACTCATGCGCTCGCGCACGCTCAGTGGCTCACGCGCGACCTGATGTCGAGTAAACAGCTCGGCACGCTGCATGACATCACGAAAGGCCATCAGTAGCTCGCGCAGCCCCGGTACCGGCAAGGGGTGCTCGCTCTTGATCACCTCCGGTTTTGCCGAGGCCAAGTGCAGCTCGCGGCCGATGCGCGGCAGAGCATCAAGCTGCTCGGCCACATTCTTGAACCGCTCATACTCCTGCAGACGCCGCACCAACTCCATGCGCGGGTCCTCCACCGTCGCATCCTCGCGCACTGGCTTGGGCAGAAGGATGCGACTCTTGATCTCGGCCAGCAGCGCGGCCATCACCAGATACTCGGCGGCCAGCTCCAGCCGCAGGCCCGTCATCAACTCGATGTAGGCGACATACTGCTTTGTGATGGTGTGCACCGGAATATCGAGAATGTCGAGATTCTGGCGACGGATGAGATACAGCAGTAAATCCAGCGGGCCTTCAAAGGCTTCAAGGATGACCGAGAGCGCGTCCGGCGGGATGTAGAGATCGTTCGGCAAATCGAACGCCTGGCCGTTGACGCGCGCCAGCACCGGGCCGGGAGGCTCGGTACTGGCGACGACTTCTGGGAAGAGTTCTGCTTCGCTCATCACATCAGGCCGGGATGAACCCCAGCACCTCGTAGACCTGCTTGAGCGTGGCGTCGGCGCGGAGACTGGCGCGGTCGGCGCCATCGCGCAGCACGCGCTTGAGGCCTTCGGTATTGGCACGGATGTCGGCATAGCGGGTCTGCACCGGTTGCAGGCAGGCGATGACGGCATCGGCGACTTCGGTCTTGAGGTGGCCGTAGCCCTTGCCGGTAAAGCGTGTTTCGAGCGCGGCAAATGACTCGCCGGTGATGGCGGAGAGGATCGACAGCAGGTTGCTGACACCGGGCTTGGCGGCGATGTCGTGGCGGATGATGCCGTCCATGTCGGTGACCGCCCGCTTGAGCTTGCGGGTGATCACATCCGGTGCATCGAGCAGATAGATGGCATCGGTCTCGGCATCGCCGGATTTGCTCATCTTCGCGGTCGGGTCTTGTAGGCCCATGATGCGTGCACCCACGGGCGGGATCATCGGCTCCGGGATGGTGAACACCTTGCCGTAGAGGCCGTTGAAGCGCGTTGCCACATCGCGGGTGAGTTCGAGATGCTGCTTCTGGTCATCGCCCACCGGCACCTGGCTGGCTTGATACAGCAGGATGTCCGCCGCCATCAGCACCGGATAGGTGAACAGGCCAGCGTTGATGTTGTCGGCGTTCTTCAGCGACTTGTCCTTGAACTGGGTCATGCGGCTCAGCTCGCCGAACTGCGTGTAGCAGTTGAGCACCCAGCCGAGCTGTGCGTGGGCCTTCACATGGCTTTGCACGAACAGCACGTTCTTCGCCGGGTCGAGGCCGCAGGCGATGTAGAGCGCCAGAAACTCGTAGGCACGATCGAGCAGCACCTTGGGGTCTTGCCGCGCGGTGATCGCATGCAGGTCGACCATCATGTAGTGGCAGTCGTAGGTATCGCTCAAGGCCACCCAGTTCTTGAGTGCACCCAGCCAGTTGCCAAGGGTGAGGCGGCCAGAGGGCTGGATGCCGGAGAGCACAACGGGTTTGTTTGCCATGAGATCAGCCACGAATGCCAAGCAGGTTCAAGACCCCTGCCTGGCTGATGCCCACGAGCGGGCCAAGGATTTGTCCGAGCACACCCGTTGCCATCGCCACGATGAGAATCACCATGCCATAGGGTTCGAGCTTGCTGAGTGCAATGGCCTGTTTCATCGGCAGCAGACCGACGGCGACACGCCCTCCATCGAGCGGCGGCATCGGCAGCATGTTGAGCACCATCAGCACCAGATTGATCGAGAGGCCGGCAATACCCATCTGTGCGAGACCAAGCCACAGGCCTTCTTCATGCGGCTGGCCGAGCGCGATCTTCAGCAGCACTGCCCAGCCAATGGCCATGGCGAGATTCACGGCAGGCCCGGCAATGGCAACCAGCGCCATGTCCTTTTTTGGATTCTTGAGGTTGCGGTAGTCCACCGGCACTGGCTTGGCCCAGCCGAACAGAAAACCACCGAGCAACAGCAGCAGGCCCGGCACGAGGATGGTGCCAACAGGGTCGACATGTTTGAGCGGGTTGAGCGAGAGCCGCCCCTGGGCTGCGGCGGTGTTGTCGCCCAGCGCGCGTGCGACCCAGCCGTGCGCGACCTCGTGCAGGGTGATGGCGAACAGCACGGGCAGAGCCCAGACGGCCAGCTTCTGGGCGAGTTCGTTGAAATCAGGCATGCCCGCATTATAGGCGCTGACTCTGAGGGCCTTGTCCTTCACTGGGGTGCAGCCGATCATCCACACACAAGAAATCGGCTTGGCGGAGGAAACCCCCATGATCGTCTATGCAACGAGTGTTCTGGCCGGCTTGCTGTTCGCCAATGCCTTCGAGTGGTTTGCGCACAAGTACGTGCTGCACGGCACCCGCACCCCACAGGGCCGCAAGAGCCCGCGCCCCACCAGCATGAAAAGCCACTGGGCGCATCACAAGCTGGTGCGCACCAGCGACTTTCACGATGAGGCCTATCTGGAGGGCTATGGCCACTGGCGCATCAAGAACGAGGTGAACTCGCTGCTGGCCCTCTGTCTGCTCACCTCGCTGGCGCTGCCGTTTGCGCCGCTCTTCACGCTCGCCACTTGGTACTCGGCAGGCCAGTACTTTCGCAAGCACCGCAAGGCGCATCTCAACCCGGCCTGGGCCAAGGCAAACCTGCCCTGGCACTACGACCACCACATGAATGCCAACCAGGATGCCAACTGGTGCGTGACGCGGCCGTGGTTCGACTACCTGATGGGCACGCGGGTGATCACCAGTGCCGATCTGCAAGAGAGCAATCCCCTCGGCATCGCACTGCCCAAGGTCGTCGAGGCACCGCTCAACCGCTGGGTGCGGCGGCTGTCTCCAAGCACGTATGCACGGCTCGAAGCCGCTGGTGAAACCACGGCGGATATTCCGGCTACAGACCGAGCATAGACACGTCGCCCTTGCCCTGCCGCACCAGATCAGGTCCTTCTCCGCTCAGGTCGAGCACCGTGGTGGGCAGGGTGCCGCAGTCACCGGCATCCAGCACCAGATCAACGCTGTGGCGCAGCGCGGGCTCGGCATCGGCGGGCAGGCTCACCGGCTCATCCTGATCCGGAAACTGCAAGGTGCAAGAGATCAGCGGCTCATCGAGCAGCTCCAGCAGCGATTGCGCCACGCCGTGCTGCGGAATACGGATACCGATGGTCTTGCGTTTCTCGTGACTCAAGCGCTTCGGTAGCTCTTTCGAGGCGGGCAGGATGAAGGTGTACGGCCCCGGCGTGAGCTGTTTAAGCAGGCGAAACTGCCAGTTGTCCACCTTGGCGTAGCGGGCGATCTCCGAGAGGTCGCGGCAGACCAGCGTGAACTGGTGGTGCTTGTCGAACTGGCGGATGCGGCGCAGGCGCTCGGCGGCTTCGCGGTCATCCAGCCGACAGCCCAGCGCATAGCAGCTGTCCGTGGGGTATGCGATCACGCCACCATTGCGCACCACGTCTGCTGCCTGTTTCAGAAAGCGCTTTTGCGGAGTGATGGGGTGTAGTTCGAGAAAGTCGGCGGCCATCCGTCATTGTAGTGGGATGGTGGCGTTGCGCTTCTATAATCCGCGCCATGAAAACCCTGCTCGACCTACTGCCCGTCATTGCCTTTGGCGCCGCCTATTACCTTGGCGGCATCTATGCCGCCACCATTGCCATTGTGGTGGCGCTGGCCATCACCGTCATCGGCTTCAAGCTGTTGGATGGCCGCTGGCACAAGGCCCATGTCGTGGCCTTGGTGGCGTCGACTGTGCTCGGCGGCATTACCCTTGCGGTGCACGATCCCGCCTTCATCAAGCTCAAGCCCAGCATGGTCTACAGCATCTTCGCCGTGGCCTTGATCGGCTCGCACTTTGTAGGTGACAAGGTGCTGCTGCAACGGCTGCCGCAGAAAATGCTGTTGATGCCGGATGCAGTGTGGAAGCGCGTCAACCTCGCCTGGGCGCTGTTCTTCATCTTCTGCGCCGCACTCAATTATGTCGCTGCCTATCACCTCGACGAGGCCACCTGGGTCAAGCTCAAGCTGTTTGGCTTCAGCGTACTGATGATCGTCTTCATGCTCGCCCACCTACCCTTCGTCAGTCGCTACATGGTGCAGCCAGACGAGGTCGCCAAGTAGCGACATGAGCGCCGGCACGCGGATGGATCGGATTCGTAGCGCACTGCTGGCCGCGTTTCCCGATGCCGTGATCACCGTGCAGGACGACAGCCATCTGCATGCAGGCCATGCGGGTGCGGCTACAGGGCGCGGTCACTTCAGCGTGCGGGTGATGTCTGCCGCGTTCGAAGGCTTGCCACTGCTGGCACGTCACCGAGCGGTGTATACAGCGCTGGATGCCCTGATGCAGACCGACATCCACGCCCTGGCGATTGACGCCAGGCCACCGGGTTAGGCGCTACGGCGAACCTGCTGCGAGCACTTGCAACAACGGCTCCCAGCCCAACACTGCAACGCCCAGCTTCTCCGCCTTGGCAAGCTTGCTGCCAGCGGCTTCGCCCGCCACCAGATAGTCGGTTTTGGCGGAGACACTGCCCGTCACCTTGCCACCGGCGGCTTCAATGCGTGCCGCGACCGCTTCGCGTGATTCGGGCAGCGTGCCGGTGATGACAAACGTCTTGCCGGCCAGCGGCCCGCTGCTGCTGGCCTGCGGCGCGGGCCACTGCACACCGGCACTCACCAGCGCAGCGATCACTATGCGATTGCGCGGCTCGTTGAAAAAATGCGTGAGGTGGGCGGCCACGGTAGGCCCGACATCTGGCACGGCGCGTAGCTGGGGGAAGCGATCTTTCTCCTTGATGGCGGCATCGTGCTCAGTCGGCGCATCGGCTTCTGTGGCCGCATACAGCGCATCGAGCGTGCCAAATTGCCGCGCCAGATCACGGGCGGTTGCCTCGCCCAGCTGGGGGCAGCCGAGTGCAAACAGAAACCGCGCAAAACTCGTCTCACGACTGCCCGCGATGGCGGCGACCAGGTTGCTGGCCGACTTCTCACCCATGCGATCGAGCCCGACAAGCTCCTCTGTCGTCAGTGTGTATATATCCGCCGGCGATTCGACTCGACCATGTTCGATGAGCTGCGCCAACAGCTTTTCGCCCAGGCCATCGATGTCCATAGCCTTGCGCGAAACAAAGTGCACCAACGCGCCATGTAGCTGTGCACGGCAAGAGAGGCCATTGGTGCAACGCGCGATCACCTCGCCCTCGATGCGCTCCACCGCGCCGCCACACACGGGGCAAGAGGCCGGCAGAACAATTGCAGTGATCGGGCTGCGCTCCGGCACCACTACCGCCCCATCCAGCACCACGCCCACCACTTCAGGGATGACATCCCCTGCGCGCCGCACCCGCACGGTGTCGCCAGGCCAAAGGCCCTTGCGCGCCACCTCGTCCATGTTGTGCAGGGTGGCGTTGCTGACCGTGGCCCCCCCGACAAACACCGGTGCCAGCCGAGCCACGGGCGTAAGCGCACCCGTTCTGCCCACCTGGAACTCGACCTTTTCGAGCACTGTGTCAGCCTCTTCGGCCGCAAACTTGTAGGCCACCGCCCAGCGCGGCTCACGCGACACCGCGCCCAACTCCTCGCGACCTGCGAGGTCATCGAGTTTGAACACCACGCCGTCAATCTCGAACGGCAGCGCGGCGCGCTGCTGCTGCATTTGTGCAAAGTAGTGGATGCAGCCCTCCACGCCAGCAACGGTCTTGATCAGGTCAGACACCGGCAGGCCAAAGCTATGCAGTGCATCAAGCACTTGTGAGTGACGCACTGGCAAGGGCCAGCCCTCGACCACCCCCAGTCCATAGGCCAGAAAAGACAGCGGACGACTGGCAGTGATCGCTGAATCCAGCTGGCGCAGCGAACCTGCTGCGCCATTGCGCGGGTTCACAGGTGGCTTCTCGCCTCGCGCGGTGGCGTCTTGCACCCAGCGGCGGAAACCATCCAGCGGCAGATAGACCTCGCCGCGCACTTCGAGCACCTCTGGTGCCATGCCTTTCAGCGTGTGCGGCACCGCCGCAATGGTGCGCAGATTGGCGGTGATGTCTTCCCCTGTGCTGCCATCGCCACGCGTGGCACCCCGCACCAGCTGACCGCGCTCGTAGCGCAGCGACACCGCCAGACCATCCAGCTTGGGCTCAGCGGTGTAGTCCACCTGGTCGCGTAGCAGGGCTTCGCGCACGCGACGGTCGAAGTCGCGCAGCTCGGCTACGTCCATGGCCTTGCGCAGCGAGAGCATTGGCACGCGGTGCGGCACCGGCTCAAATCTGGCGCTGGCACTGCCTGCGACTTGCTGAGTCGGCGTGCCCGCCGCAATCAGATCAGGGTGCGCGGCTTCGAGCTGGCGCAACTCGTCAAAGCGCGCGTCGTATTCCGCATCCGACACCTGCGGATCATCCAGCACGTAATAGCGGTGATTCTGCGCGCGCAGCCACTCACGCAAAGCGGCGACACGCGCCGCAGGGGCGAGGCTCACCGCATTGGGTTCGCACGGGCCCACTGCTCAACCTCGCGTTCGAGCTTGAGCGTGGCCTCTGGCGACAAGGGCTGGCGGCGCATGTCGTATACCGCTGCATTGAGCGAGCCAGCCAGACTGTGCGCGGTGTCGAGCATCTCGCGGAAGGCCGTCAGCGCGGGCAAGGGGCCAGGCAACACCATGAAGATCGACAGACCCGGCGTACTGAAACGCTGCTGTTCGCTGGGGTCGATGATGCCGGGCTTGAGCAGGCTGGCGACGCTGTAGACCGTGTCGCCCTCTGCTTGACGGTGGTAGATCTGCTTGGCACCAAACTCCAGCCCGTGCTGCTGAAGCGCGGTATGGATCTGCGGCCCCAGGATGTGGGTGCCTTCGCGTTCGGCAATCAGCAGGGCAATGATTTTTTGTGGCGTTTCGCCACGGGCCATCTGGCTGGCGGTCGGTGCGCCATCAAGGCTCGGCGCAACCCGCGCAGGGCGGCGCTTGCCCACGCCAAACTCGTCAAACTGGCCGGTGGAACTGAACATATCCAGCTGCTTGTCGTTGACCTTGCCGCGTGAGGATGTGCCATCGGCATTCCAGTCGCCGAGCGGATCGCGATTGCGGCGGGACACCCACCAGACGAGCACGGCGGCACCTAGTCCTACAATCAGTACGGCCCAGTTGAGTGGCGTCATGCGGCGTTCTCGGTCGGCAATTCAGTGCCCGTCAATTCAACCGCCTGCGCCACGTCCACGCTCACCAGGCGGCTGACGCCCGGCTCCTGCATGGTGACGCCGTGCAGCTGGTTGGCGAGCTCCATCGTGATCTTGTTGTGGGTAATGATAATGAACTGCACGCCCGCCGACATTTCCCGGACGATCTCGCAGAAGCGCCCGACATTGGCGTCATCCAGCGGGGCGTCGACTTCGTCCATCAGGCAGAACGGCGCCGGGTTGAGCTGGAACAACGCCAGCAGCAAAGCCACCGCGGTCATCGCCTTCTCGCCACCCGACAGCAACTGGATCGTCGAATTGCGCTTGCCGGGCGGGCGGGCCATGACGCGCACACCGGTATCGAGCAGCGAATCGCCCGTGAGTTCGAGGTAGGCCTCGCCGCCGCCGAAGAGCTTGGGGAAGCGGTCCATGAATACCGCATTCACCGTGTCGAAGGTCTGCTTGAAGAGATCGCGCGTCTCGGTGTCGATCTTCTTCATCGCGTCTTCGAGCGTATTGAGCGCGCCGTCGAGGTCGGCGTGCTGCTCTTCCAGATACTTCGAGCGGGTCTGGCCCTCTTCCAGCTCCTGGATCGCGGCGAGATTGATGGCCCCCAGCCGCTCGATGCGGCGCAAGGTGCTGGCCAGCTTTTCTTCCCAGACTTCGGCGCTGGCGTCGTCGGCCAGGCCTGATTTCAGGGCGTCCAGTGCAAAGCCCGTCTCCGTGAACTGCTCCAGCAGCGAAGCCTCGCGGGCCTTGTCGCCCTCGGCATCGAGGCGGGACTGTTGCAGGCGGTCGCGGGCGGCGTCCTGCGCGAACTCGGCGGTGCGGGCCGCCTGCTGAGCGCTGCTGAGTTGCTGCTCGGCGGCACCGGCCTGCTCACGCGCACCGCGCAGCTTCTCGCGGGCGGCGGTGACGGCGGCACGGGCGGCTTCCACCTCCGCCGTGTTGGCGGTGATGGGCGCGGCCAGCTCGCCAGCCAGCGCTTCCTGCTCGGCCTTGGCCTTGGCACCGGCCTCGATGCGCGCGGCGATGTCCTGCAAGGTCTGCTGCAGCGCCGTGGCGGCACTGCGCTGGCCGGCGAGGCGCAGCTGCACGGCGTTGCGGGCCTGGGCGGCGGTGTTCAGCGCGTTGCGCACACGGCCCACGGCATCGCGGGCGCGGGCCTGGCTCTGCTGCAACTCCGCACGCTCGGCTTTGAGCTGGGTGGCGGTGGCTTCGAGCTGGGCCAGCTTTTCGCGGGACTCGGCGGCTTCGGTGTTCTGCTGCGTCTGCTGCTCGCCCAAGCCTTGCAGCTCCTGCGCGAGCTGGCTGGCACGGGCCAGCACCTGCTCCAGCCGCACCGCCTGCGCCTGGCGGAAGGCCATGCGCTGCGCCTGGCGTTGGCGGCGTTGTTCGGTCTTTACAGCGAGATCACGACGCTCGGTTTCGAGCTGCTGCTGCTGCTGGCGGGCACCGCCCAGTTCCTGTTCCTGAGTCGCGACCTTGGCCGACAGCTCTTCAATGGTGGCCTTGAGCTGTTTGAGCAGTTGTCCCCGCGCGAGCACACCAGAGGTGCTGTCGCCGGTCTTGGGGTGGCGCACCCAGCCACGGCCGCGCCAGACGCCATCGGCGGTGATGACGGACTCGCCGGCCAGCAGCGTCGCGGCGCGGCGCTTGGCCTCGTCGGCATTCGCGGCGATGAAGATGCCATGCAGCACCTCGACCACCGCCGCCGGGCCGGTGACGTGGTGCGAGAGCCGATCCGTCTCGCTCTGCGCTTCGCCGGTGGTGGGGTCGACGAGCGCGATGCCCGCCTTGGGCGCGGCACTGGCCTCGGCAAACGCCAGCGTCAGCGGTGCTTGCAGCAGGCCACCCAGCACGTGCTCCACGGCGGCTTCCCAACCACCACCCACTTGCAGACTGGCGGCAAGGCGCGGGGCTTCGCTCAAGTTCTGCTGGCGCAGCCACTGGTTGAGTTCGGCGTCGTCCTGGCGGAGTGCGGCCTGTTGCAGCGTTTCCAGCGAGGCGAGCCGGCCCTTGGCGGATTGCAGGGCCTGGCGGTCTTCGTGCAGGCGGCCTTCCAGCGCGCAGGCTGGAGAGCTGCTGATCCACCTGCTGCAAGGCAGCCTGGGCATCGGCCAGCTCGGTTTGCAGGGTGGTGAGTTCGGTGTCGGCTTCCAGCAGGCTGGACTGGATCGGCGCGGCGTTGAGCCCGCCGTGCTCGGCGCTCAGGCGCTTGTGGCGCTCGTCGAGCATGAAGCGCGCGCGGTCGAGCTGCTGCACGCGCACGCGCTCGGCTTCCACCTGCGTCAGCGGCGCTTCGGAACGAGCGAGATGCTCGTTCCAGCGGGTTTGCTCCGCCACTACCTCGGCCTCGGCCTTGCTGACGGCGGCGAGTGCATCGCCCTCGGCGGCTTCGGCGGTTTTCACCTGGCTGTCGAGGCCGGTGACTTCGGTCTCCAGCGCCTGCAAACGGCCCTGCTCGCGCTGCTCGCGCCCTTGCAGGTCGGCCAGCTGGCGGGCGAGCTGTTCCAGCT
>Ga0255086_1000280_pt1 | contig 18272 bp, 19 predicted proteins | sample Colum_Cont_RepC__FD_188438 | JGI IMG/M metagenome (GOLD analysis project Ga0255086, IMG submission 188438) | Freshwater microbial communities from Columbia River, Oregon, United States - Colum_Cont_RepC_8d | ecosystem: Environmental > Aquatic > Freshwater > River | place: USA: Oregon | collected... | reverse complement strand
GAGAAATCAGCTACTGCAAAAGAACATTGGCCTTACAGAGGCGCAAACGAAGTACACAGCAGGTCGCAATCAAGGTGTTAATCAATACCAAGCGCAACAACTAGCTATTCAGCAATGGCGGGCCTTAGGCGAAGACGGTCAATTCCAAGTAATTGAAGCCGGTGGAACTCCACAAGAGTGGATTGCACAGCAAGCAGCACAACTGATGTCAGGCGGCGGCATGATGCCTGCTGATGCTGGTGCTAGTGCTGGTGCTGCGGCAGGCGGTATGGGTGCAGCGAATACGCCGTTTACTGGCGGCGGTGCAGCAAGGCCGATGATGAATGTGCCTGTGAATGTGCAGGAGAACATTCGTCGCACGCTAGACGAAGCGGGCATTACTGACCCCAAGCAGCGCCAAATCGCAGCAGGTCAAATCCTGCGTGGTGAGTGGGGTGCGCGTAAGGAAGCCAAGGTTGTGCCTGGCGAACCTGCAATTACAAAAGATTACACGCCACAAAAAGACGCAAACGGCAAATATCCTGCATGGATTGCGCCGTATGTCAAACCAGATGGAACAATTGACAAAGAAAAATATCAAGCAGACGCAGCTGAAAGAATGCGCCGTAACGAGTTGCCGACCATTACAGATGCTTCTTTGCAAGCCTCAGAGCGAGCTTTAAACCTCAATGAGTCCTTGTCTACCTTACAACCAAAGGGGACTAAGTCGATTGGTGAATACAGAAAAGAACTTGAAGGGCTAGACATCAACAAAATTGCGTCTGAAGAAGATGCCGACAATGTTATTGATCGCCTGAGAGGCATTGACAAGATCTACAAAGTAGGCTTGGGCAATGTGATTCGTGAAATTGAAGATATGAAAAAGCGGGGCGCATATCCCGCCGGAAGTATGACTGCCGCTCAATTGGAAGCCAAGCGCAAAAAACAATACGAGCGTGGGTATTACCAAGGTGAAGCGTCAGCCAAAAAAATGGATGAAAACCAAAAAGCGGAAGAACGTTTGGCATGGGAAACGGCTTCTAGGATGCGAGCAAGCGAGGACGCTTATGCAAAATACAATGCGTCAAAAGCTGGCTCGACAAAATCTGTAGATCCCAAAGTGACTACTATTTCTGAGTTTGCCAAAATGTACAATGTCAGCGAGCAGGATGTGCTTAAGGCATTGCAGGAAGCACGCGCCAAGGCTTCTAAATAACCAACACAGCTAGCACATGGATCAAGAATACGATCTGTCGTGGGTTAACGCACCGTCTCCCACCCCGCAGCTTGCTGGCGGCGGTATGCCTGACCTGTCGTGGGCAGAAGAATCGGGGTCGTATTCTCTAGGCGAGCATTTGCAGCAAGCTGGCAGCAGTTTGGTAAGCGGCCTTACCAGCACCTTTACCGGCGCAGTAGAGGGTTTGGGTATTGCGGCTGAAGGTTTGTTTGGCGAGTCCAGCGTTGATGACTGGGCGCGTGAGACGCAAGCAAGCATTCAGTCAGCAGTACCTGGGGTTGAGGGGCTAGGCGATTCGTGGACGGCGAAGATCAGCAGCGCATTTGGTTCTGCGTTTGGCTATGTCGGCGCTGGCTTTGCAACCGGCGGTTTAGGAACTGTAGCTAGCGGAAGTGCGGCTGTTGGCCGTGGTTTAGCTATGGTGTCGTCTGGTTCGCTTGGTGCGTTAGGCACGGGCGCGTCTCGATACTCAGAAGCGGTGCAACTAGGCAAATCGGAAGAGGACGCATGGAAGTCCTACTTTGTTGGTTTGGGTATTGGCTCGCTGGAAGCCATGCCTGTCGGTCTAAACCGCGCTGCAATGCGTCTAGCCAAAGCTAACAAGGCTTCAGGCGGTGCGCTTAAGAACATCACGGTCGGTCAAGTGATGCTCGCTGAAGGCTTAGAAGAAGCCGGACAAGAGATGTTGTCTGAGGGTTTAAACCAACTCAGCGACTACGCCCTAAGCATCAAGTCGGCAGAGGAAGCGTTTGACCTAAACCAACTGCTTGAGTCAGGCGTACTGGGCTTCCTGCCAGGCTCCGCTATTGGCGGTATTACAGCTAAAAGCCAGATTGCTGCATCACTTGCAGAAGCACGCAAGGAAGCTGAAACCGCAGAAGAGGCCAAGGTTGCAGAAGAACTAAAGGCCCAACGCGGTCAACTGCTTGCCGAGCAAATTGGTGCGGTAGAAACGCAGGCCAAGCAAGCACAAGAGTTGGTTGCTGCTGGCGAGGCAGAGCTAGCTCGGTTGGAAGGTCGCGCTCCGACTACGGAGGCTGCACCTGCGGCAGAAACACCTGAAGCTGCGGCTGTAACAACTGCTGAAGGAATGCCCGTAACAGCAGAAACGCCGGCTGTTGTTGACGGCGAAGCTGCTACAGCTACTCCTGCTGCACCACAAGTCACGGAAAAAGATATTCAGCCACTTCAAATTGAGGGGCTAGAAGACATGCCGTTTTTTAATTACGGCAACCGTGTAATGACGTTTGTCAAAATTGGCGACACGCTGCAACCATTTTATAGGTCATCTGGAAGAAACGCTAAAAAAGGCGTATCCGCAGGACAATGGTTGCCGTTTTTTGGAGTTTCAACACAAGGAATTGGCGCAGAGCTTGGATGGGTAGCAAAGACTGGCGAAGTTGGAAACTATTACGGTAGTGCGTCTCTTAAAGCAGCCGGTGAAATGCTTGACGCAAAGTATGGAACAGATGCTTTGCCGGATGAAAACGTGCCACAAGTTGCAATGTCTGGCATGAAAGCAAAGCTAAAAAAGAACGCTAAAATTACTACTGCTGAAAAAATTAATGCTGCAACCGGTTATACATTTAAAGATTTTCACCCAACTGGAGCAACTTCGGAGCAAAGCGCAGCCGTAATTGATTTTATTAAATCTCGCGTAGCCAAACTTGATGCCCTTGTTGCGTCTACTGCTGCTGCCGCTACACCTGCTGCGGTTCCAACGGGTACGCCAGAGCAAATTGCAACGGTCAAAGGCCAGCTAGCTTTGTTGCGTCAAAACCGTGACGCGCTTGCTGCACAGTTAAAAGCAATCACCGAAGAAACAACCGACGAAGGCAAGGCGCTGCTTGCTGGCGCGTATGGTGAGGCACAAGCTCGCGCTGAAGCTAAGGGACTAGGCGAGCAGTTTCGTGCTGCTGTAACGCCTGGCGCAGAACGGTTGCTAACAACCGAAGAGCAAGCTGAATGGGATGAAAAGAAGCAGAAACTCGGCAAGCGCGAGATTTTCAAAAAAGACTATGACGGCCTTAAAAACAGTCGGTTGGTAGTTGCGGCAAACGAAGCGCAGCAAAAAGCCGAGAAGGTACTGACCGACCTAGGGTTCAAGGTTGAGTTCTTAGACCCAGGTAACGACAACAAGACATTTAAAGGCTTGGAAGACGGTACGACCGTTTACCTAAACGCACGGTTGTCAGACGAAGCGCTGTTGCGTCGCGTGGCGCGTCACGAGGCATTCCACGGTGTGTTCCGCTCCAAGGACGGCCAAGACCTGTGGAAAGACACCATGCAGCGTTTGCAGCAGGCCGCGCCTAATGTCTGGGCCGCAGCGCAACGCAAGGCTTTAGGTGAACTAGCGACCACTACAGGGTCTAAGGAAAAGCTCAAAGCGTTGTTGTCTACGCCGGAAGGCCGTGAACAACTTCTAAACGAACAGGGTTCGTCTGCCGTTGACATTTTCAGCGCGACGATGGATGCGCTTGAGGCAAACCCTGAACTAGCCGACGAGGCTATGCAGGCTGACCCGACCTTCTTCCAGCAGCTGTACGACTGGGTAAAGACGAAGCTCAACAAGCTGGGCTTTAAGTTTGAAACGCTAGCTGACGCTGATCGTCGTGCAATTGAGAAGCTACCTAAGCTGCTGTATGACACCGAGCGCGGCGATGTAGAGGTAGAAGCATCTGCCAACGAGCGCATTGCTGGAGCGCAGGTGCTATTGCGGTTGCTGGCTGCGGCAGAGGCTGGAACTGTAGCTGCTGCATCTGGCCGTGAGCGCCAGGCGCGTATGTTTGCTTCGCGCACGCTAGGTGAGCTAGAAGCTACACGCACGAAGGAAGAGCTAGCCAAGCGGCTAGAGGAAGAACAAGCTGCCCGCGAAACGGCTGCATACGAAGATCGGCGCAAGAAGGCTGTCGATGCAGCACGGGCGCGTCTAGGCCGCATTAAAACGGCGGACGAAGAGTGGAAGGTCATTGAGGCTATCGGTCGCGCCAGCACGCCTGCAAAGCAGCGCGAGGCTTTAGCTACGCTGCCAGGGCTTCCGACTGACCTGCGTCCCGAAGAGGTCGCTAGCTATGTGCAAGCGGCCACCGAGCGATTCGATGCTAACGAAGCCAAGAAGGCTGACGAGGAAGCAAAGCGTGTAGCGGCGCTGGAAAAGCAGCGTAAAAAAGAAACGGACGCTGCCCGCAAACTTGCTACGGCGCAACGCGAGCAAGAAAAGCGCAAGGAAGAAAAGTACTACGCCAAGCTAAAAGAACTGGCTAGCGACACCCCCACCGGCTCTGCGGCAGGTGTAGTCAACCGCATTGCTGCGACCGATGGTGACCAAGCCGTTGCAGAGGACGCTGTGCGGTCGTTCCTTGGCAAGGAAGCTACTGATGACGAGGTTATCGTTGCAGCGCAAACTGCTCGAGAGACTGCTATTCGTCGTGCAGCCCGCCTTGCCGAAGAGAAGCAACGCAAGGCTAAGGAAGTCCAAGACGCTAAAGATGCACAGGCGCGGCAAGCGGCAGAGCGCGAAGCTAAACGAGCGCAAGAGCGCAAGGATCGTTTGGAAGCTCAAGCTGCAAGAGCGCAAGCTAAGGCAGATGAGCGCCAGCGCAAGCTAGATGAAAAGGCCGCTGCTCGCCAACGCCGCGAGGATGAAGCTCGTGCGGCTGAAGTCCGTGCGCAAGAAGAAGCTGAACAACAAGCTGCCCTAGATGCCGCCGAAGCAGAACGCCTTGCTACGGAGCAAGCACAACAAGAAGCGCAGGACGCGGCTGACCGTCAGCGCCGTAGACGCGAGAAGCTGCCTACGGTGGCACGCGGTCGGTTTGTGCCAGGGCAGTTGCGCGTGGGGGACATTGTCAATTTCAACAACCGCGCATCCAAGGTTGTAGATGCATCCGGTAGCGGCTTTGACCAACGCATCAAGGTAGTGCCGATTACCAACGAAGAAGCTGCACTAGCCGATGTCGTGGAAGAACGCGGCACGAAAGACTGGTGGAACGCTATCCCGTGGATGGGCGAGCCGGTAGCAATTGACATGACCGACAAGCGTTTGCTCTCTGTTATTGCCAAGCGCAGCGACACGGAGGTTATGACGCAAGACGGCAAGAAGGCGTTGCGTAAGCGTTACGAGGCTGACTTGGCCCGTAAGGAAGGCGACGCGCCGCTGTTCTCAGCTAAAGGTCAAGCCATCACTCCAGAGATGGAGGCCGAGTACATGGCTGCGGCAGAGGCTGGCGATCTGGCAACTGCCCAGCGGATGGTGGATACTGCCGCAAATAAAGTTCAACAAACTGTAGAACCAGAACTACGATCTTATGCAACTGATCTTGCTGCACTTGCGCAAAAAGAATATGACGAATGGGATCAGGACGACGACGGTTACTCAGAAGAACTAGGTACTGGAGGAATTTGCGACAGAATTGCCGACGCTATTGGTGGATATTTATCAAATCGAGGATTTGACATTGAAAACGGCGGTCAAGATGGGGACGATCACGCTTGGATTTATGCGTCAAAACACGGGATGACGTTTGCAGTTGATATTGCACCAAACACTTACGAAATTGGTGGTGGATATTCATGGCGAAAACGTCCAAATGTTGTATTTGATGGAAAACACATTGATATTGGTGCTATGCCATACGATGCTGTTTATGGCAAGCCTTACACGCCAGAAACCATTATTCGGGACGACAACGGCAACGTAATCCCGTTGTCACAACGCTTCCAAGACACGATTGACGACATTCGTTACTCGGTAAGAGCCAAAGTTCCTGCTGCCGTTGGCTTTGCTGGTGGAGGCACGTTTGAGATCGCGTTGAGCGATGTGCTTGACACGCAGTTGGCCGTTGAGATGCAGCCTGACATTGCCGAAGCGTACAACCGCAACGCGCAGCGTCCTTCCACGGTTGCCAAGATTGGCGATGTCAATGCCGAAGACTTTAAGGGCAAGGTGCTAGCTCACTTTAGCCCGCCGTGCGTTGACTCGTCGTTGCTGCGTAGCGGCCAAGGTGTAAACAAGGCCGAGGAAACAGAGCGCGGGCGTGAAGTAGCCAACATTATCCGCGTGGCCCAGAACCCGATTGTCGTTATTGAAAACGTTAGAGAATACGGCAAATCGGAAGCGTACAAGCTGATCACGGACGCGCTTACGGAATCGGGCTACACCTGGGACGCGCATGTGTACAAGGCGCAGGACTACGGTTCGCCTAGCAAGCGTCAGCGGCTGTTTGTTCGCGCTGTAAAACAAGGCGAGTTGCCGCCGCGTCCTGAGCCTACGCACTCCAACAAGCCCACTTTGTTTGAAGCTCCGTATGCCTCGTGGGGCGACGCGCTAGCTGATGTCATCGACACGCTGCCTGAGTTTAAGGGCGAATTGCCGCCGTATGTGTTGAAGGCGCTGAAGTCGGCCAACATTGATCCCAAAGCTCCGAGCAAGGCGTACTACATCAGCGGCACGCAGGTACACGGGCTAGCGCCTCTGTCGCCGTTCGATAAGCCTTCGCCTGGCATGGTTGCAAGTGGCGCAGAAACCCCGCGCATCCTTATGCCCGATGGCCGCGTCCTGCGCGTCACGCCTGAGGCGATGAAGCGCCTCATGGGCTTTGGCGCAGAGATGCAGTTGCCGAGCGATCCGAAGCTAGCCAAGCGCATTGTGGGCAACGGTATCCCCAAGCCGCTGACCCGTGCAGTTGTACTGCCGCTGCTGGAGTCGCAAGGCGTGCTAGACACGCAAGGGCCGATGTTCTCTGTCAAAGGCAAGGGCGGCGAAAAGCCTGGCAAACCTAGCAAGCCTAAGCGTGTTTCAGCCAAAGCAGCTAAGAGTGCCAAAGCTGCGTTGAAGGAAGCGCAGCAACGTGCCGCAGCAGCAAAGCTAAAGCGTGCGAAGGATGCGTTGCGCAAAGAGGTAAAGCCGCTAGCCGAACAAGCGCTAAAGGAAGGCGAAGGCACATCGGTTGGTGAAGCGCCGGGTTCAGCAATCGCTGCGACCACAGAAGAAGCACGCGCTTTGACTCGTGGCGTGCGCGAGTACATGCGGCAGATTGAGTACCAGATTCTGCCCACGCTGAAGGCTGACGATGACGCTCGCGCCTTTGCGCTTGCCGAGCTTGAGAACGACTACGAGGGCACAAAAGAAGCGTTGTTCGAGGAGATCCGCAACAACGGTTCTGTCAGCGAGCCGTGGAAGCAGTACGCCGTCATGGCGATTGCTGCGCAGGAAGCCGAGAGCGCTACCACAGGTCGCATGACGACCGACAAGTTCTACGCTGCATACGAGGCTGAGTCGTACGACGCTGCGATCCGCCGTAACGCTAGCGCTCAACTCCGCGTGCGTAAGGATGCAGTCATGGCTGCACGCAAGCGCAACAAAGCGCATGTGTTTGCAGGTACAAGCTCGCTGCGTAAGGCCGAGCGGGCGCTGAACAAGGCGCTAGAAGGTGGCAACAAGGCTGATGTTGCCAAGGCCCGCAAGGAAGTAGAGAAGATCCGCCGCGACCATGCCCAAGCGGTTGTGGAGTACCTCGACAAGAAGCGCGAGGAAGGCTACGACGTTGATGACATGTTCTCCTACCTTGCCAAGGGAGATCTTGTCACCTTCTCGCGTTTGATGCGCGGGTTGCATGGTGCGCGAACGGAAGCTGACTTGCGTGCTGGCCGCGTGAAGTCGGTTTGGGACGCATTCATTGAAGCGCGTCACGCCTCGATGCTAAGTGGCCCTGGCACTCACATCGCCAACATCGCCGGTAACGCCGCGATGATGTCGTTGCGCACTACGCGCCAGCTTGCCGAGGTGCTTACAAACCTAGTCATCCGTGACCGTGACAGCGCGGATTTTGGTGACTTCAAAGCCTACATGACGGGCTGGCTGCGCTCGCTGGGTCGAGCCATGCGCAACTTCGTCATGGCGTACCGCACGGACATGCCGGTGTTCGAGGCGCAACTCAACGCTGACTCAACGCTGGAGTTTGCCGAGCAGGCTAATGCGATCCCTGGCCTTATTGGACGCATCCTGCGCTTCCCCTCGCTGACGACCCTACGGGCGTTCGACGAGTTGTTTAAGACGATGGCAGCGCACACGGAAGCCGGTAGCTTGGCCTACCGCCAAGGCCGCAGAGACGGCTTGTCGGGCGCAGGCTTAGAATCGTTTATCGACTACGTCCTAACCGACTACAACCACCCGCTGTGGCAAGAAGGTTTGGAACGCGCTCGCACAACGGTGTTCCAGGCGCGTAGCGACGAACTGACGCGAGTGTTGCTGCAAGCGCGTAATTGGCTGGACAATAACCCGACGACCGTTCCCATCGGCTCGTTCTTGTTGCCCTACATCAAGACCCCGACCCAAATTATCAAGGTCGGCTTGTCGATGCCGATTCACCCGTTTGTCCCGATGTTCAAGTTTGCCAAGCAAGCCTTGGGTGCTGGGACTTACGAGAAGTCGGAGCGTGTGCCGGATGCCGCCAACGCCATGGTTGCGGTGGGCATGCTGGTCTTGGCGTACAGCCTTTTGGGCGACGACGACGACGACCAACCGGCGCTCACGGGTGCTGCTCCCGCAGACTACCGCGAACGGCAACTGGCCGAGCGTACTGCGCCGCCTAACAGCATCCGCGTGGGCGACACCTGGTACAGCTACAACCGCGTAGAACCGTTTGCAACGAGCATGAGTGCGCTTGCAGACATGGTCAAGGCTACCCAGATCGCGCTGAACGAGGATGTGCCTGAGCGCTACAACAAGGCTCTGGCAACGCTAATGAACAACGCCGTGGGCCAGCTGGAGGACAAGACCTTCCTGCGCACGCTGGGCGATGTCAGCAAGATGTTCCGCGACCGCGAGAACGTGAACGCGGCCAAGATGACCCGTGACCTGTTCATTAGCCCGATGATGCCCAACTTGGTGCGGCAGCTAGCCAGCGCTGGCGACCCCTATATGCGCGATGTGTCCGTGCGCGAGTACGAGGATGCCAGCGAATGGGATGCGATGTACCAGAAGCTGACCTATCAGGTCTACCCGTCCAAGGACAACCCTGACGCGCCGCCTATCAAGCACGACCTCTGGGGCCGGCCCGTGGAGCGCCAAGGCGGCAGCTACATGGCTCGAGCCTTCTCGCCGGCCAAGCAAACGCTGGAAACCGAGGACATCAACAAGCTCGACCGGCTGATTGTGCGGTTCAATGACAAGGTCGAGGAGGGCACTTTTGGGGGTGCGGTAGACAAATACCTGCCGCGTGCCCCCGAATACCGGATTCGTCGTGGCGACCAAGAATTCCTGTTGAGCGACGAGGAATACAGCCGATTGACCCGTGACGCGGGCCAGTTAGCACAAAAACGGCTGCAATATCGTAGACTTAATTACGAAGATCCGACCGAGCGCGACATCGAAATCATCCGTGATGCCCTGTCGAAAGCTCGGAAAACAACCATCGACCGAATTCTGCGGGATCGCAGAATGCAACCTACACAAACTGGAAACTGACCATGAGTGCTATCACCGCTGTACTGGCTAAAATTTGTGGCTCCTCGACTTGGTGGGTTGGCATTCTGCTGCCGATCCTGAAGGTGCTGCTTGAGAAGATTGGCATTGTCATCCCCTGGGAAGCCATCATGGCTAGCACAGGTGCGTATGGCGTGAAGGAAGCCGCTTCCAAGTTGCAACCCCTCGTGGCAGCTAAGGTCGCTGCGCAAAAGCCACAGGAGTGACGGTGGGCACGCCGACTGAACGCGATATCACTAAGGCCGTTGTGCCAATTACGGCTTTGTCGGTCATCGCTGGCGCGACATGGTGGTTGGCTTCTAGCCTGCATGGCGTAGACAGCCAACTGCAATCGTTGCGATACGAGCTTCAACAAATCAGATCGCAGAATGAGCACAACCTGCGGCGCGACGAGTTTCGTGCTTGGGTGTATCAACTGCAATCTAGCAACGCGACGATAAAGGTTCCTGATCCGCGTTGACAAAAGAAGAGCGGTAGCGCAGATGTCGGGATGCGCCACCGCTCATTGCCTGCAACATACAGGCAACTTTACTCGCAAGTCCAAATCTGCGTTTGGGCTTTGATTTGTTGTTGAAATCCGTAGGTCACAGAGCCGCGTGATTCGTCGTGGAACACGATCTTGTTCGTAGGCCGAATAGCCAAACGGCCATTGTTTAGCGCGACAAACATGTATTCCTTTGCTTGCTCAGGCTCTTCCGTCCAGCCGTCTTGCAGGGGAATCAGCGTAAACAAGTACCGGCCTTCTAGGAAGAATGGGTACACGCCACACTTCATGTTGCGTAGGTAGGTATACTCATGCACAGCGAAGTCTAGGCCGGTGCAATCCCATTGCTGTGCGCTGGCTAGTTGCCAGGATTCGTCTGGCGCTTCGCTGAATGCGATGTAGTGCGGAGGCAGGTTACGGATGACTGCGCCGTCGTCGGTACGCACATGGCATCCAAAAGCGCGACTAGGGTTTGAGCTAATACCAAACCACACTACCGGCTCGTAACCTGAGTCCTCGGTAGTGCGGATGTTTTGGCTTTTGACCCACACATACTTGTGGGTAGGCAGCGATCCAGAACCTGTAAACTTACTCATATGCAATCTCTCGGCTTTTTAGAGTTGGCGATCAGGGTTATGGCATAAAAATCAGTTGTCATACGCGCTTACCGTCCTGTTCTGCATAGCGTGCAAGTTCGGTGTCGTAATGCTCCCAAATAAACTGAGCAAGCTCTTCTTCGTTCGTGAGCGAAACAAACTCGACCTTGGTCACATCACCTAGTTCAAGCGTGACATGCACCTGCACGCCGTTGACTACCAGATCAAACACACCAGTCATCCCGCTGTTTAGCCAAGGGGGAGTCTGAGCCATGTTACACCTCGCGCCGTGCTGGGATGTAGATTGTGCCTTCTAGGCTTTGGTTGAGCGTCACGAATGCCACCTCAGCATCGTTACCGAAACGCTTAACCGCTGCCGCTCGTGCAACCACCTTTGACCAGAACGGGCCGTAGGCTTGTACCACACCGTTGGGCGCGGTGTACAAGAAAATGTAGATTCTCATGGCTTCCCGGCTTTGAGCTTTTCGACTTTGGCGATGCGTTCACCAATCCATCTCATCACCGGCACGGCCATGCTGTTGCCAAGCGCCTTGTAGCGCGGGCCGTCAGGAGTGTCCTTGCCACGAGGCCGAATGTCGGTGTAGCCGTCTGGGAAGCCTTGTAAGCGCTCGCACTCCACCGGCGTGAGACGACGGACTTGCATGGCTGGAGAAATTGTCATTTGATGTTCTGGAATTCTGCCAGCACGCAAAGTTCCAGCAGAATCGTATTCTGCAACGCCGTATTGGCTGTCTTGGAATACTGTACTTGGCCGCGACACGAGCGGCGTACCTCGACCAGTCCCGTCTTCGCTTGCATTAAATCCTCGGCCACGCAGAGTGTGGGTAACAGAAGGCTGCTGCACCATCACCGTTGGCCCCGAAGCGTTCACAGACGAACCTGGCGTGCCCATTGTCGCTGCAACATCACCAGTCACGCTTCCGTTGTAGCAGTCGGTTCCGAGCGCCACCGCCATCGTGTGTCCGTCAGTATCAACTGCGCCAGATTGGTTGCCGTACTGCACAGGATCTTGTCGTGCGTTAAACCCAACAAAGTATCCAGCGCCGTCGTCAATGTGCTGGTTGTCCTGCTCGTACTTGTCGCCAAATTGCGCGTTCATGCACGGCACAACGTCAGCCGGCCATGTTACATGCAGGTCGCTAGCAGACTTGAAGTCTCGAGCAGCGACTGTAGATGCAATGTCATCCTCCACATACGAGTCGATAGCCAACCGCCGTGCGTTCATGCATTTGGTTGCAACCATATGACCCGCTACCGCATTTTGTGCCCGCTGCGCGTTGATCCTGCAATCAATTGCGCCAACTACATCTGCGCTACTTGACGCAAGGCCGCTTCGAGCGCCGGAGGAAGTTTCTTGTTGCGCTTTGCTGCGCGGCGAAGAATCCCCTCGCACGCTTTCGCGCTCAAAAAGAACCGCTGCGGCACAGCGCCAGTCACCAAGGTATCCAACAACGAAGACTCTTCTACGGCGCTGGGCCACTCCGAAGTAACGAGCGTCAAGCACTCGGTAGGCGAACCCATACCCGAGTTGAGCCAGCGCCCCGAGGAAGGAACCAAAGTCCCGTCCTCCTCCGCTGGACAAGACTCCAGGCACATTTTCCCAGACGATCCATTTTGGCTGTAGCTTTTCAGCCAAGCGGACAAACTCAAGTGTAAGTTGCCCTCGACCGTCAACCATTCCTCCTCGCTTGCCAGCGATGCTGAAAGATTGACATGGGGTTCCTCCGACCAAAAGGTCAACTGCTCCACGCTCCAAAGGCCATTTGTCATGTTGTGTCAGATCTTGAAAATTCGGCACATCGGGATAGTGATGCGCCAAGACTTGTTGCGGAAATTTTTCGATCTCAGCAAAACCCACAGGTTTCCACCCCAGGTGATGCCAAGCGACAGTTGCGGCTTCGATACCGCTACACACGGATAGGTACTTCATTGCTTGGGCCGTGCCGTAGGTTGGTCAAACTCGTTTTCCACCCACTTAGCCCCAGCAGGGTCATATCGCATTTCGCATACGCGAAGCGTCCAGCGCGGGCCGACCTTCTGCCAGCCATGCACCTCCAAGCTCGCCCAAGTCGCCCACAAGGCCGCAGGCGCGGTCTGGCGGATCTTTGCCTTGCGTGCGCTCATGTTGCCGCGTGTCGTCACCTGCACGCCTAGGATCGGCGCTGTGGGACTGACGGCAACAATGTCGATCACCTGAAACAGATCCTGGCGAATCTTGGCAAAGGGGTTCCACCTCTCGACGATCTGCGCGGTCACGCCTTTGCGGCGTAACCAAGCCATCGTGAGTTGTGTCGGGGAAATCTTAGTCGTTTTCTTCTTCGTTGAGGTCTTCTTCGTCGTCATAGTCAAATCCGCTGTGCGCTAGTAGGCACATCATCAGCACGCCGACCACCTCGGCGCGTGTAAGGTGATATTTTTCAGCCGTTTTAGCGATGGTAAGTGAAACTGCGTTTCCCAGTTTTTCGCGGCCAACACTTGTCATTGCTTCTTTTTAGGCTTTTTCTGATCCATCCGCCACTTTGCAAACGGATCCATGAAATTCCAATTTTCAGCATTCCATTTAGTGCTACAAGCCAATGAACACAATTTCTGGTTCTTGTTTTTGCGGCTATCAAACTGATTACCGCATTGCGGGCAAATCTTAGTCATGTGCGCGATGTTGGGGGAAGCGACCACTCGCCTCCCCCTGGGTTGTTGTTACTCGTCAGCTTGCCTGAGCAGCACGCCGCTCTTCCAGCAATTTCTTGAGTCCTTCAATATCTTTCTTCGCTGCTTCAACGCTGACCCATTTGGGGACATAACCGAACGCTCGAGAGTTCAACTTGAACCACTCGTCGCGGACATCGTCTTCGGCTTCGCGCTTAACCGGCTTCATGACGGTCGGCTGTGACTTGCCTGGCTTCACTTCTGCGCTCAACTCGAACAAGCCCTGCCAGCTCTTGGCAATGCTCTGTTCAATGACCTTGCAGAAGTACTGCGGGCCTTGGGACTCGAACTGCTGAAGGTTGGCTTTGAGCGTGCGCTGCTGCCACTTGGCCAAGTTGCGCTCGCGACGATAGGCGTACCATTCGGTCAGAGCAGCTTTCACCTCAGGCGTATCCAGAGCGGAAAATTCCGCTAAAATTTCAAATTCCGCCAAGGTTCTTCCTCCCCCTTTGGATACCCTCTCCTTTTCCGGAGTGCTTTTTGAAACTACCGTTTCAAGAGAGTCAGAACCGCCCCCTCCGTTGGTTCCCCCTCCTTCTACACCCTTGTCAAGGGGCTGGCAAACAGAAATTTCGGATTTTTCTACAAGTTTTTTCTCGGTAGAAAGTTGCGATACGGCATTTTCCAGCCGGTCAAGGCGTTGGCCGTAGGACACGATCTCATTCAAAAGCTGTGATAACAGTTGCATTTGTCTTCTCGTCTGCTAGGTTCTGTGGGTCGTTGTTGTCTGCCGACCTTGGCCCACCACGAGGTCGGAAGTTCGCCCGCAAGGGCTTGAGCGGATAGAAGCCTGCGGAGTCACCACCTCCTCCGCAGGCTTCACTCTTTGTGAGGCTTCCTAAGCGCTCAGAACGGCGTTAGGTCGGGATCCTCGTCAGGACTGGGCTTCGTGCGCGGACGGCCTGCTGGGCGGTCAGGATTCTTGTGCTGCGGATCCTGCGGCGGAGCGTCGCCCAACAACTCGGCGGGCACGACATAGCCGCCCGTCTTGGTCGCAAAGGCTTTGACCTTGAGCCAGTCCTCGCCTTGCCACTCCTCGTAGCCCAGATGCGCTGATACCTCCTTGTCGAGGAAGTCGGGCGCATCCGGCTCGTAGCCTGCTGCAAAGCCCCAGCCAACCAGCTTGAGCTTGCCCAGCGTCACGCCTTTGCCGGCCAACATGATCGTCTCCCAGACCTTGTATCCAGGATGGTCGATCAGCTGGCACTCGACGCTGAAGTAAGCGTCACCAGAGGCTTTCGCGTGCTTCTTGGCGCACTTGATGCACCGTAGCCGGTAGATGCCGTTGGGCAGTTTCGGTTTGCTACTCATTGGTAGTAACAACCTCCGCCTTGTCGGCCTCTAGACCTTGCCAGTTACGCATCTTGGTCGGACTGCCGTAGGAGTCACGCGGTGCATAGTGTTCCAAGAACCGCGCAAGCTCCCCAATAGCGTGTTGGTTGTGCAGGTCAGCCCGCAACGCCACTTGGATAAAGTCGTTGCTTAACGCTGCGGTCAGGAACGACCCTGGGCGTGCGCCAAAGACGATGTAACGCACAAGCGATTCCGCCGTGGAATCGGACAAGCGCGGACATTGGTTGCGGACATGGGTTTGCCACATGGAATACTGACTCATTTGCTCACCTCCAGAACTGCTTCGTTTTGCTTTTTCAACTCTGTATGGATGCCGTCAAGCTTCGACCAGAAGAACAACGACCACCAGTAGATCAGGACTGCGGGCGCACCACCGAAGGCAGACGCTGCAAAAGTCCCAGCTACGCACAAGACCGCTAGAAGGAATGACTTCATTGCGCGGCCTCAGGCTGCGTCACAGGCTTGATGTCAGCCAAGTTGACGATCAGCTTTGCACGCGGCGTAAAGAACTCGTCGCGGGTCGCGCTGCCATCCTTAATGCTGTTGTAAATCTGGCGCAACTCAGCGATCTCTTCTGCGCTGGCATCATCCAGGCGATGCTCAAGGCGGTCTTCAATCATGTCCTTGCTCACGCCGTACTGCTGATATGCGGTCACCAGCTTCTTGAGCGTACCCGTGCGGTCGGCCTTGATCTCGCCGCTCGCCGTCTTGGCTTCGCTTTGCGTGCAAGCTGCCATCGCATCCTCGATCAGGTCAGCGGGCAACAAACGCAACAACGCATTGCGCTCAAGGAATGACGCACGACGGCTCACAAGCTCGCGCAGATCGCGCTCATCCGGCGTGACCCATTGCGTTTCCTCTTGGCCGTCCGGCGTGCGGAATTTGCGCTGGATGCGAGCGTTGAACTTGTCCTCCAGCACAACGCGACGATTGGTTTGCTGATCCCAAGCGTAGCCCTGCAAGTGGATCTGGTCGTCGTCGTTCGACAGCACGCGGTAGCCGCTCACGCAGTTGCCATAGCAGCGTGCGATCTCACGCGCCAGCACAACGCTCGCGCCGCTCACCGTCGTCTTGCCACGCGGGTAACGATACACCGCCTTGTTGGCAAAGCTCGGGCGAGCGCACGAGTTCATAATGTTCTGGAATGCTGCGAGTTCGTCACGCGGGAATTGTTTGGCAAGCATCACCGCTGCTTGAGCTTCACCAAGCTCTCGAGCGACCAAGGCGTTGCTGTTGGTGTTGTTTGTCGTCATTGCGTTGTTGTTGTTTGCGAGTGTCATTTGTTTGCTTTCTAAGTCAGTCATTGTTTTCAGTTGTAGGGGATACAGAGAACTGTTTGCGGCGGCGCTCGCCGTAGGGGCATTTCGACCAGTAGCCGCACCATTTCGGGTTGCAGCACCAGTCGTTGGGATCTGCGGGCATGAACGCGCCAGAGTCGAATACACGCACCGCTGCGTCGATCCGGCGCAACAAAGGCTCGTGGTCGGTCGGGGTCTGGCTCGACACTTCCTGGTACGCAGTCTTCTTGCCGGACTGCACGAGGACATCCAGCTTGAAGTCCTTGATCGCAAGGCCATGTTGCTGCGCCATGAGCGCGTAGAAGTCTTTCTGGACGCTGTTGGCGGCTGCGTCAGGCGCATACGCCTTTCCAGTCGTCTTGGTGTCCCGTAGCGTGCCCTTGCTAGCCTCTACGACATCCACCGTGCCCTCCAGCGCGATCCTGCCGCCCGTCTCAAGCCGGAACACCTGCTCAACCGCAGTCGGCTGGATACGCGGTGCGGCTTGGGTTGCATGAAGCTCGGCCAGCTTGACGACTCGGTCGATGGTCTGGCCCATAAGATTTTCACGGCCTACGGTCGCCTCTTCGGGAGTCAGCAAAACCTCCTGCTCGAAACCGTCCCGTGCTGCTTCCGCTGCTGCGCCCCGGACATCCTCCAAAGGCAGTAGCTGCCCAGTTTCGATCTTGGCCCTAAGGTTACGCTCGACCGCCTTGTGCGTTGCCGTACCAGCCAGCGCTGCGATCCCAGGGGCCGATCTGATCCCTTCGATGTAGCGATAGTACGCCTGCATTCCGCAGCGCGAAATCGTGCTAAGGGTGCTTTGGTGAATTGTCAGTTTTTTCTGCGAGTCCATGGTTGTTTGCTTTCGCGTTCGATTGCTGCAATTAGCTCAAGGTAGGTTCGGAGGAGGGCGGCATTTCGCCTGGATTCACCCATGCTTCGGTCGCTGAGGCAGGAGTCAAAAGCTCGGAGGAGCCGCTCAATGTGGGGTTCGAGCATGGTGATGGAGTCTTGCCGCGAGGCCTGATAGGACGGTGTTCGCCGGTGAAAGTGATTTTCCATTTGTGACCGTTAATGATATTGCTGATCAGCGGCTGGCTCACGCCAAATCTGGCTGCAATGTCAACTTGTCGCCAACCTTGACTCCGCAGTCTCCGAATTAGCTCTACATCCTCTCGCGACAAGCGCGACATGATGTGGGCTTCGCCTGGTTGCATTACCATTAGCTCACCTCGTACTCTTCGATTTTATAGGCTGAGACTGCAAAACCATCGTCTGTGTCTTCTTGGACTTGCTTGTCTGCTGCCTGCTGTGTGGCATAGACTCCAACAACGATGCGTTCGTGTTGCCATGCGCCGCGAATCACATTCGTCAAAACATAAACCTTCACTTCGCCATCTCCTTCGCATCCATCACGGCGTTGAACGCGGCGACGGCTGCTACCAAACGAGGCCAATCAGGATGGTTTTCTTGAAGCAAGATCCTTACATGTGGGCAATCCTGTAGTTCAAATACGCCTCTTCCGCCTAACGATTCAAAGTTTACGGCAGGAGCAAACAGCCGACATGGCTGCTGCGGGCTAAGAACTACAGTATGGTGGCTATAGAATTTATTTTCGCTGCTCACTTGCTCATCTCCTTCTTGACCTTGAGCCAGTAGGCTTGGGTTGCTTTCTTGGTGTGACCCTTCGGCCCACCGTTATGGATGCGAGCCAGCGTCTCCCAGTCGCCAGCAGCCAAAGCCTTGGGTGCGTAGCGTTGAAAGTAGGCACGCATCGTGCGCTCGCTGTAAACATGGTCGGCAAGGCAATCCTCATATCTGCCGTCTTTCATGCGTGCGTCCTCCCAATACGCACGCTGAATTTGATACGGGCCGATGCTCGCGCCCTTGTCGCCAACTGCACCCTTGCCTTGGTTTGCCATACCGCCGGTTTCAACGCGACGAATGGCATCGAAGAACTGCCGTTCCGTATGAGCAGGAGCCGCAGCGAGAGACAGCAGAACTACAGCTTGAAAGATCATTTCCACTCCTTTTGTTGTTGTTGATCGCCCACCTAGGCGACTTATCGCCTTTTTATCGGCTGCGCTTGAGTGAATCCACCAAATTCACCCTTTCCCCGATCCAGCGCATC
>Ga0255086_1000277_pt1 | contig 18373 bp, 19 predicted proteins | sample Colum_Cont_RepC__FD_188438 | JGI IMG/M metagenome (GOLD analysis project Ga0255086, IMG submission 188438) | Freshwater microbial communities from Columbia River, Oregon, United States - Colum_Cont_RepC_8d | ecosystem: Environmental > Aquatic > Freshwater > River | place: USA: Oregon | collected... | reverse complement strand
GCCTGTCCTCCGAGTTCGGCGAGCGCATCGTGAATCTCGCCCCCGGTAGACTCGGGCCCGATCGAAAGACGCTGCACCAGACGCATCGCTCCGGTGTCGAGACCGGCATCCATCTGCATGATGGTGGTGCCGGTCTCGGTGTCGCCCGCCAGAATCGCGCGCTGGATGGGCGCCGCACCGCGCCAGCGCGGCAGCAGCGAGGCATGGATGTTGAGGCAGCCCCTGGGCGGAATATCGAGCACCGCCTGCGGCAGGATCAGCCCGTAGGCGACCACCACCATCAGATCTGGTGCGAGTGCTCGCAGGGTGTCGATGGCGTCCGGCTGTTTCTTGAAAGATTCAGGTTTGAAGAGGTCGAGCCCCAGCGTCGTGGCGCGTGCGGCGACGGGCGAGGCGGTCAGCTTCTGGCCGCGTCCGGCGGGGCGATCGGGCTGGGTGTAGACGCCAACGATGTCGTGGCCTGCGGCATGCAGGGCATCGAGTGCGGCGACTGAAAATACCGGGGTGCCGGCAAATACGATTCTCACGCGCTCTGCTTCACGGCCTTGGCCCGCTTCTTTTTGTAGCGCTCGCGCTTGAGCGGCGAGAGGTAGTCGATGTAGAGCTTGCCGTCGAGATGGTCGATCTCGTGCTGAATCGCCTGTGCGAGCAGGCCTTCGGCTTCGAGTTCGTAGGGCGCGCCGCTGGCGTCCAGGGCTTTCAGCCGCAGGCGGTTGTAGCGCTGCACCTTGTCCTTGTAATCGGGCACCGAGAGGCAGCCCTCGTCCATCTCCTGCTTGTCGGCGGGTTCGAGGATTTCCGGGTTGACCATGACCAGCTTCTGCGGGCCGGTCTCGTCATTGCCGCAGTCCATCACCGCCACACGCAGTGGCACGGCGACTTGCGTGGCGGCCAGGCCCACGCCGGGGGCGTCGTACATGGTCTCGAACAGGTCATCGACCAGCGTGCGCAGCTTGGCGTCGAAAACCGTCACCGGTTTGGCCTTGATGCGCAGGCGGGGGTCGGGGTCGTGGAGGATGGTGAGCAGGGCCATGAACGCGCCTTTGAAGAGAGGGTGAAACCACGTGCGCCACTACTTGCACTATGGGTCGCAACTGTTTGACCATCAAGGCGTTTGTGCCACAATCAAAACGAGCTGCTACGAGCTGCCTAATGGAGCTGCAAGATGACGCAGTATAAAGCTGTCGCACCCCACGCGCTGCGCAGTTGGGCGGTTTCACTGCTCGTTGCCTTGACGATGACCGGCACCGCCCGCGCGCAGGATGTCGCGCCCGAAACCGCTGCGCCGGTGCTGCGTGAGGATGTGCCGCTGCGCTACGTGGTGAAACCGGGCGACACCCTGTGGGGCATTGCCAGCCGCTACCTCGCCGATGCTTGGCAGTGGCCGGAGCTTTGGTATGTCAACGGCAAGCTGGCCAATCCGCACGCCATCTACCCGGGCGATGTGCTGGAGCTGCACAACGTGCGTGGTCGTCCGGTGCTGTCGCGGCAGCAAGATGCCGTGCCTTTTGAGGCTGGCGTGGATGTAGAACGTCGCTCGCCGCAGCAACGTGAGTCGGTGCTGGGCGCTGCGCTGCCAGCAATCCCGATGGACGCCATCCGTAACTTCCTCAATGGCCCGCGCGTGGTCGACCTCGAGACGCTTAAGGGAGCACCCTATCTGCTGGCTTTCGCCGATGACCGTCTGCTCGGTGCCGCACAGATGACGGTCTACATCAAAAAACTCGCAGAGGGGCAGGGCACGATTTTTTCTACCGTGCGCAGGGGCGCAACCTACAAGGACCCGGATACCGGAGATTTGTTGGGTTATGAGGTGATTCCAACGGGTGAAGTCGAGATCAAGAACTACGGCACGCCCTCGGTCGGGGTGATGACCGAATCCACCCGAGAAGTACTGGCGGGTGACCGCATGCTGCCGCTGGAGGCTGACAATTTTCAGGCCAACTTCTATCCGCACGCGCCGAGCAAGCCGGTCGAGGGCCGTATTATCTCGCTCTATGACGGGGTTTCGCAGACAGGCCAATATGAGATTGTCGCCATTAATCGAGGCAATAAGCATGGCCTTGAAGTGGGCCACGTATTGACTGTGCTGCAAGCAGGAAAGAAGGTGAAGGATCCAGTCACTGGACGCTCAGAACGGCTACCCAAGCAGGATGCGGGCGTGATGATGGTGTTCAAGGTCATGACTGACATTAGCTACGGTCTGGTGATGGAGGCCAGCCGAGCCATCCATGTGCTGGACTACGTCCAGCAGCCGGATCGCCCGCAGGAATAACGCCGCATGACACCCTGGCTGCGGCTGATCCGCGCCAAGGGGCTGCGCAACGCCCAGGCGCTGGCCCTGCTGGAGCGCTTCGCCAGCGCTGAAGCTGTCTGCGCCGCCAATGCCTCGCAGTGGCTGGCAGTGGGTGTTGAGCGAAGCAAGGTGCTGTTGCCAGATGCCGACGATGCGCAGGTGCTTGCCGATGGGGCGTGGTTATCAGGTGGGGTTGATCGCCACCTCGTCACGCTGCACGACGCGCGCTACCCCGAAGCGCTGAAAACCATCACCACACCGCCGCTGGCGCTGTTCGTGCGCGGCGATTGCGCCTTGCTGGCGCAGCCACAATTGGCAATGGTAGGTGCGCGTGCCGCCACTCCGCAGGGGCTGGAGAATGCGCGGGGATTTGCAGCGGAGCTATCACGGCGCGGCGTGCTGATCACCAGTGGGTTGGCCACTGGCGTGGATGGCGCGGCGCATGCGGGCGCGCTGGATGCGAAAGCCCCCACCATTGCGGTGTGCGGTACGGGCTTGGATCGCGTCTACCCCGCGCGCCACAAGGCGCTGGCGCAGGCGATTTTGGATGGCGGCGGCGCACTGGTGTCGGAGTTCGCGCCCGGCACCGAGTCCATCGCTGCCAATTTTCCGCGCCGCAATCGCATCATCTCGGGCTTGAGTCTCGGCGTGCTGGTGGTCGAGGCCTCTCGTGAATCCGGATCGTTGATCACGGCCCGCCGCGCGGTCGAGCAGGGACGCGAGGTATTTGCCATCCCCGGCAGCATCCACAACCCGCTGGCCAAGGGCTGCCACCAGTTGATCCGCGAGGGTGCCAAGCTGGTCGAGAGCGTGGACGACGTTCTGCTGGAACTGGCCTCCAAACTCGGGGCCTGGCTGCGCGAGCAAGGCCCCATCGTGGCGGCACAAAGCGCAGCGTCCAAGGACGATGCAGTAACCACCGCCGTGCAAGCTGCACTCACTGATGCGCCGCAGTCGGTCGATGCCCTCATCGCCGCCACCGGCCTGCCGTCCGAGCAGGTGAACGCCGCCCTGCTGATGCTCGAACTTGATGGCCGGGCGGGGTCGGCCGCTGGTGGCGGTTTCATGCGCTTGCAAGGTCAATGATCTACAGGTAGTGTCGGGGTAAGTTGCTCCTCACAACTGATAGGGGTTCGGCCATGAAGGAAACGGTGCTGGATGTGCTGATGTTCTTGTTCGAGAACTATCACGACACCGAGGTTCACGACGCCGAGTATCAAGACACTCTGCGCGACGAACTCTCCGCCGCCGGTTTCCCCGTCGAGGAAATCAACTACGCCTTCACCTGGCTGGGTGGCCTCGAAGAGCAACGCCAGAGCGCCCCGCAACTCGGCACCCCTGGCGTGATCCGCATCTACGCAGCGGAGGAGATGGCCAAGCTCTCCACAGAATGCCGGGGCTTCCTGTTCTATCTCGAAGGCTTGGGCATTCTCAGCGCCGAGTCGCGCGAGCTGGTGATCGAGCGCCTGCTGGCCATCAAGGACGATGTGGATCTGGAGCGGGTGAAGTGGGTTTGCCTGCTGGTCTTGGTCAGCCAGCCGGGTGAAGAAGAGGGCGCCTGGCACCTCGAAGATATGGTCTACGCGCCGGGGCCGTTCTTGCACTAATAAAGGAGTGCCGCACCGGCGTGCGGTTGCATTGCGCCCGGAACGCGGCTTATAAGCTCACGCCCTGCCACCCGCAGGGCGTTTTCATTTCTGAGCATTGAATGAGCAAAAACCTCGTCATCGTCGAGTCCCCGGCCAAAGCCAAAACCATCGCCAAGTACCTGGGCAAGGACTTTGAAGTCCTCGCCAGCTACGGCCACGTCCGCGATCTCGTCCCTAAAGATGGGGCGGTGGATGTGACGCGCGGCTTCGAGATGAAATACCAGCTGATCGAGAAAAACGAGAAGCACGTCAACGCGATTATCCGCGCGGTGAAGATCGCAGATGCCGTTTATCTGGCGACTGACCCTGATCGCGAGGGTGAGGCGATCAGCTGGCATCTGTCAGAAATCCTCAAGGAAAAAGGCGCGGCCAAGAACAAGCCGATCCGCCGCGTGGTGTTCCACGAAATCACCAAGAGCGCGGTGCAGGACGCCATCGCCAACCCGCGCGATGTCGCCCAGCCTTTAGTCAATGCCCAGCAGGCGCGCCGCGCGCTGGATTATCTCGTCGGCTTCAACCTGAGCCCGCTGCTCTGGCGCAAGGTGCAGCCGGGCTTGAGCGCCGGCCGAGTGCAATCCCCCGCCCTGCGCCTGATCTGCGAGCGCGAGGAAGAGATCAAGGTCTTTCTGCCGCAGGAGTACTGGACGGTCGAAGCCCGCAGCGACAAGAGCGGCGCGCTGTTCACCAGCAAGCTGGTGGAGCTCGACGGCAAGAAGGTCGAGCAGTTCACGATCAAGGAAGGCGACAGCGCAGAAGCCGCCGTCGCCCGCATCAACGCCGCCGCCAATGGCGCGCTCAAGGTGGCGAGCGTCGAAAAGAAGCAGCGCCGCCGCAACCCAGCACCCCCATTCACCACCTCAACCTTGCAGCAGGAAGCCAACCGCAAGCTGGGCTTTACCAGTCAGCGCACCATGCGTACGGCGCAGCAGCTGTATGAAGGTGTCGACATCGCGGGTGAGACCATCGGCCTCATCAGCTACATGCGTACCGACTCGGTGAGTCTGGCGCAGGAAGCCCTAGCCGACATCCGTCGCGTGATTGAAAACCAGTACGGCAAAAAGGCCCTGCCGGAAGAAATCCGCTACTACAAGAGCAAGAGCAAGAACGCGCAGGAAGCCCACGAAGCCGTGCGCCCCACCAGCGCCCTGCGCCTGCCGGTGCAGGTCGCGCCCTATCTCACGCCCGACCAGTCCAAGCTCTACGAGCTGATCTGGAAGCGCACCGTCGCCTGCCAGATGGCCCAGGCCGTGTTCGACACTGTCACCGCTGAGTTGAAGGCCGGGCCGCATGGTTTCCGTGCCAACGGCAGCGTGCTGGTTGAGCCCGGCTTTATTGCCGTCTACATGCAGGGCACCGACGAGCCGAGCGATGAAGATGATGAAAAGCGCCTGCCGCCGCTGGAAGTCGGCGAAAGCGTGCGCCTGGTCGACATCACCCCCGAACAGCACTTCACCCAGCCGCCGCCGCGCTTCACCGAAGCCAGCCTGGTGAAGACGCTGGAGGAATACGACATCGGCCGCCCCTCGACCTACGCCAGCATCATCAGCGTGCTGCAGGCGCGCGAGTACGTGCGGCTCGATGGCAAGGCCTTCATCCCCAGCGACGTGGGCATGATTGTCAATCGTTTCTTGACCGATCACTTCAAGCAGTACGTGGACTACGCCTTCACCGCCGGCATGGAAGACGAGCTGGATGCCGTGAGTCGCGGCGAAGCCGAATGGGTGCCGCTGCTCGCCAAGTTCTGGGGGGGCTTCAAACCCCAGATCGACGAAAAGATGGAGATGAAGCGGCAAGACATGGTGCAGGACGCCCGCATCATTGGCACCGAGCCCGGCACCGGCAAGCCCATCTCGGCGCGTCTGGGCCGCTATGGGCCCTTCGTGCAGATCGGCATCGCCGACAAGGACAACCCGGACGCCGAAAAGCCCAAGTTCGCCTCGCTGAAAGCCACACAACGTATCGACACCATCACCCTGCAAGAGGCGCTTGATCTCTTCAAGCTGCCGCGCCTGCTGGGCCACCTGCCCAATGGCGACGAGGTCGCAGTGAACGTCGGCCGCTTCGGGCCGTATGCACGGCATGGCAAGAGCTTCGTGAGTCTGAAAAAGGACGACGACGTCATGACTATCGAGCTGCCACGTGTGATCGAGTTGATTGAGCAGAAAGCTGCTGCGCTGGATGCCGCCACGCTCGTGACGTTTGGCGATACCGGCATTCGAATCATCAAAGGGCGCTTTGGGGCTTACATTTTTGATGGCACGCGCAAGGCGAATTTGCCGAAGAAGCGGGAGCCGGAGGATGTCACTGTGTTCGAGGCCGAGGCTTATCTGGCTGAGGCAGAGGCGGCGAAGAAGCCTGTGAAGAAGGGCAAAGCCGCTGCGAAGCCAAAAGCGCCGAAGTCCTCAGAGAAGCTGGCGGTCAAGAAAAATACAGCTATAGCGGGCAATGCTGCGGTGCCTCGGAAAACTGGCAAGACTAGTAAAGCCAAGAAGACATGAAGCACGCGACCATACTAGTTACAGACTGTGGATTCTTGGTTCCTTCACTGGTTGTCGCACATCAGCTTCATCAGAGCGCAGCGGGCCGTCTCACCGACCTGCTGATCTTTATTATCGATATTGACCCTGAGCTGACACGGCGCCTTGAGGCCACATTTGGAGGCTGGATCAGGTTTTTGCCCGTAGCCTCTGCGGATCTCAATTTGAGCTCCGACATGGTCTCTCGCTTTAGCAACCATGTGCCAGCCGCCTCCTTGATGCGGCTTGCTATTGCAGAACGTATTCCCGGCACTTACGAAAACATTTTGTATCTCGACGGTGATATGCAGCTGCTGGGAGACATCTCACCACTAGTAAGAGTTGAAGTGCCCGTCGGGTGCATAGCTGCCTGTGTCGACAACTTCATCCTGCATGAAAACGAGGGAGGTCAGCAGCCACGTTGGTTGCAGCGCTATCTGAGTGGGTTGCAGCTGAGTGCCGCCCGGCAGTACTTCAATGCTGGGCTTCTCACCTGTCGGCTCAGCAGTTGGCAGCAGATTGCGCCAAAGGCGCTCGATTTCTTTCGGCGCCACCCCGAGTTATGTAAGCACCATGACCAATCAGCACTGAATGCCGTCTGCGCCGGGAACTGGCTTCCGTTGTCGCCGGCTTACAACTTCCAGAGTCTTTTTCTTCGTTTTTGGCATATTGGCGGGCCTATTCGGCCCAAGTTGGTTCATTTTTCCGGCGGCCCCAAGCCTTGGCAGTCTGCTGATTGCCTGTGGTCGCCCGCTTTCGTGGCGCCCTATCGCCAACTGCTTGCGAGGCATCCTTTCTTGTCGGGACTGATGACGATCCAAGCCGGTGGCGGGCTGCCGATAAATCGCTGGCGCAATTTGGTACGGATGCATCTGTCATCGGTTTTCGATATCGGTAGCCGGCGAACCCGATTGCGGGCCTATCTACACTCCACCAAGTTTTTCGTGAATTAAATCTCAATGATTCAGCTGGGTGGATGGCTCACAATCGTCCACTCGTGAGGTGGCTCCGGCAGTCAGAAAGGCTGCGTTAATCCATATGCATCGCGAGTCTGCGTCATGAAATTTCATTATCTGATCGAAGGCCTTCGTCGCAACAACATCGGTGATGTCCTGCAGGGGATGGTTGCTCGTCAGTTCCTGCCAGCATCATCGACGGTTATTGACCGTGAGAAGACCGCGGAGATGTCGCCCGTTATTCCTTCGTTACTTTTGGCCAACGGTTGGTTTATCCATGACCGGCGTTCATTTCCGCCGCCAGATGCAGTTACACCACTATACTTTTCCGTCCACATCGATAACTTGCGGTGGCTGCGACGGCCGGAGGTTCGTGCTCACCTTCGTCGCCACGCGCCGATCGGATGCCGCGACCGAAAGACCATGTTGCTGCTTTGGGGATGGGGCATCCCGGCGTTTTATTCCGGCTGTCTGACGTTAACAACTAACACACTTGAGATTCCGGACTTGCCACGCTCCGGAGAGCAGCTGTTCGTTGATGGCGTGGATCATCCAATGCCCACTGAAGTAATCAAACGGCTTGAACACCTTCTGGGCGGCTCTTTCACTCGGATATCCCACGATCCACCGGATCCGGGAGGCGCATTTGATGATTACTGCGAGCATGGCTCTCGGGTCATGACAGGCTTACTCGCCCGATATAAGGCCGCTGATCTTGTGGTTACCAGCAAGATCCACTGTGCTTTGCCATGCCTTGCCTTGGGGGTTCCAGTGTTGTTGGTGCACCCCCACACCCGCGAGTGGCGGCTTGATCCAGTGCGTGAACTCATGCACATCTGGTCTTACGAAGAGGTTCTCGCTGCCGAACAATTGCCGCTGCCAGTAGTCCGAAAAGACTTGTTGCAACACCGCCGCAGGCGGCTTGTCGAACTGGTTCGTACATCCGTTGAGCGCCAGTGCAATGCAGCCCAGCATCCAGAAAATATTTCACAGCACTGGCTGAAATGGTGGGCAGTTATCGCAGCAACCATCAGTGGTCGCGCGGTCGCTTTTGGGCGCCATCTACCGCTTGTCCGGGCAAAATTGTCGCGCTGGTTTTAGAGGCTCTGGATCCACCAGCCATCTTTTATTGACGCCATTCCTGCTCGGTGCCGTCCTGGCTGAATGCAGCAAATCCAGAGAAATCGTATTAACAGCGCTTCGGCTTGCGCACTCAAGCAGCGCAGGCTGGCTGATATTGGAGCAGAATCCTGTGCGGGCCTTAGATTGTGCTGCCGAATGCTGGCGTTCACGATATGGCTTACTGAGCTACAGGCATAGCATCATGCCCACCTTCTTCCAGACCCCCTTCGACTTCCGAACCTGGCTGCACCAGCACGCCAGCCACGAACGCGAGCTGGTGGTCGGCTTCTACAAGAAGGACAGCTGCCGCCCCAGCATCACCTGGCCGGAGTCGGTGGACGAAGCGCTGTGCGTGGGCTGGATCGACGGTGTGCGCAAGGGCATCGATGACATCAGCTATCAGATCCGCTTCACGCCGCGCAAAGCACAGTCGATCTGGAGTGCAGTCAACATCCAGCGCGTCGCCACGCTCACCGCCGAGGGCCGCATGACGCCTGCGGGCCTGGCCGCTTTCGAGAAGCGTAGCGAGGCCAAATCGCGCACCTATGCCTACGAGCAGGCGGCGGAGCCGGTGCTCAGCGACGAAGATGCGCAACGCTTTCGCACACACCAGGCTGCATGGCAATACTTCAGCGCTCAGCCACCGGGCTACCGCAAACGCTTGGTCTGGTGGATCGTGAGCGCTAAGCAGCCCGCCACGCGCGACAAGCGTCTGGCTCAACTTATTGAAGCCTCGCAACGGGGCCAGCGACGGTGATCCCATGAGAATCCGCAACCAGACTGGCCTACTCGAAACCCCGCCCCTGCAACTACGGCTCGCCGCCCGCGAACTGCGGCGTGGGGCGGTGGTGGCCTGCCCCACCGAGGCGGTGTGGGGCTTCAGCTGCGATCCGCTCAATCAGCAGGCGGTGACGCGCCTGCTCACTCTCAAGCAGCGACCGGCAGAGAAAGGGTTAATTCTGGTCGCCGCTCATATTGATCAGCTGGCCTACTTCATCGAGGCGCCCAGCCGCACGGCGCTGCGCCGCGCCAGAGACACCTGGCCGGGACCAGCGACCTGGGTGTTTCCGGCCTCCCCTTTTACGCCACCTTGGATCACGGGTGCATTTGACAGCGTCGCCGTCCGGGTGACGGCACACCCAGTGTTGGCGGCGCTGTGCCTGCGCTTTGGTGGCGCACTGGTGTCGACCAGCGCCAATCGTTCTGGCCAGCCGCCCTGTCGCAGCGTCACCGACGTGCGCCTGCGCTTTGAGCCGAGCCTGCGGGTGGTGCCAGGCGCAACCGGTGGACGCGAGTCCCCCACGCCCATTCGCGAGGCCGCGACGGGGCATCTGCTGCGGCACGGGTAGCGCCGCGTACAATCGGGTAATGGACCATTCCCATCCCCAGCCAGCGGTTTTCGAGGCCTATCTGCACGCCTTGCAGCAGCAGCTTTGCGCACAAGTTGAGGCGGCGGATGGCAGCGCCCGCTTTCTGCACGATGCCTGGCAGAAACCAGCGGATGCGAAGTTGCAGGGCCATGGCCTCACCTGCGTCTTGAGCGAAGGCGCGGTGTTTGAGCGGGCCGGCGTGGCGCTCTCGGTGGTGCAGGGGCCGAGCCTGCCGCCTTCAGCCACCAAGACACGGCCAGAGCTCTCTGGCCAGCCGTTCAAGGCCATGGGCCTGTCGCTGGTGTTTCACCCGCGCAATCCCTATGTGCCGACGACGCATGCCAACGTTCGTCTTCTCAGCGTGGGCGATGCGGCCTGGTGGTTTGGCGGCGGGTTTGACCTCACTCCGTATTACGGCTTTGAGGAGGATGCGCGGCAGTGGCACGCCACCGCCCGCGATGCGGTGGGCGAGGCGTGGTATCCGCGCTTCAAGCGCCAGTGCGATGAATACTTTTATCTGCCGCACCGACAGGAGCCGCGCGGGATCGGCGGGCTGTTCTACGACGATTTCACCGAAGGTGGCTGGGACGCGGCGCTGGCGCTTACCCAGCGGGTCGGCGATGGCTTGTGGCAGGCCTATGCACCGATTCTCGAACGGCGGCGTGGCATGCCCTACGGTGATCGCGAGCGCCAGTGGCAGCTGCTGCGACGGGGCCGCTACGTGGAATTCAATCTGGTGTGGGATCGCGGCACCCACTTTGGTCTGCAGAGCGGTGGCCGCACCGAGAGCATTCTCATGTCCATGCCGCCCCAGGCGCGCTGGGACTACGATGTAGTCCCCGAAGCCGGCAGTGCCGAGGCGGCGCTGCTCCATGATTTTCTGATTGCCAAGGATTGGTTATGAGCGTGCATCGTCGTCTGCGTCTGCTGGTTCAGCCTTGGCGTCTGGTGGTGGAGCGTTTTGACGCCGACACGCCACTGGCAGTGGCTGCACAACACGCGCCCGCGCAAGGCTTTGCAGCGCTGGTGCGTTCGCCGGAATCGGTGACGCTGGTGCGTGAGGCCAAGGGTGGCGATGTCGGCGTGGTGTGGCGCGCCATCGAGATTGCCGGCAGCTTTGCGTTCTCCGAAGCCGGCGTTCTGGCGGCGATCGCGCAGCCGCTGGCGGAAGCTGGCGTGAGCATTTTTGCCGTCAACAGTTACGAGACGGACTTTGTCTTGGTGCCAGAGCCAGACCTTGAGCGGGCGCGTGTTGCTGTAGAAGCAGCAGGACATTCCCTAGGTTGAAAACATGACGCTCACCGAACTCCGCTACATCGTCAATCTCGACAAGGAGCGTCACTTCGGTCGCGCCGCCGAGCGTAGTTTTGTCTCGCAGCCAACGCTGTCGGTGGCAGTGAAGAAGCTTGAAGACGAACTGGGTGTGATCCTCTTCGAGCGCACACGCGGCGAAGTGAAGACCACCGATGTCGGCGCGCGCATCGTTGCTCAAGCCCGCCGTGTGCTCGCCGAGGCGCAGACGGTTGAAGACCTGGCGCGCGAGGGCAAGGACGAACTCTCCGGTGCGCTGCGCCTCGGCGCCATCTACACCGTCGGGCCGTATCTGCTGCCGGGGCTGGTGCCCAGGCTGAGGACGCTGGCGCCCAACATGCCGCTGATCATCGAGGAGAACTTCACCGTCAAGCTGCTGGAGCAACTGCGCGACAGCGAGCTGGATGTGGTCATTCTCGCGCTGCCTGTTGATCTCAACGGCTTGGGCGCCTGGCCGATCTACGACGAGGACTTTGTTGCCGTGCTGCCGCAGGGTCACCGATGGGCAGATTTGAAAACACTGCCACCCAAGCGGTTGGCAGAAGAAACCCTGCTGCTGCTGGGTGCCGGCCATTGCTTTCGAGATCAGGTGGTACAGGCCTGTCCGAAATGCATCGAGCCGGAAAACCATGCTGCGCGCTCGCTGACAGGCTCATCGCTGGAAACCATCCGCTACATGGTGGCATCGGGCTTGGGCATCACCGTGGCGCCGCGTGCCGCGATGGAAGGCCGCGATGCCAGCGCCGATCTGGTCAGCATTGCCCTGTCCGAGCCCGCGCCGCATCGCCGGGTGGCCATCCTGTTCCGCCGAGGGTTCCCTCGCATGGAGGCCTTGCGGGTGCTGCGCGAGGCGGTGCTGGACTCCGGCATGCGCGGCGTGCGCTGGCTGCCCACCAATACCGTGGTGGAGGAAACCACGGCTGACTGAGTCGATTTGCAGACCGATAGCGTAGGATTTGCTGGGTAAAAAATCCGCAATAGCGGTCTAGAACTGGAGTGAGAAATGGCCTTATTTAATCTGTCCGGCAAGCGCCCGAAGAGTCTTGGTGCAGTCGAAGGCCGCCTTGCGGCCTGCCCGGCCAACAAGTCCAACTGTGTCGTGAGCTTGCACGCAGCAGAAAGTCGTAGCGAGGATCCGCATCACGTTGCCCCCTTCAGCTATGAGGGCGATCCGGGTGATGCCATGACCCGTGTGCTCGCGGTGCTGATGCAATCACCCAATTGCCAAATTATCTCCAATCGCTCGGACTACATCCACGCCGAATTCACTAGCGGGATCATGGGGTTTGTTGACGATGTAGAGTTTCTGCTTTCAGTCGCCGAAAACGTGATTCATGTACGCTCGGCCTCACGGCTCGGGCTGTCCGATTTTGGTGTCAACCGCGCGCGCGTCGAAGAGTTGCGAGAAGCCTTTGATGAAGCAGACGATTGAAGTAGATCGCTGTTTGCATCCCGAATGGCCAACGCTGCGTAACACTGTGCGTAATCCATTCGCTTAGAACAACATGAATCTCGCCGTTATCGGCTCCGGTATTTCCGGACTTTCGGCCGCCCATTTTCTGGCCGCGCGTCACAGCGTCACCCTGTTTGAGTCCGAGGGCCGCGTAGGTGGCCACACCAACACCGTCGAGGTGCCGCTGTCGGGTGGCGGCACACAGCCGGTCGATACCGGCTGGATCGTCTACAACGGCATCAACTACCCCAATCTCACCGCGCTGTTCCAGCAGCTGCAAGTGCAGACACGGCCGACCAGCATGTCGTTTGGCGTGTCGCTTGCCGACGGCGCCTACGAGTGGATGGGTTCTGACAATCTGCTGACCGTATTCGCGCAGCCGAGCAATTTGTTCAGTCCAAAGCACATCCGCATGCTGCTGGACATCCTCAAGCTCAACAAAACCTGCAATGCCCTGCTCAAGGCCGGCACCTTGCCCACCGGCACACTGGGTGACTTTTTGGCTGGTGCCGGGTTCTCGCCCTGGCTGTCGAGCCGCTATCTGCTGCCGATGGCGGGCTTGATCTGGAGCTGTTCTCCGAAGAAGGCCATGGAATATCCCGCTGCCGACTTCATGCATTTTTTCGATAACCACTCGCTGTTCACCGCCACCGACCAGCCCACTTGGCACACGGTGATCGGCGGCTCGCATGTCTACGTCAAGAAACTGCTCGCGCAGTTCAAGGGCGAGATCAAGCTCAACACGCCGGTGCAGCGCATTCGGCGCGATGGCGCGGGCGTGCTCATCAGTACCAGCGCTGGTGAGCAGCGCTTTGATGCGGTGGTTTGCGCCACCCATACCGACACCACGCTGAAATTGCTGAGCGATGCGGACGCCAACGAGCGCTCGATCCTGAGCGGCATCCCTTACAACGAGAGCCGCTGCGTGCTGCACACAGACGAGTCGTTTCTGCCCCGGCGTCGCACGGCTTGGGCCTCGTGGAATTACATCCACCCGGCAGATGAGGTGCATGATCAACCCATCAGCGGCAGCTACTGGATGAACAAGCTGCAAGGCATCGCGGGGCCAGTGAACTACATCGTCACGCTCAACCCACAACGTGAGGTGACTCGCGAGAAGGTGCTCTACGACATCGTTTACCACCACCCCCATTACGGACCTGAGAGCGTGATGACGCACCAGCGGCTGCCGGAGATTCAGGGCCAGCGCGGCATCTGGTTCGCTGGCGCATGGACGGCGTACGGCTTCCACGAGGATGGCTTGAAGTCCGGCTTGCGCGCAGTGCAGGGGATTGATGCGTCTTGCCTGCCATCGTGGGCCACACTGTGAGTGAAGCCGCGGTGCTCTACGCACTGCGCGTAATGCATCGCCGCCGCGTCGCACCGCTGTATCGCTTCGTCTACCAGATCTTCTCGGTGCTGTTCGACATCGATCAACTGGATGCGCTGCATCAGCGACACCGCTTGTTTTCCCACAATTGTTTCAACGTGTTCAGCTTTCACGATGCCGACCACGGACGTGGCGAGGCAGATGGTTTGCGGCGCTGGGCCGATGAAATCTGCGCCACCCAGGGCATCGCACTGGATGGTGGACGCATTCGCCTGCTGGCCCAGCCGCGCATGTTTGGCTGGGCTTTCAACCCCGTCAGCTTCTGGTACTGCGAGCATGCAGATGGCACGCTGCGCGCCGTGATTGCCGAGGTGCGCAATACCTTTGGCGAGAAGCACAGTTATCTGCTGTCATCTGCCTCGCTGGCTGAGGGCGCTGCATCCGCCGGCCTGCCACTGCCGTATGACCGGATGTTGGAAAAGGAAAAATGCTTTCACGTGTCGCCCTTGTTTGATCTGGTGGGGCGTTATCACTTCAAATTTGGTGAGCCCGGTGACAGCTTGGCTGTGCAACTCAATGAGACGCGAGAAGGTGTGCCGCTAATCGACACCGCGATGGCTGGGCAGGCAAGACCTTTTTCAGATGCCGAGATATTGCGGCAAGTGGTGCGGATGCCGGTGCAGGCCCTCAAGGTGCTCGCTGGCATTCACTGGCAGGCATTAAAAATCTGGTTGCGCGGTGCGCAATTCCACAAAAAACCTAATCCGCCTCCGGCGGAGGTCACATGAACAAAGACACGGGCAAGCCTGCGCAAAACGACGATCGTTACCACCGAATCATGGGGCGCGATGGGTTCTCCCCTGATCTGCCCTCCGGGACTGCCGCGCAAGGCTCGCTCAAGGGCCTGAGCTGGGGCCTGCAGCTGTTGAGCTACATGTTTTCGGGCATGCGGGTGGGCACGCTGGATCTCACTTTCCCCAACGGTGCCACGCGCCACTTCGGCGGTGCTGAGCCCGGCCCGCGCGGCGTCCTGCGCATCAAGTCCGATCGCATCATCCGCCACGTGATTGCCGGTGGCGAAGTCGGCTTTGGCGATGCCTATCTGGATGACTGCTGGGACTCCCCTGATCTCGCGCGCCTGCTGGCGGTGATGTACCTCAACGAGCCGCATTACAAAGGTCCGTTCGAGAAAAACTTCATCGGCAAGATTTACGGCTACTGGCAGCACCGCCGCCGCGCCAACACCAAGGCGAAGGCGAAGGAAAACATCGAAGCCCATTACGACCTCGGCAACGAGTTCTACAAGATGTGGCTCGACGACACCATGGCGTATTCCAGTGGCATGTTCATCGCGCCCAATGAGACCTTGATGGATGCGCAGATCAACAAGTTCAAGCTCATGTTTGATCGCCTGGAACTCAAGCCTGAGCACACCTTGCTCGAAGTGGGCTCTGGCTGGGGCGGTTTTGCGATTTATGCCGCGCAGCACGCCGGTTGCCGTGTGCACTCGATCACGCTCAGCAGCGAGCAGCTGGCCGAGGCGCGACTGCGTGCCGAGAACGCGGGCGTGGCCGACCGGGTCACGTTCGAGATCCGCGACTATCGCGACGTGACTGAAACTTACGACCGTGTGGTTTCCATCGAGATGTACGAGGCCGTGGGCGAGGAGTACTGGGGCACGTATTTCAGTGCGATCAGCAGAGCGCTGAAGCCAGGCGGCCGGGCAGCGATCCAGGGCATCACCATCAGCCCGAAGATTTTCGAGCACTACCGCAGCAAGCGTGATTTCATCCAGAAATACATTTTCCCTGGCGGCATGCTCTGCCCGCCCGAAAGGTTCGAGACGCTCGCGGCCACGCAGGGGCTGTTGCCGGCCGATGCGAAGTTCTACGCCACCGACTACGCCGACACGCTGGTGGCCTGGGATCGCAATGTGCAGACGGTGCGCGAAAAGATCGTCGCGCAGTTCGACGAGCGCTTCTACCGCATGTGGCGCTACTACCTTGCCTATTGCGAATGCGGCTTCCGCACCGGCAGTATCGACCTCATGCAGATCACGCTCCACAAGCCATGAAGCCGCGCATCGCCGCATTTGCACTGGCCGCCCTGCTGGGGCTGGTCGGCGTTTCGATCTGGGCGAGTGGGCATCAGAGCATTGCCGTTGCCATCAACGACCTCATCATCAATCCTGCGGGCGGCAATAACCCTTGGCTGGTTGCGACGCTGTTTGATGCCTACTTCGGGTTTCTCTGGTTCTGGCTGTGGGTGGCTTACAAAGAGCGCGGCTGGCTGGCGCGTGGCGCGTGGCTATTGCTGATCCTGCTGCTGGGCAATATGGCGATGGCGGCTTACATGCTGATCCAGCTTTTGCGCTTGCCGTCGGGCGCCACCGTTGAGCAACTGTTGCTCCGCCGTCCGTCGACCTAAATCGGGCAGGGCTCGCGGCAGATTGCTCGTCGGCTCTTCATTTAATCGCCAGATCAGGCACTTGGCGCACACACTTCTAGTTGCTGCGCACCTTATTTTCGTTATATTAGGGACAAGCGCCGATTGGCTGCACGAGCCTTGAGCAGAGAAGGCTTTCCGTGATTCGCGCCAGGGGACGTAAAGACCATTGCAGTGCGAGCGGGGTGGGACGGGACCATGTCGATCCTACAAAAACTGACCAGTGCTGGCCGCGGACGAAGCCTGATCGGGCTTGATATCAGCTCCAGCGCCGTCAAGTTGCTGGAGTTTGTTAAGCGTGGCGAGCAGATCGTCGTTGAGGCGTATTCCGTTGAGCCTCTACCTATCAATGCGGTCAGCGATAAACAGATTTCCGAACCGGAAATTGTGGCCGAGGCCATCAAGCGAGCGGTTCAGCGTGCAGGCACCCGCACCAAGAATGTCGCTGTAGCCGTGGCAGGTTCATCGGTCATCACCAAAATTATCCAGATGTCGGCCTCGCTCAACGAGCATGACATGGATGAGCAAATCAAGGCCGAAGCTGATCAATACGTTCCGTATCCGATCGAGGACGTCAATATGGACTTCCAGATCATTGGCCCCTCTGAGCGCGATAGCGGCAAGGTGGATGTACTGCTGGCCGCATGTCGTCGTGAACAGGTGGAGCAGCGGGTGGCGGCGATCGAACTCGCGGGTTTGAAGCCTGTGGTGGTGGATATTGAAGCGTATGCACTCGAAAACGCGTGCCAGTTCCTTACGCACCAGATGCCTAACGAAGGGCGCAACAAAACCGTTGCTGTGATTGATATTGGGGCTTCAACCATGTCTGTGCTGATACTGCACGACAACGACATCATCTACACACGCGACCAAGCCTTCGGGGGCAAGCAGCTCACCGAAGACATCATGCGCATGTATGGCATGAGTTACGAAGATGCTGGCAAGGCAAAGCGCAGCAAAGGCATGTTGCCTGAAGGTTTTGAAACCGAGGTGTTGAGCCACTTCCTAGCGGATATGGCGCAGCAGATTGACCGCGCGTTCCAGTTTTTTTTCGCGGCTTCTGCGGCACACGCCCAGATTGATCAACTCATTCTTGCCGGTGGTTGTGCGCATATTGTCGGTGTTGATCAGGCCATGCAGGATCGCTTGAAGATACCCACTGTGGTGGCGCGCCCATTTTCACGCATGGCGGTAGCCGGGCGCATCAAGAAAGTGATGCTTGATAAAGACGAAGCGGCGTTACTGATCGCATGCGGTCTGGCACATCGCACATTCGACGTCGTGGACTTCTAGGGGATACGGGCCATGACAAAGATCAATCTGCTCGACTGGCGAACCCAACGTAAGCTCTGGAGACTTGAGCGCTTCCGCAATGCCTTGGGATTAGGAATATTCGCGGCTGCAGCAATTGTTGCGCTTGGCTATTTCATGATGACTGGCAGCATCAACCAGCAGGTTGATCGCAACGAATACTTGAAACAGCAGATTGCTGAGATTGACCAAAAGATCAAGGAAATCGAAGACCTCGAACAGACCAAGAAAAACCTTCTCGCACGCATGCGAGTGATTGAAGAGCTGCAGGGTTCGCGTTCTGCAACGGTGCATTTTTTTGATGAGCTGGTGAATACCATCCCGGATGGCATCACTTTGAACTCGATCAAGCAGACTGGCGATACGGTGACCATCGAAGGCGTGGCGGAGTCCAACGGTCGCATATCGAGTTACATCAAGAAGTTTGAAGATTCACCCTGGTTTGCCGAGCCCAAGCTGGTGGTGATTAAGACGAGCGAGAAAAATCGGCAGCGTGAAGGTCAATTCACCCTGCAGGTGAAAAATCTAACAAAGGCAGAAAAGCCCGATCCTGCGGCCCTAGATGCGGCAGCGGTATCAGCGGGAGGTAAGCAATGAAGCCGCAGGAAATCTTT
>Ga0255086_1000275_pt1 | contig 18398 bp, 16 predicted proteins | sample Colum_Cont_RepC__FD_188438 | JGI IMG/M metagenome (GOLD analysis project Ga0255086, IMG submission 188438) | Freshwater microbial communities from Columbia River, Oregon, United States - Colum_Cont_RepC_8d | ecosystem: Environmental > Aquatic > Freshwater > River | place: USA: Oregon | collected... | reverse complement strand
ATAAGTAGTGTCTTTCTCTAGCCCCGTTCAGCAGGGTATGCGATTACGCCCATGGCATGTCAACGGATGCCATGGGCAAATCCTGTCGCCTGGCTATTGACCACCGAGCTTGTCGAGATAGCGCTCGGCATCGAGCGCAGCCTGACAGCCAGTGCCAGCACTGGTGATGGCCTGGCGATAGACATGATCCTGCACATCGCCTGCCGCAAACACACCGGGCGCGCTGGTGAGCGTGGCATCGCCGGCGGAGCCGGATTTCACCTTGATGTAGCCGCCTTCCATGTCGAGTTGACCCTCGAAGATGCCCGTGTTCGGCGAGTGACCAATGGCGATGAAAATCCCCTTCAAATCGATGTTGCGCGTGCTGCCGTCCTGCACGTTTTTCACGCGCATGCCGGTCACTCCCGTCGCATCGCCCAGAACCTCGTCAAGCGAGCTGTTCCAGATGATTTCAACCTTGCCTTCAGCCTGTTTCTTGAACAGCTTGTCGTGCAGGATTTTCTCGCCCTTGAACTTGTCGCGGCGGTGGACGATGGTGACTTTCTTGGCGATGTTGGCAAGGTAGAGCGCCTCTTCAACCGCAGTGTTGCCGCCGCCGATGACGGCGACCTCCTGTCCTTTGTAGAAGAAGCCATCGCAAGTCGCGCAAGCCGAAACACCCTTGCCACGAAACAGCTGCTCCGACTCGATACCCAAGTATTTGGCCGAGGCTCCGGTGGCGATGATCAGCGCATCGCAGGTGTAGCTGCCTTGATCACCGGTGAGCGTGTAGGGCTTGCTCTTCAAGTCCACCGTGTGGATATGGTCGTAGATGAACTGCGTCTCGAAACGCTCGGCGTGCTGCTGCATGCGTGTCATCAGGTCGGGGCCCATCAGTCCGTGCACATCGCCGGGCCAGTTGTCGACTTCGGTGGTGGTCATCAGCTGGCCGCCGACTTCGATGCCGGTGATCATCACCGGCTTCAAATTGGCGCGGGCGGCGTAGACGGCGGCGGTGTAGCCGGCAGGGCCGGAGCCGAGAATCACGAGACGATGATGTTGTGTGGTGGACATGTGGAGTCCTCCAAAGTGGGGATGAAGTGGAGTGGCACCAAGCGCCAGCAATGCGGGTGACGAACTGCTGGCGATAGGTATTGGGACGGCGCGGTGCTGCCCCAGACCTTGGGCTTTAGAGCTTGCTGGCGTTTTCGGCCAGGTAGGCAGCAACACCTTCCGGTGTAGCCTTCATGCCCTTGTCGCCCTTCTTCCAGCCGGCCGGGCAGACTTCGCCATGCGCTTCGTGGAATTGCAGGGCATCAACCACGCGCAGCAACTCATCTGCCTCGCGGCCGATCGGCAGGTTGTTGACGACCTGGTGCATGACGATGCCGTTCTTGTCGATCAGAAAGCTGGCGCGGAAAGCGACGCCATCCTGATGCTCGACACCGTAAGCGCGAACGATTTCGTGATTGACGTCAGCCACCATCGGGAAACCCACTTCACCGATGCCGCCCTTGTTCACCGGCGTGTTGCGCCAGGCGTGGTGGGTGAACTGGCTGTCGATGGAGACCCCGATCAGCTGCACGCCCTTTTCTTCAAAGGCCGCGCGACGGTGCTCGTGGGCAATGATTTCGCTGGGGCAGACGAAAGTGAAATCCAGCGGCCAGAAGAACAAGGCCACGTATTTCTTGCCTCTGAAATCAGAGAGCTTCAGCTCGCCGATGGAACCATCGCCGAGTACAGCAGCCGCTTTGAAATCGGGGGCGGGACGGTTGACGAGAACGCTCATGGGGGTTTCCTGGTTCGAGAATGACGAGGTGAGGCTGTGATGCCGGGCGCAGTCTAGGTAAGGGGCCGGGCAGGGTCAAAGCAAGCCTGTTGATGCCATGCATAGGCAATGGCAATGAGGGCTGGGCCAACAAAGCTGCGTGGCATACTACAAGCACACTCAATCCCCGACTGACTGCCATGAGCGCACCCGCTCGCAAACCGCTTGTCGCCCGCTTTTTCAATGGCCTGTGGAATGTCGTCGTCTGGGGCTATCGGCTGCTCATCATCGGCATGTTGCTGGTATCGCTGTCCTTGTTCTGGTCGACCTTCAGCAGCACGCGCAGCGCCACGGTCGACGACAACGTGGCACTGGTGATCGCCCCCACTGGTGAGCTGGTGGACCAGATCGACCTTGACCCCGCCCAGCAGTTTGCTGAGGAGTTCGCAGGCGAGCCACCCTCGCAGACCCTGCTGCGCGATCTGATCGAAGCCCTCGATACCGCCAAGAATGACCCTCGGATCGCCCTCGCTGTGCTCAAGCTCGATAGCCTCGATGGCGCTGGCCTGGCGCAGATGGAAGAACTCAATGCCGCCATTGACCGTTTTCGCAGTAGTGGCAAGCCGGTCCACGCCTATGCGCCCAGCTATGGGCAGGCGCCGTATTTTGTGGCGGCTCATGCCGATGAGATTTCCATCGACCCGCTCGGTGCGGTGGAACTCGAAGGTCTGTCGAGCTACCAGAACTACTTCAAGGATGCGCTCGACAAGTTGGGTGTGAAGGTGAATGTCTTCCGCGTCGGCGAATACAAATCCGCCGTCGAGCCGTTTCTGCGCAACGACATGTCAGACGAAGCCAAGACCGCCAATCGCGAGTGGCTGGATGATCTCTGGGCGCGCTATGGCCACCTCACCGGTACAGCCCGCAAGCTGCCGGCCGACGCGATGCACCAGTACGTGAGCGGCATGGCAGACGGCATCGAGGCCGCCAGGGGCGACACGGCAAAAATGGCCCTCGACAGCAAGCTCGTCACCCATGTCGAGACGCTGGCGGATTTCCGCCACCGCCTCAGCGAAATAGTGGGCGAAGACAGCGAAATCGGCAGCTTCCGGCAGGTCTGGTTCGGCGACTACCTGAGCGCCACAAGGCTCGCGACTCAGGGGCAGCAACTGGTCGAGAGCAGTCCCTCGCGGATTGCCTTGGTGGTGGTGCAGGGCGAGATCGTCGATGGCTATGGCGAGCCCGGTCAGGCCGGTGGTGACACGCTCTATGAGCTGCTCGATGGCGCGCGCCGAGATGAGGGCGTGGCGGCTGTCGTGCTACGCGTCAATTCGCCTGGCGGCAGTGTCTATGCCTCAGAGCAGATCCGGCGTGCGGTGCAGGCGCTGCGGGATGAGGGCAAGCCGGTGGTGGCCTCGTTTTCCAGCGTCGCGGCCAGTGGCGGCTATTGGGTGAGCATGGCCACCGATCACATCGTCGCGCACGAAAGCACCATCACCGGCTCCATCGGCATCTTCGGCTTGATCCCGACCTTTGAGGGGCCGCTGGAGAAACTGGGCATTCACACCGATGGCGTTGGCACCACGCCGCTGGCGGGTGCTTTCAGCATCGACCGGCCACTGAGCCCGGAGGTCAAGCGCATCGTCCAGAGCAGCATTGAAAAGGGATACCGCGATTTCATCGAAGGCGTGGCAGCAGGCCGCAAGCTGGACGTGAACGCTGTTGATCAGATCGCACGCGGCCGCGTCTGGAGCGGCCTCAAGGCCAAGCAGCTCGGTCTGGTCGACAGTTTCGGCGGACTGGATGCGGCGATCAGCAAGGCGGCAGAACTGGCCCAGCTGAAGGAAGGCCAGTACAAGCTCGATGAACTGCACCCCGAACCCGCCTCTCCATTGAAAGCGCTGGCTCAATTTTTCGGTCAGTCCGCACTCCAGCTTGGCGCGCTGGGTGATCTCGGCCCTCTGCTGCGGCAGCTGCACGAGGCGCGTGAACTGCGTACGCTGACCGGTTGGATGAATGACCCGAAGGGGGGCTATGCGCGCTGCTTCTGCACCATGGACTTGCAGGGCGCGCGCTAGCTGAAGAATCGCATAGAGAGGTCGACTGCTCGCACATGCTTGGTGAGGCTGCCGACCGAGATGCGGTCGACGCCCAGTTCAGCAATGCGACGCACGCTCTCCAGCGTGGCACCGCCGGAGTATTCGAGCACGGTCTTGCCACCGGCGGCGCGCTGGGCGCGCGTCAGTCGCACCGCTTCGATGATCTCGATATCCGGCAGCTCATCGATTAGCAGCAGGTCGACGTTTTCGGTCAGTGCGGCGCTGACCTCGCTCAGATTCTCGGCTTCAGTCATCAGCGGCACAGCGGCATTGAGCTGGCGCGCGGCCTTGAGTGCTGCCTGGATGCCGCCCGCTGCTGCGATGTGGTTTTCCTTGATCAGGATGCCGTCATACAGGCCGATGCGATGGTTGACGCCACCACCGCAGAGCACCGCATATTTCTGCGCGTTGCGCAGGCCCGGCAGGGTCTTGCGCGTGTCGGCGATGGCGCAGCCGGTGCCCTGCACCGCCACTACATAGCGGGCGACGGTGGTGGCAGTGCCTGAGAGCGTCTGCAAGAAATTGAGCGCGCTGCGCTCGCCCGTCAGCAGTGCGCGTGCCGGACCGCGCAGGGTGAACAGCAGGGCATTGGCGGCAACCGCCGCGCCTTCCTGCACCGCCCAATCCACCTGAACGGCAGGGTTGATCTGGCGGAACACCTCATCCACCCACGGTCTGCCGCAGATCACGGCGGCCTCGCGGGAGATGACGCGCGCTTGCGCGGGAGCATCCGGCGAGAGCAGTGCCGTCCAGTCCGCCGTGCCGATGTCTTCAGCCAGCGCAGCTCGCACCGTGTCGCTGATGTTGTTGACGTAGCCCGGCAGCGCGGTCATTGCAGCAGAAACTCCATCAGCGCCATTTGTCCCCACAGCCGGTTTTCCGCTTCGTCCCACACGACGGACTGCGGCCCGTCGATGATCTCGGCCGTTACTTCCTCCCCCCGGTGCGCTGGCAGGCAGTGCTGGAAGATCGCATCGGGCTTGGCCCGTGCCATCAGCTCGGCATTGACGGTAAAAGGCGCGAAGGCTGCGATGCGACGTGCTTCTTCTTTCTCCTGACCCATGCTGGTCCAGGTGTCGGTGATGACGATGTCGGCACCATTGGCGGCGAAGGCCGCACCGCGCATCAGTTCCACCGCGCTGCCCGCCCAGGCAATGAGCTCGCTGCTGGGTTCAAAGCCCTTGGGGCAGGCGATGCGCAGGGTGAAGCCGAGCATTTTCGCGGCTTCGATCCAGGAGTGGCAGACGTTGTTGCCGTCGCCGATCCAGGCCGCCACCTTGCCGGCCACCGGGCCGCGATGCTCGATCCAGGTCTGGAGGTCGGCCAGCAGCTGGCAGGGATGGTGGTGGTTGGATAGCCCGTTGATCACGGGCACGCTCGCATTGGCAGCCAGGGTTTCCTGATCGGCCTGGGAGTCGTTGCGGATCATGATCGCGTCGACCATGCGGCTGAGCACCTTGGCGGTGTCGGCGATGGGCTCGTTGCGTCCCAGCTGCATGGCATCGCCATGCAGGAATAGCGCGTGCCCGCCCAGCTTGGCCATGCCGGCCTCGAAACTCACGCGGGTGCGGGTCGAGTTCTTGGTGAAGATCATCGCTAGCGTCTTGCCCACGAACGGACGGGGCAGGGCAGCCTTCTGGGCCTTGAGCGCGATGGCGCGCGCGATGACATGACCCAGTTCGTCAGGCGACAGGTCAGAGAGCTTGAGAAAATGGCGAGTCATCAGTGGCAGCACCCAAATAAATACGGGGCCGTGAGGCCCCGCTAAATGCAATTAACCAGGCGAACTATCCGAGATTCTTCTCTACGAAATCCCAGTTGCACAGCGCCCAGAAATGTTCGAGATAGCTGGGTCGCGCATTGCGGTAGTCGATGTAGTAAGCGTGCTCCCAGACATCGCATGTCAACAGCGGTGTCTGGCCTGCGGTCAGCGGATTGCCCGCACCTTGTGTCGAGACGATGACGAGCGAGCCGTCAGCGTTCTGCACCAGCCAAGCCCAGCCTGAGCCAAAGGTATTGATGGCGGCTTCAGTGAAGGCCTTCTTGAAGTCATCCAGACCGCCAAAATTCTTGATCAGCGCATCGGTCAATTTCTTGCCTGGCGCGGTCTGTGCAGGTGTCAAGCAGTGCCAGAAAAAGGTGTGGTTCCAGATCTGGGCAACGTTGTTGAAGATCTTGCCGGAGGACTTCTTGATCACGTCCTCCATGCTCATGGTCTCGAATTCTGTGCCGACGATCAGCTTGTTGGCATTGTCCACGTAGGCCTTGTGGTGCTTGGCGTAGTGGTAATCAAACGTTTCGCTCGACATGTGGGGGGCCAACGCATCTTTTGCGTAAGGCAGGTCTGGGAGGGTATAGGCCATGTGCGTGTCCTTGAAAAAATGCTGGGAAAACCTTGCAAGACAACCAAATCGGAGGCGCACCATAGGGCAGCGGCACTTCAAGTTCAACTTGTGGTCACACGCCAGTGACAGTCTTGGACTTGTCACGGTCACGCGTATAATCCGCGCCCGTTGCAAGGGCCCCTTCACCTCTGACCGGGTCTACCTTTTAGTTTTCAGGAGCAAATGATGGACGCTTTGGAGCGCATCAAGCAGCAAGTGACGCAGAACCCGGTGATTCTTTACATGAAGGGCACGCCTGACTTTCCCCAATGCGGCTTCTCCGGTCGTACCGTACAAGCGCTGAATGCCTGCGGGGTGGAATACGCCTATATCAATATCTATGAAGACGAAGAGGTCTATCGCGCACTTCCCAAGTTCGCCAACTGGCCGACTTTTCCGCAGCTCTACCTCAAGGGTGAGCTGATTGGCGGTTGTGACATCACACTCGACCTATATCAAAGCGGCGAGCTGAAAAAAATGCTGGAAGAAGCCGTGGATAGAAAAGCGGCCTAAAACGCTTCCATCACCCATAAGAAAATGCCCGCCTGATGCGGGCATTTTCTTATGGGCATAGCTCAGCTGGAGAGTAGGGCCTGTGCCACCTCTCGCCTGCCCGGGGCACCCACCAGCCTCTCTACGCAAGCCAGTGCAAATGCCATGGCGCTCGCCGGCCCCTGTCCGGTAATGGTGTGCCCATCAACGACCACTGGCAGGTCGACGTAGTGCAGCAGGGCTTCGCGAAATGCCGGATAGCCAGTTGCCTGCTTGCCATCGAGCAGCCCATGCGCCGCCAGCACCAGTGCGGGGGCTGCGCAGATGGCGGCAGTCCAGCGATGCGCCAGGCGCTGCTCGCGTAATTGCTGAATCAGTGGCGCATGAGCGGCCAATGCCTTGGCCCCTAGCTCGCCACCTGGCAGCACAATTAGATCAAAATGCTGATGGGCGATATCAGCATGACGCACAGTGGCGAGCAGCAGGATGTCGCGGGTGCCGATGACCATCAGGTCACCGCCCACAGCGGCGACAGTCACCTCGATGCCAGCGCGTCGCAGGATATTGATGGCAGTTACGGATTCCAGCGATTCAGAACCATTAGCGATCACCACCAGAGCCGTTTTCCGTGCTTCAGCCATACGACTTTCTCCTTGAATTTATTTTTTGGAGCCGTCTGCCGGTACAATGATCGCAACGCAGCGGCTGCTTCGGCATGAAGCGAGTCGAACATAACCGAAATCCTGAGTCGCCATCGCGACCTTAGACCCTGAGGAAATTATGGAATATCGCCACATCAAGATCCCCACGACCGGCCAGAAAATCACTTTCAAGGATGGTCAGTTGCAGGTGCCGGATCAGCCCATCGTCGGCTACGTGGAAGGCGATGGCATCGGCCCCGACATCACCAAGGCCTGCCTGCGCATCTGGGACGCAGCCGTGGCCAAGGCCTACAACGGTACACGCAAGATTCACTGGTGCGAAACCTATCTCGGCGAGAAGGCCGCAGGTCTCTACGACGGCAACTACTGCCCCGATGAAACGCTCAAGGTCTTGCAAGAACTGGTGGTCTCGATCAAGGGCCCGCTGACCACGCCGGTTGGTGGGGGCTTCCGTAGCCTCAACGTCGCGCTGCGCCAGGATCTCGACCTTTATGCCTGCGTGCGTCCCGTGCGCCACTACACTGGCGTGCCCAGCCCACTGAAAACCCCCGGCAAGGTCGATGTGGTGATCTTCCGTGAGAATACCGAAGACGTGTACGCGGGGATCGAATACAAATCTGGCACGCCAGAGAACGAGAAGGTTGCCAAGTTTCTGAAAGAGGAAATGGGTGCGAAGTTCTTCGATGGCGCCGGCATCGGCATCAAGCCGATCTCCGCATTTGGCAGCAAGCGCCTGGTGCGCATGGCCATTCAGTACGCCATCGACAACGGCCGCGAGTCTGTGACGCTGGTGCACAAGGGCAACATCATGAAGTTCACGGAAGGCGCCTTCCGGAACTGGGGTTACGAAGTCGCGCGTGAAGAGTTTGGGCACGTCACCATCACTGAAGAGCAGCTTTACAGCGAATACAAGGGCAAGCAGCCGGAAGGCAAGATCGTGATCAAGGATCGCATCGCCGACATCATGTTCCAGATGATGTTGCTGCGCCCCGACGAATTCGACGTGCTCGCCACGCCGAACCTCAATGGTGATTATCTGAGTGACTCCGTCGCGGCCGAAGTCGGCGGCATGGGCATTGCGCCGGGTGCCAATATCTCAGACCACTGCGCCGTGTTCGAGGCCACCCACGGTACCGCACCGAAGTACGCCAACCTCAACAAGGTCAACCCCGGCTCGCTGTTGTTCAGCGGCGTGATGATGCTGGAGTACATGGGCTGGAAAGAAGCGGCTGACCTCATCACCCTGGTCTACCCGGAGGTCGTCAGCGATGGCATCGTGACCTACGACTTTGCCCGTCAGATCGACGGCGCGACCGAAGTCGGCACCAGCCAGTTCGCCGATGCATTGATCGAACGCATCAACGGTGGCGTGGACCTGGAAACCAAGCGCAAGGCCCAGCAGGATCAGCTTGCCAAGGAGCGCAAGCTGCGCGAAATCCGTCGCCTCTTGCAGCCGATGGAAGAAATGGTGGATACCGGCCGCGTGCCACACACCGTCGCCGACCTGATGACGCGTAGCTTGATGACGGTTACTGACAGTGAATCGGTTGAGCAGGCCATGCATACCATGACGGAAAACGATGTGTCATCAGTGGTCGTGGAGCCGAATGCTGCTGGCGAGTGGGGCATCCTCACCCGTCGTGACATCGTCACCAAGGTGGTTCGCAACAACAAATCGCCGGCCTCTCTCAAGGTGCGTGACATCGCCACCCGCCCACTCTTCAGCGTGCCCGCGGAGACCAGCATCCACGAAGCTGCTGAGATCCTCGCTGAAAAAGGCTATTCACGCATCGTCATAGCGCAGGGGGAGAAGATCATCGGCATCGTTACCGAGACGGACATCTTCAATGCGGTCGAGAAGTACGGTGCTGCCATCACTGAGTAAGGTGACTCTGCGATAAAAAAGGCGACCTTCAGGTCGCCTTTTTTGCTCTAATCAGGCCATGAACACAGCGCAATTTCACCTGCTCGTTACAGGCAACGAACAACTCTCTGGCAAGCGCCAGGACAAGCACTTTGCCAAGGTGATCGAGTTGTTCAAGGCACGCGGTCTGGTGCTGTCCTGCGTGACGTTTTTGGGCGATGACGAAGCGCGCATTGCGGCAGTGATTGCTGAAGCCACCCAGCGTGGAGACATCTTGCTCTGCTGCGGTGGTATAGGGGCTACGCCGGATGACCGCACCCGCCAGGCTTGCGCGGCGGCACTTGGCGTGCCTGTGGAGCGCCATGCTGAAGCCGAGGCCTTGATTGCTGCCCAGTATGGCGAAAGGGCCTACCCCAACCGGGTGTTGATGGCGGACTTCCCGCGTGGCGCAATGCTGATCCCCAACCCGGTGAATCGCGTCAGTGGGTTCTCGATGGAGCACTGCCACTTTGTGCCGGGTTTTCCGGAGATGGCGTGGCCGATGCTGGAGTGGGTGCTCGACACCCACTATGCCGATCTGCACCACGCCAAGCCGGCGGTGGAATATCTGCTGCGCGCGAAAGGCAGTGCGGCTGAGGGCGATCTTCTGGATTTGATGGAGGCGGTGCTGGCAGCGCATCCGGGGCTGGAGTTCTCCAGCCTGCCATTTCGCGGGCGTGATGATCAGGAGCCGCACATCGAGTTTGGCTTCAAGGGGGCTCAAGCCCTCGCAGCTTCAGCCTATCGACAGTTTGAAACCGGCTTGCAGCAGCGCGGCGTGCGGCTGGAGCCACGCGCCGCACCCGCCAGCTAGAAAAGATCTGCCTTGGTCTGCTTCTCGGCTTTCGCTTCGACGGCGCGGGATGCGATCCACGGGCCGGTGATCATCTCCGCGTAGCTCATGCCGGGGCCTACCATCGGGTAGACACTGGCCATGGGGTCGATCAGCACTTCGAGAAACGCCGGGCCTGGGAAGGCGATGAAATCCTTCACGGCCTGTGCCAGGTCTTCTTTCTTCGACACCCTCAGCGCGAACTCATAGCCATCGGCCTGCACCGCTTTGATGAAGTCCTTGCGATGCAGCGACTTGTCCGAACCGGCATAGCGCGACTCAAAGAACAGCCGCTGCCACTGCTTCACCATGCCGTCGCCGAAGTTGTTAAGCACGACGATCTTCACGGGCAGGTTGTAGGTGGTTGCAGTTTCCAGCTCGCCCAGGTTCATGCGGATCGAGGCATCGCCGTCGATATCGATGATCACCTTGCCCGGCTGGGCAAACGCTGCACCGATGGCCGCCGGCAGGCCAAAGCCCATGGTGCCCATCGAGCCGGAAGTGAGCCAGAGACGGGGACGCTTGAAATCGAAATACTGCGCCGCCCACATCTGATGCTGACCAACGCCGGTGGAAACCACGGCCTCGCCCTGGGTGATCTTGTTGATCTCCTCAATCACCGCATGCGGCTGGATGTACTCGCCGCCACGCTCGTAGTTCATCGCGTAAGTGACTTTGAGCTGCGCGATGTGCGCATGCCATTCGCTGTAATCGGGAGCAAAGCCCACGGCTTGCAAGTGCTGGCGCAGCGCGTCGAGCGCGGTAGGGATCTCACCCACGTGCGACCAATGCACGCGCTTCACCTTGTTGATTTCGCCGGCGTCGATATCGAGGTGAGCAATCCACTTCGCACGCGGTGCAAACTTGCCTGGCACGCCAGCTACGCGATCATCAAAGCGCGCACCGACGGCGATCAGCGCATCGCAGTCCTCCACCGCATAGTTTGCAAAGGCGGTACCGTGCATACCCAGCATGTGTAGGGCGCGCGGCTTGGTGGTGTCGTAGGCACCGAAACCCATCAGCGTGGTGGTGACCGGGATGCCGAAAGCATCAGCGAAAGCAGTCAGAGATTGCGCTGCTTCGGCATGGATCGCACCACCGCCGACATAGAGCAGCGGACGCTTGGCAGTCTTCAGCAATCTCTCGAACTCAGCCAGCTGGTTGGCCTTCAGCAGATTGCTGCGCACGGCGGCAAGCCGGGCTCGATAGCCGGGGACGGGCAGCACACCTTCACCGTAAAACTGGCCGGCCCAGTTCTGCACATCCTTGGGAATATCGACCACCACCGGGCCGGGGCGGCCGCTGCGGGCGATCTCGAAAGCCGTGCGCATGGTGGCTTCGAGTTTGGTCGGGTCGGTGACCAGAAACACATGCTTGGCGCAGGGGCCCATGATGGCGCTGATGGGGGCTTCCTGAAAGCCATCCGAACCGATTGCGGCGGTAGGTACCTGACCGCAGATCACCACGATGGGGATCGAGTCGGCCATGCAGTCTCGCACCGGCGTCACCGTGTTGGTGGCACCGGGGCCTGAGGTGACCAGCGCCACGCCGACCTTGCCGCTGGCGCGCGCATAACCTGCGGCCATGAAGCCTGCCGCTTGCTCGTTGGCGGGCACGATCAAAGGCATCGGCTCCTTGCCATCGGGCTTGAGGTTTTGCTGGTTGTGCCGGAACACCGCGTCGTAGGTAGGCAGAATCGCGCCACCGGAGTAGCCGAAGACGACATCAACCCCTTCATCCGCCAGCACCTTGACGACGATCTCCGCACCGGTCATGGCTTGACTGGTTTTGGCATGCGGGGACTGCGTGGCGGCGTTCATGGTGATGGGACTCGATTAGGGCCTTGTGGGCGTTCTGTGGGTCGATAAAGGGGGCGCGTTTATATCACTTTCGGGGTGCCGATGCCCCCACAAGTGCTTATGGGAGTCGTAAAATCCGCGATCTTTTTTGCCTTGCGAGAGCACCCATGAATGTCAGCCGTCAGACCTTCAACGAGGTCATGGTCCCCAACTACCAGCCCGCCGAGATCATCCCGGTGCGCGGTGAGGCTTCGCGCCTCTGGGATCAGCAGGGCCGCGAATACATCGACCTCGCTGGTGGCATCGCCGTGACAGTGCTGGGTCACGCCAATCCGATCATGGTGAATGCGCTCACCGAGCAGGCAGGCAAGCTCTGGCACCTCTCCAACGTGATGACCAACGAGCCGGCGCTGAAGTTGGCCAAGGCGATCACCGAGGCCACCTTTGCCGAGCGCGTGTTCTTCTGCAATTCGGGGGCTGAGGCCAACGAGGCGGCGTTCAAGCTGGCGCGCAAGTACGGTAATAGCATTGGCCCGCACAAGAACAAGATCATCTCGTTCTTCAACGCCTTCCATGGCCGCACCTTGTTCACGGTGAGTGTGGGCGGCCAGGCCAAGTACACCCAGGGTTTCGAACCGATTCCTGCAGGGATTGACCATGTGCCGTTCAACGACCTTGCAGCACTTGAGGCTGCGATGAACGACGAGGTCTGCGCCATCGTGCTGGAGCCCATCCAGGGCGAGGGTGGTCTGCTGCCTGCGACGCAGGCTTTCATCGAGGGTGCGCGTGCGCTGGCGACTCGGCACAAGGCCCTGCTGATCTTCGACGAAGTGCAGTCCGGCAACGGCCGTAGTGGTCAGCTGTATGCCTACCAGCACTATGGCGTGGTGCCGGATGTGCTCACCACCGCCAAGGGGCTGGGTGGTGGCATTCCCATTGGCGCGATGCTGACCACGGCGAAGATCGCCGAGACCCTGGCCTTTGGCACCCACGGCAGCACCTATGGCGGCAACCCACTGGCTTGCGCGGTGGCGCATGCGGTGTTCGAGGCCATCAACACCCCGGCCATCAGGGCCAATGTCACTGCTCGCGCTACACAGTTGCACGAAGGCTTGCTCGCCATTGGTAGCCGCCATGGCGTGTTCGAAGGTGTGCGTGGCTTGGGCCTCTTGGTCGGTGCGCCGATGAGCGCCACCTGGAAGGGCAAGGCGAAGGAAATTGTCAACGCCGGACTGAAGCACGGCGTGTGGACGCTGGTAGCCGGCCCCGACGTGCTGCGCATGGCACCAGCTCTCAACATCAGTGAGGCCGAGGTGGCTGAGGGCTTGAGCCGACTCGATGCCGCCTGCGCCGAACTGGTGGCAATGCCGAAGGCGGCTTGATTCTCGAATGCCACGCTGATCGCCGACGATTTTTTTTGATGCGCAGGCCACATCTCGCATCATTCAGGAGCTGAGCACAAAGGGCGTTGCGATCATGCCCTTTACCGTTGCAGCCGAACTTTCAGCGCGGCATGCAGAGGACGTCGAGCTGATCTACCAACTGGCCTACGCCCGGTGAGCGGCGGAGGCTGCTGTATGCGCCGGATCTGGCCCAGTGGCCCAGCCATGTAGCCAGCTAGGTTGGCAAGCGTCTGCACTGAATCGTCTCGCCAGCGAGATACTCAAGCCTACGGGGGCAGCGAGCAGCTGGCATTCTTGAAGTGGGCAAGCTCTGCGCCTTCTACGGCTTTCGCAGCAACCACCAGATCGTTGCCGATCGTCAAAGGCTTTCAGCGCCGACCATGCTGATGCACTTCGGCAATCCCCGGCTGGAGCGGCAGCAGGGTATCACCCGTAACTATCTCTAACGCGGCAGCTCCAGCAGAACCTGGCTGCCGCGATACTCGACAACGATGCCGTCGGGCGCGATCTCGGTCACTCGCGGGCCGTCAATGAGGGTATCGTTCTCACGGTATTTCTTGCTATTGATCAGCACGAAGCGACGCAGCGGATTGTCGTCGTAGACATGCACGTCGACCACCAGCCGAGGAAACTCGTTGCGATAAGAGGCTGGCATCTGCTTCAGCGGCCGCGCCGATGGCTTGATAGGTTCTGAAGCCGGAGCTGGCTGCTCAGTCGCTAAAGCGGGCTGCATCGCCAGTTCGTCTGTTGACTGCCGCCTGGGCTGTTTAGCTGAGCTGTCGCCTTCGAGATCGTCCATGGTCGAGGCCTCACTGGCACCGGTGTCTGCGAGATCGAGTCCCTCCTCAGAAAATGGCGCTGCAAGGCGCTCAGGGTCGATCCGAAGGGCTGGTGCGGGTTGCTCAGGCTCAGACATCGTAGTGGCAGGAACCGGTGCTGGCGCTGATGTCGCTGCCGCAATGGCTGCGGGTGCTGTCGTTGCACTGCTCGGCCACAGCCAGTAGGTGATGCCAACAACCGCAAACAGCAGCGCCGCCACAATGGCGGCCATCAGCAGCAAGTCCTGTTGCTGATGCTCCGGCCGTCTGGCGCTCACCCGGCTGGGGCGGATCAGCATCTCGTCCAGCGCCGGGGCTTGGCCTGCGTGACGATCCTGCTCGGCTTTTTTAAGTGCATCCAGAATCAGGCTCATGGTGTGCGTGCGACTGACTTGCGAGCGGCCAGTACCGGCCCTGTCTGGCTGGCGAGGCCAAGTAGCGTGCGAGGGCCGGCAATGCCGTCGGGACGCGCGCCCATATCGGTCTGCACCCGCTGCACGGCCTTGCGCAGTTCTTCATCCCAGGTGCCATCGGCCGGGTCACCCACCGGCCTGCCCAGCTTGCTGGCAAGCCGCTGACGAAGCCAGAGAATCGGATCGCCACGGGTATCGGGCCCGATGCTGATTTCATCAGTCTCGCGCCGCCACAACAGCAGGTATTCGCCGGTCCACAGAGAGTCGAGTGCTGTCAGTGGCAGCCGCATCAGCCCACCAGGGCCATGCAAGGTGGCCTGCTCGTTGCTCAGCTCGCGCAGCAGCACGTAGCGCAGGCTGCCGGATTCCGACAGCGTCAGGATCGCCGGCGTGTTCATGGCGGCCAAGTCGCTCCATTCGGCATTGCCTTTCAGGCATTGCAGCCGGTCGCGGTGCAGTGAGGCACAGGCCTTCTCACCGCGTGACAACCGAATACCAGGCTGCCAGAGCTGTGCCAGCTTCAGCACCAGACTGTTCAGCGGTGCAGCGGCAGTTAGGGCTGTCGGTGGGATAGGGTGAGTCACAGCAGGTTCTGCGATGGGCCCCGGCGGCAGAGTGGCAGCCGCAGCCGGGGCGGCCATAACCGGTGTTGCTTCAGATTCTTTCGGCACGGCTTGTGGAACAACACTGGGTGCAGGTCTGGCCTCCACGACGGGCTCGACGCTAGTGGAGCGTGCGCGCCATTCGCGCAGCAGCAGTTGCGTGGCCAGCACCAGTCCAATAACGACCAGCGCGCCTTCAGCCCAGCGCAGCCAGCCACCGGGCAGCGCGAACTTGGGCAACGTCAGCGAGGGCTTGCGTCGTCCGCTGCTGCGATGGCTGCGCGTCCCGGTCATCAAGGAGGCAGGCACCCCCAGCACTTCAGCGGCGGCCTGCTCCACCAGCTCTGGCGTCACCTGCCGCACGCTCTGCGAATAGGCACCCAGCAGGGCACGATCACAGAGGATATTGATCACGCGCGGAATGCCCTTGGCTTGGCGATGAATGAGCTTGACGGCGGCGGCGCTGAACAGGTCACGCGCGCCACCCGCCACTTGCAGGCGGTGGGCGATGTACTCAGCGGTTTCTTCGGCCAGCAGGGGCGTGAGGTGATAGCGCGCGGTGATGCGTTGTGCGAGCTGGCGCAAGTCCTGCCGCGCCAGCAGTTCGGCCAGTTCCGGCTGGCCGATGAGCATGATGCGCAGCAGCTTTTCCTTGTCGGTTTCCAGGTTCGTCAGCAGGCGTACCTGCTCCAGCACATCGGGTGCGAGCTGCTGCGCCTCGTCGATGATGAGCACCGTGCGACGGCCTTCGGTATGGCAGGCGATCAGATAGGCGTTGAGCGCATCCACCAGCGTTTTCAGGGTCGGATTGGCGCGGTCGTAGTTCACCCTCAGCTCGTCGCAGATGCTCTGCACAAACTCGCGCTCAGACTGGCGCGGGTTATGGATCATCGCGACATCGACGTTGTCCAGCCGCTGTGCCAACAGGGTGCGGATGATGGTGGTCTTGCCGGTGCCCACCTCGCCGGTGAGCTGCACGAAACCACCGTACTTGCCGGTGCCATAGAGCAGGTGGCCAAGCGCCTCCTGATGGCGCGGACTCATGTAGAGATAGGCGGGGTCGGGCGCGATGCTGAAGGGCATCTCCCGCAGGTTGAAGAATTGGGTGTACATGGCGCGAGTTTACGCGGGGTTCATGCCGACAAGCGCATGAAGACGTGCAGGATGCCGTCTTCCAGCGCCGGCTCGCTTTCGGTGACGAAGCCGAAGCTGGCGTAGAACTTTTCCAGGTGGAGCTGGGCCCAGATCAGATTGTCCTGCGCCGGATACCGCTCGCGTGCGCCGCGCACGCTCTCGGCCATCAGGCGGCGGCCTGCGCCCGTGCGGCGAACCCGCCCGGCCACCACCACGCGGCCGGTGGACGGTTCAGCGTATTTCTCGCCCGGCGGCAGCAGCCGCGTGTAGCCGATCAGCGCACCACTGGCGTCGCGCATCAAGAGGTGCTCGGCGTTCTGGTCGTGGTCGTCGAGGTCGAGAAAGACGCAGTTCTGTTCGAGCACGAACACTTCACTGCGCAGCTTGAGCAGCGCGTAGAGATCGTGCGTGCTCAGTGTGTCGAAGCGGTGCCAGTGGAAGGTTTCGGTCACGGGTGCGGGACGGTGCAAAGGAGAGGGAATCAGGCCAGGCCCATGCGCCGCGCGGCCAACACGGCCTCGGCGCGACTGGCGACGCTGAGCTTGCGGTAGACGGCCTTGATGTAGGTGTGCGCGGTGTGCGGGCTGATGGCGAGCGCCTTGGCAGACTGCGGCACTGAATAGCCCTTGGACACCAGTTGCAGCACCTCGCGCTCGCGCTCGGTGAGGGGATCGTGGATCACTACGGGCTCAACCGGCGGCTGCTGCTGAAAGTGCGACAGCATGCGCCGCGCGATGCCGGGCGAGAGCGGTGGCTGGCCCTGCTGCATCGCCAGCAGCATGGCGGCCAGCTGCTCGCGCGCCTGGTCTTTCAGCACATAGCCCTGCGCGCCGAGTTGCAGCGCGGTGAACAGGTGCTCGTCGTCATCAAAGATGGTCGTCACCACACAGCGCGCAGCCGGTTGCTGCTGCCGCAGAGCCTCCAGCACATCGAGGCCGGAGCCATCCGGCAGGCCGATATCGACCAGTAGCAGATCAGGCGGCGGGCTGAGCTTGCAGAGTGCTGCCGCGCGGGTGCTGGCGTGGGTTTGCACCGCCAATGGAAAAGCCTGCCGCACGGCCTCGGCCAACCAGTCCAGCGTGCTGGGCAGGTCTTCGACGATGAGGATGGTGGCGGGCAAAGGTGACATGCGGGACAGGCTGTGGCGCGGCAGGGTTGCGTTTACTCTTGCGGCGGACAGAAAAGGATTTCGGACCGTGTCATCAGGGCTGCCAGAACAGATTGGGGCGTACCGGGTGCTGGGCCTCTTGGGCGAGGGCAGCTCAGGGCGAGTGTATCGCGCGCAGGAGCCCGGCACCGACCGCGAAGTGGCGCTGAAGGTGCTGCTCGCGGGGGCGGTGGGTGATGCCTTCGAGGCCCGCTTTCGCCGCGAGATCGCCCTGCTGGCGGCGCTGGAGCACCCCGGCATCGCGCGCTTGTATTCCGCTGGCGAGGTCGAGACCGATCGCGGCACCTTGTCGTATCTCGCAATGGAATACGTGCGCGGCACCGACCTGCTGCACTACAGCCAGGCGCAGCCGCTGGCGGTGCGCCTGCGGCTGCTGGCCGCAGTGGCCGAGGCGGTGCACCACGCCCACACGCGCGGCATCGTTCACCGCGACCTCAAGCCCGCCAATGTGATGGTGGATGAGAGCGGCCAGCCCAAGGTGCTCGACTTCGGCATCGCCCATGTGGTTAGCAACGGCGAGGCCACGCAGGTGACACGCCTGGGCGAAGTGCTGGGCACCGTGCCCTACATGAGCTGGGAGCAGCTGGCGGGCGACCGCGACGCGCTCGACCCGCGCAGCGATGTGTTCGCACTCGGCGTGATGGCCTATCAGCTGGTCTCAGGCCAGCTGCCGTTCACCGCCGGCACCGGCACCTCGCTGATGCAGGCGATGAAGGAGCGCCAGGAGCGCAGCCCGGAGCCGCTGGGCCGCCGCACGCCCGCTGCGCGTGGTGATCTCGAAACCGTGGTGATGAAGGCCATGGCCTTCGAGCCCAAGGCCCGCTATGGCTCGGCTGCCGAGTTGGCGGCCGACCTGCTGCGCGTGGTGGAGCAGCGGCCCATCGAGGCAAGGCCGCCAACGGTGCGTTATGTGATGAGCCTGTTCGTGCGCCGCCACCAGCG
>Ga0255086_1000274_pt1 | contig 18462 bp, 13 predicted proteins | sample Colum_Cont_RepC__FD_188438 | JGI IMG/M metagenome (GOLD analysis project Ga0255086, IMG submission 188438) | Freshwater microbial communities from Columbia River, Oregon, United States - Colum_Cont_RepC_8d | ecosystem: Environmental > Aquatic > Freshwater > River | place: USA: Oregon | collected... | reverse complement strand
CCCTCAACCTGGCCCCCACCGCCAGCACCACGGCCACCCTTGCCATGGGCGATGCCCTGGCAGTTGCCCTGCTTGAAGCGCGTGGCTTTACGCCAGAAGACTTTGCGTTTTCACACCCCGGCGGGGCCCTGGGCCGCCGCCTGCTGCTCACGGTGGGCAGCCTCATGCAAAAGGGCGAGCGTCTGCCGCGCGTAAAAGCCACCGATGCCCTCACCACCGCCCTGCTGCAAATGACCGACAAGGGCTTGGGCCTCGCCGTGATAGTCGACGACACCAACAACGTGCAAGGCGTGTTTACCGACGGCGATCTGCGCCGTGTGCTCGACAGCGGTATCGATGTACGCAGCGCCCGCGTAGGTGAAGTGATGACCGCCGGCGGCAAGCGCATTGTCGCTGATGCGCTGGCCGCAGAAGCAGTACAGAAAATGGAGGCCGGCAAGATCACCGCGCTACTGGTATGCGATGCCGCCGGCAGCCTTCAGGGAATCATCCACCTGCAAGACCTGCTGCGCGCAGGGGTGGTGTGACATGAGCCAGCCCACCGCGCTGGAGCGCGCCAAGCAGATCCGCTGCGTCATTTTTGACATCGATGGAGTCATGACCGACTGCAAGCTGTACCTCACCCACGATGGCGAAGAGATAAAAGCCGTCAACGTGCGTGATGGGCTGGGCATCAAACTGCTGATGAAGCACGGTATTGATGTGGCCGTAATCTCTGGCCGCCCCAGTGCAGCCATGCAGAAGCGCCTTGAGTTTTTGGGCGTGCCACATATCTGGCTGGCGACCGAAGACAAGCTGCCCGCGTATAAAACCCTGCTGGCCAAGCTGAACCTGAGCGATGCCCAGTGCGCCCACATGGGCGACGACACCCCCGACTTGCCTTTGTTTGAGCAGGTTGGCTTGGCACTGGCACCGGCAGATGCCCACCACAAAGCCAAGACGGCCGCCCACTGGGTGAGCCAAGCCAGGGGCGGCGACGGCGCCATCCGCGAAGCGGTGGACTTTATTCTGGAAGCACAGGGAAAAATCTAGCCAGCGCCCAAGACATGGCAAGCACATTGCCATGTCAAAGAGCATTCGGTTGGCTGAGTTACACTGCCGTTTTACTGTCAGCAGGCTAAAGCCATGTTGCAGGCCCGCAACTCACATTTTGGAAACCCGAGCGCATGATTCAGAAACTATTGGGACGCCCTGTTGGCATTGAGCACCCCATTTTCTTTATTGCTGGCCCAGACACACTTGAAAGCCAGCAGCTGGCACTGGATGTAGCAGGGCACATCAAGCCCATTGCTGATCGCCTGGGCATCCTCTATGTGTTTAAAGGCAGTTTTGACAAAGCCAACCGCAGCTCGCACAAGAGCTACCGCGGCCCCGGCCTTGAAGGCGGCCTGAAGATCATGGAGGCCGTGAAGAAACAGATTGGCGTGCCCGTGCTCACCGACGTGCACGAAGACACCCCGCTCGGCGAAGTCGCCAGCGTCATCGATGTCATCCAGACGCCTGCTTTTTTGTGCCGGCAAACCAATTTCATGCAAAGCGTGGCCAAAACCGGCAAGCCCATCAACGTGAAAAAGGGGCAGTTCATGTCCCCTTGGGAGATGGGCAATGTCATTGAAAAAATGACGGCAGTTGCGGAGCACAATTTTTTTCTGTGCGAGCGTGGCTTTAGCTTTGGCTACAACAACCTGGTGGCCGACATGCGCGGCTTGGCCATAATGCGCCAGTATGCCCCGGTGGTGTTTGACTCCACGCACACCGTGCAATTGCCGGGTGGCCAGGGCAATGCCAGCGGCGGCATGCGCGAGATGATCCCCGTACTGGCACGCGCCGCCATGGGCGCGGGCGTTGCAGGCGTGTTTCTTGAAACCCACCCCACGCCCGACACCGCCCTGTGCGACGGCCCCAACTCGCTGCCGTTGGCCGATGTTGAAGGCCTGCTGGAAACACTGGTTGAAATCGACGCGATATCGAAACGTTTTATTAAATCGCGCAAATCGCTGTAAATCCGAAGGAGAGGATGGCGCAGCGCGGGCAACTCTGCGCCATTGTCACCAAGTCACAACGCCAAAAATTGTTAACGCCATGACGGCTCAAAAAACAGTACTGCTTTCAACGCCCACCAGTGCAACCGGCTCACTGTGGCGCATCGTGCAAGATTTGGCCCCCAAGCCCATCAAGCCCTGCGCTGCCATTGACCACTACCTGCGCAAAGGTGCGGCACTCAACGACATCAACAGCAACCCGCTGCCAGATGGCTTTGACATGTACCTGTTCAACCAGCCTCATGTGTTCAATTTTGACCAGAACCTCGACGACGTCAGGTTCATCGTCAATTTCAGAGACCCGCGCGACCTCTGCTGCAACCAGTACCACTGGGTATTTGAGCACCCAGTAGCACCGGACATGCAAGAGAAAATGGAACAAACGCGCACCCGGGTTCGTGAAGCCGGTATTGATAAGTATTGCCTCGACGCGAACATTGCATTTTTCTACAACAAGATCATGCAACTGTTTGAAGTTGTGCCGCGCGAAAAGATCCTGGTTGTGTCGTACGCCCAGATCTGCCTAGTGTCAGACGAGCTAATGGATCGTCTGGCCACATTCCTGGGGTCAACTGCAACACCGGCGCAGATTGAAGAAATCAAAAAACGCGAGTTTCCATCTGCCTTGCAAGACAACCCCGGCTGGGCATCTGGCAAATGGGTGGGGGCTGACGTGCTGCCTGGCCGTGCGCGCATAGAACTGAAGCGCCCGACCTACTTGAGCCTGTCACAGCGCTACTCAAAGATTCTGAAGTTCATGCAAGACAACGACCTGCCTGGTCTGGCGGCCATCTACCGATAGCAAGCCGAGATGGAAAACAATAAGCCCCCAGCGGGAGTAGCCATACCAGAGATAAAGACGGCTGCAGACTTCTGGCGGCATGTGCAAAGTCCTTCAACGCGGATCAAAGACGCCAACCTGCAACGCGAGCTGTCACTCGACGCCGCACGCCACTTCAAAGACCCATTGGTTCGCTTGGCTGGTGTCACCGTTCATAGCTACCGAGTACTCGAAAAGGAGGTGCCTTCCGAGGCTCTGTACCAGGAGCTGGTTGCCATCACGCATGGGGCCATCAGTCATTACCCTGAGCAGCCGGGCTTCCAGCAACTGCGCTGGTTGGTCAGTGCCAATATCAGCCTGTGCTCGGTGGAGATTGCCCGGGGCGACCTGTCAGCCGCATTTGATCGCGCCATGACCAATGTCGCATGGACAGAGCATGCCCACGGCTTAGGGCAGGTATTTACCAATGTGATCAAATCATGTTTGCTGGCCATAGCGCTGGTTCACCTGCAGGGTGAAAAAGAGCCAGCGGCGTACGAAACCTGCCATCGGCAAGCCAGCAAGCTTCTTGAGTACAGCGCCCGCGTGCCACAGCACTACTCGTTTGCTTCGCAATTTGCGTATGAAGAACTGGCGAGCGTCTACAACATGCTGCGCCAGATTTTTCGATGGAATCAGCTGTATCTGGCGTGCAGCGCCGCCGGCCGGTCGCCACAAGCCGACGCCGAGCTTGCTGGCTTTGAGCCCAAAGCCCTGGGCGGCTTCCTGTTCAAACTGCTGAAGGGCGAATTGCCCCCCAAGTCGACTGTCTGAGACCGCAGCCAGTTGCTTGCTGGGGGCGCCCAAGCATCATCACAGGCTGCATGTCGAAACTACCTGGATGCTCATTTCGATTTCCCTCGCCCATGACCGATTCTCTGCCGCTGCGGATTTTTGAGGACGAACATCTGACCGTAGTGCATCGCTCTGGCGATGCATCGAAAGCAGTTTTTTTGGTGTTCGGGCCAGTGGGTTCGCATGATCCTAATGCCCTTTGGGGTGAAGCGGCCTTTCGCAAGAACGGGCTAGAAGCCTATTTCTTTGTGCCCCGCACGCCAAACTGGTACCCCGCCGAGAGCATGGAGAGATCGCGTGCGGCTCTGGCGGCACATCACCATAGTGAGGGGGGGGGCGTCGACGAATTGCCTATGGCGTTTCTGCCGGTGCCTATGCCGTACTACGCTATGGTTTAGCGCTGGGAGCCGACTATGCGGCCGCCTTTTCGCCCCAGCATTCCATTGCTCCTGCTGATGTTGGAGACTTCGACCAGCGTTATGAAAAATACTACGTCCCTAAGCTGCATGACTCCATGCAGCTGGACAAGAGGCATCTGACGGGTTTGCGTGGTGCGGTCTTCTACGACCCCTGGCACAAGCATGATCGTCGGCATGCTGAATGGATTCTTGCGAAAGCGCCAGGCTTGCAGCGCGTGTCATGCCCAGCAAGTAACCATAGGACGATCAAGGTTTTTACTGAGTCTGGTCGATCTTCGGTGCTGCTGCATTCGATCCAGGTGGCGGCTACCGGCGCAGACCAGCTGGTCGTTTACAAGAGTATTTACCGAGAGTCCCGCCGAACGTCTGCCACATACCTGTTGGGCATGTCGTCGATTTTGCGGCGCAAGTCAAAGCATTCGAGAGCACACTGGAGTATTCGGTACGATCTGGAAGCTTGCCGCACAGCCAATGATCTAGCCGCGCAACTGCGTATTGCCAGTCACTTCGTCGCCGCAGGCGACACGCTGCAGGCCGATGAATGGATCGGCAAAGCAGAGCAGCACCCGAAGAAGCAGAGCAGTCTCGCGCCACTGGCGCGGCTCCATGAAAAGCGGGGGCGAATCGATGAGGCTATCGCCCACTACCACATTCATTGTGGGCGCTACCTAGGTGATATCGACAGTGTCTGCCGCCTGGCGACGCTGCTCGCAAATGGCGATCACGTGCAACAGGCCATAGCTGTGTTGTCCAAGGCCAACGTTCGTCTGTCGCCCACGCTTACGAGCGCAACGTTGGTGCGTTATGCCCGGCTCAAATCAAGGCTGCAGGGGGCGGTGGAGGCTCTCGCCGTATTGCAGCAACACGAAGAACGCTTTGGTGAAGCACCGGAGTTTCAACGCGAACTAGAGGCGCAAAAAAACAAAGTCGCCAAAGCTGCTATCGGCAATGTGCCCTTGTGTGCGGGTCAACCTGTTGTGCAGGTTATAAGCAAGCGTTCGGCCGTAACAAACGATCCAACGCTGGTTTTCAAGGTTCCGAGTGGCCACTTCTTTCTGCAGAACGACAGTTGTGATGTCATGGGGCAGCATCAACGCAAAGTCGTATTCAGTGACGCCGTCATTGCGCACTGGCAGCACTTGCTTGCCGAGCGTGGGCGGTGGCTTGGGCAGAAAAACATTCCTTACTACTTTCTGATCGCTCCAGACAAGCAGACGGTGTACTGGGATGAACTGGCGAAAGATGTGCCCGACTATCGAAACGCTTTGAAGATATTTGAAGGACCGTTTGAAAACGTCAGTGTGATCGATCCCTCCCAAGCCCTGATAGAAGCGCGATCTGGTGGTGATGTCTACCCGCATACCGACAGCCACTGGGATGCACGTGGTGCGTATGTGGCTTACTGCGCCTTGATGCAAGCAATCAAAGGAGAGGATGTCACTCTTTTGGCGCCGGGCACCCACTTCCAGTGGATGCCCCACGACAGTGCTGGAGATTTGGGCTGCAAGCTGAGTCCCCCTGTCGTCAGCGCGCATTACCGCCTGCGACGTCAGGCCATGCATGCAAAAGCCGTCTTTGATAATGGCATGCCGGCAAACGGGCGTATGCGGCTGTGGATTAATCCGGCCGCGGTGGGCAAGTGCCTTTTCTTTGGCGACAGCTTTTCCTACCCCATTGCACAGTATCTGGCGGAGCATTTTGGTTTGTTGCTCCACGTGCATGGCACACACTTCGATGCGAATCTAGTCAGCGAGTTTGAGCCGGATCAGGTCGTCTCAGAAGTCACCGAGCGATTCATGGTGTCTGCACCCATGATCGAAGACCATGAGCCGACAGAGCTGATTTATCTGCGCAAAATGAAGCGCGGCGACGTCGCCCCCGAGCAGATTCGACAGATGCGACTCACACCGCGCCTTGATGGGTTGGCTGCCGCCGCGTGTGCGCCGCTATACCGACGCGATCAGCTCATTCTCGGTGCGTACTGTGACCGTAATGTGCCTCCGGCCGACTATGGCACGCTGGATTTTTCGCGTGCCGCCGATGTCCTTGCCGTCGCAGCACACGCACAGATTGCACGGCAAGTGCTGCCGCTAGCGTGGCAGCAGTGCGCTAACGATTTGAACGCAGTTGCGCGGGACATCGTGGCAGGCATCGGGCCGCGCCAGTGAACTCATGGCGGAGGCCAAGCCGTTGTGCCACTGGCCTAGAACAGTTTTTTAAGCAGACGGCTCAAACCCGAAGGCTGCTTCTTGGTTCCACGGCTTGTTGGCTCCCGACCCAGTTGTTTATGAGGGTTGAGGTCGCTAATCGAGATGAGAATTTCCGGCGTGCGAGCTGCTGGTGGTATGACCGTTGTCACCAGCGCGGTCGCCTCGGTGTTTTCAGTGCCGTCAGGCTTTCGTGACTTCAGAACTGCTTTCAGCTTTTGCAGATTTTGCAAAGTGTCTGAGTCGTCAAATGCAAGCTTCTCTACTTGGGTTGCCTGCTGGTGCGCGGTCTCGTGATCGCCGAGTTGTGCGTTGATTCGTGCCGCGGCAATCAGCAGCTTGGCGTTGGTGGGTTGGCATTTCAACCCTAGCGCCAAATAAGCCAATGCTGCGCGCAGCTGTTTCTGCCGCTTAGCGGTTTGGGCCAGCTTGTGTACTAGGTCGGCATCAACGGTGCCCTGCGATAGCAGGTTCTCCAACAGTGCGGATGCCGTCTCGTGCTGCTCTAGTATGCACAGTGCCTTGCAGCGCGCCGCAGTAAGTGCATCGTTTACGCCCAAGGCTGCTTCGGCTGAGTCGAGTGCCTGAATAACGATTTTTGCGGGCTGTGTCGCCTCGAGGCCGCTAATCAGGCCTAGGTGCGCTTCAGTATTTTGGGGGTGGTCGGCTATGGTCTGCTCGAAAATGCGGACAGCTTCGGTGTGCTGGCCGGTAGCCAACAATTGGCGCCCTAATGTGGTTTGAAGGTCGGCCTTGAGCTGGACGACGGTTAGTGCAAGATGCTGCTGCAGCAGTGCAATCGACTCAGGCAGGCGCAAGCGATTGCGGCCGATGAGGCGTGCCAAGTGCAAACAGGCCGCGCTATAGCCAGCGTCCAACTGAAGCGCTGCGGCATAGCTGGCTTCTGCCTCGGCCGGCCGGCCAAGTTTTTCGAGTGCGCGGCCCTGAATCACCTGCAGTGAGGCACTGGCCCCAAGCCAGTGCATCACGCTCGGCAGGCTGCCGACAATGGTTTGATGGTCTTGCCGCTTCAGAAGGACCTGCATCAGTTGCAGTACGTTGCGCTCGTCCTGCTTGTGGTTATGGCAGGGCAGGCCGGTGGCGGCGTGCAAGTCTTGCCGTGCTTCGTCGCTGCGGTCTAGTTGCAGCAGGCTATTGGCGCGTAGCAGTAGCAGGGTTGAGTTGGCCGCCGTGCCCGACAAAACGTCGTTGATGGCAGCCACGCATTCCGCGTGCTGCCCGGCTTTCTGTAGGGTGTGAAGGGGGGCGAGGTTAACGGTTTTGTTGAGCATGATCTGAAAGTGTCGCTCTTGCGATGGGGTTCGCTACGCGTGCGCATCGTACAGGATGCCTTGTTGCTAGAGTGCGAGCTTTAGGCGGTAGAGGAGAGCATCAGGTTTCTGCGACAGTTTTAAGCAATGCGCGCTTCATTTCTTGTGCTTGGGCGCTCAGTGGTTCTGGCAACTGCTTGAGCAAATTGAGTGCCACCACGGGGGCTGTTGCAGTGCCTGTGCCGGTCATGTGCATCCAGGCCAGCAGCTCGACGCTCGGATTAAACCCCGTATCAGCCGATTTCTGTGCCCAGCGGAAGGCAAAAGTCTCATTCTTCAGCAGCCCGGTACCCTTGAGGTATAGGTGTGCGAGTAGGAACATCCCCTCACCGTCCCCTGCATCAGCAGCTTGCCGGCAAAGGCTGGCCGCTTCCAGTGGGGCGCTGGGGCGCTCACCGCTGGTCAGCAAGCGTACCAAGGTGGTGGTGGCCCGAATATGCCCCTTGGAAGCGGCGCGTCGCATCCAATGTTCAGCTGTCATGTTGGGAGGGCTGATATGCCCTGCTGCGATAAGGTCGGCGATGTAGTACATGGCTGTGGCATTGCCTTGTGTCGCGGCGGGCAACAGCAACTCAAAAGCTTGCTGTGGTTGCCATTGGGCAATGTCGCCAGAGATATAAGTGAGTGCGCGCAGCACATTGGCTAGCCCACTTGGACTGGGGGGCGCTGCATCGAGCCACTGGCGGGCAGTGAGTGGTTCCGGGGTGCCCCCAAAGCCGCCCAAGTAATAAATGCCGCTGGCGACCAGTGCCAACTCATCACCCGCTTCAGCGGCGGGCTTTAGCAAGGCAATGGCACGGTCAAGATTTTTCTCAACCCCCAAACCCAATGCCAGCTGTAAGCCTAGGCGGCTCTTGGCTGATGCGATGCCCTGTTTTGCCGCTTGCTGGTTCCAATAGGCTGCTTGTTGGTAGTCCTGGTTCACGCCCTGCTGATCAAAAAGCGCGGCGAGCGGATTCGCCTTGTTGAGGTTGGCCTCTCTCATGGGGTCGCCCGCTTGCCCAGCGCCAAACAGGTAAAGCGCCCCTAGCTGATCAGCCGCGTTTGCATGGCCTTTTTCAGCGGCCTGCAGGTACAGCCGATGTGCCTCGGCCGCATTTTGAGGTAGCAATGTGCCTTCTGCGTACAGTTGCCCCAGCAGGTATGCCGCCTCGCTATTGCCAGCCGCCGTCTTCGCTCGCAGGCCAGGCATGGCTGCAGCAACATCGCCCATGGCAAGGCATGCCTTGCAGTAGTCCAACGAGGCTCTTCGGGGCAGCAGGCGATACAGGAGTCTACGCATGTCAAAACCGGCCACGGTTACTCCGGTTCGCGCATGGCAATGTTGGCGGTTTTCAATATGCCGTCAACGAGATACGAGAGGAAGGTGCGGCGGCCAACTTTGATGTCGGCCTCAAGTGTCAGCCCGGGGATCATTCTGAAGTCTGCCGGCACGTTGCGCAGCTTCTTTTCGCCCAGTGTGACGCGCGCTTTGAAGTAAGGGTCTACTGCACGATTGTCGCTGGTGTAGGTGAAAGAGCCTTCTGAAATGGTTCGGATCGTGCCCTCGATGGCGCCGTGTCGCACAAAACTGTAGGCCGTGAGCCGGATGGCCACAGGGTCACCAGTGCGAATAAAGCCAATATCTTTGGCGCGTACTTCAACCTCGGCTTCAAGGGGCTTGTTGAGCGGCGCCAAGGTGATCAATGCGTTGTCACCCGGTGTCGATCGCGTGCCATCTGCAACCGATCCGGCCGATATCTTGCCGACGCGCAGCACAATGCCGTCTTCGGGGGCGGTCAGTTCGGTGAGCTCCAGCTGCTTGCGGGCTTTTTCGAGGGCTTGCTTGCCAATGGCAATTTCACCCTCAACCAGCACCAGGTTGGCCTCTACCTCGGCACGCCAGCCGTCAATGAACCTTCTGCGTTGCGCCTGGGCATTGGCCAGGTTTTTTCGCAGTGAGTCGGCTTCGCTGCGGCGGCCTTGCAGTTGTCGGTCTAGCTCTTCGCGCGCGTCATTCGAGCCCGCGACCTGCAAGCGGGAGACATACCCCTCTTTGACCAAGGGGCTGTAGATGTCTTTCACCTCGTCGGCAATGGACAGGCGCTTTTGGTACTGACGGATGTCGCTCAAGGCGGTTTCAATATTGGCTGATGCAGCGCCAGATTGAGCATCAAACGACAGCACAGTGGCATCAAATTCGGCGCGTCGCTGCCGCCACAACGAGCACTCCAGTGCCATCACCTGTTCCACACTGTCACAGCGCATGGTGGTGCCAGTTTTCTCGGCAAACAGGCGTGCCTGGCGCGCCTGGCTGGACTTGAGCTTTTCTTCAACCTGGGCCAGGTCAGCGCGGGGCAGGGTGGGGTCGAGTACGGCCAAAATGTCGCCCTTGTGCACAATATCGCCAGGCTTCACCTTGATGTCCAAGACAATGCCGGGTACCAGGGGCGATACAAACAGCTGCCCGCCCACCGATACCAGCTCGCCACCACCTGTGACTACGCGGTCTACTTTGGCAATGGCGGCAAACGCGAAGGCCGCAATGAAAAACGCGGTGATCGAATAAACAATGGTGGCACCCCGCTTGGGGGTGGTGCCGCGCAATACTTCATAGGTGTCAGATTCAAAGGATGAAATCTGCGCATCAATGTCGTCGTGCTCGGCCTGCCGCACCAGTGCGGTGCTTTTCTTGGGCTTGGTTTCAGCGGGTAACTGGGTCATGGCCTGTGCTGCCTTGGTGCAAAAACTTCAAAAACTGCTTGGCGGCTGTTGTGATCAGCCGCGGTTTTGCTGGTGCCACAGGTGCGCGTAAATATCGCAGCGCTCCAGCAGCTCCTTGTGGGTGCCAATGTCGTAAATCTTGCCGCGGTCCATCACCATGATGCGGTCAAACTTGGTCAGCATGGACAAGCGGTGCGATACACAAATCACCGTGCGCCCCTCGCTGATGCTGCGCAGGTTTTCGTTGACGATGGTTTCGCTTTCGGCATCCAGCGCGCTGGTGGCTTCGTCAAAAATCAAGAATGACGGGTTGCTGAGCAGGGCGCGGGCAATGGCCAAGCGTTGCCGCTGCCCACCAGACAAGTTGGTGGCGCCTTCTTCAAGCCGGGTGTCATAGCCGCGCGGCAGGCGTTCAATAAACTCTTCAGCGCCTGCCAACTGGCATACCCGCACCACGTCTTCAAACGCGGCATGGGGGTGGGCAATGGCCACGTTGTCGCGAATGGTGCCGGAGAACAAGAAGTTTTCCTGCAGCACAATGCCAATGCTCGAGCGCAAGTGCGACAGGCTGTAGTCCTTCAGCTCAATGCCGTCGATCTTGATCAGCCCCTCGTACGACTTGTGCAGGCCCTGCAGCAAGCGCGTCAAGGTGGTTTTGCCTGAGCCGCTGCGGCCCACCACCCCCAGCGAGGTGCCGCTTTGCAGCTCAAACGAGAGGTTGTCGAGCACCATCGACGAGGCCGGGCTGTACCGAAACGAAACCGACTTGAACTCCAGGTGGCCCTTGATGGGCGAGCGCACGCCCGAGATCTCGTTGCCATCTTCGGGGGGGCTGTTGAGCACGGCCTCCAGCTCGCTCATGGCGCCGCCCAGCTCTGCAAATGTCAGCTGCAGCTTGGCCAGCTGCACCAGCGGCGCGCTCACGCGCGAGGCCAGCATCACAAAGGCGCCAATCGTGCCGGCAGTCATTGCATCGGGTGAGGTCAGTGCCAGATAGGCGCCGAGTAGCAAGGTGCCTTTCTGCATCAGCCGCTCCAGCGGCGTGGTGAGGGTTTGTGGCCAGTTCGAAATCGCACCCAGGTCGTACTTGGTCTGGGTCAATTCGGCGGTGATGGTGTCCCATTCTTTTTGGCGCCGCCCCTCGAGCGCCAACGACTTGATGGTGCGAATGCCATTCAGTGTCTCAATCAGGTGCGCGCCCTTGTTCTGCTCGGCCAGCACCACTTTTTTGAAACGCTTGGCCACTGGCTTGAGGTAAGCCAGCACGATCAAGAACACCAGCACCGAAAGCACCAATACAAAGAGCGCCAGGCGCCAATTGAGCATGAACAGGATGGGGATGATGCCCAAAAGGGGCACAGAGTCTACAAACGCGCCAAATAGCTGGCCAGTGAGAAAGTTGCGAATGACCCACATGCGGTTGAGCCGGCTCATGGTGCGGCCCGTGGCGTTTTTCTCGAAGTATTCGATAGGCAACTTGAGCACGCGGTTGAGCATGTAGAGATTCAGGCGGGCATCAATGCGGGCCACCACCACTTCCATCGTGCGGCGCCGGGCGTGGCCAATGATCGACTCGAAAATAATCAGCAAAAACATGAGCACAACGAAAACCTTCAGGGTTTCCATTGAGTTGTTTACCAGCACGCGGTTGACCACGGCCATGAACATCAATGGCGGGGCAATGGTGAAAATGGTGCCCAGCAGTGCGGCCACCGCAATTTCAACGAAGTGCTTTTTTTCCTTGAACACCTGCCCCCAGATCCACGAGTTGCCAAAGGGCTCGTTGGCATCGCGTGCGGTGGTTTCGCGCTTGAACAGCACGGCAGTGCCATCCCATACATCGCTCAGGTGACCAAGGTCGGTTTCCGCCACTCGCTCGGTGAGTGGGTCGCGCACAGTGGCGACCAGTTGGCCAGCGGTGTTGCTGGCCACCCCTTCGAGAATCACTGCCTTGTCGCCCATTACGCGCAACAGCACAGGGAAACTGTTTTTGAGCGAGCCCAGCTGTTCTGGCCGCAGCTTCATCACCTTGCACTTCAGGCCAAACTGGCCGGCAATGGTGGTCAGCTCATTCAGCGAGGGCTCGGTGCCGCTGACCGGAAACCGTCTGAACAGCTCGCTTTTGCCAACCTGCACCCCAAGACGGGAGGCAATCAGTACAAATGCACTCAGGGTGGTGGAATCGTTATGCATGTGCGGCGGTGAGTCATCCAGGTCAATGAAATGCCATCGGGTCTAGCTGTGGCCTGTTGCGCTATTGCGCAGCGATGGTTTCGGTGAATAGGCCATCCAGCTCGGCCAGGGTTTGTGCAGTCAGACGGCCTACGTCGGCCTTGAGGGCAACCAGGTTGTTGAGGTAGCGCAGTCGGGCGGTGTAGCTGTTGCGCTGCGCCTGGGCCAGGTTGTTACGGGCAATCAGCGAGTCAGTCACCGAGCGCGCGCCCACTTTGGCGCTGACCTCAAGGCCCACCACATTGGCCTCGTTGGCTTGCACAGCCTTTTGTGCGGCTTTGATGTTGTCGATGCCAGACATCACGCCGTTGAAGTGAATGGTGACGTTGGAGAGCACCTGCGCCTTCACCAAGTCGTGCTTTGACACGGCCGCCTTGTAGGCTTCTTCGGCCTGGCGCAACTTGGCAGAGGCGCCACCGCCCGAAAACAGGGGCAGCGAGGCGCTCACACCGTAGTAGTAGCTCGAAACGTCGTTGGAGCTGGTGCTGTTGTTGCTGCTCGAAATAGCGCCAATGCCCGTCACCTTTGGCAAAAAGCCGCCATAGGCAGCTTTGCGTTGCAGCTCGGCCGAGCGCATGGCTTTTTGTGCGGTGAGCAGTTCGAGGTTTTCTTGCAGTGCCAGCGTTTGCCATTGCTGCAGGTTGGCCGGCGCCGGTGGCAGCAGGGGTATGTCGCGGCCCAGTTGTTTGCTGGCGCTGTTGGCGCTGCCGGTGATGAGCATCAGTGCGCTGTCGGCCGCCTGGCGTGAAACCCGGTCGTTGATGACTGCTGCCATGGCGCTGTTCAGCGAGGCTTCGGCTGCCAGCACATCGGTGGTGGTGCCCAGGCCTGCAGCGAGTGCCTTGCGCTGCTTTTCAAGTTCGCGTTCGCTGCTCACGACGAGGTTCTGGTTGGCTTCCAGCGAACTTTGTGCCGTCTGTATTCCGAAGTAGCTGGTGATCAGGCGGTTGTACAGATCCTGCAGGGCCATTTTGTAGGTGAGCTCAGCCTGATCAACATCCACCTGGCTTTTGCGGTAGCCCTGAATGGCCTCCCAGTTGAACAGTGATTGCTGCACTGAGGCACCGTAGCCCAGGGTTTCATACGAGTCGATGGCAGAGGCCACATTGCCGCCGCCGCCAGAGCCCGGCACGATGGCCTGTGCGCCGGCTTCAAGCACCTTGGTTTGAGTGAGTGCAGCCGAGGCTGCCGCTGCGGGGTAGAGGGCCGAAACAGCAATGGCCTTGGACTCGACCACCACATTGCGCTGGGCAGCCGCTACCTTGAGTTGGTGGTCGTTTTGCAGTGCCGCCGCTGCCATCTCTGACAGTTCGCCGGCCAAGGTCACATTGGTCGACAGGGTGAGCGTGAGCAGGCTGAAAAGGGTGCGCGCCGAGAACGTGGGCTTTTTCATGGGGCAGTACTCATCACGTAAAAAATCGAGGGTTTTGCAGACTATGACAGCTTGGCTAGCGTGCCCGACAGCGCAAGCCACTCTGGCAGGCAGCGTTGGTGCAGGTCGAAACGCTTGACGATGCTCTGCCGGGCTTTTTTGCGAATGGGCTGAAATGCCTTGGGTTTCCGCAGCACTTCGTTGAGTGTCTCGCTGAGCTCGTCGGGGCTAAAAAAATCAACCAGAAGGCCATTGTGGCGGTCTTGTATGACATCCATCACCGGGCCGGTTTTCGAGCCAATGACCAGACAGCTGCTGGCGAGCGCCTCAAGACATGACCATGAAATAAACAGGGGGTAACTCAAGTAAACGTGGGCGGATGATACCTGCAGCAGCTGGATGAACGCCTGTCGGGGGATCGAGCCGCAAAAATGCACCCGTGAGAGGTCGATGCGCCCCGAAAGTTCAGACAGCAGCAGTTGCTTGTAGCTCGTCCCTGCAGAAAGTGTGCCGCCGTAGGTGGTGTTCTCTGCGCCCACAATGAGTACTTGTGCTCTGGGGTTTGCAGCCAGCACGGCCGGCAGTGAGCGCATGAAGGTGGGAAACCCGCGATAAGCCTCCAGCGAGCGTGACACGTAGGTGATGACCTGGTCGGTCTTACGCAGTTGCAGTGCGGTGCCCGGCACCTGGAAAACGGCATGTTCGTCGGGTTGCGCTTCGCGCGTGTCGATTCCCTCGTGTAGCACACGGGTATTGGCCGCCAGTGCGGGGGGCAACACGCTTTTTTGCCAGGGTGTCGGCGTCAGGTTGACATCAGCGCGCAGCGCCGTGATGGCAATGCTGGCATTGCGGGCTTGCAGCGTCTTGGTTTCGAGAAAAACCGGGTCAAACTCCGGGTCAAAACCCAGATCCAGTCCGGTGGGGTGGTAGTAGTACTCGTTGTAGCAGGCCAGTGGAACGTCGGGGTAGACGTCTTTGACGTACAGCAGGTCACCCCAGCCGCCGTGCCCATGAATCACATCGGGGGTGATCCCCCGGGCCTTGAGCGCTTCGCAGCTGCTGGCCACCCGCTCGCCATATTGTGTGGCGAGCTGAAAATTCAGCGATAGGCGGTTGTAGGCGTCGGTTTTCGGGGGGCGAGGGTGCTGGTAGCTCAGGTACTCGACACCCTCCGTCCGCTCTACAACTTCCCGGCAGATGAAATAGACCCGATCGCCCCTGTCAGCATGTGCCTTGACCAGATGGCGATACTGCGCAGGGGCAGAGGGGTGGATGAAAAGAACGATCACCGCGTCTTTTTCCGCACCGGGGCTTTGCTGCTTTTGCTGGGTGTCGCTGCTTTTGCTGGCGGCGCCTTTTTGACAGCTGCTGTTGCCCCTTTGCTGGGTGCCGTGGCCTTGGTCGATGCCGGTTTTGCCGCCGCAAGCTGCGGCGCGCTGGCGCGGCGTGCCAGCCGCACGCTGATGCCCACAATGGGGTCTGCTGCCACGGCAGATTTCAGCGGCATGCCGCTTTTCACCACGGCACTCAGGGCGCCGCTGGCAAAGCGGACACGGTATTCGCATTCCAGCTCGGCCGAGAGGGTGCGCATCGCCAGGCCGATCAGTGGTACGCCATGGCCGCGTGAGCCGCAGTAGCCGCCATTTTTCACCCAGGGGGTTTCGGCGCCGTTGATGGCCAGGGCTTTGTATTCAAGCGCTGCCTCGGGGATGTCGGCGGACACAAAATGCAGCGAAAAGCCTTCTACCCCAGTGGGTTTCTCAGGCGCCGGCAGATCGTTTTCAACCGTGTGGCGGGCATCCCCCATGCCGCTCAGGTGCATCAGGATGTGATCGACGCCATCAAGGCTTGGGGCGGGCGGTGCCTTCGCGGGCTCCGGCTCCGGCGCCACGGCTGCTGGCGCCGACTCTGACTTCATGGCCAAGGTGTCGATCCGCAGGTCCAGCGGCTCCTGCGCGCCTTCGGTGACCGAGAAAATACAAAAATCCACTGCAGACAGGTGTACGTGCAAGATCGTCACGCCGTCTTCGGCGGTCAGCAGGGCAAAGTCGCGGGTGCGGCCCAGAAAGGTGGCGCTCACCTGCTCGCTGCGGACCACTGGGGCGATCATCAGGGCGGGCGTGGGCACTGCGCTCTGAACCTGAGTGAGGCCTGCGCCCGAGGCGCTGATCTTGTAAAGCCCGTTGGTCAGAGTGATGGTTTTCAGGAGCGTGTTCATAGGGGCCTGCAATACGGGAGAGCTGACAAATGGCCAGCCGTGACGGGGGGAAGTGAGCGAGATTAACCGGCTAGCTGTCGATGGGTTCAGCCGATGGTCCAGTGTTCATGGGCAAGAAAATGATTGTTGATCTCGGTGGCTGATGCCGTCACTGGCACAAGCTGTGCCGACGGGTAGCCCTTGAGCCTGGCGGCCTGGGCGCCGATGTCGAACGACATTATGGGCATGCCGGCCTTGATCGCATACGTCAGGGTATAGCTCCAGCTTTCGGGAATGATCGAGGCGCAAAAATAGATGTCCGGGCTTTCGCGCTGCAAGAGATATTCCGCCTCGCTTTCCTTGTAATGCCCGGTGATGCGCAGGTTGGGGTAGCGCATCAGTTTCTGGTTGTCGTGCGAAACGCCGATGATCAAGAAATCCAGCGGCAGGTTTCTGCGCTGGGCATCGCGCAGGCAATGCAGCAGCACCGAATAGCCCTTGTGAAACCCAATGCCGCCCATGAGTGCCACTTTGATTCTGTCCCCGCGCCGCTGCTGTGGGCGGCGCTGCGGTGGTGGCTGCGGGGCTTCCAGCGCATACGGCTTGAAGATCGATGCGGGTAGACCCAGCATGCGCGAAAGCCGCTGGGTGATGTCCTGGCTGACGGCATTGACCGTATCGACACGTTGAAAAAGCTGTGCCGAGCGTTGCCGCAAGGCAGCCACGCCAATGGGCTCGCTCAGGAAGCTCCCCTGCGCTCGAACGCAGCGGTTGCACTCGCTGATGGCAGGCACGCCGCAGAAGCCGCCCCTGCGTCCCATCAGGTTGATGCGGGGGCAGGCCCAGGCATAGTCGTGTACGTAGAGATGTTTTTCGTACGCGGGGTTTTCCACCAGCCAGTCAATCAGCTCGAACGGAATGCCCACCGCATGGTGGATATGCACTGCGCGGATGTTGAGCCAGGCCAGCAGTTCGATCAGCGCTGGCAGTTCGTCAGGGCACTGGTAGGTGCAATGGTTTGTTTTCAGCCCGCCATGCCACAGCAGGAGTTCGCGCTGTTGAAGGTTGTTGCCCGGGTGGATCACCAGAGGCGTGAGCCCCTGCGCGCGCAGGTGGGTGCAGTGTTCAGACACGGCCCGGTCCACGCCCCCCCATAATTTGGGGGTGATCAGCAGGGCAAAGGTCTCGTTGCCCATGCGCAGCAGTTGCTCGCGGATCCCCCGTTTGAAGCGCGCCAGTGCGGGGTCGTCGAGTGTTGCGCGTACGGTTTTTTCGTACCAGGGATACTTCTTTTTCATGATCGCGTCGCCGCGTTCGAGCAGGGCGGTGCGACGTTGCGAAAACGATTTTCCACCGGCGTGGAAACAGAAGGCGCCCGTGGCGATCTGGTGTGTCCAGCCTTGCATGGACGCTTTGAAACAAAAATCGGTTTCCTCGCCATATCCGGCAGGAAATCGAGCAGCGTCCAGCGGCCCTGCCGATTGCAGACAGGCGCGCTTGATGTACAGGCAGTGCCCTACGCCCGTGGGTACGGCAATGGGCGGGGTCGGCGCTGCCGACTGCAGCGCCTGATGGATGCGCGCGGCCACGCCGATGGCGGTCATCTCATCTTGGCGTGGCAAGTCAATGCCGGCGATGGAGTCATCTGTGGAGGCGGCAGTGACCGTGCCAATTTCGGGCCGCGCGCTGGCAACGGCGCGCAGGTGTTCAAGCAGTCCATTAAAAACAACAGCATCACTGTTGAGCAGCACCACATCGGTGTCACACAGGTCAACGCCCACATTGATTGATGCTGCATAGCCAAGGTTGCTGGCGTTTTTCACCAGCCGGACTGCGGGTCCCGCGAGTGCGGCCAGTGCGTCTGTGGCGGCGGGATCGGTCGAGGCGTCATCGATGACGATCAGTTGCCATCCGGGGGGCAATACGCTGATGGTTTGCCGGATGCAGCGCACGCTGTCAGCAATGTTGTTGTAGACCGGGATGATGACAGTGCCCATGGCGCTGACCGCACCGCCCACCGACTGCGTGATCGCGCGGCGGCGCAGGGCGCTGATCTTGGTGGGCAGGGGGGAGTCCGGAAACGAGAAGGTGCCGACCCCATCGATCGTGGCGGAGATGTTCAGCTGCGCTGCCGACTTTGCTGCCGCAGGCAGCGCCACTGAAAACCCCCAGCGCGAATAGCTGAGCCGCTGCAGCTTGCGGATGGTTTTCAATGGCCGTCCGTCTGCCTCGACCGTGATGGTGGGCTGCAGTGTCGGGGCACGGGTGCAGGTGCACCATCCATGCAGCGTATTTCCGTCAAGCGATACGCGCGCATCCAGAGGGGGGATGCGCGCGTATCGCT
>Ga0255086_1000272_pt1 | contig 18535 bp, 21 predicted proteins | sample Colum_Cont_RepC__FD_188438 | JGI IMG/M metagenome (GOLD analysis project Ga0255086, IMG submission 188438) | Freshwater microbial communities from Columbia River, Oregon, United States - Colum_Cont_RepC_8d | ecosystem: Environmental > Aquatic > Freshwater > River | place: USA: Oregon | collected... | reverse complement strand
ATCGGCAGCTTGCGACTGGCCTCGCGCACCAGTTGCGATAGCTCCAGCCGCTGCAACTCCTTCATGCACTCGCGCACGCCGCCGACGCCCGGCAGCACCAGCCGGTCGCAGTCGAGCAGTTCTTCTGCGTCGTAGCTCACCACCACGCGCTGGTCGGGCGCTACGCGCTCCAAGGCCTTGGCAAGCGAGTGCAGATTGCCCATGCCGTAGTCGATGACCCCGATTTTTTTCATGCTGGCGGATGCGCTGGCAGCGAGAGACTTTAGAGAACGCCCTTGGTCGAGGGCGTCACGCCCAGCTGGCGCGGGTCCAGTTCCACCGCCGCGCGCAGTGCCCGTCCAAAGGCCTTGAACACGGTTTCGGCGACGTGGTGGGCGTTGTCGCCCTTGAGGCTGTCGATGTGCAGCGTCACGTTGGCGTGGTTGATGAAGCCCTGGAAAAACTCGTGGAACAGATCCACGTCGAACGCGCCGATGTGGCTGCGCGGGAACTTCACATCCCACATCAGCCCCGGACGGCCGGAGATGTCGATGACGACACGGGACAAGGCTTCATCCAGCGGCACATAGGCATGCGCGTAACGACGGATGCCCTTCTTGTCGCCGATGGCCTTGCTGAAAGCCATGCCGAGCGTGATGCCGATGTCCTCCACCGTGTGGTGCGCGTCGATTTCGAGATCGCCCTTGGCCTCGATGTCGAGGTCGATCAAGCCGTGGCGGGCGATCTGGTCGAGCATGTGATCGAGAAACGGCACGCCGGTGACAAAGCGCGAGAGGCCGGTGCCATCGAGATTGATGGAGAGCTTGATCTGGGTCTCGCGCGTATTGCGCTCGACGCTGGCGGTGCGGGCGGTCATTGAAACCAAAGCTGGCAAAGGGATTGAAGCGGGCGAAGGATACACCCGCTCAATGCATAACGCCGCTCTGCCGGGCATGGGCCTTGACCCACTGCGCGCCGGCCGCGCTCACGGCCACGCCCACCAGCGTGGCCGGTAGCCAGGCGAGCGCCCCTAGCTGTGGCATCACCGCCGCGAACACCAGAAAGAACGCCGCGAAGCCCATCTGCCCACTCAAAAAGCCGCGCAGCGCCCGCAGCAGCGGGTCGCGCCCGCCCATCGCAAAGGTAAACGCGGGGATCACTGTCGCCGCGACCGGCGCGCCCGCGAACACGCCCGTGAACTCCGGCCCGATCAGGGTCGCCGCCCCCGTCAGCAGCGAGACCAGCGCGACGGCCGCCAGCATGCGGGCCAGCAGCTCGTGGTGCGGCAGCTCGACCGGCAGTGGTGCAGCCAAGGCGCGTGGCAGCAGGCGGGTGGCGGCGAGCAGCAGTACCGGGATGACCAGCGCGCCCAGCCAGTGCTGGGCGTCGAGGCCGGAGTAATGCAGCCCGCTGGCCACTGCGAGATACGCCACCCAGCCCAGCAGCAGCGACACGGGCCAGCGAAAGCGGGCGCTGGCGAATCCGAACACCAGCAGGTAGGTCATCGTCGCCCAGACACCGATGGGTGCAGTGACTGCGACGCGATGGGCGATGGCCGCGCCTTCTGACAGCCAGATCGCGAGCACGATGGGTGCAGCCACCAGTGGCAGTCCGCCGAGCAGGCCGGAAAGCCCTGGCCCCCAGCGCTTGCCTGCAAGGCTTGCGAGGCCAATCAGCAGCGGCGAGGCGAACAACTTGGTAGCGAGGGCGGCGCTGAGCATGGAGCGAGGTCTGAAGATCGGGCCGCGCGATGGTAGGCGATCCTCAATGCGTGACAGTGCGGCTGAATGCCGCCACCATCGGTTTGTCATCAAGGAGTTTGTCATGCGTATTCACGTCGCCGGGTTGATTGCGATTGCCAGCCTCGCAGCCTGCACTCAGGAAACCCAGAACCAGATCGGACGCACCTTCCAGAACTGGACGGGAACCGACGGCACGCTCGAAATCTATGCGGGCGAAAAGCTGGTGCGCCGCTTCATCCACATCGACAAGCTCTCTACCGCCTATGGCACCGAGGTGAGCGAGGCGCGCCCCTACCGGTTTGGCTATGGCGTGCTGGACGAGAACCTCGATGGCCTGAAGAACGAGGGCGAGAAGCGCGTGTATTTCGAGTTCTCGGACTACGCCAGCAACTATGTGTTTTTCGAGTCGCCCCGATAAGGGTTGTGGTTGTTTGGGCGGCTAGAATGCGCGCCCGCTGACATTTCCCTGAGAAGACCCGTGAAGATTGCCGCCCGCACCGTTGCCGAGTTCCACTACACCCTCACCGACGACGCTGGCACGGTCATCGACAGCTCACGCGGCAGCGAACCGCTGGCGTATCTGCATGGCGGCGGTAACATCGTGCCGGGCCTTGAAAAGGCGATGGAAGGCAAGACCAAGGGCGATGCTTTCAAGGTGGATGTCAGCGCCGAAGAGGGCTATGGGCCGCGCATTGAGGCGCTGCTACAAACCGCGCCGCGCTCGATGTTTCCCGATGACATGGCCCCAGAAGTGGGCATGCAGTTCCAGGCTGAGAGCAACATGGGCCCTGTGATGGTGACGGTGATGGCGGTCGAGGGCGATACCGTCACGCTCGATGGCAACCACGCGCTGGCCGGCCAAGCGCTGCACTTTGATGTGGAAGTGGTCAGCGTGCGCGATGCGACCATCGAAGAAATGCAGCATGGCCATGCGCACGGTGCGGGCGGACATCACCACTAGGCTGAACGCGTTGCCGGTGCGCCGGTCATAGCCTCATTCGATCCACCCGGAGCATCTCCATGATTGCTGTGTCTGTCCGTCGCACCGCTGCTGGCTTGGTTTCTTTTTTGCTGGCTACCGCCGCCGGAGCGGGGCCCATGCCCACCGCACTCGGTGATGCCATTGCATCGCCGAGCCGCACCGAGGCCTTCCGAGCACGCGATGACTATCGCCATCCGCAGGAGACTCTGGCGTTCTTCAACGTGCAGCCGGACATGACGGTGGTCGAAATCTGGCCCGGTGCTGGCTGGTACACCGAGATTCTCGCGCCATATCTCAAGCCGCAGGGTCGTTATATTGCAGCGGGCTTTGCGCTCAATCAGGACTCCCCCAACTACCAGGGACGGCTCGCCACGGCATTCGTCCAGAAATTGCGCGCGCAGCCGGCGCTCTACGACAAGGTAAGCCTCACTGCGCTGGGCAAGCCGGATCACTATGTCATCGCAGCCGCTGCTTCGGCTGATCGCGTGCTGACCTTCCGCAATGTTCACAACTGGCTGAAAGCCGGTGACGCTCCGCAGGTGTTCGCCGCGATGTTCGCAGCGCTCAAGCGCGGCGGTGTGCTCGGCGTGGTGGAGCATCGCGCAGCGCCTGGCACCAGCCTGGAGCAGATGAAGGACAGTGGCTATGTCACGGAAGAGGAAGTGAAGCGGCTGGCGCTGGAAGCAGGGTTTCACCTGGATGCAGAGAGTGAGATCAATGCCAATCCAAAGGACACCAAAAACTATCCCAAAGGGGTATGGACGCTGCCGCCAGTGCTGGCCCTGAAGGATGCCGAGCGCGAGAAATATCTCGCCATCGGCGAGAGCGACCGCATGACGCTGCGTTTCATCAAACCCTAATCAGGTGCCGGTACCGGGATGTGCCCGAAGCGCGCATCCCAGTCATCGCGTTGCTGGATCAACCGCAGGTCTTGCCACAGCACCACGCCCTCGCTGCCCAAGGTGCGCCCCACCTTGCTGCGCGCCAGATCGACCGTGGACCAGAGCCGTAGCGGGGGTGCCTTCCATTCAGCATGGCCGGTGCGCCCCCGCTTCAGCCCGGGGTACTGGCGGTGAAGCCGTGCGGCATAGCGTGAGGGGTCGTCGGGGCGGAAGTCGGCTTCCATCAGCCGATCATTGAAGAACTCCAGCACCATCGTGCCGCCATGGCCAAGGTGCTGATAGTCCGCCACGGTCAGCATCACCATGGTGCGCGGCGGGTAGTCGGAGCTGGGCGGGCGTTGCAGGATGGCGCTGCGAAATTGCAGGCCTGCCGCGCGCAGCTGTGCGGCGACGCGGGCTTCAGCGTCGTAGCTGCGGAAGGCGCCTGCCAGATCAACGCGCGGCTCTTGCAGCGCCCGGAACAGGGCAGTCTCCGGGTGCTCGGTGGCAGCTGTCTGGCGCTGCACGTACCACCAAGTGCTGACCATGCCGAGAACGGCGATGCCAATGCCCAGCCGGATGAGCGGCGGCCGCTTTTTCTTCTGCTTAAGTTTGATCATGCGCTGACGCTCGTGGATGGCGACCGCCGCTGTCAATCCTCCGGCTCATAGCCCAGGTTGGGGGCCAGCCATTTCTCGGCCTCTTGCAGCGTCCAGTCCTTGCGCCGCGCGTAGTCTGCGGTCTGCTCCTTGTTGATGCGGCCGAGCACGAAATACTGCGCCTGCGGATGCGCGAAATACCAACCGCTCACGGAGGCGCCCGGCCACATCGCCATGCTCTCGGTGAGCCTGATGCCGGTGTTTTTCTCGGCGTCGAGCAAGTCCCACAGGGTGAGCTTCTCGGTGTGCTCGGGGCAGGCCGGGTAGCCGGGTGCGGGACGGATGCCGGCGTATTTTTCGTTGATGAGGTCTTCGTTGCTCAGGCGCTCATCCGCCGCATGGCCCCAGAACTCCTTGCGCACCCGCTGGTGCAGACGCTCGGCGAAAGCCTCGGCCAGACGATCCGCCAGTGATTCAAGCAGTATGGCGTTGTAGTCGTCGTTGTTCTTTTTGAACTCTGCGACCTTCTCGTGACAGCCCAGGCCCGTGGTCACTGCGAAGCCGCCGACGTAGTCGTGCAGGCCGGTGTCCTTCGGTGCGACGTAGTCACCCAGGCAGCGGTTGGGGACGCCATCGCGATGCTCCGCCTGCTGGCGCAGATTGCGTAGCGTCGCCTTCACCGTCGTTCGCGTCTCGTCGGTGTAGACCTCAATGTCGTCGCCCACTGCGTTGGCGGGGAAGAGCCCGATCACGCCGTTGGCCTGAATCCATTTTTCACGAATGGCGGTGTCGAGCATCGCCTGCGCATCGGCGTAGAGCTTGCGTGCGGCCTCGCCTGAGGCCGGGTTGTTGAGCAAGTCGGGGAAGCGGCCTTTCAATTCCCAGCTGATAAAGAAGGGTTGCCAGTCGATGTACTCGCGCAGCTCGCTGAGCGAATAGTCCTTGAACGTCTTTACGTACTGCACACCGTGGTCGTGATGGATGTGCTCGCAATGCGGGCCTTCGCAAACGTCGTGGGTCTGTTGCAAAAGCATGCGCGGGCGGAACGGATGTGTGCCCTTCCACTCGATGGGTGTGCGATTCGCGCGCGCTTTTTCGAGTGTCAGGAACTTCTCGGTTTGGCTCTTGTTGGCGTGCCGCTCGCGGATCTGGTCGTACTCGGCCTTGGTCTCGGCCATCAGCTTGGGGCGCAGCTCATCACTCAGCAGCGAGGCGGCGACCGGCACCGAGCGTGAGGCATCCTTCACCCACACCACCGGCCCTTCGTAGGCGGGGTCGATCTTCACGCTGGTGTGCGCGCGGCTCGTTGTAGCGCCGCCGATCAGCAAGGGAATGGTGAAGCCTTGACGCTGCATCTCCTTCGCCAGATGCACCATCTCATCCAGCGAAGGCGTGATGAGGCCTGAGAGGCCGATGATGTCGACCTGGTGCTCACGCGCAGCATCGAGAATCTTCTGTGGTGCCACCATCACACCGAGGTCGACTACATCGTAGTTGTTGCACTGGAGCACGACGCCGACGATGTTCTTGCCGATGTCGTGCACATCGCCCTTCACCGTCGCCATCAGAATCTTGCCCTTGCTCGATGCGACATCGCCGGGCTTCTTCTCGGCTTCGATGAAGGGGATGAGATAGGCCACGGCCTTCTTCATCACACGTGCGGACTTCACCACCTGCGGCAGGAACATCTTGCCCGCGCCGAAGAGATCGCCTACGACATTCATACCCTCCATCAACGGGCCTTCAATGACTTCAATCGGGCGGCCGCCACGCACGGAAATCTCCTGCCGTAGCGCCTCGGTGTCGGCCTCGACGAAGGCGTCGATACCCTTCACCAGCGCGTGCGTGATGCGCTTGCCGGCGGGCTGATCGCGCCAAGCCAAATCCTCAACCTTGGCCTCCTGCTTCTCGCCCTTGAACTTGCCGGCGATCTCGATGAGGCGATCGGTCGCGTCCTCGCGCCGGAAGTGGATGACGTCTTCGATGCGCTCGCGCAGCTCGGCATCGAGACCGTCGTAGACCATGAGCGCGCCGGCGTTCACGATGCCCATGTCCATGCCCTCGCGGATGGCGTGGTACAGGAACACCGAGTGGATGGCCTCGCGCACATGGTTGTTGCCACGGAACGAGAACGACACATTCGACACGCCACCGCTGATCTTGGCGTGCGGCAGATTGGCCTTGATCCACTTCACGGCCTCGATGAAGTCCTTGCCGTAGTAGTTGTGCGCCTCGATGCCGGTGGCGACCGCAAAGATGTTGGGGTCGAAGATGATGTCTTCGGGTGGGAAGTCGCACTGCTCGACGAGAATCTTGTAAGCCCGCGCGCAGATGGTCTTGCGGCGTTCGAGATTGTCGGCCTGGCCTTCTTCGTCGAAGGCCATCACCACCGCTGCCGCACCATATTTGCGGCAGAGCTTGGCCTCGCGGATGAACTTCTCCTCGCCCTCTTTCATCGAGATCGAGTTCACGATGGGCTTGCCCTGCACGCATTGCAGACCGGCTTCGATGATTTCCCACTTCGAGCTGTCGATCATCGTCGGCACGCGCGCAATGTCGGGTTCGCTGGCGATGAGATTGAGGAAGCGGCGCATGGCGAACAAGCCATCGAGCATGCCCTCGTCCATGTTGACGTCGATGATCTGCGCGCCCGCCTCCACCTGCTGGCGCGCAATGGCCACCGCTGTGGTGTAGTCACCGGCCTTGATGAGATCGCGGAACTTCGCTGAGCCCGTGACGTTGGTGCGCTCGCCGACATTGACGAACAGCTGGCGCTCGCCCTCCACGCCAATCGTGAACGGCTCCAAGCCTGCGAGACGCAAGGCTTTGGGTGGCGTGGATTGCTTGCGTGGCGCGATGCCTTCCACCGCTTGCGCAATCGCACCGATATGCCCCGGTGAGGTGCCGCAGCAGCCGCCAACGATATTCACCAGACCGCTTTGCGCAAACTCGCGGATGATCGCGGCCGTCTCGTCCGGGCGCTCGTCGTATTCGCCGAAAGCGTTCGGCAGGCCGGCGTTGGGGTAGCAGCTCACATAGCAGTCGGCGACGCGCGCGAGTTCGGCGATGTAGGGGCGCATGTCCCTGCCGCCGAGTGCGCAGTTGAGCCCGATGGCGAGTGGCTTGGCGTGGCACACGCTGTTCCAGAATGCTTCGGTGACTTGCCCGGAGAGCGTGCGGCCAGAGGCATCGGTGATGGTGCCGCTGATGATGATGGGCCACTTGCGATTGCGTTCTTCAAACAGCGTCAGGCAGGCAAAGATCGCCGCCTTGGCGTTGAGGGTGTCGAAGATGGTCTCGATCAGCAGTACGTCCGCACCGCCATCGACCAGACCGTTGGCCTGTTCGAGATAGGCGGTGGCGAGTTCCATGTAGCTGACATTGCGCGCGCCAGGGTCGTTCACATCCGGCGAGATCGAGCAGGTGCGCGAGGTGGGGCCGAGCGTGCCGCAGACGAAGCGCGGCTTGTGCGGGGTCTTCGCCGTCCATTCATCGCAGGCCGCACGCGCGACTTTGGCGGCTTCAACGTTGAATTCGTAGGCGAACTCCTGCATGCCGTAGTCATGTAGTGAGATCGTCGTGGCATTGAAGGTGTTGGTTTCGAGAAAGTCCGCACCCGCCGCCAGATACTTGCCGTGGATCTCCTGCACGATGTGCGGCTGCGTCAGCACCAACAAGTCGTTGTTGCCCTTCACGTCGCGCGGCCAGTCGGCGAAGCGCGTGCCGCGATAGTCCTCTTCCTCCAGTTTGTAGCCTTGGATCATCGTACCCATCGCACCGTCGATGACCATGACGCGTTCGGCCAGATAACCCTTGAGCTGCTCGGTGCAGTCGGGGCGGATCAGTGGGGAAGGGGTTGAGGCGTCGGCCATATGCGGTGCTCCTAGCGGCCGCAAAGTGTATCAATTATCCGCCTATGCGGATAAGCGGATATTTTCTTCTGGGCCACTCATCGGTGCCTCGTTGCCTCCTATCTCACATCTCGTGCGGCGGCGCTGCCGGGGCCTAGGGTGCTGGCATGAACACTCAAACTCTTTCACGACTGACGCCCACCGTGCAGATGCTGCAGCGGCTTGAGCTTGCGCCGGTATCGGCTGCGGATGGCATGCTGGCGCTGACCTTGCTGCGCGCGATGGACGCCGAGCCTGAGGGTGGCACGCTGTGTCGCCGCATTGCCTTGGCGGGCGAGTGGGTCGATGAGCTGCTGGCCGAGCCGACCCTGCCGCCCGCCTTCGTGATCGAACTGGAGGCCTTGCGTTGGGCAGTGGTCAAGGTTGCCATCGTGGACACCATGTTTTTTACAGAGGCGCAATACCCGATCCGCAAGATGATCGACGCTCTGGCGCAGCGCGCGGCTTTCACCCATCTGCAGGGTCGCCCGTTGGAAGCGGTTCGGGTGGAGCTGCATGAATCGATCGGCCACATCAGCCTGCAAAGCCAATTCGTGCTCGATGCGCTGACGAACGTGCGGGCGCTGGATGTGAACCAGGTGAAGGCCTTCCATGCGCAGATCGCCATCGAGCGGGATGAGCGTCGGCAGGGTTTGCTGCATAAGGTACGCCGCCATGTCGAGCGCGACATTGAGTGCCGCACGCTCGACATTGTCTTGCCAGAGGCGGCGCGTGCCGAGCTGATGCATGCCTTCCAGCCGCTGTTGACCAGGCTCATGCTGCGTTATGGCGCTGTGGGGCCGAGCAGCCGCTGGGCGCGTCAACTGCTGGATCGGTTCGTGGAAAGCTTTGCGGATGGCTCTAGCGCCAGAGAGCGTCGCGCATTGCGCACCGCACTTTGCGAAACCTTGCGCGACGCCTGCCTGCCGACAAGGCGCTTGCAGGGGATCACAGCCGTGATGGATCGTATGGATACTGTTCGGCCGCCAGCGCGACACGCCGGATTTTTGCCGCCGCTGCAGGCTGACTAACGGTCGTTGACAGTCTCTAATGTCAGCCTTTAACATTAATTGAACGTTCGGTTAGTTCATTTGGAGGAGACTCATGACAACAACGACTTTTCCCACGCCCATGCAGTGGACGGACAACAAGCGCTATCTCTGGCCACTCGGCGCACTCGTGCTGACCTTGCCGCTCATCGGCACTTTTGCCTACCAGGCCACGGGCTGGGCGGTGATGCTCTGGATCGGCTTCTTCATTTTCTATGGACTGATCCCCCTGGCCGACAAGCTGCTGGGCGAAGACAACGCCAACCCACCGGACGCGGTGATGCCCGCATTGGCTGCAGACTCGTACTACCGCTGGGCCTTGTTCGCCTCTATTCCGGTTTACGTTACGGTCTGGGTCTACATGCTGTGGTTCGCCACGACGGTAGAGATGCCTTGGTATGGCTGGCTTGGCTGCGCGTTCACGCTGGGCATTGGCTGCGGCTTGGCCATCAACATCGGCCACGAGTTGGGGCATCAAACCTCACCGCTGGAACGCTTCCTTGCCAAGTTCGTGCTCGCCCCCGGGGCCTACGGACACTTCTACACCGAGCACAACCGCGGGCATCACACCCGCGTTGCTACGCCAGAAGACCCGGCAACCTCGCGCTTCGGCGAAACCTTCTATGAGTTCCTGCCGCGCTGCATCGTCGGCAGCTTCAAGTCTGCATGGGAGATCGAGGCCAAGCGCCTGAAGCGCGAAGGCAAGAGTGTGTGGCACTACAGCAACGACAACCTGCAGACCTGGGCAATGACGCTGGGATTTTGGGCCTCCATCACTGTCTGGTTGGGCTGGCCCGCGCTAGCCATGGCAGTTGTAGCAGCAGTCTATGGCGGTAGCCTGCTCGAGGTGGTGAACTACCTCGAACATTATGGCCTCAAGCGCCAGAAACGCGCCGATGGTGGTTATGAGCGCTGCCAGCCGCATCATTCTTGGAACAGCAACCACGTCGTGACCAACGTGCTGCTCTACCACCTGCAACGCCACAGCGATCATCACGCCAACCCCACGCGCGGTTATCAGACCCTGCGAAACTTTGACGACGTCCCTCGTCTGCCTAGCGGCTACGCGGCGATGGTGCTGATCGCGTACTTCCCACCGATCTGGTTCCGGCTGATGGACCCGAAAGTCGTAGACCACTTCAAGGGCGACATGCGCAAGGCCAACATCAAGCCCTCGATGCGCGAAGCCGTGATTGCGAAGTATTCAGCGGCGGCGTAATCCCTCACCCAGTCTGGCCGCGCCCACCTCGGCGCGGTTAGACTTGCGCGCCTTCAAACTTCATCGGAATCGGGTTCATGAAAAAGTGGCGCTGCCTCGTGTGTGACTATATCTATGACGAGGCCAAGGGCTGGCCCGAAGAAGGCATTGTCGCTGGTACGCTTTGGGCAGATGTGCCCGCAGGCTGGTCGTGCCCGGACTGCGGTGCTTCCAAGGCCGATTTCGAGCTGATCGAAAACTAGTGCAACCGCAGGCCACATGCCTGCACCTGCCATCCCCCACCGAGCTTGCGCCCATGTCTCAATTCGAGAATGTCACCGTCGTGAAGAAAGCCAATGTCTATTTTGGCGGCCAGTGCATCAGCCACACGGTGCTGTTCGCGGATGGCAGTAAGAAAAGCATCGGCGTGATCCTGCCCAGCCAACTCACGTTTACCACAGCTGCATCTGAGGTGATGGAGCTCACCGCTGGCCGTTGCCGTGTGCGACTGAAAGGCGAGCCGGGTTGGAAGGACTACGCCGGCGGTCAATCATTTAGCGTGGCGGCGAACTCCAGCTTCGAGATCGAAACGCTGGATGCGCTGCACTACGTCTGCCATTTCGACTGAAGTCCGCAGTCTGTGGGCTGAGGATTCAGTCGTCCCGGTCTTCCTTTTCTTTGAGCTCGAAGCGGCAGAACTTGGCCGAATCCCATTCCCCGACGCGGACGATGGACGAATCCTGGGTGATCTGCACGCGATGGGTGCCGAGGTCGAAGGCCAGCGTCTCACCGTAGCGCACGAGGCCACGTTCGCTGCCGTCGACGATGATGCGCGTGTCGTCTGGCAGCTCCACAGCCTCGACCTCAGCAGGGCGCACCTTGTCCATAGACTTGATCCGGCCGCCTAGACGCGCTCGGCAACCCTTGAGGCGCTCGGTGCTGAAGCGTGAGCGCAGCACACTGACATCTTCTTTGGCGTCTTCGCCATTGAATCTCACCGCCAGCGCGCGCTCGTCACCCTCCTTCCAGTAAAACAGTAGCTCAAGGCCCGTGCTGGGCAGCTGCAGCGTGTGCGTGCCTGCCGTCAATGAGGGCTTGGCAATGGCGGGCGCAACCAGCGTCCACTCGCCAAAGCGATAAACGCCAGCTGCCTCGGTTTTATCTGCGGCCTGCGCCCCCGTCTGGATGAGCGAAAGGAATAGAGGGAATAGAAAAGTTTTCGGTGCTGGCATAAAAGGCATGGGCTAGACTCGCCCCGCATCATTGGAACGCAGGGTGCTGCGTGCGGGATGCACATCGAAACACATCCGAACAGGAGCGTCCATGCCGGTCAAACTCGCGGTGCTCAAAGAATCACGTGCGCATGAGAAGCGCGTCGCCCTCGTCCCCGCCGTGGCGGACAAGCTGGCCAAGCTGGGCTGCGAAGTTTCGCTGCAAGCCGGCGCTGGTGATGCTGTGAAGCTGCCGGATGCCGCCTTCAAGGGTGTGCACGCCATCGCCAACCCGCAGGGCATGGTCGGTGATGCCGACATCGTCTGCGCAGTGCAGGCTCCCTCGCTCGAAGTGGTGGAGGCGATGAGAGAGGGCAGCATCCTGATTTCCTTTATCTACGCCCACAAAGAAATCGAACTTGTGAAGCGGCTGCGCGACAAGAAAATCACCTGCTTTGCCATGGAGCTGGTGCCGCGCATCACTCGCGCGCAGGCCATGGATGCGCTCTCGTCCCAGGCGGCATTGGCCGGCTACTACGCGGCACTGATGGGTGCGACGCAGATTGCCCGTATCTTGCCGATGATGACCACGGCTGTTGGTTCCATTCGTCCAGCAAAGACACTGGTGATGGGCCTGGGCGTCGCGGGTTTGCAGGCGCTGGCCACGGCGCGTCGTCTTGGTGCGATGACCGAAGGCTATGACGTGCGCCCCGAAACCAAGGAGCAGGCCGAGTCGCTTGGCGCAAAGTTTGTCGACACTGGCGTGGATGCCCGTGGCACTGGCGGTTATGCCCGTGAGCTCACGCAGGAAGAGAAGGACAAGATCGCAATGGTAGTCACCAAGCACATCCAGGCGGCCGACATCATCATCACCACCGCTGCCATCCCCGGTCGCCCCAGCCCCAAGCTCATTAGCAAGGCTCAGGTGGATGGCATGAAGGCCGGCAGCGTCATCATCGACCTGGCAGCCGAAGGCGGCGGCAACTGCGAATACACCGTGCCGGGTGAAACCGTGCAGGTGGGACAGGTCACGGTAGTGGGGCCGCTGAATGTGCCAAGCATGCTGGGCGAGCATGCCAGCGAGCTGTACGCCAAGAACCAGTTCAATCTCATTGAGCTGTTCATGAAGGAAAAGACCATCGCCATCGACTGGGAAGACGAGGTGCTCGCCAAGAGTTGCCTGACCCACGCGGGCGAGATCAAGAACGAAGCCGCCAAGAAAGCGGTTGAAGCCGCTTAAGGAGCCACCATGGAACCGACCACTGTCATCACGGGCCTTGTCGCCCTCTATATCTTCATGCTCGCCGCCTTCACCGGCTACGAGATCATCGGACGAGTGCCCGCCATCCTTCACACGCCGCTGATGTCCGGCAGCAACTTTGTCCACGGCATCGTGGTGGTGGGCGCAATGTATGCGCTGCTCAACGCCACCTCGCTGGCCGAGCAGGTCATCGGCTTCCTCGGCGTGCTGCTGGGTGCGGGCAATGCCGCTGGTGGCTATGTCGTCACCGAGCGCATGCTCGAAATGTTCAAGCCCAGCGACAAGAAAGCTGTCGCCAAGAAGGAGGGCTAAGTGATGACTGCACAACTCCTCATCGACCTTTCGGCATTGGCCGCCTCCTTCCTTTTCATCTATGGCTTGAAGCGCATGTCGTCGCCGGTGACCGCGCGCAGCGGTATCGTGGTGGCAGGCGTCGGCATGCTGGTCGCGGTGCTCGCGGCCTTCCTCTACTACTTCGGCGTGTCTGAGGCCGCCAAGCCGCATCTCACGACCAATCTCATCCTCGCCGTTGTCGCCCTCAGCGTGGGCACCGGCTGGGCCTGGTCGAGTGGCAAAAAGGTCGCCATGACTTCCATGCCGCAGATGGTCGCGCTCTACAACGGCATGGGCGGCGGTGCTGCGGCCGCCATCGGCGCGGTGGAGCTGCTGAAGACCAGTGGTCATCACGGAGCAGTGGCGCTAGTGGTGACCATTATCGGCTCGTTGATCGGAGCCATCTCGCTGTCCGGTTCGCTCATCGCATGGGCCAAGCTCGATGGCCGCATCAACGGCACCTGGCGCATCAAGGGCCAGCAGGCGCTCAACGGCGCGTTCTTCCTCGCCACGCTGGGTCTGGGTCTCTACATCGTGTTCGGGGCTGAGGGCCATGCGCACCCGGCTGTGACGGCGGCGTTCTTTGCGCTCGCCTTGATCTTCGGCGTGCTGATGACCATGCCGATCGGCGGCGCCGACATGCCGGTGGTGATCTCGCTCTACAACGCCTTCACCGGCCTCGCCGTCGGCTTCGAGGGCTATGTGCTCCAGAACCCTGCGCTGATGATCGCGGGCATGGTGGTGGGTTCTGCCGGCACGCTGCTGACGCTGCTGATGGCCAAGGCCATGAACCGCTCGGTGAGCAATGTGATCTTCTCCAACTTCGGCCCTGCGGGCGACGAGGTGCAGGGCGAGATCAAGGGTTCGCAAAAGCCCGCCGAGGCTGGCGATGCGGCCGTCAACATGCGGTATGCCAGCAAGGTCATCATCGCGCCTGGCTATGGCCTGGCGGTGGCTCAGGCGCAGCACAAGCTCTTCGAGTTCGTGAAACTGCTGACAGATGCGGGCGTGGAGGTGAAGTTCGCGATCCACCCGGTCGCCGGCCGCATGCCCGGCCACATGAACGTGCTGCTCGCCGAGGCCGGCGTGCCTTACGACATCATCTATGACATGGAAGACATCAACGCCGAGTTCAAGGAAGCCGATGTCGCGATCGTGATCGGCGCCAACGACACCGTGAACCCGGCAGCTCGCACCAACAAAAGCAGCCCGATCTATGGCATGCCCATTCTCAACGTCGACCAAGCCAAGCAGGTCTACGTGGTCAAGCGCGGCCAGGGCAAGGGTTATTCCGGCGTCGAGAACGAGTTGTTCTTTGCTGACAACACCAACCTCGTCTATGGCGATGCGCAGAAGGTGATGGTGCAGATGATTCAGGCAGTGAAGTCGCTGGAGGGCGGCCACTGACGTTTGAGGCGCAGCAAGGAGCGGCCACCCACGGGGTGGCCGTTCTGTTTCTGGCCTTCGATACACTGTGGCGATGCAAACGCCGCGTTACTACGACTTTCTGCTCGCTGGCACGGTCACCGTGCTGCTCTGCTCCAATCTGATTGGCCCAGCCAAGGCTTGCGTGCTGACGCTGCCGTGGATCGGTGTGGTGACCTTTGGGGCGGGCAATCTGTTCTTCCCCATCAGCTACATCTTTGGTGATGTGATGACCGAGGTGTACGGCTTTGCCCGTGCCCGGCGGGCGATCTGGGCTGGTTTTGCGGCCATGCTGTTTGCCACCGGCATGAGCGCGATGATCATCGCCATGCCGGCCAGCCCTGATTCCGACTACAACCAGGTGCTGCAACCGGCGCTGGAAGTCGTATTCGGCAACACCTGGCGCATCGTGGTGGCCAGTATGCTGGCGTTCTGGGTAGGCGACTTTGTCAACAGTTACGTGCTGGCAAAGATGAAGGTCTGGACCGAAGGACGGATGCTGTGGACGCGCACCATCGGCTCCACCATTTGCGGCCAGTCCATCGACTCGCTGCTGTTCTACCCCATCGCTTTCTACGGGATCATGGATAACAAGACACTCGGCGCGCTGATGGTGTTCAACGTCTTGTTCAAGATCGGCGTCGAGGTGCTTTTCACGCCGCTCACATACTGGGTGGTGAACCGGCTCAAGCGTGTAGAGGGTATCGACACCTTCGATCGCGATACCGCTTTCACGCCGTTCTCACTCAAGGCCTGAAACCGCTCAGGGCAACACTTCACCCTGGGTGCGCGGATCCATCTGCGCCATCATCGGCGTGGACTCGCCCATCACCATGACGCTGGGTTGCAGCCCCGCACCAAAGTTGCGGGCCTCGGCAATCACTCGCAGCCGCCAGGCAACGAAGCCCGCATAAGCAGCCAGTACGCAGGCGATCGCCAGAAACAGTCCAGATGGGCCGATCACATTCATCGTCAGGCCACACAGCAGCGGGCCGATGCAGGTGCCGAGGCCGTAGCACAGCAGTTGCCCGGCATTGGCTGAAACCGGGTTTTCGCCCTGCAAGCGGTTGTGCAGCTGGCCCAGACAGGTGGGGTAGAGGCTGGCCATGAGCGCCATGAACAGAATGGTCGCGGTGAATAGTGCGCCCAACGAGCCGCTGCCCGCGATCACGACGATGCTCGACGAGACGCTGGCAGCAACTGAAATGCAGGCGATCAGCTTGCGCCGATCCCAGCGGTCGGCCGCGCGGCCCATCGGAAACTGCAAGAGCATGGAGGCGAACACAGCGGCGGCCATGTAATTGGCCACGGTGGGGATCTCGACGCCCAGGCGTGCCATCGAGACTGGCGCCAGTTGATAAAAGCTGGAGAGGCAGAAGCCGGCCGAGAAAGCGCCTGCGGTCGCGATGGGTGAGACGCGATAGAGCGCTCTCAAGCCCAGTCGTCCGGTCTGGGTCACGACCGGGGCCTTCAGGCCGGTCATGGCCAGTGGCACCAGCGAGAGCACCAGCAGACCTGCCGCCAGACTAAAGCTGCGGTAGTCGCCAGGGGGCGAGACGCCGACCAGGTACTGACCGGTCGCACCGGAGAGGTAGTAGATGATCATGTAGATCCCCATCACCCGCCCGCGTGCGCTTGGCGTGGCGTGCGCGCTGATCCAGCTCTCCAGCACCACCAGCATCACCGAGCCGCACATGCCGGAGACGAATCGCAGCGCGCCCCACAAGGGTCCGTTGGTCACTGCGCCATGCAGCAGCGCTGCCGTGCAGATGAGTGCGGCAAATGCCGAGAACACGCGGATATGGCCAACGCGCCGGATCAAGGGTGGCCCCACCTGCGTGCCAACCACAAAGCCAATGGCCTGGCAGGTGAGGATCAGGCTGGTGGCACCGGGGCTGAAGCCCTCCAGTGTCAGCCGCAGGCCGACCGTCGTGGTCAGCATCATCGCGCCTGCCACGAACAGCATGGCAGCGAGAAACACCGAGGTGGCAGAGAGCAGTAAGGGGAGCACGGTGCCCGGAATCAAGAAAGCCGCGATGCGGCTCAGTCAATTCGGGATTCTACGGGAGTGAAGACGCAGTGCGCCGTTGATGTTCAGCGCGACAGCGGCAGGTTAGCACCACCGGTGTTGGGCGGTGACAGTGGCAGCCCCAGTGCAGAGGTGCCATCGCTGGGGATCGGCGACGCCGGTGTGCCAAAGCTGGGCTGCGCGGGCAGCGCATCGACCGACAGGGCATCGAACTCTGTGCGCAGATCCTGCTGCTGCTCCAGCGGCATTTTCAGAAACTGATGCTGGGTGTCTAGCAGTGCCTTCCGCTGCTCTGGGGAGAGCCTGCGAAAACGCTCGCGGCGCTCCAGCACCAGGGCCTTTTCTTGGCCGCTGAGCTGCTGCCATTGCTGAAACTGCCGAGTGGCGGTGTTGCGCTGTGCAGGGCTCATCGACAGCCAGCGATCAGCACCTTTCACCAGTGCTGCGCGGCGTGCCTCTGGCAATTGGTCAAAGTTGCCGCCCTGTGATTGCAGGGCTGGCGTAATGAGCGCCTGCTGCTGGGGGCTCAATTGTTTCCATACAGGCGCAGCCAGTGCTGCCTGGCCGACCAGCAAGGCCCCGCACAAACCCAGGCCGACACGACGCAGCAGCAAATCAAGGCGCATGGGGCACCTTTTTCGGCTGCTGCGTAACGGCGGATTGTTCGACTTTATCTTCCATACCAATCAATTGACGTTCGTCTTCGTTCCAGTCGCCGACAAACTCCAGCAAGGCGGCGCTGGGTTGCTCAGGGGCCTGGGCGGGCTTTGGTGCGGGTGGATTCGGTGCTGCGGCAAAGCCGGCGGGGCTTGCACTGAGCAGAATCAGACCGCACCAAATCAGCACCCTAGGCATTGGGCTCCATCTGCGACCGGCTTTGCAGCCATTCGTAAAACGCCAAGTCGCGGTAGAAGTCCGGCCCTGCTTCATCGGACACCCATTCCAACGCGTCAGCGGACGAAGCGTTGACATCACCGGAGAGTGCTTGCAGTGCACCCGATGAAGGCAAGGGAGCGATGGCGGGAGCGGAGGTGTCGAAACGCATCAATGAGAACGCAATCGCTGCCACGGCCGCAGGTGCGGCCAGCCAGCTCCAGCTCAAGTGGTGCGCAGCGGGCGCTATCAACGCACGAGCCTGAGCGCGCGTAGCGGCCAACCGTGCGGACTCGATGTAATTCAGCTGTTCGCTCGCCCGCAACTGCGCGCGCACCGTCTGCGCAAAGGCGCGTTCAGCGGTGGAGAGTTCGGCGAGGTCGTTGGCGTTCATGGGGTTCTCTTGGCTGGATTGTGGCGAAGGTTGATGGACATGGCTACTGCCGGTGGTCAGTCCTGCAATGACCAGGCTTCGCCCAGTTGAGCGCGCAAGGTGACGAGTGCACGGGACAGATGGGTTTTGACGCTGCCGTCCGAACAGCCCATGGCTTTCGCGGCATCGTCGGTCGAGAGGCCCTCCCACACGCGAAGCACAAAGGCCTGGCGCTGGCGGGTGGGTAGTTCGGCTATTGCGCGTTCAAGGCGTTTCAGCGCTTCGGCCTGCATCAGGCTTTCTGTGGCATCGAGCACGGCGAGATCTTGCGCCTGCACCTCTGGCAAGGAATCTTCATCGTCCTCGGCCGCACTGCTGCGCCAGAAAAAGATGCGATTGCGAACCGACTGCCTGCGCTGAAAATCGCGAATCTTGTTTTCGACGATGCGGTGGAACAACGGTGCCCATTCAGCAGGCGGCCGACGTCCATAAGCGCGGGCCAAGTGCAGCATCGCGTCCTGCACGATATCTAGCGCATCGTCGCGCGGTGCGGGTGGCGATCTCTGCCACCCGCACCGCGCGGGCCTGCGCCGCAGCCAGAAAAGCGTCCAGCCCTTGCGGCGTGGGCGCGTCGTCTCTCACTGCGGGTGCTGGCTGAAGTGCTTACTTCGTTTCAGCAGAGGCTTCGGCAGCGCCGCTGGCATCGGCAT
>Ga0255086_1000264_pt1 | contig 18817 bp, 25 predicted proteins | sample Colum_Cont_RepC__FD_188438 | JGI IMG/M metagenome (GOLD analysis project Ga0255086, IMG submission 188438) | Freshwater microbial communities from Columbia River, Oregon, United States - Colum_Cont_RepC_8d | ecosystem: Environmental > Aquatic > Freshwater > River | place: USA: Oregon | collected... | reverse complement strand
CGTCCGGTACTGGTGGCGGCGGGGCCGCGAAAACTGTAACACGCGCTCAACTTGAGCAAATGACAGCCGCAAAGCAAATGGAACATTTCCAAGCTGGCGGCAAAGTAATCTGACCCCGAGAGAGAACCATCATGGCTAACACCCTGACAAACCTGATCCCGTCCGCCTACGCTGCGCTCGACATTGTGTCCCGCGAACTGACCGGGCTTATCCCTGCCGTAACCCTGGATGCCCGCGCATCTATGGCCGCACAGAATCAAACCATCTACGTTCCTGTTGTGCCGGATTCCAACGCTCTGGAAACCGCTACGCCTGCAATGAGCATTCCCGCAGCCGCTGACCAGACTATTGGCAGCGTCGGCATCACCATCAGCAATCTCAAGGTCGCTCCGTTCTCGTGGTCTGGCGAGGAAGAATACTCGCTGAATCAAGGTGCTGGGGCCAGCCAGATTCAGGTCAACCAAATCGCTCAGGCTATGCGCCGTCTGGTCAATGCCGTGGAAGCAGACTTGGCCGCACTGCATACCACGTTCAGCCGTGCCGCTGGTACTGCCGCCACAACCCCGTTTGCAACCACGACCGATGGTGCGTCTCAAGCACGCAAGGTGCTGGTAGACAATGGCGCTCCGACCTCCGACATGCAACTGGTGCTGGATACCGCTGCCGGTGCCAAGCTGCGCACGCTGTATGGTGTGCAGGTCGGTCGCGGTGATGTACCGTTGCAGCAACAGGGCGTCCTGATTAACGCAGCCGGTCTGGACATTCGCGAGTCTGGCCAGATCCTGACCTCGACCGCTGGTACTGGCGCGACCGTCAAAACCAACACTGCCGGTTATGCCATCGGTGCAACGACCATCACCCTGAAATCCACTGGCGGTACTGGGACTGTCGTGGCTGGCGATGTCATCACGTTTGCCGGTGACACCAATCAGTATGTCGTGACCACGGGCGATGCTGATGTCAGCGACGGCGGCACTATTGTTCTGGCCGCTCCCGGTCTGCGCAAGGCGATTGCGGCATCTGAAACCGCAATCACCATCGTCGCCGCTGCTGCCCGCAACATGGCTTTCAGCCGTTCGGCCATCGTGCTGGCAACTCGCATCCCGAAACGTCCGGCTGTGGGCGACCTCGCCATTGATGTTTTCAACATGACCGACCCCAAGTCGGGCCTGACCTTCGAAATCAGCGCCTACCCGGGAACCCGGATGGTGCGTTACGAGGTCGCGCTCGCATGGGGCGTGAAGAACATCAAGCCGGAACATACCGCGCTGCTGCTGGGCTGATGAACTACCGGGCAAGGATGCCCATCACTACATCCGGGGCGGCAAATGACGATCACGGTTGAAACAGGATCAGGCACAAATGCTGCCGCCAACAGCTATGTCAGTGTGGCCGACTTTCAGGCATATGCTGATGCGCGTGGCTACAGTTATTCCGACACCGATGCGGGCTGTGAGATATTGCTTATCAAGGCAATGGATTACATCGAGGCGCGTCGCTCAAGATTTCAAGGCATCAAGACATCCAGCACGCAGCCGCTACAATGGCCGCGCTCATGGGTATACATTGATGACTACATAGTCGAAAACGACACCATTCCAACTGAGTTGATAAAGGCACAATGCGAACTGGCTGTTGCGGCCTATACGATTGACTTACAGCCGACACTGCAACCGTCAACGGTTGGGCAGGTCAAAGCAAAGCGCGTGGATGGTGCTGTCAGTATTGAGTATTTCGAGTCTGCCGCCAGCAAGTTCAGCCTGCCGCAGTTCACCGCAGCGAATGGCTATCTTGATGTTGTGTGCAAGCCGAAAACGTCATTTATGGTGCGGGCATGACTTTCTATGCCGACATGGCCACAACCGCGACTGAGTTGCTGACAGAGTTCGGCCAAGACATTGTTATCACCCGTCCATCGCTGAACTTCGACCCGGTAACAAACAAACCAATATCAGGCGGTACGGTCAATAATACGACTGTCGGCATGTTTACGACAATCAACCGCAGTCTGGTCGATGGTACGCGCATACAGGATACCGAGCGCGTCATGGTCATTGATTCCTCATTTGCGCCACGCATGGGCGACCTTGTTGACGTTTCCGGCGCTGTGGCTGCTGAAAATGTTGGAGCAGCGCCTGGGACAATCTTGAGCGCAGGTCAGGCTGTGGCATGGACTATTGTCGCCATCCGTGACATTAATCCAGCAGGTACGCCGGTTTGCTATTTCATTCAGGTGCGGCGATGAGCAATCAGCGCTTTGCATCTGACCTGCGCAAGTTTGCCGAGCGAGCAGGCAAATCACTTGACGATACCTGTCGGGCTGTGGCAATCAAGTGGTTTTCCAGTACGGTTATGTCCACGCCGGTTGATACTGGGCGTCTGCGTGGCAATTGGCAAATGACGCTGGGCGCTCCGGCTTCTGGCGTGACAGATGTTACAGACAAAAGCGGGCAAATGGTTGTATCCACAATCGCGCAGCAAGTCGGAGGCGTTGGAAGGGTCAATTACCTTGTCAACAACCTGCCATATGCTGAGTCGATAGAGTACGGACACAGCAAGCAGGCGACACAGGGCATGGTGCGCATCAATTTCATCCGCATCAAATCCATCATCGAACAGACTGCGCGGGAGCATCAGGTATGAGATATGCCGACATACAATCAGCGCTGATTGATGCATGGAATGATGGTGATTTTGGGCTGACTACGTATCTGCCAGACCGCAACGAGACACCGACAACAGACCATGCGCGGCTATCGTTTTTGCCTGCCGGTAACACCCCGGCGACAATGGGCGATGATGGCACGAATGAGGTATCAGGGCTGTTGCAGGCCGACATCATGATGCGCACTGGTCGCGGCAATGGCGAGATCCTGGAGATAGTCGATACGGTATGCGCGGCATTTCCATCGGGCCGCCGTGTATCGTACAATGGCCAAGAGGTTGTTATCTGGGGCGCTGACCTGAACGGCCCTAAATCCGAAGGCGGCTGGCTGCGTGCTACCGTTAGTATCAATTTTGCAGCATACGTGCGGAGATCGACATGACAGTAGCAGGCGGCAGTCGCGCCCGACTGGCCTACGTGGCCGAAGTCACTTATGGAACGACCCCGGCAACGCCGTCGTTCAAGACCCTGAATCCGACAAGCCATTCGCTTGGTTTGGAGAAGGAAACGTTTCAATCCGAAACCATCCGCAGCGACCGGCAGATTGCCGACCTGCGTCATGGCGTTCGGTCGGTGTCCGGTGATATTGGAGTCGAGTTTCGTGATGCCTCGCTGGATGACCTGCTGGAAGCGGTAATGATGGGGACATGGGCAACCGATGTTCTCAAGTCTGGCACGACTCGCCGTTCGTTCACGCTGGAGCGATTCTTTGGCGACATCACTCGTTATCGTCGGGCAACCGGTTGCGAGTTCAACACGTTTTCGATTGACTGTCCGGCATCCGGCATCGTCAAGGCCACATTTGGCGTCGTTGGTAACGATGACGCAGGTGCAGGAACGGCAATCAGCGGCGCGACCTATGCGGCTGACCCCAATGACAATGTGATGGACAGCTTATCTGGCGCAATCACGGTTGACGGATCTCCGGTTACGGTCATCACCGGCATCAAGCTGTCGCTTGATAACGGTATCCAAAACAATGCCGTTGTGGGCGAAACTACCAAACTGCGCGGCGCTGCTGGCCGGTCGAATGTCACAGGCGAATTGACGGCTTTTTATGATTCCGACACCCTGCTTGATGCGTTTGACGACGAATCCGAAGTTGCCATCGTGTTCACCCTGACCGATGGTACGGCAACGTATACGTTCACTTTGCCCAAGGTCAAGTTCACAGGCGGCAAGCCGGAAGTCGGCGGCGAGCGCGAGATCAGCATCACGATGCCTTTCCAGGCTATCTACAGCAGCAGCGATGCCACACAACTCAAGATCGAGCGCGCCTGATGAAATCGTCTGACCTGTTCACTCGCCCGGCTGCCAATGATGGCCGCCGGGTAAACATTCCCGGGCCGAATGGCGAAGATACCGGCGAGTGGCTACACATTCACCACGTTGATTGTGACGCCTTTCGCCGGAAGCGTGCTGATGTTTTCGCGGTCGCTGCAACCATCGGCAAGGATGCAACCGACGATGAGCGCCGCCAGATACACGCAGATGCCTTGCTTGAACTGACGGCATCGACTGTTTCTGGCTGGTCGCTAGAAGATGAGTTCAGCCAGCAAGCCATCATTGAATTGCTGAAAAATGCGCCGTATCTGGCTGACTGGCTTGACCGCAAGGCGTCGGATTCCGCTGTTTTTTTCGGGAAAGGCTCGACCGGCTCATTGAGCATTGCCGAGCCGAAGCAAGACTAGAGCGCCCACCGGAGGGCGGAACTGGGAGGCTGCGTGACCATCTGATGAGCGTCTGGCGTCAGACTGGCCGCAAGCCTCGCAAGCTGGAAACGCCGCCGATACCGGAAGAACTGGCCTACCTTTGGGGATATTACTGCACTCTCAAGCGTGGCCAGGCGCTGACATGGCAAGAGGTCAAGGCGTGGTCTGAAATGACCGGCATACCGCTGAGAGGCTGGGAAGCCGAAACCATCATGCGGATTGAATCCGCCGTACAGAGGTCAATCGCTGATGACAACGCTGGCTGAGTTGGTACTGAAAGCGGATTACCGTCAGATTGAGGGCGCGAACACGGCGCTTGACCGCATGACGGGCGCGGGTGAAAAGACCATCGGAATGGTTTCCCGTTTAGCCGGTGCGCTGGGCGTGGCATTTGGCGTGCGCGAAATCATTCAGGCGTCAGAAGCCTATACCACCATCAATAACCGTCTGTCGCTGGTCACGGATTCCAGCGAAGAACTGGCCGCAGCACAGCAAGACGTTTTCGACATTGCGCAAAAGACGCGCTCACCGCTCAAGGAAACAGCCGAAGTCTATCAACGGCTGGCAACCAATGCTGACCAACTAGGCTTGTCGCTTGAGGAAGTCGGGAACACAACAGAAACCATCAACAAGCTGATGGTTATTTCCGGTACATCAGGCGCATCTGCCGCAGCCGCATTGACGCAATTGGGGCAGGCATTCGCATCTGGCACCCTGCGCGGCGAAGAACTCAACTCGGTAATGGAACAGGCTCCGGCGCTGGCCAAGGCGATTGCCGAAGGCATGGGCGTGACGGTTGGCCAACTGCGTGCGCTTGGTCAGGAAGGCAAGATCACGGCGGATGAGGTCGTCAAGGCGCTGGAAAAACAAGGCGCTGCTGTCGATGAGCAATTCGGGAAAATGGCTCCGACCATTGGCCAGGCGATGACGCAGGCCGGGAACAGTTTCATCAACTACGTTGGCAAGGTCGACGCAGCAACCGGCGCATCTCGCGGATTGGCATCTGCCATCGTTGGCATATCCGACGCGATTGATAACGGCATCCTGCAAGAGACGACACGCCTATTCAGCACGTGGGGATCTGCGTTCAAGGATGCTTCGACCAATGCCAGTCCTTTGGCCAGCGAACTGAACAACGTTGCAATAGGCGCGAAGGCCATCGGTTGGTACATCAAGGAAGCATTTATCACCCTGCCGTCAAACGTCAAAGCGATGACCGGCATTGCCGCTGTTTGGGTGGCTGAGTTCATCGACAACACGAGCAACCGGTTCACTCGTGCGAAAGAGCGCTGGAATGCCATCTGGACGGATGACACATGGGCCGATGCCAACAAGCGCTATCAAGAACGGTCGAAGATAATTACCTCGGCATCCGAAGCATCAATCAAGGCAATCCTTGACCAGCGCGATGCTGAAATCAAAGCAGGGCAGCAAGCGGCCGCATCTGCTTCGCAATCAATGCCCACTGACATCCTTGGCAAAGGCGGCGGCAAAGGCGCTGCTGCAACTACTGTGGACGATGGAAAGAAGTCAAAGGCTCGCGAGATTCAGGCGATTGAAACGCAGCTTTTGATGCAGGACGAAATTGATGCACAAATGCAGCGCCGTGCATGGCTTGAATCTGAGTTCGCGACCGAGCGCGAGGCTGAGATGCTGCGCTATGAGCAAAAACTGGCTGACTTTGCTGAATATCAGGCGGCGTATGGTTTGTCTGATGAAGAAGCCAAGGCCAAGCGCGAAGTGCTGGAGCAAGACCACCAAGACCGCATGGCACAGATTGCACGCGATGCCGCAGCTAAAGACAAGACGACACTCGCCAACAAGCTGGGTGCTGCCAATGCGTTCATGACCAACCTGTACAACGCAACCGGCGCGCATAGCAGCCGCATTACCAAGCTGATTCAGTCGGTTGGCGCGGCCCAGGCGCTGGTAAACGCCTACGTTGCCGCATCTCAAGCCTTGGCTGACCCTACTGTGCCATTTTTCGCCAAGTTCGCCGCCGTCGCTCAGGTGATTGCAACCGGAATGGGCCTTGTAAATGCCATCAAGGGTGGCGGAGGAAGTGCTGGCGGCGGTTCAGCAACCGCAACCACTCCCGACACATCCGGAATCACTAGCACACAACAGCAGCAAGTCAGGTCGCAGACGCTGGACATCCGCGTGCAGAGTCGCGGACTGTGGCGTGATGAAGATGTCGCTGAACTGATGCAAGCAATCGGTGATAAACTCGGAGACGGTGCCAAGTTCGGCCGCGTGGAGTTTATGCAGATATGAGCAGCACATACATCGCGACCTCAATATCGGATGCAAATAAGTTCCTGCCGCATCTATTTATCGCTGATGAGGTCAAAGACGCAACCATGTCCGCGACTAGCTCCAGCTCGACCTCAATTGCAGTCCAGACGATGACCACTTACAGCCGGTGGACACCATCGGCAGGGGCGACGATTACAGCCACATTCAGCGGCGCGAAATCCATCGACTATGCCGCAATCTACGTCACGACAACAGCAGGCACTTACACGCTTGAATGGTACAACGGTTCATCTTGGGCGGCGATTGGCAGCGCGTTGAGCCGCACCGGGGCCGGTTGCATTGCATGGGTATTTGCATCCGTCAGCGCGTCGGCATTGCGGATTGTGTGCAGTTCGACGCCTAGCATTGCGGTATTCAAAGCCGGGGCGCGGACACAAATCCCCGTAGGCATTGGCGTAGGGTATGAGCCTGCCATATACAACCCCACCGAAAAACTGACCAACACCATCAGCGTCACCGGCCAGATTCTCGGCACGCAGATTGAATCCGCACGCATTGAGGAATCGCTCACTTTTGACGTTATCGACCCGGATTGGATTGCGTCGAACTGGATGACCATCCGCAACCTGATGCGCACAGTCGGAGTGTTTTTTGCGTGGAACCTGAAAGATTTCAGCGAGCATGTCATCTACGGCGCAGTCGTCGGAGATCCGTCCGCATCGTTTTCCCAAATCGACGCCATGAAGGTGTCAATGAGACTTGAGGGGCCGAAACATGGCAATTGAACATCGTTACGTCACGATTCCCGACCAGACGAACAAACTGGAAACCACGCGACTGTCGGTTGATGCCATCAGCGTTGACCGCGAAGTGGTGGCCATTGGCGATCCCGAAACGGCGGACGGATACCTCAAAATCGACGCCACGACCGGCGCGGCACGAGTGCAACTGTACGGCCTGACGGAAGGCGGCAACGATGTAAAATCCGTCTCTGTCAGTGATGAAGGCCATCTTGAAGTGTCTGTTCAAGGGCCGCGTGGCGTGTTCGGTGAAATTATCACGGCAAATCTGACGCCTGTTGTCGCTGGCGACTTTGTGTACGGCATCAACAGCAACACCATCGCAAGCGTTTTGACCGGCTCCGGAACCGCGACATCAGCCAATCAGATGGGCGTTGCCAGCACGACCGCAGCCGCAACATCAACGGCAATGATTAAGTCCGCCAAGGTCGCCAAGTACAGACCCGGACAGGGTGTGCAGGCGCGATTCACGGCCATGTTTACCACAGGCGCGGCTAACTCGACACAAATCGCCGGGATGATGAACAGCACCGTTGATGCTTTCGGGTTTGGCTACAATGGCGCTGCGTTTGGTGTGCTGTGGCGGCGAAACAGTTCGGACACGTGGGTGGCCCGAGCATCGTGGAATCTTGACGTTTGCGATGGAACCGGCGACAGCGGATTTACCATCGACCCGACGAAATTGAACATCTACCGGATACAGATGGGATACCTCGGTGCGTTTGGCGCGATCATGTCGGTCTTGAACAGCGTCAACGGCCAATGGGTTGACGTTCACCAGTTCGTTTTCGTCAACACCACGACCACGCCGCATGTCACGAACCCGACGATGCATTTTGCGATTTACGCAGCCAATGCCGCGAACACGACCAACATTGCGGTATCGTGCGCCTCGTTCTTCATGGGTATTGAAGGCGAGCGTCGTGGGCTTGGCGGGACATACGGCATCAGCTCATTTAAGAGCATCGGCACGACTCAAAACAACGTCATCACGGTGCGCAACAACACCACCATCAACAGCGTCACCAACCGCTCTATGCTGCGGTTGCGTTCGCTATCGGTATCAACTGCGGCATCGGTGCCGGTCATATTCCAACTGCTTAAAAACACCACGCTTGGCGGCTCACCGTCATATACCAACGTGGACGCAACGAACAGCCTCGCGGCCTACGACACTGCCGGAACTACGGTCACGGGTGGCAATCAGGTTTTCAACTGCGCCATCGGGGCGAACGGAAACCAATTCTCCGACCTGACCGAGTTTGATATATTCCTCCTGCCGGGAGAAACACTCACCGTCTCGGCGGCATCAATCTCCGGGGCGGCATCAAACCAAGTCGTCGCGCTGAACTGGAACGAAGACGTTTAACACGGGGTAGGCAATGCCTTTAGCATCACTGCTGGCGATCATCCCTTGGCCCGCGCCGTCTTATGACACACTCAAGACGGAACCGGGTCACGAACGTATCGACCTCGTTCATATCACGCTTGAGCGTTGTTCGCTCACGAATGGCGTTGCGCCATGCACGGCGGCATCTACGTGCATCAACACGTGGGCGACCTGCCGTGACAAGCCGAATTACGACCTTGAAGAATTCGACGCCAAGTTTTGCACGCCAGCATCAACTATCCCTGACGGCTATACGCCATTCCTGCAATCGGCTGACCAAGACTCCGCTGAACTCGATCCTGAAAACGGATTGGGCAAGCGGGCATCTGTATCGTTTCGGTTCATCGATGCGCCGCATGATGACATCGGCTATGACCCGTATGTGGCTACCCGCGCCTATGACCCCATGCAACAGGGGACATTCTGGCCGAAGTTCCGCAAACGCTGGCCGTTTTATCAAGGTCGCAAGGTTGTCTGGTATCGTGGTTTTGTGCATGAGCCGTTTAGCCTTGCGAACTGCAAGCGCCTGGAATACATCGCCGAGGACATCAAAGGCTGGGGACTTGGCACTGTCACGCTGACCGCCAAAGACCCTTTGAAGCTGGCCGACAACGACCGGGCCGAATACCCGCCACGCTCGACCGGCGTACTGCAATCAGCGCTGAACAGCACCGGCACGCACTCGCATATCGACGTAGTGACCGACCGACCGACCGAATACGATATCCAATCATGGGAGCCGTCGTATTCTGCCGTGCGCTTAGGTGATGAGATTGTCAAATATACGACCGTTGCTACCATCACCGGTGGCGTGCGTCTGTCGGGCCTGACATGGGGCGGATTTGACCAGTACGAAACCGAACGGGCTGAGCATGATGCAGGCGACGATGTTCAGAAGTGCGCCTACTTCAAATCCATGCGCCCTATCGACGTTTTTCAAGTCTTGCTTGAAGACGGCGCAGGCATTGACACGGCATATATTCCGTATTCCGACTGGCTGTCTGAAGCCACGACATGGATTGCAGGATTTCGCCTGACGCGCCTTGTGTGCGGGCCAGAAGGCGTACGCGACACCATTAAAGAGCTTGTCCAGCAAACGTCAACGTGGGCGCTGTGGTGGGAAGAGGAAACCAGCACCATTCAATATCGTTGCGTGCGCCCGCCTGACCTTGACGAGATCGTCGAAACCATCACCGACGATCAGCACATCGTCACCGGCAGTCCGAAATGCATGGATCAGTCCGACCGCATTTTGAACGAGGTTTACGTCACGATGGGGCAGCGAAACCCCGTCAAGGCGAAGGATGAAATCGGCAACTATCGCAAAGGGTTTTTGACGGTCAATACGGACAGCCAAGGCGCAAACGAAATTAACGGCAGGCGGTCACTGACCATTTATGGCCGGTGGCATCCCACGAGCAACGAGGCTGAATTGCAGGCCGTCATTGACCGGATGCTGCTGAACCGTGGATATGTGCCGGTACGAATTGAGTTCGAGCTGGACGCCAAGGATGACGCAATCCAGACCGGCCAATTTATCACCCTGTCGTCATTCGTCGACGTTGATGAGTTTGGCGAACCGGAGGAAATGATTTACCGCGTCCTCAAAACCAAGCAGGGCAAGGATCGAGTCAAGTTCACGGCGATTCAGGCACAGTCCGAACTTGTTGGCCAGTTTGGCCGCATCGCACCTAACACATTTGCAGCCGGTACGGAATATATGGATGTTTCCGCATCGGATGCCGCGTATTATATGTTCATCGCAACCGACGCCGGATACCTTGACGGCGGCGTCGCAGGAAAGGTACTGCTATGACCGCACCAACGGCCTACACAACGCTTGATTCTGACGACCTTGGCGCGAATAAAATCCTTCGCGCTGCAACTATGTCGGCGCTGGACTCTAATCCCGTTGCCATTGCTCAGCGCGGATCTGGCGCACCGTGGCTTAACGGCATTGGCGCAATTGATGCCATCACCAACTTTACCACATCAAACGTCACCGGCAATTACACGGTTCCGACCGGCGTCTACAGTATCAAGGTTACTGCCGTTGGCGGCGGTGGCGGTGCATCTGTTGGTGGCGGCGACAGCACATTTTCAGGAATTACCGCAGGCGCGGGGCTGTCAAACGGCACGGGTGGAACGGCGTCAGGTGGAGACATTAATCTTGATGGTCAGACAGGGAATGGAACGTCAGGCACGCAGTTTTCCCCTTTGATTGGCGCTACCATTGGCTACGGCGGTACAGGTGGCGGCGCTGGTGCAACGTCGATCGGCGTGCTGGCTGTTGAGCCTGGCGATGTCATCGCGTATCAAGTCGGCGGCGCTGGTGATGCAACAGCAGCGGCTGGCATCATCATTATCGAGTATTGACCATGACAAAGTACGTATATCAGCAATCTGTTTTCATGGGCAATGAACAAGTTGCTACCGCTCCATATGCGGGAATTGTTGTTACAAATGCCAGCGATGATACAGCGGCAAGCATTTGGGAAGATGAATCCGGAACAACGCCCATATCGGGTGGGTCATTAACTGCCGACGATAAGGGGTTTTTTATTTTTTACGCTGACCAGGGGGTATATAACATCAGTATTACCTCAGATGGGATAACAAAAGTACTTAATGATGTGTTGATCTCAAAGCAGTATGGATATACTCCAGAAGATGCCGCAAACCGCGAGATTGACACCACGCTTGCCAGTGATTCGGATAACCGTTACCCGACAACGAAGGCTGTGCGCGCCTACATCAACACCAAATTTGGCCGGTTCAGGAAAATCTACGTCATGGACTACATTGATTCATCGCAATGGGCATACATTGACGCCGGGAACACTGCCGCACAAAACTCGACATTGATTGCCACTGGTCTTGCCGCAGCAATAACGGCCACTCAAACCGCGCATACAGAACTGGAATTAGCGGCAGGCATTTTTTTAACTGATAAGCTGTCGCTTGATGGCTTTGATAACTCGAAAATCAGCGGCAGCAAAGGCGCGCAGCTTAAACTCAAAAACACATTCGCTACGCTGATGGAACTGCGCAACAGTAACAACTCAGAGATTGAGGGTATTCTGTTTGTCGGCACAGCCACGGCTGACGGCGCATACCGCGAGCATGACCTGATTGATGTTCGCAATGGGTCTGGATTTATCACCATTACCGGATGCGATTTCACCGATTTTGCACGCTGGGGCATTTTGGGCCGGTTGCTGACGGGCAGTACCTACACGGAGGGGCTGACCATTTTCGACTGCGGGTTTTATGATGCTCCAAGTTATCAGGCGTCATATTCTGCGCAAGCGGGCGTTGCCCTTGGTGGCGACGGCGAATATAGCCTTGTTTCGAACTGCCGGTTTTATCGCATCCCTGCCGCTGCCCGTTTTACGGACGGCGCAAATAGTCGGTTTGTGCATAACCGGGTGATGCAACTCAATGGCGGATCTGGCGTCCTGCAAACCGATAGGGCGTGCATTTACGCCGAATATACGGCTGGCGGAAACGGCGGCAAACTGGAAATTGCCAGTAACACGATCAATCACAACGAAAGCGGGCTTGTGCCGATTATCGTCCGGCAAAATCCGTCACAACCGCAAAACAGCATCAACATCCATGATAATTATTTGCTGGTAAACGGCAACGCATCTGTCGGATATCAGATCGTTGGTTATGACTGCTACGACCTGCGCCTGACTGGAAACATCATGCGACCAGCAACGGCAGGCGTTAATCCAAATGTCCGGCTCAATGATTGCGATGGCGCACGGGTCACGGATAATGATTTCCGCGACGGCACGTATGGCCTGGAGGTCAATTCTTCAGTCGATGTGCAGTATGGCCACAATAGCCACAACGGACAAACAGTTGGCAAAGTACTGCTGTCCAGCGGAGGGACAATCAAAAACCGTAATAACCGGGCGTTTACGTTCAGGGTTACGTCTGCCGGTGCAGCCAGCACGCCGTGGGATAAATCGGGCTGGACTGTCGCAAAAACAGGCGTTGGCGTCTATACGATCACGCATGACATCGGAACCACCAACTATGGTGTGATAATTCAGCAGGACAATGACAGCACGCCGGACAGCCTAAGATTTAGCGCAGTCAGGGGGACGACAACAGCAGTGATTTACACTGTAAATGGATCAGGAACGGCAACCGATGCAAACGTCACTGTGATGATAACGATAGGTCATGATGACCCCTATGTGATGTGACTAAAGCCCGCATCAAGCGGGCTTGTCTATCACTTCAAAGTTTCCCCGGAATCCGCCTTCACGCAGCATCCCCAGCCTGCGCAGCGTTCCAAGATGCTGCCGGGCTGTGATGCGCTCGGCGTTGTTCAGATTGTCCATCGTCTGCGTGTCGTGGCCTACCGTTGCCCAATGTCGGCAGTAGGTTTTCAGCCACGCCATAGACTCAGCAGCGGCCCGTCCACGGTCGTGATGAACAAGGTGCAGGCATTGCAGTTTCAAGGCGTTGCGGGCCTGTGAGAAGGTCATTCTGTCACCTCAATCAGTCTGTCTAAGTACCACCGCGCCTTTTCCAGAGACTGGCGACCGCCTTTTTGCTGATACCGCCAGACGTACTTGACGACATTCCCGCGCAAATAGCCGCGATATTCATCGTCGGACATCTGGGCGCTGATAGCCTGAATACACTCAATACCGTGGTCGCCTTGGTAGTGGGCCGGGCTGTTTACGTCATCGGTCATTCCGCACCTCGATAAAATGCCCGCAATCCGCCGCCGTAATCACCTCCACCCGCAACGAGTGATCGTTTACCGGCGTCCGTGGCCCACGGTCTGCCAGCGCCTGATGCCTGGCGCAATCGCCGCGGACTGGGCAGTTGTAGCCGACGCAGCGTTCAAAGTCATAGGGGAGGGTCATTTCTCATCATCCCCCATCAGTTCTTTTTTCAGCGCATCAACGGCAGTGTCGATGCGCTCAATCAGGTAATCCGGAAGCGTCGCCTTGCTGGCAAAAAATGCGGATTCCAGTGCAGACAGCAGCATCAGCAGGTCGAGCGTTTGTTCGCGTTTGGCCAGAATCCGCGCCTGCATTTGCCGGTAGCGCTCGTCGTTGTTGCGGGTGTCGGCATCTGGGATAAATCCGGTCGATGTGATGCGCTGGGTGGGCGTGTGGGTTACAGTCATTTCTTCCCCTCCCCGGATTGCAGCAGGGCGCGGGTGTCCTCGAAAATATGTTGAGTCGGGACGGTTTCAGTTGTGCCGATACCGCCAACTCCAACATGGTATTTCGCCAAAATACTCCAACACGCCAAGGCATCCTCCTTACGGCTAAAGCGCATTGCGGCATTGACATCCGCAGTCCAGTGCCACGCGCCGCCGTAACGTGTTGTTGCGCCTATGTACCAAGACATCCCGTTTTCTTGCCGTTCCAGCAAATAGCAGGCATCTGGCACAGCATGCACAGCCACAGCAGCGGGGACTGGCTTGTAAAACAGTGACGCAGCCTTAACAATCACGCTATCAAGCTGTTCACCATCAAGTATGTATTCGCCGCTTTCCGTGCCACCCAACTCATAAGCAAGCTGGTGAATTTCTGCTAAATCATCGTCAGTAAACTTTGCAGGTGCGGCGGGGACGGGGCGGGCGTAGAGTGGGATTGTTTCCAGAATAGCTGCTCCTTTCGGGTCATCGCGCAAAACATCATGGCCAAAGCAGTCAGTCACTCGGTACAGATATTTTATTGGCTCCTGCTCCTGCGCCTCTTTCAGCGCCTTCTCCGCACGATCCAGCGACCCGGTCAGGCCGTTGATTTCGTCGCGCAGGCCGCGAATCTCCCCAACTGCGCGAATGCACAGCAGGGATATGCTTGAGTCCTCGCCTTCTTCCTCGTCGCTATGCACCTCTGCTGTAAATAGCAAGGCATTTATCAAATCTCGCATTTTTTGCTCTCCGAAATAAACTCGTCGATTTCTGCGCGTGGGTCTTCTGACTCGCGCACAAACGTATACATCCCGCACCCCTCATCAAGCGAGCAACAAAACGTCATTTCACCATCCCACATGAAATACTGTGCATCGTTTGCAAGCGCCCAATCCAGCCGCTTGCGCTCTTGCTCAAGTTCGGCTTGCAGTCGGCGGACTTCGGCGGCAAGGATAACGATGCTCATGTGCTGGTTGCGCGGCGAGTCGAATGTGTCGGCGTATTTCAGCGCGTCGTCAATCGTTTTCATTGGGATTTCTCCGCGTTGGCGATGGCTACTCTCGCCTTCTTCAGCATTGACATCAACTTCCCGGCAAACCCAATAATTGACTGTGATTCCTTTGCTGCGTCGTCAATTTCCTTCAGTGCCGCCAGCAACTCATCCCGCTGGCTTTTCAGGTCAAGAATGTAGTCCGCAGCGGCGTACCACATATCGCCGTCGTAATTGCATCCACCTTCATAGTCCGGGCCTTGTTGCTCGATGATGTAATCTGGGAGCAAATCCTTAACCTTTCTGCAAGCGTAGTAACCCATTATTGCTTCTCCGCGTTGTTGATAACGCGTTCCGCATACTCAAATGCCTCACGCAGTCCGCTATTTTCTACACAGTCGTTGCATGGCGGTGATATGTGACATGAGCAATTCCGCTCGGGAGGCGGGTCAATCACTTCCATAAACAACTCAAGCCCTCCAATAGCGGCATCCCGCTGCCGGATCAGTTCCAGGATGGCGGAAGGATTGGCGGCGGCGACAAATCGTGCGTCATTTTCGCCAATGTCGTCGCATATCATGCCGAAGGCAGAGCTAACCCAAATCCCGCTAAACTCGGCAAGCAAGTCGTCCATTTCCCACGGCCCCGGCGTTGCTGCTTCTGCCAGCCGCTCCAGTTCTTTAATGTTCATTCTGTCACCCCGTTGTTGATAAAGTTTGGTTAGGCGTCTTTTTTGACGCCTAATACAGAGTTGGCAACATTGCCATGCCTAATTATTATTCAGCCCGGAATTATTTGCAAGCCGTTTTTGACAGCTTTCCGATAACCGCTTCAATCTCCTGAACCCGTTCCCGGCTGACCTCCTGCCGACCGTTCAGAACGTTGGAGATGTAGCAGGCTGGCAACCCCATCGCGGTACAGATGTCTTTGTTCATCAGTCCGGCATCATCGCGCATCGTACGCAACCGGACGGCCACGCTTTGCAGGTATTCGTTTTTCGGCTTTTCAACCTTGCGGCCTGTTTTCGCGGCCTCGACCAATTCCAGGATGGCTTGCTCAATAACAGGCATGCGCTCGGATGACGGGTTGTACCGGCCAGCAATACAGTCAAGCACATAGCTTCCGGGAAACCCCGTACGCGCCTTGACCTGAGACTTGCTGACTTTGTGCTTGGCCATGAGCGCGACCAGTTCTTCCCTGTTCATCCACTCTACCCCGCGCCGCAGTTTCGGCTTGACGGCAGGCGGCAAGCGTACCATCTCGCTGGTTTCATACCGGATGCGTTCGGCCATTTCCGGTGTCGTGCTGACCTTGCCTGACAGGTAGTCGCCCAACACTTGCGGAGACACTTTCAACCGGCTTGCAAGCTCGACCTGCGTGCGTCCGGCCTCGCGCAGCTTGGTACGGATTCCGAGCAATCCGAACTCGCGCAGCCTTTCCAGCTTTTGCGATTCGGTCATGACTGGCGGGCGTCCTTTGGGTTTGGGTTCAGCTTTGACCCGGACGATAACGAGCGGCGTCCGGTCGATGGCCTTCTGCGGCGCTGGATCTGCAAACGAGGCGACCGCCTTCTCGCCCGTCTCCTGAGCTTTTTCCCATGCTGCCGTATCGGCTTCAAGCTGCGCCCGGATGGCGTCTTTCATGGTAATTTCTGCTGTGTTGCTGCTGATGTACATGGCTTCTCTCCTGCGCCGTCCTTGGCAAGTTTTTGGTTTATTTTTGGCATGTCAACTCAGGCACTGAATCACGCAGCATCTGCATAGCTGCATCGACGGACATGGGCTTGATGATGACGTTTTTACTTTTCTTTGGGTCAAACAAGACAACTCCTTTGGCAAATATCTCGCGCCTTGCTCCGTTTGACCCGCCAGCCTTCATTCCTCCGTTCATGTGCTGGCGTAGAAATGCTTCGCCAGCTGGAGGAAGTTGCGCGACATTACACATGCGGATGTTTTCAAACAGCGTCTCCGCATATTCGCGGTTGCCGTTCACGCAATGGACAGCACATGCAACAATCCACGGGGTACGGACAATCGGGCTATTGTGGTTCTGGACACAGAGTCTTGCGCATGTCCGTCCAATATCCGTACCCATAACGAGTTGGATTTGTTCAGGCCCGATTCCTTTATCTCCAAAAATCGCCATCGCAATGAAGTTAATGCAGGCTGAAAGATTGTTGGATATGCCGAAAATATCCGCAAATGTCCGCTTACCGTGAAGGTCAAGAGCTTTAAATGCCGACTGGTCAAGGTTGCGAGTCACCATGATATCAATTGGCATATCAGCATCAATGCAAGCCAGTAGCCGATGCTGCCCATCAAGAAGACGACCATCACGCGAAAAGGCAATGCCTTGGTGAGTTACCTTCCACTCCCCTCGTTGAATCAGTCCTGATATCTCCCTGACTCGTGAAGTTCGGATGTTTCGGTTTCCGTCATTGTTGGCCAGATATTGCGCGGCAATTTCCGGCGTCACTTTCTCAATGGCGGATGTGATTTTCTGGCTATCCAGAAGCATCTTCAAATAGGTGCCTGTGGTTGTTGCTTGTTTTGCGTTCATGTCATTCTCCGGTTGTAAAAATAACCCCAAGTTCACCGACCGCATACGCCTGGACTCTTGTGACATAGTCCGCAAACTCGGAGACGCTAAGCTTTGTTGTTGATTCGCCCATCGTGTCGCCGTTGGGAAGGTCGATAACGCCAATCAGCGACCGCTTGAAATGCTCGTGCCATACCTCATCGCTGTACCGCTTGCCGCCCATCATCGACTGATTGGCAATCTCGCGCAGGACGGCCCAATACAGCCGATTCTGTACGTCCCGGCGCTTTTCCCTGTGCTGGCACACGATGACCTCTAAAGGCTTGCCAGCAGCCGCGCAGGCGGTACGGTTGGCCTTTAGGTAGACGGCCAGCGCACGCGCCTGCGTGTCGCTATGCAATATGAACGTCCGCACCGTCAATTCCCAAATATTCGTCTTCAAGCTGCTGATAGTAGGCTTGAGCCAGTTTGATACGGGCAATCATTTCCGCTTCTTTGCCTGCGTCACGCTCAAACGACAAGGCGGTGAGTCGCATTTCTTCCGGAATGTGATCGACAATGTGTACGGCGCGATCTTCAAAACCGATTAGATGCTCCGGCGTGCTGACCATGCAGAATGCAAGTTCAGCTTTCGGCAAGTCCCACAAGTGCATGTACGCCCGCAACTGCCACTCATACCCGGCATCGGCGGCATCCGCCGGGAAGATGGGAAACGTCATCAGCGACCAACTGGACTTGATGTCAATCACCGTCTGGCCGTTGATAATGTCGGCCTCGCCGGTCAACAGTTCCGTTTTGCGCCGTTCGGTGTTTTTCACGCAATCGGTAAAGTTCACCCGGTTATACAAGGCGATGCTTTCATCTTCGACAATGATCCCTTTTTTCGTGTACTTGGAATCGAAAGACTCGCGATACCCGAACAGCGCCTCTTTGAACCGCTTTTTGACAAACGATTTTGCTCCTGCCGACAACTCACCAGACTTTTTAGCCGGGGCCATGATTTCACCTAACCCGCTTGCGTGGACAATCATGCTTTCAACTCCAAGTCCAGGGCGTGCAAGGCGTTGTCCTGTTCGGTTGTCAGGGCAAAATGACTGCGCACGGATGCGGATGTGCTTTTGCCGCTGCGGATGGCGCTGATGGCGGATGCAAAACGCTCATCCGTAATAGCCTGCTTTTCAGGTACTGTCCGGTGCGCGTTTTGCTTGACCGGCTCACTACGTGCGGACGCGCTGTTGCCGTCATCGTCTTCCTGAGCGATGCCCGCAAATGCGGCCAGCGAATACCGGCGC
>Ga0255086_1000262_pt1 | contig 18847 bp, 6 predicted proteins | sample Colum_Cont_RepC__FD_188438 | JGI IMG/M metagenome (GOLD analysis project Ga0255086, IMG submission 188438) | Freshwater microbial communities from Columbia River, Oregon, United States - Colum_Cont_RepC_8d | ecosystem: Environmental > Aquatic > Freshwater > River | place: USA: Oregon | collected... | reverse complement strand
ATAAGATAATTGAAATCCACCCAAAACGATTGAATTCGAGATTTTTGTAAAATTCTGACTGATAAAGAGAATTACTAGACATACTTAAAAATTTAATTTAACTTATTGCTAAATTAGATTTTAGTACCTACTAAAAAAATGATTATTAATAGTTTAATTACTGACTAATGAATTGAAATAAACTGATTCTTGTTAGCTTTTAAAATGTTGCCAACCTTGTGCTTTCAATTCGATTGCACTACCTTGTTTGTCAATAAAATATCTTCCGTCAAGGGAATCAGTTATATGGCCAATTATAGACATGTGCGGATTGCCTTTGATTTTATCGTAATCACTCTGACGAATGGTGAACAAGAGTTCATAATCTTCTCCTCCATTCAAAGCACATGTACTTGGGTCTAATTCAAAATCAATCGCAGCTATAGAGGTTTGTGCATCAATTGGAATTTTTTCATCATAAATGTGGCACCCTTTTATGCTTTCGGTACAAATATGCATTAGTTCAGACGCTAACCCATCAGAAATATCAATCATCGAAGTTGGAAGAACATTCAATTCCTTTAAATACTTGATAACATCTACTCTGGCCGCTGGCTTCATTTGGCGCTGAAGAATATAATCATGTCCATCTAGATCGGGTTGTATGTTTGGGTTTTCCTTAAATATGTTCTTTTCCCTTTCGAGAATTTGTAAACCCATATATGCCCCACCTAAATCTCCAGTTACAACTATCAGGTCATGAGTTTGAGCGCCGGATCGATATACTACATCATTCTTCTTTGCACGTCCGATTACCGTGATATTAACTACTAGACCAGACAAAGAAGAAGTTGTGTCTCCTCCCACTAAATCAACATTGTAATGGGAACAAGCAGCATTTATTCCTTCGTATAATTCCTCCAAGGCCTCAACAGGAAAACGATTAGATACGGCAAGTGAAACCACAATTTGTTCAGCAGTTCCATTCATTGCACAAATGTCTGAAACATTCACAGAAACAGCTTTATAACCCAAATATTTCAACGGTAAATAGGTCAAATCAAAATGAACGCCCTCTATCAACATGTCAGTTGATACAAGTTGTACTTGTTCGTTTCCAATATCAATAACCGCAGCATCATCGCCAATACCTTTAATAGTGGAAGAGTTGACGGATATGACATTTTTAGAAAGGTGATGTATCAATCCAAACTCCCCTAATTCGCTAATTTCTGTACGTTCACTATCCATATTCAATTTTTACAAAGATATAGTAAAATGAAAAAAGGAGATCACTCGACCTCCTTCCTCTATTATTTCAATCTATCTACTTTTTGACAATCGTAATAATCTGTCCATTGTTCTCACTAAACAAGTTAAGATAGTACATTCCTGGAAGTACATGATTTAAATCAATACTAAAAGTTAATGAAGAACTAACCATTTCAGGGTGTTGATAAACCATTCTTCCTTGAGCATCGTGAATTTGAAGTTTATAATTCGAACTTTGCTCATTTATTTGAACTTGTAATGTTCCATCCGTTGGATTTGGGTAAACAGATAATAAAGACGCATTCATCTCATCTAATCCAACGTAGATACAATCATTTACAATCAACAAGGCATTGGATGAATCGCTTGGACAAACTCCATTCGTTACAATATAATCGTAGTTGAATTGACCAGGGATATTTCCTGTAATTATATATGAACCCGTTAATACTTGGTTATTTGGATCATACCATGTACCTGAGGTTTGGAAATTACCTGTTAATGCGTCGAATAAATTGAACGGCTGTCCCTTACACAAAATTGCAGCACTATCTATTCCGGCATTAGATGGTTCATACATGAAAACTGTAGCTTCTGCCGCAGTAGATTGACAAGCATCATTTACCAGATAATTAACTGCATATACTCCAGTTATTAAGCTATCCAAATACAAAATGGAACCATTAAGCGCGGAAGGATTAGTTACAAAACTCCAATTACCTTGAGACTGACCAATATTTAGAACCGTTGTTAGATCTAATGAATCCGCTGTTTGACAAATTTGAATGCTGTCACTTGTAATATTTGCAGGTATACATTCTGTTATACAAATTTGATCTAAATATAAAACCCAACCATCCAAACCACCTTGTGGAATATGAAAAGCAATGTACACGTTCCCAGTAAATGCACTTAAATTAACTGAAGTGTCTTGGTATATTGTATTAGCAATTGAATCTAAAGACAATAAAGTTTGAGTAAAATCAGCAGGATTGTTTCCGGTTGTAGAAATTTTAACCTTTAAATCATTTGGTTCAAATTCGCTGATAACACGATAATTGAAATTTAAAATTTCAGTTCCATTTAAAATTAATTGAGGAGAGATTAACCAATCGTCGTTATTCCCAGCATTAAAATCTGTTGATATAGAAGCACAATTATTACCATTTAACTGGTTAAATGTTGTGTTCATATCCCAAGCAGTAAAATCATTATTTACATTTAAGATAGTCCAACATTGTTCTGTTGCAGAAGCATCATCAAAACCTTCACACCAACCAAGAGCTGTTACTACCGAACACGCTGTTGTAAATTGATTTGTTGCTGACCACGAACTTGTATTTGCACCACATATTGCTTGGTAATAAAAATCGTACGTTGTTGTACCAATAAGATTCGTAAAAGTATATGATGCCTCTCCATTAGTTATTACAGCAGTTTGATTGGATAAAATCGTTCCTGTTCCAGGTGTAAATCCAGCGGGACCATATTCTAAATTAAATGTATTTGAACTAGAACATCCAATTAGCCAAGTAACTGTCGCCGTTGTTTCTGTTGCAGTATAACCAGTCATCACGCCCGCAGATGGACAAGCCGGAGCGGCAGCTATTGTTACTTCATAATCTTCGGTTTCTCCATAGCCATAAGATGTACACGGATCAATTAGATCCCCATCAGTAAAATATGCACCTCTGATTCTCAAGCGGTGATTTCCTGCCGGAGGATTACAGGCAAGACTTATGACAAAAGTTGAAGAAGCATTTATTTGCCCCTGAGTATAACCACTTCCAACTGTACCTATTGTATACCCAATTCTTTCTGTTAAATCAAATGTGCCATCATCATTATAATCGATCCAAGCTGCATATCCCTGACTTCCCCATTCCCCAGTTGAAATATTCAGATTATACGAATTTGAAGGGATAAGAGTAGCTGTATAATTAGGTTGCCCAGTGAAAAAGGTATAAGATGGCCCACCAGACACAAATCCCGTGTTGTTTGAAAGGGTCGTTCCTTCAATTTGAACATTTGAAATCAAATCGCCTGCTTGTGTTCCCGATAAATATATTGGAGTACAATAACACTGGTTGAAAGGGGCCACTGTTAATGAAACTGGCGTTGAGTTTGTTGTTGATCCCGAACAATCAACTGCGCAATAGTAAGAAACAGCGGAAACCATAGTAGAAGTATAAGTCTGAAAGGTGGCTCCTGAAATTGGTGTGTAGGTTGCACCATCCGAAGATGCGTACCATTGGTAAGTTACCCCTGATCCAGTTGTTTGGTTTTGTAAACTAAGTACAAAATTTGAATTTGGACAAATAGAATTACCAAGTGAGGATATTGTATTTCCCGGATTTGGTGAGCCTGAACACGGTGCACAACTTGGTATCCAAGAATAAATCGTATCACCAGCTAGAAGGTCAGAGTTTGAAGGCATTGAATATACAACATTTCCATCTGGATCCAAAACATCAATCATCATTTCTAAAGCATAAAAACCGGGGACATTCCAAATTAAATCTGCCGAAACACCTCCAGTTAAAGGAACGATAATTGTTTCCATTGTGCCATTCGCAGGGCCAAAAAAGTGGGCTACTGTGTCCCCATTTTGCATGATAATCATTTCTCCCGTGTTCCATCCGTCGCCCCAACTATCTCCCAAAGTGAATGAATAATTACATTGATTAAATGCATTAAAAGAATATATAAGTAGAAAAGCAAGTATTAATTTTTTCATTTTGAAATTTTTACAAAGGTATCATTTTAATTGATTGAACAAAAAAGGGAGCTGTTAACCCCCTTACACTTATTGCGATAAAAAATTATTGTTTTATTATTCTAAATAAAATTTTGCCGCTTGAATTCGATAATTCTACCAAATAAATTCCGTTCTCATAATTCGTAATATCAATTTGATAATTATCATTAAAAGAAAACACCCCTATTTCCGTTTTGATTAATTTTCCTTGTAAATCAAATATTTTGATGTCAAAGTTTTCTGCTATACCGGTTGCGGAAATTTCAAATACTCCATTATTTGGATTCGGGAAAATAGAAAATAATCCACCTAGTTCTGTTAGACCAACATTGTAATCACATGATGGGTCAACATTGACTAATACATTAGCAGTATCTTCCGGGCAAACACCATTGGTTACAATATATTCATAATTAAATTGCCCTCCAATATTTCCTGCTGTATCTATACTGCTGCTCAATGAAATATTTTGAGGATTTAACCAAAATCCACCAAAATCCACATTCCCATCAAGACCTGAAAGTAAATTGAAAGGTTCGTTTAAACACACGGAAATTACTCCATCATTTCCGGCAGAGGACGGACTATAAATTTCTACTTGCACAATTTCATTGTCGGTAGCACAGCCATCCGTTATCGTATAACTAAATGGATAAACTGAGCTAGCCAAACCAAGTGTAACGAATAAACTATCTTGCAAACCTAAAGTTGGGATTTGTTGAGTCCAAGTACCTCCGGTTTGATATCCTGAAAGCGCTTCAAATAAAACAGCTGTATCACCATAACAAGTATTCAGTATTCCGGCATTGGTTCCAGCATTTAAGCTTATTTCAGAAATTGCAATGGAGTGAACACCTGGAGCAGCAAAGCCATCATGCATCAAATAGTACACTTGATTCGGGACAAGATTACAAATAGTAAAGTTTGGAGCTAAACTTGTTCCGCCAATTGCATCATCATTAGCAGCGATTAAGTCATTTGCAATTATTCCGTTACAACTGTTCGGATCATAAACCGCAATTTGTCCATTAAAATTAACCGTCGTTGCATCAATTCGAATATCTCCAGATGCCGGAGCGATAAACTTAAACCATGTAGTATTGTTCATGAAGTTATTTACCCACCCCGTTGTGGTGGTTGCTCCTGTAACTGGTGGTGCAATGTCAACATCTTGCGCATCTACGGTTGCACCTGTGTTATTAAAGGCATAAGCTACACCGTCTACTGGAAGTGTTTCCGCATCACAAATAGAATCATTCGTTAAAGGCATAGTAACTGTGAATGGCCCCACGAATTGAGAAGTATCAGACGCACAAACAGCTTGGACATAAACTTGATAAACTCCTGCAGACATTAAGTTTGTATTGACAATGGTATCCGTAAGGTTATTGTCAACACTTATTATGGTTCCCTCAGCATAAAGTTCAAAACCTAGTGGACCATATTGCAGATTGAATGATGTCGAAGGATAATTTACTGAGCTTGCCGACCAAGTCCAAGATGTAAAAATTGAATCAATTTCAGTAGAATTTAACATTGCTGTGGGATTCGAGCAGTATGGAGGAGTGAAAACATTGCCAATTAAGGCATTACTTACTAAGCTAGAACCACATTCTGAATAGATGTACACATCATATCCTGTTAGTTGGGTCAAGCCAGTAAGGGTTAATGTTGGGGATGTTACAATTTGGGTGGTTCCACTTGTTAATGGATCAAAACCTTCTGGGCCATAAATCACTGTCCATGAGTTTTCATTTGCAATACTTGGAGTCCAAGATACTGTTGCATCTGTTGGTAATAAACCAGTTACTGTAAAACTTGATGGTTTAGGACAGTTCGTGTAATTGAAATGAACACAAGAATTATTTGTTAAATAGGTTGCAGTGTTGATTGAAACATTGATGTTTTGTGCGGTACCTCTTAGGCCTATTTCCGCATCAGCTCCATTGTTCCAAGAAGCATTCGACATCGCAACATCCTGATAAACATAATAGATTCCCATGGTCGCCTCTTCAATTACCAATTGAAATGTAGCACCATCTGTTCCACCCGTTCCAAAATGTGGTAAATTATTCCAAGAAACAATAAACTTGCGATTAGGTGCTGTTCCAACTACTGCATGCAATACTCCTCCAGGACTTAAGGCCGTATTTAAATCTTGAACATAAGGATACAATCCATTTCCAGCAACCATGGTGTAACCTACTTGAGCAGCGTTATTTCCTAGAATAATGCCTCCGTTGTTTCCGATAGTGGCAACTGTAAATAAAGTTCCTTGATATAAAACTGGAAAAGGAAGGGTTAATCCTGCTTCACTGTCATCCGTAAGATTCAACGCTGTTCCAGTTGATGAAATATCTGTAAAACCATAAGTTGGGCATGTATTATCCCACTCTAAAAATTGCCCAAGGTTATACGTGTTCCATGAGATTGCAGGTGTCCAAAATGATGTATCACCAGGCCCACATATCGCACGGACATATGCTTGATAAAAAGAATAAGGAGTTAAACCATTGATTGTGTATGGATTATTTGTTGTTGTAACAATTGTTCCGGTTCCAAGAGCAAAACCTTGTGTGCCATATTGAATTTGCCATGTTGTTTCTGAACCACCAGCAACCCAATCAATTTGAGCACTGTTTAATGTTGATTGAATAACACCAAAATTGGTAGGTTGAGGACACGTAGGCAGTGGACCAATATTTATAACATAATCCTCTGTTTCTCCTGATCCAAAGGCCGTGCAGGCATCATTGGCACCATTTATATTACCAACCGCTCTGGAACGAACCCTCATTCCAGTTTGACCCTGAATGGCTGTTACAGGTACATTGATTGTTACGGAGCCAGTAGTTCCCGTTGTGTAAGGCTGGTACCATTCTGATGGCTCATATGTACCATTTTGATTCCAGTCAAACCATACTGAAGTAATTGCAGATGCATCACAAGTAAGACTAAAAACATAAGATACACCCAATGACAAAGTTGTTGTTGCCGTTTGTTGAGAATAATTGGTTCCTCCCGAGCATCCAGGTGTCGTATTATTAATCATGTTTAAATTAACATTCGTAATACAAGAACCCCCTGAATTTGTTGGAGTACAGTAACAATTAAAAAACGGGTTCATGTTGACTTGAACAGAACTTGAAGTAGCTGTTGAGCCCGCACTACATGTTACAATGCAACGATAATAAGTGGTTGAACTTTGAATCGTTGAATAAGACGAGTTTGTAGCACCTGTAATATTAGTGAAAGTCACATTATCTGATGATGATTGCCACTGATAGGTTAATCCTGTACCTACTGTTGCACCGGATAATGATAAATTAATATTTTGAGCTGGACAAGCATTTGCCGGAGTTGAAACAGCCGTTCCAGCTATAACAGGATTCGTACATGGTGCAGCTGGACTGATATAGGTTATTGTTGTTGTCAAACAAGTAGTTGCCGTACCACATGCTGCATTCGTGTTCCAATGGACATAATAGGTGCCTGCTACAGTAGAATTCCAGGTTAACGGACTTTGACCTGACGCGATTACCGGACCTCCTGGAGTTCCTTGACGAATCGTTATGAAACTGCCATCAGAAATTGAACATTGATAAATTGTTGCAGCTTGCACTCCATTGATAGTAGAATATTCTGTCTGATATGAACACGTAGAAATTGTTACAGAACCAGCAGTTGGAGCAGTAGCAGTTCCAAACGCAGAAGTATTATTACATTGACTAAGAACATTGTTGCCAATAAAGGCAATAAGTACTATACTATAAATTTTAAAAAAATTCATTTTACTAGATATTATTGTTTAATAATTCGAATTACTTTTTGACCTGCTTGAGTATTCACTTGAGCGATATAAACACCTGGCAAAAGAGCTTTTAATTCTATTTCAAGTGACTGATTAGAGACTTCGTTTTGGTATATTAATTTTCCATTAATGTCTCTAATTTTTATTTCTAACTGAAGCATTTCTGGATTAGACAAGGTAATTAGGTCATATGTTGGATTTGGATATATTTCTATAATATTTAATTCTTGAATACCCAATCCACTGTAATCACACGAAGGATCTATAATTATCAAAACATTTGCTGTGTCATTTGGACAAACACCATTATTTACAATGTAATCGTAGTTAAACTGTCCCGGGAAATTACCTGCAGTGTCTACATTACTAGCCAATGGTTGATTTTGAGGGTCATACCATGTTCCTCCAACATCAACGTTTCCGGATAAACCTTCTAATAGCAAGAATGGTTCATTTCGACATACTGTTATTGTGCCATCGTTTCCTGCGCTCGAAGGACTGTATACTTTCACAAAGGCTTGGACATCATCTGAAGCACAACCATCAACAAGTGTATAGGTGAAATCAAAAACGATACTTGCCAAACCAGTTGTAACAAATAAACTATCTTGTAAACCGAGTGTCGGAATAGACTGTGTCCAAACACCTCCTTGATCGTAATTGGATATTCCATCAAACAAGTTAACCGTATCGCCAAAACAAACATTCAATTGATTTCCACTATTACCAGCTTGTAAATCAATCTCACTGATTGAAATCGCATAATTTCCTCCTGTAAAAGATAATCCATCATGAAGTAAATAATATGTTTGATTTGGAACTAATCCACACATCGTAAAGTTAGGCGCAACGCTCGTTCCTCCAATCTCATTATCATTTGCTCCAATCAGGTCTGCAATTTGAATAGTTGAACAACTAGTTGAATTATAAACAGCTACCTGACCATTGAAAGGAATGCTGGTACAATTAATACGAACATTACCTGAATTTGGTGCCGTAAACTTAAACCAAGTTGTGAGATTCAGATTTGAATTTATCCAACCATCTGTAGTTTGAGCTCCGGTAGCCGGGGGAGCTAAAGTGGTTTCATTTGCTGAAACGGTCGCACCAACATTATTAAAGATGTAAGCGTTTCCATCCACTGGTAACAATTCAGCCCCACATATCGTGTCATTAGTCAAAGGCATTACTATCGTGAAAGGTCCAACAAACTCAGAGGTATCAGTTCCACAAACTGCCTGAACATAAATATCGTAAACGCCACCGGCCATAAAATTTGGATTCGTAATGACTTCTGTTAAATTATTATCAGCCGAAGCAGTTGTTCCAGAATACAAATCGAATCCTAAAGCTCCGTATTGCAAATTGAAACCTGTTGCTGGATAATTACCGGATGAAGCAACCCATGTCCATGAAGCTGAAATTGCATCGTTTTGCGTCGTATTGCTCATGGCTGTTGGATTCGCGCAATAAGGCGGCGTAACAAAAGATGTGGTTAACCCAACACTTTCTAGTCCAGCTCCACAGTTTGCGTAAACATAAATGTCATAATCAGTCAGCTGCGTTAAACCTGTAATTACAGCACTTGTCGTAGTTGAGTTGATAGAGGTTCCACTGGTAGTTGGATCAAATCCAGCAGGTCCATAAACAATAGTCCAAGAAGTTTCATTGGATAATCCAGCCTGCCATGAAATACCAACTTCATCAGATAAAACATAGTTGAGGACTAAATTTGTTGGTTTTGGACAGTCGGTATATAAAAAGTGAATACACGTATTATTCGAAAGATATGTTGAAGAATTAAGTGAAACATCAACATCCTGATTGTTTCCGGCTAAACCAATTGTTGCAGATGCTCCGTTATCATAGGCTAAGCTTCCTGTAACTGCATCCTCGTAAACATAATAAATTTCTTGGGTAGCTTCTTCAATTATTAATTCAAATTTCAAACTATTGCCTGCAGCACCAACTCGATCTTTTTCCCACATAATAATTAACTTTCTATTTGGGGCAACACCAACAGTTTGGGTAAATATTCCCGCTCCTGATGAAGCAATATCATCCCAAAAAGGATAAAGTCCAGTTGCAGCAGTTATCAAACTTGTATTATTAAAATCAACTTGTGCTGTTGTGGTTCCTAGAATCAACGCTCCATTATTTCCAATCGTTCCATTGCTGTATAATGTCCCCTGGTAAAATACTGGAAATTGAAAAGTTATTGGGAATTCGTCGTTATCATTTAAGGTTAAACTTGTTCCGCTTGCACTAATATCTACAAATCCAGTTGAAGGACATGTATTATCCCAATCTACATAAAACCCCTGATTATACGTGTTAAATGTTGCTATTCCTGTCCAAAATGAACTATCGCCAGGGGAACAAATCGCCCCTACGTAGGCATCGTAAAATATACTGGCAGTTAATCCCGAAATAACTCCGGGGTTTGAATTAACAATTATGGTAGTTCCAGTTCCCTGGGTAAAACCTTGAGGACCATATTCTATTTGCCATTGCGTTTCTGAACCTCCATTAGTCCATTGTAAAACAGCTGTATTGTTTGTGGCATCAAGAACGGCAATGTTTGTTGGCTGAGGACAAGTTGGTGCGGGTGTTATATTTACTAAATAATCTTCCGTTTCACCCCATGAGTAGGTTCCACATGGATTGACATTGTTAGCAGATGTTGTTTGAACAGTAACAACCCTCATTCTTGTTTGACCGATTAGTGCATTTGACGGAACTAATATGCTTGAATTGATAACATTCGCTCCAGTTGTCGGAGCAGTTGATGTATAAACCGTTTCCCCTGGGTCAGTGAAGAGACCATTTTGATTGTAGTCAATAAATACCTTCGTCATGTTGGCATTATTTGTCCCACAGGTTCCAACTGAAACGCTTAATAAATACGTGGCCGTTTGTGCTAAATTAGGAGCCGCCACAGTAGCTGTGTAATTCGAATATTGACTTTGTATTGATACTGGACCTCCAGTAGATGAACATGTTGAACTATTATTTAACGAACCCAATTTAACATTTAAAATTTCTTCATTAAAAGTAGTTGTAGCATTACTTGTACAATAACAATTGGCAAATGGTTCAGTTGTTATTTGAAGAGGTGTGGATGTAGCAGATTGGCCAGAAGGACCACATGTAACAACACATTGATAATATGTATTTGAGTTTTGGGATGTTGTTAAACTCGGATTTGTAGCGCCTGTTATATTATTGTAGGTTATACCATCAACTGAGGATTGCCATTGATACGTAATACCGTCTCCCTGAGAGGCATTGTTCAATTGAGCTATAAAATTAACACTTGGGCAAACACTCAGGGATGCCGAAATTGTAGTGCCTCCATCAGGAATTCCTGTACATGTAGGAGGAGGAGTGAAAGTGATTCGAATATTGGGTCTATTATTTCCGTAGGTGGTAACAGCTAATGGTGTTGCGCTTGTTCCAGCCGCATTACTTGCCCAACCAATAGCTTTTCCTGGTGTATTAGTAAAATAAAAATTATTTTGTCCACTCGCTACCGCAGTACTTTGTCGGAAGAAATCAGTTAATACCTCTAATGAGCCACCAGTATACACAAATGGTGTCCCCAATGTAAAACTCTCCCAACCTGGGCCAGTAACCGTAAATCCCTGATTTGTACTGGAATAAACATTAGTTGCTGTAGAAGTCAACGTTCCCCAAGTTGTACCCGCGGCTAAAGAAGTTGCTGTATTATTTTCGAGATATATTGAAAAATTATTTGGAGCGGTAATTGTTCCCGCGGCCTTCTGCCACTCAATCATGGTAATTGTTGAACCAACCGGAATTCCTGTAAGTTCATCGGATGTATAAAGATAAGCGTACTTGGAATAATTGATTGTGGATGCCGCAGAACTTCGATAGTAGGGCCCATATAAATATCCATTTGTAAAGTTTGTACTTGTTCCAATTGTTATACTTTGAGAAAAAAGTACCAAAGGGGAGAACAAGATAGCGAAGAGTAATTTATTCATTTTCATTCGTTGTTTGTCAAAAAAAGAGCCGCCACAATGGACGGCTCGCTTTTAAAAGTCACCTATTAATTTTTAATAACTCGAATTACTTTTTCATTCGAATCCGCTTTTAACGTGATGTAGTAAATTCCTGTTACTGATTGAGAAAGATCAACCATTGTTGATGCTCCTTCAAAAGTAGAATCTTGAACGATTCTTCCGGTTGCATCAGTAATTGTTAATTTAGCTCCAACATTAATATTCATAAATAAATTGAATATTCCTTCGGATGGATTTGGATAAACATCAGCTGTAAACTTGGATAACTCCTCTACATTAGCAACGTTGATTGTAACACATGTTGAAGTATCGGAACATCCAGCAGCATTTGTAACAATTACACTGTAAGATCCCGTTACTACTGGAGCAAACGTTTGCTGATTAGCCCCTGCAATAGCTGTGTTATTTGCACAATCCAACCATTGGTAAGTCGTTCCAGAAGATGCAGTACCTGTACCATCTCCATTATCTGTTGCCGTAGCGTTTGGAACAGCATTGATGGTTAAATTCAACGTAACGATAGAATCACAACCTACTGCATTTTGAGTAGTATAGGTATATGTTCCAGATTGGGTATACGTTTGACCATTCCATGTAAATGAACCACAAGCCGCAGCAGTTTCTGAACTAGAAGACGAACTATTTACAGTTAGAACTAGGGTTGCTGTAGAATCACATCCTGCAACAGTTGTAGTATTAAACACGTATGTTCCTGACTGCGTATATGTTTGACCATTCCACGTGTATGAGTCACAAGCAGTTTGCGTAGTAGTACTTGAATTTGGTTGATTGATTGTTAAGTTCAACGTAACTGTAGAATCACAACCATTGACACTAGTGGTTAAATAGGTATAAGTTCCTGATTGTGTATACGTTTGACCATTCCAAGAGTAGTCAATACATGCAGAAACAGTCTCGGTTGTAAACAATGCATTATTGATTGTTAAGTTCAATGTTGCCACTGAATCACAACCCACAGCATTTTGTGTGGTGAACGTATATGTTCCTGACTGCGTATATGTTTGACCATTCCACTGATATGAAACACAAGCCGTAACACTTTCAGAACTTGTTGACGAGTTATTGATCGTCAAGTTTAACGTTACTGTTGAATCACAACCTGAAGCATTCGTAGTTAAATAAGTATACGTTCCAGATTGTGTGTATGTCTGACCATTCCATACCAAACTATCACAAGCGGTAATGGTCTCCGAACCAGTTGTAGCATTGTTTATGATTAAGTTTAAAGTAGCAACTGAATCACAACCTACTGCATTTGCAGTTGTATACGTGTAAGCACCTGATTGTGTATATGTTTGACCATTCCAAGTATATGAATCACAAGCTGTAACAGAAGTTGATGATGTTGTTGGTTGGTTAACTGTTACAGTTGCTTGTTGTTCAGAAGAGATACAACCACCAAGTCCAACAGCACTGATTCCATAAGTAGTTGTGGTTGTTGGTTGAACGTGGTATGCGACTCCACTTCCAATAAAGTTACTATTCAACGTGTAAACAAAATCGATTGCTGTTCCTTGAGTAGCCCAAAGTACCGTAGAATCTCCTAAACAGATTGTTGGATTTTGAACGAACAAGGCGGGTGTATTATAAACTGTAACTGTAAATACTGAATCAGTCATACACGAGCCGGCCTCGCCGTGTGCATAAACTTGTTGTGTTGAAGTAATAGGCCCTGTAATTTGACCACCTGTACCATTTGGAGCATTGTAATAAGCCAACGATAATCCTGCATTATTTGACGCGTTCAATTCGGTTAATGCAGGTAGGGTATATGTGTCACAAACAACCGCATTACTTGGACTATTTAGAGAAATAGGAGCACATTGCGTTGTAAAGTTTGTAGCAACTGACCAAGGACTTACATCTCCACCACCACAATTAGCTCTGTAATAAACCGAGTATTGCGTATTTGGAGTTAGACCCGTTAAGGTATATGAACCTGTTGTACCAGAAACCGTTACCAATTGATTTGAAACAGAGGTTCCAGTACCTTGTGTAAATCCAGCTGGACCATATTCAAAGTCAAAGTTTGTAGCAACAGAACATCCCATATTCCATGACAATGGAGCGGTTGTTGTTGTCGTTGTACCTGCAGTCATTAAACCTGGAGCAGGACATGTAGGAGCCGGTGCGATTGTGATTAAATAATCTTCCGTTTCACCGTAAGTAACATTTCCACATGGAATAATATTCAAACCACTAGTTTGACCATAAACACATCGAACCCTCATTCGGTGAACTCCTGCAGGAGGATTACAAGCAATAGAAATTGGAAAACTAGCAGAACTTCCTAAGACACCTACTGAACCGCTTCCAGCAACTGCTGTTGTTGTATATCCAATTCTTTCCGTTGCATCAAACACACCATCATCATTATAGTCTATCCATGCCGTGTAATGCTCTGAATATTGACCTGCGAAAACAGTACAGTTATAGGTTGTACTTGGTAAAAGAGTCGTTGTTAAAGCTGAATTAGATGTGTAATCAGAGTACCCTGGACCTTGAACGTTTGCGTTGAAAGAAGCGTCATTTGGATTAGGGTCACTTGGACAACCAGTTCCACTATTGTTATCTAAAGTATTTAAAATTACACGTGCAATAACATCCCCGTCTGCACAACCATATGTTGCTGTCGGAGTACAATAACACTGGGTTACTGGTGCTAGACCAACACTAACTGGATTGGAATATACAATTCCTCCTCCACATGAACTGATTCCGATTCTATATAAACTTGCAGCAGTTAAAGATGTAGAATATGTAATTGCATTTGCGCCAGTAACGTCTGACCATGTCGCGCCATTATCAGTCGAAACTTGCCATTGGTAGGTTAATCCATCTGTTAGTCCAGTGTAGTTAGTTGTTAAATTGAATGCTATTCCACTACACGCATTTACAACATCCGCTTGTGCATTTACGTTACTTGGTGCCACTGTACCAAGAACTGCCATTGTAACTTGAGCCGAACCTGGCGCATTCGCACATTGTGTTGTTTGATTCGTGTATGAAATTGAATAAGTAGTTGTTGCTGTTGGTGCTACAGATTGTGTAAAAATATTAGTACCTGTATCAAACTGAACTCCGTCAGCAAACCAAGTCGTTGTGTAATTTGATGGAGGAGCAAAACGCCATGATTGACCCGAACCTAATGGGATAGTTGCTGCTTGAGCTTGCCAGTAGTTTGCCGTATTTGGTGTAACAGAGCAATTTGGTGCTGAAGCCCCTATTGTACCTGTCGGATTATTTACACCAATGGTTTTACCATTCGTTGATGCAAGTTCAATAGCATGAATTTCAATAGTTCCTAAGGTTTCAAAAACTACAGCTTGTATTTTTTGACGTTGAGTTGAACTTCCGAAACGAAAAATATCGTATTGAATTACAAACCTTCTGTTTGGTGCATAACCTTCTGTCCAATATTTTACGCTTGTTGGATTAGTTGCATTTGCAGTTCCGCAGTTCATATCGTGAGCTGCTGCGAAAATTGCTCCGAGCGGATCTACTGTATTAGGCAATGCACCAATAGTAAAGTCCCCTAAAGCACCGGCATTATATGCTCCAAATTGAAGAACACAGTTTGTTCCAATATTTACATTGGTATAGTTAGTGCCGAAATAATTAAATGTAAACCCTAACGGAATATTTCCCCATCCACCATCATCTAAACCACCTGATGTTAGTGGAACCAATGCTGTTCCATTGTTTACAAGGGTAGTTGCTGAACCTGGTACAGTAGATGGAGCATGAGTAATACAAGAAGCTGTAAAATTACCTGCACTCAACCCTGAGTTAATCGTTGCCGATGTTCCTGGACAAACACCATTAGCCGTAGTTGTAACCGTTGCAGAAGGTAATGGATAGACACCAATACTATAGTTTTGAATTTCCACACAACCTGTAGCTGACTCAGTACCTGTTACTCGAATAGAACTTGTTTGGGTTACTGTTGCATCCGTTGTATTTCCATTTGTTGTAGAAAGGGTAGCGCCATCTAGTGCCTCCCAAACATAAGCGTATGCTCCAGTTGAAGCTGCTGTTAATGTAGAAGCACCACCTGTTCCACAAAAATTCGGGTTTGTAGCTGTTATGGTGATAGCTGGAGGAGCAGTGTATGTTATTGCAGCAGTTGCAGTATTCACACAACCATTAGCATCTGTACCAGTAACCGTAAAAGTTGTATTTGCTGTTGCAATAGAAGTTACAGTTGAACCTGTATTAGAAAGCAATGAAGCCGCTGGCGCCCAAGAATATGTTGTGGCTCCTGATGCTGTTAAAGAACCAACACCGCAGAATGCACCGCTATTTGAAGCAGTTGCAGTTACAGTTGGAAGTGTATTAACCGTTACAACCACCTCATTTGAATATGAAGTAGTTGAAGAGTTTGTACATGTTGAAGCCAACACATAATAATATGTTCCAGGAGTGGGAATGGCGGCTGTAGTATGAGTGGCAGTTGTTGCTCCAGTACCACCAACAACATTTGTGTATGGGCCACCTGAAACAGAAGATACTTGCCATTGATTGGTTATCCCAATAAAGCCTGTTGTCATTCCTGTTGAATTCATTGTTACGGTTCCGTTTGGACAAATGGAAGTAGCAGTAGTTGCTAAAGCCTCGGGAATGTTTGGTGTCCCCACACAAGGATATTGATTGTCTGCACTAGCGATACCTAAGTACAATGTTCCTGCAGTTAATTGTCCAGTGGTCAGTCCAACTCTTTGTCCGGTTGGGGTAACTGTTCCGAGTTGATGAGTTCCAGCCATTGCTGTATTCGCTAACATAACACGGGAGTTACCATTTGATGGAGGATAAGCACCGTTAGCTGAAACAGCTATTCTGTGTGTTCCTGAAGTGTAGACATAGCCCCCTTCTGCAGATATAGTCCAATTGCCATCATATCGATCAGTAATAGTGTATAATCCATCTACATCTAACACCGATAAACCAGTGGTCATAGTTGTAGCATCATTGTAAATAACCGCCAAATAACCAGCTGTATTACCAGTAGTAGTACTGGATGATCTACTAATGTGAATCCACCTTTGATTTGCTCCTGTTGCATTTAAAAAGGGGAACCTGGATAAGGTTGAAGTCGGATCTGAACCTCCGGTAATTGTAGATCCGGTAGCACCTGTGGTATACCATCTTCTGTATTTGGCGCCCGGCATGAATCCACAACCGGCAGTAGTGGTTAGAGTCATTGAACCAGTAGTTGTATTTACTGATGAACCATGTGACATTGTTCTTGTGCCTAAATCAAATCTCGCACCTGATAAATTTAAATTGTGTTGAATAACGATATTATCAAATTGCCAAACTATATTTGGCGTAGCTGTGCTCGTATTAGAACAAGTTAAGTTGCGGATTATGCTACTAGTAAATGTTCCCAAACCACTAACAGTTTGAACACTACTACCATTCAAATTAAGAATCCCAGCACTTTGTGCACCAACTGAAAAATTCAATGTACCGTCATTTACAATATTCCCCGAAACAAAAAGCGTTTTACCAGTTGTGCCATTAAAAACATTTACCAAACCACCAGCATTGACCGTTAAGTTCCCATTTACGTTAAACTGTGTTGGGGTAGTTGCATAAGCAAGAGTTCCGTTAACAATCAAATTGTTTATTGCTTGGCCCGTTGCGTTCACTGTAACAGTATGACCGGTTGAAACAGTTGCATTATCAGCAGCAGTAGGTACTGCATTTGCATCCCAAGTTAAAGGATCATTCCAGTTACCTGTAATGATTGAAATAAAATTACCCGGAACTGATGAAGTTACCGAAATGTCATCAACTGCAGCGGCTCCATATGGAGTCACGCCGTCTTGTCTAAAAGAAATTACCAATCTATATGTAGTCCCAGCGGTTACATTTGTTACGAAATTATATGTTGCATAAGCGGTGGTTCCATCAGTATTGGCACCAACTTGTCCTGTGGTCAATTGGGTGCCTGCTACAGGAGTTGTTGTAACAGGAACTAAATGTACTTTCAGAAAATCCCACCCTGCATCGACAACCAAAGTTTTATATTTTAAGCTAATCGAAACTTTTGATTCACCAGCCGGTATCGAAATGTCTCTGTAAATATGCGCAACACTGGCTGCAGTTCCTGCCGTCCATGTACCGTTTACGGTACTTGTATATCCGCAATTGTTGCCAGTAGCTTGAACTGGTGCTGAACCAACAAAATAACTCTGAACTGAATTTATTTCAGTCCATCCATTTGATGCCATATCTGCACCAAGTTCAAAACCACCTGCTCCAGCTGGATCGACAAGAACCGTTTGAGCGTTCGGGTTAAAATAAAATGCTAGCGAAAATATCGAAAGCGTAAATAATCGTAAAAAATTCTTCATAGTTAAAACTTTAAGTAATTTCGCAAATTTATAATTAAATTTTCAATCAATTGTAATAAATGTTAATTAAACACTAAGAAATAATAATTTGTTCGTTATGGATACTATAAATAAAATTAATGCCCTTGTGTGTGGAAGTACCCAAGGAATAGGAAAGTCCGCAGCCATAAAATTGGCAGAAATGGGCGTCAATATTATTCTTTTAGCCAGGAACAAAGATAAACTTTTGAAGACTTTAAAAGAATTGCCCAACAATGGAACGCAACATCATCAATGTCTGGTTGCTGATTTTTCGAATCCGGAAGAGTTGAAATTATTACGGACTTTATTAGATCCGGAAACATTGTCAATGTACTGATAAATAACACTGGCGGACCGAAAGGGGGGCCTATTAAGGACGCCACCACCGAAGAATTCATTAATACCTTTAATCAACATTTGATTTGTAACCATATATTGGTTCAGGCAATTTATCCCGGAATGATTTCTTCTGGTTATGGAAGAATCATCAATGTGATTTCAACTTCTGTAAAACAGCCATTGCCAAATTTAGGTGTTTCAAATACAATTCGAGGTGCTGTGGCTAGTTGGAGTAAAACCT
>Ga0255086_1000260_pt1 | contig 18915 bp, 18 predicted proteins | sample Colum_Cont_RepC__FD_188438 | JGI IMG/M metagenome (GOLD analysis project Ga0255086, IMG submission 188438) | Freshwater microbial communities from Columbia River, Oregon, United States - Colum_Cont_RepC_8d | ecosystem: Environmental > Aquatic > Freshwater > River | place: USA: Oregon | collected... | reverse complement strand
GCCGGGTGGCAAGAAGGCGGCGGCCAAGGTGTTGCCGAAGAAGAAGGCAGTCCCCGCCACACCCGTCGCCAAGGCAACCGCCAAGAAGCCGGCCGTGAAAAGACCCGCTGCCAAGGCTGCGGCCAGCAAGAAGCCGGCTGCCAAGAAGACAGTGATCAAGAAGCCCCCCGCCAAGAAAATCGTCACCGCGAAAAAGCCGGCACCCAAAGCGCCGGTGAAAGCCATCAAGAAGTCGGCGGTGAAAAAGCCGGTCGCGAAAGCCAAGAAGCGTTAAGCCGTGAAGCTGCGTCTGATCGCCGTCGGCACGCGCATGCCGGATTGGGTCGACGCCGCTTTCGCCGATTACACTCGTCGCCTGCCGCCGGAATACGGCTTTGCCCTGCAGGAGATTGCGGTGACGCCGCGAGGCAAGAACGCCGACATCGCACGCCTCAAGCGCGACGAAGGCGAGAAGATCTTGAAAGCACTACCGCGTGACACGCGCTTGGTCACGCTCGACGAGCGCGGTACGCAATGGACGACCGGGCAGCTCGCCACACGACTCAGCGCCTGGTTGCAGGATGGTCGCGACGTAGCACTTGCCATCGGCGGCCCTGATGGTCACGCGCCGGAGGTGCTCACACGCGCGGACGAAAGCTGGGGCTTATCCAAGCTGGTGCTGCCGCATGCGCTGGTGCGCGTGGTGGTGGCAGAGGCGATCTATCGCGCCTGGAGCGTCAACGCCAATCATCCTTACCACCGCGCCTGAATGACGCGTGCTTCACGTTCGGAAGTAGCTCTCGACGACAGCATCATCTACAAGACCGAGCCCGATCTGGATTTCATCCATGAAGAGGGCGAGGCCATCGGGCTGTTCCAGCAGGGCTTCAATGTTGGCGTCCATCACTAGCGCCTTGGTGCGTTCGATGGCGCGTTCCACCTTGCGGCTGGGTGGCAGAAAGGGCAGTGCAGAACCGACCATCGACAGCGCATAGCTGACGCTGCGGGGGAACTGTCGGTTTTGCAGCAAAAAACGCAGCACGTTGGGGCCGTTGACGCGTGTCTTCACATGGCGGCGGTACATCTGGTACGCGGTGAGCGACTTGAGCACGCTCATCCATTGGATGTTGTCGAACGGCGTCAGTGTGGCGTCCGCCACGAACAGCCGCGAAGAGCGCACATCAAGGATGCGCGTGGTCATGTCGGCCTGTTCGAGGTTGGTGCCGATGCGCAGAAACTGGAAGCCGACATCGCGACTCATGTTGCTGCTGAGCACGCCGATCAGCAGCATCGCGCCATTGATGACGCCCTGCAAAAAGTCCTGCCGACGGGCGCGACTGACGCTGCGCTCGCCGCGATCCTGCACGAACAGGAACAGATCGTTGAGACGCTCCCAGGCCTCGCGCGGCATGCAATCGCGCGAGACGCGGGCAATATCGCGGGCGAAGCTCAGGCTGGAAAAAATCGCGCCGGGGTTGCGCTCATCCACCATCAGAAAGCGCACCACGTTGTCTTCGGTCGGCTCCTGCCCGGTGGCCTTGAACAGGCCATCGGCGCCAGCGATTTCGAGCAGCGGCAGCCAGCCCACCGTGAGGGTGCGCGGCAAGTCGAGCAGCAGGTTGGCGTGGACATTGATCAGGCGCGCAGTGTTCTCTGCACGCTGCAGGTAGCGGCCATACCAATAGAGGTTGTCAGCGACACGGGAGAGCATGGTTATTTGCTCCCCTGCTGTTTGGAGGGTTTCTGCGCTTGCTGTTGCTGCTGCGATGGCGGCGCGGCGTCGGCGGCGTCGAGGTCGACGATCCAGGTGTCTTTCGAGCCCCCGCCCTGCGAGCTGTTAACCACGAGCGAACCCTTCACCATCGCCACGCGGGTGAGGCCGCCAGTCGTCACATAGGCTTCACCATCCGGCTTGCTGAGGATGAACGGGCGCAGATCGAGGTGGCGCGGCTGCACACCCGCGTCGGTGATGGTGGGCGCGGTGGATAGCGCGAGGGTGGGTTGCGCCATGTAGTTGCGGGGGTTCTTCTCGATCAGCTCGCGGAACTTCTCACGCTCGGCCGGCGTGGAGCGTGGGCCGATGAGCATGCCGTAGCCGCCGCTCTCGTTGGCGGGCTTCACCACCAGTTGGTCGAGGTTGGCGAGCACGTGCTGGCGCTGCTTGTCGTCCATGCACAGAAAGCTCGGAACATTGGGCAGAATCGGATCTTCGCCAAGGTAGTACTTGATCATGGCCGGCACGTAGGCATAGACGACCTTGTCGTCTGCCACGCCGGCACCGGGGGCATTGGCGAGTGCCACCTTGCCGCTCTTCCAGGCCCGCATCAGGCCCGGCACGCCGAGCATGGAGTCAGGCCGGAAGGTCTCCGGGTCGAGGAAGAGATCATCGACCCGGCGATAGATCACATCGACGCGCTTGAGGCCGTAGATGGTGCGCATCTGCACGCAATCGTTGTCGTCGACGACGAGGTCCGGGCCTTCCACCAGCTCCACGCCCATCTGCTGCGCGAGATAGGCGTGTTCGAAATAGGCGCTGTTGTAGATGCCGGGCGTCAGCAGCACCACGGTGGGGGTGTCGAGCGGGCGTGGCGAGAGCGCGCAGAGCATGTCGAACAACTGCGCCGGGTAGTCGTCCACCGGGCGGATGGCGGTGGTCTCGAACAGCTCCGGCCAGACACGCTTGGTGACCAGGCGGTTTTCCAGCATGTAGCTGACGCCGCTGGGCACGCGGAGATTGTCTTCCAGCACGTAGAGTGTGCCGTCGCCATCGCGCACCAGGTCGCTGCCGCAGATGTGCGCCCAGATGCCGCCGCGTGGTTTCATGCCCATGCACTGCGGGCGCAGGTTCACGCTCTCGGCCAGCACGGATTCCGGGAAGATGCCGTCCTTGACGATCTTGCGCGCGCCGTAGACGTCCTGGATGAAATGGTTGAGCGCGGTCACGCGCTGCTTCAGGCCGCGCTCGGTGCGCTCCCATTCCTTCGAGGGGATGATGCGCGGGATGATGTCGAACGGCCAGGCGCGGTCGACGTTTTTGCCCTCGCTGTAGACCGTGAAGGTGACGCCCATGATCTTGATGGCGAGGTCGGCGGCGAGCTGGCGCTCGGCCAGTTCCTTCGGTGAGAGGGCGGCCAGGTAATCGAGCAGGCGTTGCGCGCCTGCGCGCGCGCCACCCTTGGCATCGAGCAACTCGTCAAAATGTGTCCTGCTGTCGTAACTGCGCCACTCAACGGCCATTTTTCTTTTACCCAGTGCGCTTTTGCTTGCGGCTAGTTTGGTGGATATGACTCGCAAAACACAGGCCATGGATCAGACAGCCGGTGGCCGGGTGCTAAACTCGCACAACTACCTCGTTTTGCCCAATGGCCCGACTCCCTTCCGCGCTCGAACTCAAAGGCCGCATGCTGTCGGCCACCCGCATCCGGGTGCTGGACGCCGACCCCGACGCCGTCGCCCAGCAGTTGCAGGAGCTCAACCGGCAGATGCCGCAGGCCATCAAGGGCATGGTGGCCGTGCTTGAAAGCGAGGTGGCACTGGACTTGCCCCGGCTGCTGGCGCAGTTGCGCGCTGCCGGCATTCAACCCTTGGCTGTGACCGATGGTGTGCTGGCCGCCAGCGCCGTGCTGGCTGGACTGGCTGTGTTGCCCAAGGACAACCGCAGCCGTGCCGAACCCCTTGCGCCACCCGCCCCGGCGCCTGTTGCCGCGCCGCGCCGCGCCACCCGCGTGGTGAGCGAGCCCGTGCGCTCCGGCCAGCAGGTTTATGTCGAAGATGGCGATCTCGTCGTGCTGTCCGCCGTCAGCCCTGGTGCCGAGGTGATTGCCGATGGCTGCGTGCATGTCTATGGTCCCTTGCGCGGCCGCGCACTGGCTGGCGCACGCGGGGATGACAGCGCCCGTGTATTCGCCCGCCGCTTCGAGGCCGAGTTGGTCGCCATTGCCGGCGTCTATACCGTCGCCGAGCAGATCAAGAGTGCGAAAAAGGGCGAGGCCACGCAGGTGTTCCTGCAACACGGCAAGCTGGTCATCGAGCCGCTGATTTAGCTGACTTAATTCAAGACATCACCAGGGAAGCAGAAGAAATCACATGAGCAAGATCATCGTCACCACCTCAGGCAAGGGCGGCGTGGGCAAGACCACCACCAGCGCCAGCTTCTCCACCGGCTTGGCCGCACGCGGCAAGAAGGTCGCGGTCATCGACTTCGACGTGGGCCTGCGCAACCTCGATCTCATCATGGGCTGCGAGCGACGTGTGGTGTTCGACTTCGTCAACGTGCTGCAGGGCGAGGCGAATCTCAGGCAGGCGCTGATCCGCGACAAGACCTACGACAACCTGCACATCCTCGCCGCCAGCCAGACCCGCGACAAGGATGCGCTGACGCTCGAAGGTGTGGAAAAGGTGCTGAACGATCTCGTCGCCGAGGGCTTCGAGTACATCATCTGCGACTCACCCGCCGGCATCGAAAAGGGCGCGCACCATGCCATGTATTTCGCCGACGAGGCGCTGATCGTCACGAACCCGGAAGTCTCGTCCGTGCGCGACAGTGACCGCGTGCTGGGCCTGCTGCAAGCCAAGACCCGCAATGCCGAGCGCGGTATCAAGGTGAAAGAGCACCTCGTGCTCACTCGCTACAACCCGGAGCGCGTCGAAAAAGGCGAGATGCTGTCGGTGAAGGACGTGCAGGACATCCTCGCCATCCCGCTGCTCGGCATCATCCCGGAGAGCCCGACGGTGCTCACCTCATCCAACAGCGGCACGCCGGTGATTGCCGATGCGAAAAGCGAGGCCGGGCAGGCATACGCTGATCTCGTGGCACGCTTCCTCGGCGAGGATAAACCGCACCGCTTCATGCAGGTCGAGAAGAAGGGGCTGTTCAACAAGCTCTTTGGCAACTAAAGGAGGCTCGTCATGGACTTGATGAGTTTTTTCCGCACCAAGAAGCCCGCCACTGCGCAGACAGCGCGTGACCGCCTGATGGTGGCCGTGGCCTGGCAGCGGGATCAGGATGGCCGCCACAATGCTGGCCCCAGCTACCTGCCGCAGATGCGTGACGAACTGCTGGCGGTGATCCGCAAATACGTGCAGGTCGCCGATTCGGCGGTGAAGGTGAACGTGCAGCACGAGGATGGCCTCGATGTGCTGGAGATGAACATCACCTTGCCGGATGCCAAGGCAGGCTGAATCAGTGCGTACATGAAAAAGGCGGCCAGCGGGCCGCCTTTTTCATGTACGGATAATGGAATGCTTACTTACCCCGCAGCTCCTTGCGGAGAATCTTTCCGACGTTGGTTTTCGGCAGCGCCTCGATGAATGCAAAGGCCTTGGGCACCTTGTAGCCGGTGAGCAGATCCTTGCAGTGCTCCTTGAGATCTTCCGCAGTCAGCGAGGCGTCCTTCTTGACCACGAACACCTTCACCGCTTCGCCGGTCTTGGCATCCGGCATGCCGATGCAGGCGCATTCGAGCACTTTGGGGTGGCGGGCCACCACATCCTCGATCTCGTTGGGATACACATTGAAGCCGCTGACCAGGATCATGTCCTTTTTGCGGTCGACGATCTTGAAGTAGCCGGTCTCGCTCATGATCGCCACATCGCCGGTCTTGAACAGACCATCCTTGGTGAACGATTTGGCGTTGTCTTCTGGTTTCTTCCAGTAGCCCTGCATCACCTGCGGGCCTTTCACGCAGAGTTCGCCGGGTTCGCCGACGGGGACTTCGTTCTCGTCGTCGTCGCGCAGGCTCACGTAAGTGCCGGGCAGGGGCAGGCCGATGGTGCCGTTCCAGTCCGGCTTGTCGAGCGGGCCGAAGCAGACGCCGGGCGAAGTCTCGGAAAGCCCATAGCCTTCGGTCAGTGCCTTGCCTGTCGCGGCACGCCATTTTTCGGCCACGGCCTGCTGCACGGCAGCACCACCACCGACGGTGAACTTCAGCGTTGAGAAATCAAGATCGCTGAAGCCCGGCGTGTTGAGCAGGCCGTTGAAAAGGGTGTTGACGCCGGTGAACGAAGTGAACTTGTGCTTGCCCAGCTCCTTCACGAAACCGGGCATGTCACGCGGGTTAGGGATGAGCACATTCTTGCCACCGACACTGACGAACAAGAGGCAATTCACTGTGAGTGCAAAGATGTGATACAGCGGCAGGGCGGTGATGATGAGGTCTTCGCCTTCGGCCAGCTGGCTACCCATCCAGGCGCGCATCTGCATGAGGTTGCCGACGATGTTGCCGTGCAGCAGCGTCGCGCCCTTCGAGAGACCGGTGGTGCCGCCGGTGTATTGCAAGAAAGCCACGTCGTCGTGGGTGAGGCCCACGCGGTTGTAAGGCTGCGCCTTGCCGCGCGCGAGCGCGGTGCGGAAAGGGATAGCACTTGGAATATCCCAGGCGGGCACCAGCTTCTTGACGCGCTTGACCACGAAGTTAGTGATGAGGCTCTTGGGGAAGCTCGCCATGTCACCCAGCTGGGTGGTGAGCACCGCCTCGATCTTGGTCTTGGCCAGCACCTCCTGCAGGGTGGTGCAGAAGTTCTCGACGATGACGATGGCTTTCGCGCCACTGTCCTTGAGCTGGTGCTCCAGCTCGCGCGGGGTGTAGAGCGGGTTGACGTTCACCACCACCATGCCGGCGCGCAGGATGCCGAAGATGGCCACCGGGTATTGCAGCAGGTTGGGCATCATCACCGCCACGCGGTCGCCCTTGTGCAGGCCGAGCACGTTTTGCAGGTAGCTGGCGAAATCTTGCGAGAGCCGGTCGACATCGTCGTAGCTCATGGTGCTGCCCATGCACTCGAAGGCGGTCAGCTTGCGGAAGCGCTCGCAGCTTTTCTCCACCACATCGGCCACCGAGGCATAGGCGCTGAGATCCACTTCGTTCGGCACGCCTGCCGGGTATTCCTTCAGCCAGACCTTGTCGGAATAGCCGATTGCCTCTCCTCGCTTCGCCATTATGGTTCCCTTCAGCTGGGTGGGTTTCATCAGTTCGGCAGTGCCGGACTTGTTTGGGGCCTTGTTACCCCACAATGCACTGCATTATTGGGAAAGCGTGGTTTTTTCGCCAGCCGTGCTCAGCGACAGCAGCCAGTCACGGAAACTCATCGCCCCATGCGCGACTGCCGCCTGCTCCGCTGCATGCAGCCAGCTCGCGCAGGGTTGGCCCGCCAGCGGCAGATGCGAGGGTGCTGCACCGCGCAACTGCTGCCAGAGCGTGGCCATGCTGTAACTGGCCGGATCCTTGGCCGGCAGCCAGGCCCCGCCGCTGTCTGCCAGATAGCCTTCGCTCAGTAATGGTGCGGCTAGCAGCGACAGTGCTTCGTCCGTAACTGCCAGTTCTTTGGCCAGCTCGGTGCGCAGCGCTGGCGGGGTGCCTGCAATAAAGCGACCCGCAACCAGCGCCATCAGCGCTAGCCCCAGTTGCTCGCGGGCGCGGCCTGCGAGCACGGGGGTGACGCGCAGCGGGCTCATGCGCTCTGGGTATTGCACGAAGTAGGCAATCTGGCTGCCCGCCAGCAGCACCAACCAGCTTAAGTACAGCCAGATCAGCACGAATATGACGATGGCGAAGCCTGAATAGATGGCGTTGTAGTTGGTGGCCCCCGACACAAACACCGCAAACGAAAAGCTGAGCGTCTGCCAGAGCAGCCCCGCCACCAGTCCGCCTGCAAATGCGGCGCGCGCCTTCACCCTAGCATTGGGGATGAAGCCATAGACAAAGGTGAACATCCCCACCATCAGCAGGTAGGGCAGCAGCGAGGCGATGGTGGCAAACAGGAAGCCCAGCGGCGGCAGTTCGGCCAGCCAAGCAACCCAGCGACTGCTGAGCGCTCCCGCCGTCAGACCCAGTGCCGAGAACACCACCACCGGCCCCACCATCAGCACGGCCAGATATTCGCTGAGCCGCTGCGGCAGGCCGCGTGCGCGCTCCACCTGCCAGACCTCATTGAAGGCAGACTCTACTTTCTGGATCAGCGAAATCGCCGAATACAGCAGCAGCGCCACGCCTACCGAGCCCAGCACGCCCACCTGCACTTTCGAGACGAACTCAATTACCGTCGTCGCCACCTGCTGTGCCTGCTCAGGGCCCAGCGCCTGAAGCATCTGCAACAGCATCGGCTCCAGGCTGTTGTGCACGCCCAGCGCCTTCAGCAGCGAAAAGCTCAGCGCCAGCATGGGCGTGAGCGACAGCAGCGTGGTGTAGACCAGGCTCATCGCCCAGAGCGACAGGCGGCCTTCGGCGAAGACGGCGATCAGGGCATCCAGCGCCCTCAGGCCGAGCAGGCAAGCATGGCCCAGGCGACTTTTGGCCTGCCGCTGCCAGAGCTGGAGACGCAGGTTTTGCAGGGTTTTGGTCATTACATCAGCGCTCCAAGGGCCGCCATTTCATGCAATGCATTGAAAAGGCGACAAAAGTAGTTTCTTGACACTCCGGGTATCGACTTTTATGATGCACCGCAACAAATGCTGCACTGCAACAAAGCGGGCAGGATTTGAAAAGTTTCCTCTCTGTTACACCACCTCACGGAGTTTTGCCATGAATGTTCAGTCTCTCATCACCGAAGTCACCGGCCGCGCCGAGAAGTTTGCTGCCCAGGGCCAGGAAGTTGCCACGATTGGTTTTGACACCCTCAAGACCGCCAACAGCATCGTGCTCGAATCCGCCACCACCATTGCCAAGACCAATGCAGACGCTGCCACCGCCATCTTCGGCGATGCCAAGGTCAACTTCGAGAAGGCCACCAAGGCCGGCGTGCAGGCCGTGATCGCCAACCCGGTCGCCTACATCCCCGCCACTACCCCGGCGGTTGAAGCCTTCAACGCCACCGTGCAGACCCTGCTCGACACCAAGGGCGAGCTGGTCAAGACCTTTGAAGGCGGCTACAGCACCATCGTTGCTACCATCAACGGCACCCCGGCCAAAAAGGCTGTGAAAGCCGCTGCTGTGAAGACCGAAACCGCCGTCAAGAGCACCGTGAAAGCGGCTGCCAAGACCGTGAAGGCTGCTGCCAAGAAGTAAGACTGTCCCGTGTGGGGGCGTCTTCCCCTCGCGCCTCACACAGAACACCAGCGGGGCCGGCTCAAACCGGCCCCGTTTTTGCTTGAGAAGTCACATGACGATCAAACACATCAAGGCCAGCCAGATGCTCAACACCGCAGTGGATGGCTTCTCTGTGCTCGTGGAGCACGAAAACAATGCGCTCGACAATCTCGCCGCCAGCCTGCGAGAACGGGTGCTGGTTGCAAAAAAAGCCCGCTCACTGGGCGAGCTGCTGCGTGACCAGATTGACCTGCTGCCCGATACCCAGGCGCGCCTGCGCAACGATCACGGCGTGCGTAGCGAGCTGCTCAAGGGGTTGACGCGCGATCTGCGCAGCAGCATCCGTCTGGAATAAGCTGCCGAAGTCGGCCTATGCGGTCGACTTTTTCTTTGCCGACTTGCCGGTTTTGGCTGCCGCCGCTTTGGCCTTGCGTTTTTTCGGCGCGACGACCGGCGGAGGCTCTGGCTCGCTGACGCGTACCTTCACTGTCGACAGCAGGCGTTGCACGGCAGCCGAGCTTTTCAGAGTTTCCAGATTGCCACGCACGAAATCAGCGGCCGGACTCAGTCCATCGCTGGCTTGACCCATCTTATCTTTCAAGAAAGCCATCAGGTCATCCTGCAAGCCCGCAACATCCGGCAGGCCCAGAAAGCGCCGCAACTCCTCCGGCTTCACATCAATCTCGACCTTGATCTGCATCAGCGATGCTCCCTAAGCGGCGGTGACAAAGAGTGCAACGCAGCAGCCGACGGCCGCCATCCACACCAGCGAACGCAAGGTGGCCAGGTCGGCGATGTAGAGCACGCCGAACAGGATGCGCAGTGCGACAAAGGCAAGTGCCAGCAGGTTGGCCGTGGCGTTGGCACCCGCCACGAGGTGATTGATGACGACCGCCGACGCAAACAGCGGGAAAGCCTCAAAACTGTTGAGCTGCGCGGCATGGGCGCGGCGACGCCAGCCGCTCAGCGCGTCGAGATAATCACGGGGATGGTGGTTATCGAAGCGACGGCTCCACTTGGCAGCCCCTGCAAACAGAAACGGCAGCCCGGCAGCCGCCAGCACGCACCAGAAAGCAATCGTCATGTCGTCAATCTCCTTTCAGCCTCGGCATAGATTGCCGCAGTTTGCGCGATGACGTGCTGCGGCAGCTCCGGCCCCGGTGGCTGCTTGCTCCAGGGCATCTTTTCCAGCGTGTCGCGCACCAGCTGCTTGTCAAAGCTCGGCGGGCTGGTGCCAGTGCGGTATTGGTCGGCAGGCCAGAAGCGCGAGGAGTCGGGCGTGAGCACCTCGTCGATGAGATGCACGGTGCCGTGCTCGTCCACCCCGAACTCGAACTTGGTGTCGGCAATGATGATGCCGCGGGCCAGTGCATAGGCGGCCGCCTCGCGGTAGATGGTGAGGGTGTAGTCCTTCAGCTGTGCAGCCAGGTCAGCGCCCACCAGTTCGACGGCGCGGGCGTAGTCGATGTTCACATCGTGCTCGCCTGCGGGTGCCTTCCATGCGGGTGTGAAGATCGGTTCCGCCAACTTTGCCGCCTGCTGTAAACCCTTGGGTAGGGTGATGCCGCACACCGCGCCGGTCTGCTGATATTCCTTCCAGCCCGAACCAATCAGATAGCCGCGCGCCACGCATTCCACCGGCAGCGCCTTGAGCTTCTTGACGATCACCGCGCGGCCTTCGCATTCGGCGAGTTCGCGCGGGGTGAGCCAATCGCTCAGGCGCATTTCGGGAGCCATCTGGTTCGGCAGCAGCGTCGCGAAGCGATTCATCCAGAAGCTGGTGAGCCGCGTCAGCACCGCGCCCTTGCCGGGGAAGGACTGCGGCAGGATCACATCGAACGCCGACAGCCGATCGGTCGAGACCAGCAGCATGTGCTGGTCGCCCACTGCAAAAATATCGCGCACCTTGCCCGCGTGGATCTTGGGCAGCGAGGTGATGGTGGAGCTGTGCAGCGGCTGGGTCATGGGTTGGCACTCGATGAAGTGGCGGCATTTTCCCACTCTGTCGCGCGGACTGCGCGGCGGGCAAGCGCCACCGGCGGCGCGTGGCGATCACCGGGTTTTTTCTTGAAGGTGCAGAGCATCACATCGGTGGGCTGATAGACATTGGTGTTGTGCGTCAGCGGTGTGGTGATGAGGTACTGCGCGCGGGTGGCGCGCAGAAAAGTGCCAACGCGGTCGATGTTGACGATGTCGAGGTGGGCGAAGGGTTCGTCGATGAATACAAAGCCGCTGCCACCCTCGCCGCGCTGCATTTCGCGCTCGTCCATCATCAGACCCATGAGCAGGATCAGGCTCTTCATCACCTGCTGGCCGCCGCTGGCCTCGCCGTCGTTCAAGCCCATCAGGCCCTTGCCATCAAAGTTGAAGCGCACGTTCAGGCCCGCCTGCGAGAGCGTGACATCGTCGTTTTCGAGCTGCGGCATTTCGTGCTTGACCTCAATACCCGCCAGCTCGCCGAGCCGCTTGATGTTGCTGCCGTAGGCGGTGACGGATCGGCGCAGCACGCCGAGATAGGCGGCGCGGGCGTCCTCGGTGAGTTGCGCCAATTTGCTCAGGTGGGATTCGCGCAAGGCCGCGCGGTCTTGCTGGGCCTTGAAGTTCTTGGCGTAGTTGTCGCGCTTGCCCTCGATCAGCTCGTCCTGTTCCCAATGGCCCTTCTCCAGCTGATCTTCGATCAGGCTGAGCTTGGCTTCGGCCTTGGTGAGGGTCTCCCACTCGGCTTTCAGGGCATCGAGTGCCGCTGCCTCGCGCCAAGCAGGGCTGAGTTTTTCAGCCGTCTCGCGCAGCTTGTTGGCCAGCTCCCGGCTGCGGGTTTCCGCCGCGCTCGCTTTTGCTTCGGCGAGGTGCGCATCACCCATGGATTTTTGCGCGGTGTGCAGGGCAATGCCGACCTTGGCCTGCACGCTGCCCAGCTCCTTGCTGATGCGCTTCACGCGATCCAGATGCTCAGTGAAGGCTTGCAGCGCGGCCTGCGCCTGTCCATCCGCCCCCGGCCATTGCGCCGCTGCCTCGGCGAACTCGGAGGCGCGTTGTGCCAGCGTCGCCGCTGCCGTGATGCCACTCAGCGCCGCGCGGGCCTGATTGAGTGTGGCTTCGGCCTCCATCACGGCTTGGGCGCCGTTTTCGAGCGCACGCTCAACCGCCGCCAGATCACTGCGCAATGCGGCGAGTGAGGCGCGCTGCGCGCCTTCGCCAAACAGCTGATCGCGGGCCGCCACCGAAATATCGCGCGCACCGCGCCGCTCGCGGTAGTAGCCGCTGCGGGTGATCCAGTCCTGCTCCCGCCCCAGCTTGCGGCCCTCGGCCACGTCTTCCACCCGCTGCACGCGGTCCAGCGTCTGCGGCAGCCAGGCCGGTGGCGGGGCGGTGAAGTGAGTGACTTCAAGCACGCTGCCCGGCTTGGCGCGTGGTGCAGTGGCGCGGTCGGCGGTGATGAACTGGCGATAGCCCAGCCGCTCGCCAATCTCCCAAGCCGCAGCGGTATCGGCCTCGCGGTGCAGCACCACCAGATGCGGATAGGGCTTGAGCAGCGCCTCTACCGCGCCGCGCCAGCTCTCGTCTTTCACCTGCACCAGCTCGACCAGCAGGCTGTGCTCGATCTGTGCGGCGTGCAGGGCAGCGCGCAGGCGCAGGGTGTCGGCAGGCGCAGGGCGGCCTTGGCTGGATTCGAGCTGCGCCACCTGCTCGGCGAGGTTCTTTTTCTGCTCGCGCAGCAAGCCGCGCCGTTCGATGAGCGCATCGCGGTCTTGCTGGGCGGTGTTGAAAGCGGCCTGCAAAACAGCGGCGTCGCCATTGCCGGCTTCTGCCGCCAACTGCTGCAAGCGCGCCTGCTCTTTCAGCAATTTATCGAAGCCATTGGCCGCATCGCGGGCGCGCTCATGCGCCTTGCGGATGCCCTCGTGCGCGGCTTCCAGCTGCGTGTTTTCCGCATCAAGATCAACTTGCTGTGCCTGCAAACGCTCGTGTGCCTGCTGCGCCTCGCTGGCAGCCTTCACCGCCTCACGGTGCTGCTCGGCCAGCGTGTTCGCCTCGCGCTCGGCGGCTTGGGCGGCCTCACCATCGGCCAGCCAGCGCAGGCAGGGGATGGCCTGCAAGGCCAGTGTCTCGCGTTGTGCCTTGAGACGCTTCCATTCCAGATGCTTTTCGGCCTTGCCTTTCAGCGTTTCGAGCTCCAGTTCCAGCCGCGCAAGCTCCCGTTTCTGGTCTTCTAGCTCGCGCTCGGCCCCGCGCTGCTCATCGCGCGCCTTCTGGTAGTTGTCGAGCGGCTCCTTGTCGCCGAACACGGTGAAGACGAGGTTGAGCAAATCCTTGGCCGAGTATTCGCAGAGCTTGTCGGTCTCGCCCTGCTCCAGCGCCAGCACCTTGGCGACGGCGGAAGACAAACCCGCCTCCGCCAAGCGGCGCTTGTATTGCTCCAGCCCCAGCCAGTGCTTGCTGGCATCCAGCGCAGGGCCAATCTGCACCTCGCCATCTTCAATCAGGTATTCGCGCTTCCACTCGCCGCCCTTGCTGGTGAAGCGGCACAGCAGGGTGACGCGCTCCTGCTGGTGCGGGTGGAAGGGCTTGATCCACTTGCCATCGCGCGGCTTGTTCTCCACCACGGCTCTGAGCCAGGCAAAGGCTTGGCCGGAATGCCGCAGATAGCGTTTGTAGTCGCGCTGGCCTGAGCAGGGCAGTGCCAGCAGCGTGCGCAGGCTATCGAGCAGCGTGGTTTTGCCGGAGCCGTTCGGCCCGGCGATGGTGATGATCTGCGCGTTGAGCGGCAGCGTGAACTGCTGCCAGTAGTCCCAGTTCACCAGTTCCAGCGAGAGGATGCGGAACATGGCGGATCAAGCCTCAGAAACAGTTTTGGATTGCAGCACCTGTTGCAGCGAGGCGTCGAGCACACGCGGGGCGAGGGTGGCGTAGTCCATGGCCAGGTCGAGCAGCGGCCCTTCGTAGAGGCGCTTGTTGCGCTGCTCGATAAAGCCCAATCGCGCCAGCACGCCCAACGATTGCTTGATGCTGGTGGCCGCCCCCAGCGAGGCGCGATAGTCGGCCACGAAGGCATCGGTGCCGAGTGATTCCGGCTCCACCACGGGGGCGATGATCTGGGTCTGCACGCCGAACAGGTCTTTGTCCTGTGGGCTAGCCCGCGCGAGCCGCGCCTGCCGCTCGCGCTTGGGCAGAATCAGCAAGGCCCAGACCACCACCAGCGTCGCGGCGGCGTGCTTGTCCAGCCCCAGACTCTCGCCGCACCAGTGCTCATCGCCAAACACGCGGCTGGCGGTTTTGCTGTGCAGGCCCAGCGCCACATGCTGCGCCTGCGGGTTGTCGAGCAGCTGCATCCCACAAGCAAGCAGTTGCGCATCCAGCACATCGCGGAAGGCTTCATCCACCAGCGCGCGCTTCACGCCGGTATCGCTGCGCGGCAGGCTGCGTTGGGTGAGCAGGCGGGCGATGAGCAGTTGGGCTTCGGCGTTCATGGGGTGGTGCGAGTTGATGAGAGGGTGCCGACGCTCAAGCCAATCAGCTCCGGCCCCGGCAGCGCCTGTTGCTCGGCGGTGATGTTCACGCTCAGTGGCAGGCGCAGCAGGGCGGCGACTTCGTCGTGCAGGCCCTCGCTGGCGGGCGTGCCGAGCAGGCTCAACAGCGAGAGTCGGTAGGCGGCGAGCGAGAAGTCATCCAGCGGCAGAAGCTCCGCCAGGGGCGTGCTGCCGCTGAGGGTCTGCAACTGCGCCGTGAAGCTGCCCAATGCGGTGAAGTCCTCCTGCTCTGGGGCGTCCACCGTGGCGGGGGCGCTGCTGCGGTGGAAGGCATAGGGGTCAGCCTCCACCGCGCGGTCGCGGGCCAGCTCGTGCTGGGCGATATCGGCGAGGGTTTCGGTATCGAGCGCGGGCAGTTGCGGCGGCAGGTGCAGGGCATCGTTCAACAGGGCGCTGAGTTGGGCGCTGCTCTGGCTGCGCAGCCAGTCGGCGATGTCGCGGCTGGAAAGCCCGGTGGCGCCCATCAGCACCCGGTTGCGGTCGTGTTTGCCCAGCTCGCGGTCAAACACCGCGCTCATGCGCAGGATGCGCGCCTGCGCGCGGCCTATGGCCTGCGCCTCCTGGTAGCTGGTGCTGTCGAGTGTGGCGAGATTGTTGAGCTTGTGGATGATCTCGGTGCCCTTGGCCACCGTGTCTTGCACCGACTTGAGCCGCTGCTGGGCCTCGCGCAGCAGGCGCTCGCTGCCGCTGGTGACGGCGTCTTCGAGGTCGCGCTGCAAGTCCTGATATTTCGAGAGCAAGAGATGCAGCACCTCGTGGGGGATGCGGCCCTGGCTCTCGGCCCCCACCAGCTCGGCTGTGATGTAGCCGAGGTCGGCATCGGCCCCTTCGGGGATGTCGAGCAGATGGCCGAGTGCGGCCAGCACCATGCGGCCCGTGACCGAGACATGCCAGGTTTGCGAGAGCGGGTCCCACACCAGGAGGCCGTGTTCTTTCAGGCGAGAGAGCACGGTGTTGCGCTTGGCGGCTTCCATTGGGGCGAACTGGGCATCGAGTTCCTCCGTGCGCCAGCGCGGGTCGCCCTGGCGCGCGGCGAGTGTGCGCAACACCCACAGGCGCACCAGCACGGCGGCTTCGCCGGGTGCGAACAGCGCGGTGAAGGCACTGAGCATGGGCTGCGCGCGTTGCAGCGCGAGCAAGTCTGGCGGCAGGTTGGCCGCAAAACCGGCGGCGAAGTAGGCGGCGAGCGGCTCTTGCGGTGCAGCAGATGGCGTGGGGTCGCTCAAAGCGGGCTGGAGGAAAGGCAGGGCAAAATTATCGGTGCAATCCACTCCCGCGACATAGACCCGTGAACCCACTCGAAGGCTTTGGCCCCGCCGATGCGCAGGGCGTGTGCAGCAAACCGCTGCAAGCGCCGGGGTCACGCGCGCGGGTGCAGCAACGGTTGCGCCGCGCGCTTGCCTTGCAGCCGCAAGCCCTCACGCTTTGGCCTGCGGATTGGCTCGCCCTGCTGCGCGGCTGGCTCAGCCGGGGCAGCGCACAAAGCCGCTGGGCCACGCTGAAATCGCAGGCGGGGCCGCAAGGCGAGCTGGCAGAGCTGTTGGTGCAAGCCCTGCTGCGCGCTGGCCATGTGGAACTGCGCGAGCAGCACACGCCGCGCTTCGACCCGCCTTGGCAGATCGAGCAACTGCGCTGGCTGCACCCTGCCAGTTTGCGCCAAGCCTTGGGCCTGCCGGATGCAGAAGCCCTCGATGCCGCAGCCGTTGCCGCCCTGAGCACGCCGCCGGAGTCCCCCGTCTTCGCCGCAGCTTGGCCAGCACTCGCGCAACTGCCGAGTGCGCGCATCCCGGCGCGTGCCGCGTTGCTGCACGCCCTCGCCCGCTGGCAACAGGAGGGACGCAGTGGTGCACGCGCCGACTTCGCCCACTTTGCACGCGGCGATACCAAGGCCATCGCCAGCAGCGAATGGGACTGGCTCGACCAGCACCTGCCGATGGAAACCCTGGGCGTGAGCCGCCACGCCGCTGTGCTCTGGCTGCAAGCGCGCTTTGCCTTGCAGGGCGCTGGCGGCGTGTTCGATCTGGCTGCGCTCCCGCACTTCATGGCGCTGCCCGTGGCGGCACTCGCCAGCTACAGCCACGCCGGCCCGCCGCCTGCGCAATGGACGCTGATCGAAAACCGCACCAGCTTCGAGCGCCACGCGCGGCAATCCGCCGCTGATGAAGCCGTGCTCTGGCTGCCGGGCCAGCCGCCATCGGCTTGGCGCGAAGGCTTTGCGCGCCTGCTGCAACTCGCCCCAGCTCCGGTGCGCATCGCCTGCGACCCTGACCCCGCAGGCATCGACATCGCGCTCGCGGCGGGTGCGGTGGCCGCCGCCAGCGGTGTGGCTTGGCAGCCCTGGAAGATGGACGCGCAAGATTTGCGAAGCCTGCCCGCCACCAAGCCACTCAACGCCGACGACCACAGCCGCCTCGCGCGACTGACCGACGCCGCGCTGCCCGCCAGCCTCGCTGCTCTCGTCCATGCCCTGCGCACCACAGGCCGCAAGGGCGAACAGGAAGGCTATTTGTAAACCTGTTCCCGTCCATTGTGCCGGTCTCGCTCTGCGATAATCCCGGCATGGCCAAGCAATCCAACATCCTCAGTCCTTCGATTCTCTCCGCCGACCTCGCCCGCCTGGGAGACGACGTGAAGGCCGTGCTCGACGCCGGTGCCGACTGGGTGCATTTCGACGTGATGGACAACCATTACGTGCCGAATCTCACCTTTGGGCCTGCGATTGCCGAGGCGCTGCGCAAGTACGGCATCACCGCACCGCTCGACGTGCACTTGATGATCGAGCCAGTGGACGAGCTGGCCGCGAACTTTGCCAAGGCCGGTGCAACGCTGATCAGCTTTCACCCCGAAGCCACGCGCCATATCGACCGCAGCTTGCAGGCCATCAAGGCCGCAGGCTGCCAGGCTGGCCTCGTGTTCAACCCGGCGACGCCGCTGGATTGCCTCAAATACGTGATGGACAAGGTCGATCTCGTGCTGCTGATGAGTGTGAACCCTGGCTTCGGCGGCCAGAGCTTCATCCCCGCCACGCTCAACAAGCTGCGCGAGGCGCGCGCCTTGATCGACGCCAGCGGCCGCGACATTCGTCTTGAGATTGATGGCGGTGTGAAAATCGACAACATCCGCGAAATTGCCGCTGCGGGTGCTGACACCTTCGTCGCCGGCTCCGCCATTTTCGGCAAGCCCGACTACGCTGCTACCATCGCGGCCATGCGCGCTGAACTCTCGAAGGCTTGAACGTGATGCGGACTGAACAACTGAGCCGCTGCTGGCGATGGTGAACCGGGTCTAACACCCAGCCGTTCCCCCTGCGCGTTGACACGCGCCCGCCAAAATGAAGCCTGCACGCCAAGCCATGTCCGCACCCATCCAGCATCTGATCGCGCTCACCCGCGAACTCCCCGGCGACCTCGATACGCCCGTCAGCGCCTATCTCAAGCTCGCCAACCAGCCCTTCACCTACCTGCTCGAATCGATGCAGGGCGGCGAGCAGTGGGGGCGCTATTCCTTCATCGGTCTCGCCTGCCGCGAGGTGATCCGCGTCCACAACCGGCGTGTCAGCATTACGCGCGATGGCGTGCGCGTGCGCGACCAACACATGCCGGATCCGCTCGCCTTCATCCGTCGCTATACCCAGAGTGTGAGCGCCCCGCTGCCGGGTGCACTGCGCTTCACCGGCGGCTGGGTGGGCTATTTTGGTTTCGAAACGGCTCGTTATGTGGAGCCACGTCTCGACAAGCATCAGGCGGATCCGCTGGGCACGCCAGACATCCTGCTGATGAAGAGCGACGAGGTGGTGGTATTCGATGCCATCAAGGCCACCATCACGCTGGTGGTGCATGTCGAGGACACACCGGAAGATCGCGCACGGGGCGCAAGCCGGCTGGCCGAGTTGCAAAGCCAGATGGGCGCACCGATGCGGCAGACCCGTGCCCCCTTTGCCGAAAATCCCGCTGATCTGCCCTTTGTCAGCAGCATGGGCGAGGCCGCATTCAAGGCCGCTGTGCAGAAGGTCAAGGACTACACCGCCGCCGGCGACGTGATGCAGGTGGTGCCCGCGCATCGTTTGAGCGCGCCGTTCAGCGCCGACCCGGTGCAACTCTATCGCGCCATCCGTCGGCTCAATCCCTCGCCGTATCTCTACTGCATGCATCTGGGTGATCACCAGGTAGTGGGCTCCAGCCCAGAGATTCTCGTGCGCGTGCAGGATGGCCTCGCCACCGTGCGGCCCATCGCGGGTACTCGCAAGCGGGGCGCAACACCGGCACAGGATTCAGCCCTCGAAACCGAACTGCTGGCCGACCCGAAGGAAGTCGCCGAGCACCTGATGCTGATCGACCTCGGCCGCAATGATCTGGGGCGTGTCGCGCAAACCGGCAGCGTCAAGC
>Ga0255086_1000258_pt1 | contig 19038 bp, 16 predicted proteins | sample Colum_Cont_RepC__FD_188438 | JGI IMG/M metagenome (GOLD analysis project Ga0255086, IMG submission 188438) | Freshwater microbial communities from Columbia River, Oregon, United States - Colum_Cont_RepC_8d | ecosystem: Environmental > Aquatic > Freshwater > River | place: USA: Oregon | collected... | reverse complement strand
ATCATCGCCAATGCGGGTCGCCCCGCCACCGTCACCATTGCCACCAACATGGCCGGTCGCGGCACCGACATCGTGCTCGGTGGCTCGCTCGAAGCCGAGTTGCATGGTGTGGCCGAGGATGACGCGGCAACCCGTGCAAAGATCAAGGCTGATTGGCAGGTTCGCCACGATGCAGTGAAGGCCGCCGGCGGCCTCTACGTGATCGGCAGCGAGCGCCACGAGAGCCGCCGCATCGACAACCAGCTGCGCGGCCGCTCCGGTCGTCAGGGCGATCCCGGTGCGACGCGCTTCTATCTGTCGCTCGACGACACCCTGATGCGTATTTTCACCCCGCCGTCGATGCGCGCGATGCTGACCAAGCTCGGCATGCAGCCGGGTGAGGCCATCGAGCATCGCTGGGTGACGCGTGCGATCGAAACCGCGCAGCGCAAGGTGGAGGCGCACAACTTCGATATCCGCAAGAACCTGCTCGAATACGACAACGTCGCCAACGATCAGCGCAAGGCCGTCTACGAACTGCGCGACGAGCTGATGGGGGCCGAGCGTGTGACCTCCATCGTCGATGACATTCGCCCCGACGTGGTGAGCGGCATGGTGGATGCCTACATCCCGCCGCAGACCATCGAGTCGCTGTGGAAAGTGGCCGAGCTGGAAGCGGCCCTGAAGAAAGACTTCGGGGTCGAGTTGCCACTCCAGAAGATGCTGGATGAGGACAACGGTCTCGACGAGAAGGGCATCCGTGCCCGCGTCACCGAGGCAGTGAAAGCAGCCTATGACGAGAAGAAGGCCCGCGTCGGTGCCCCGGTGCTGGAGCATTTTGAGAAGGCCATCATGCTGCAGGTGATTGACCAGTTCTGGCGCGAGCATCTGGCGGCGATGGACTATCTGCGTCAGGGAATCCACCTGCGCGGCTATGCGCAGAAAGACCCCAAGCAGGAATACAAGCGCGAGGCCTTTGGCATGTTCAACGACATGCTGGGTCGCTTCAAGAACGAGGTCATCTCAATCCTCGCACGGGTGCAGATCCAGACCGAGGCCGAGGTCGAGCAGATTGAGGCGCAGCGCCGCGCCGCTGCCGAGCTTGTCGAGCACAAGATGCAGTTGCAGCATGCCGCTGCACAGGATGTGCTGCATGCCGAGCCCGCAGTGCCGCCGCCATTAGCGCCATCGCCCACGACCAAGCCGGAAACCTTCCAGCGCGAGCTACCCAAGGTCGGCCGCAACGATGCCTGCCCCTGCGGTAGCGGCAAGAAATACAAGCACTGCCACGGCCAGCTAGCCTGATCCGGTACGGGTTCGACGAGCTATAGAGGATGAAATCACGCGCGTGGGGCTTGGGTCTGTTGCTGCTCATGCTCGCTGTGATCATCTCAGTGCTTGCCGCCGGCTGGTGGCGCGCGGTGCAACAGCAAGCGCCCCGTCCAAGCCCGGTGGATATTGGCTTTTCCCAGGCCATGAGCCGGCACCACCAGCAGGCCATTGGCATGGCGCAGCTGATGCTGGACGGCCGCCCGACACCGCTTGCGGCACTGGCGCGTCAGATCGCCACGGCGCAGCTGCTGGAGCTGGGCGAGATGCAGGGCTGGCTCAAGCTTTGGGGTGCGCCCCTAATGCCGCTCAAGCCGCCGATGGACTGGATGCTGCTGGGCCGCACCCCGCCCGACGATGCCCTGAGGCAATACCTGCTCGACTGTGCGGCGACGCCCACCGGCATGTCCGGTCTCGCCACCGAGGCCGAAGTAGGGCGCTTGCGCACGCTGCAAGGGCGCGAACGCGATGCTCATTTTCTGACACTGATGCGCGCCCACCACGAAGGCGGACTGCCGATGGCCCGCTTTGCCACCGTCGAGGCGAAGCTGCCGGTCGTGCGTCGCCTCGCCGCCAACGTGGTGCGAGAGCAGATGCACGAGCTGATGATCATCCGCCGCACCCACGCCGCCTTGGAGGCGGTGATGGCGGCCGAGACCGGCACTACAATCCCGGCACCCAATGCGATGGAGGAGAAACCCACGCCATGAACCAAATCCCCTCCCTGTGTCTCGCCGCGCTCTCCGCCATGCTGGTGGCCTGCGGCAGCGGCAGCCCGCTTGGCGGCGATCCTGGCAACCCCCCGGTGGCGGTGGATGGCCCCACGCCCAAGGCGGCATGCGGCCCCGGCTCCAAGCCTGAAACCGGCCTGCAGGGGCGTGTTTCGCGGGCCGACCACGAGAGTGGCCGCGCAGCCGAGGGCTACACCTGCAACACCGTGATGGTGAGCAATTACTTCACCAGCAACCCCATCGGCACCGTCGGTGGCTTCAAGGTGGAGCGCTACACCGACAAGGCCGGCCACGACTGTGCCTACTACGACACCACGCTGCTCTACCCCACCAATGCGGCAGATGGCCAGGCCGGTGTGAATGTGCTCGACATGAGCGACCCCGCCAAGCCCGTGTTGACGGCACGGCTGGTGACGCCTGCCATGCTCTCACCCCACGAGTCGCTCGTGCTCTCGCAGCAGGCCGGTGTGCTGGCGGCGGTGATGGGCAATCCTTCGTTCTATCCGGGCATTGTCGATGTCTATTCATTGGAGCCGGACTGCCGCAACCCCACGCCTGCTGCCTCAGCGCCGGTAGGCTTTCTCGGACACGAGAGCGGTATGGCACCGGACGGCAAGACTTTCTACTCCGCCTCGCCCGGCACGCCCACGCTCACCGCCGTCGACATCAGCACGCCCAACCTGCCGCTGCCGCTCTGGACGGGCGATTTCACCTCGCACGGGCTCTCGATCAGCAACGATGGCAACCGCGCCTACGTCTCCGCCGGCAACGACCAGGGCGTGCTGGTGCTTGATGTCTCGCAGATTCAGTCACGCGCTGCCAATCCGCAGGTGACGGAACTCGGCCGCGTCAGCTGGCCCAACAAGACCATCCCGCAGAACGCCATCCCCTTCACCCGCAACGGCAAGCCCTACCTGCTGGAGATCGATGAGTACTCCAGCAACGGCGACGGTGTGGCTGCGCACGGCAGCATCGTGGGTGCGGGGCGCATCATCGATATCAGCGATGAAACCAAACCCTTCGTGCTCTCCAATCTGCGACTCGAAGTGCATGAGCCCGAGAACCGCGATGCCATCGGCGACGACCCCGGTGCGGCACTGCCGGTGCAGGGCTATGCCGGCCACTACTGCAACATCCCAACGCGCGTGAACCCCGACATCGCCGCTTGCAGCATGATCGCCTCTGGCCTGCGCATCTTCGACATCCGCGACCCGGCCAAGCCGCGCGAGATCGCCTACTTCATCGCGCCCATCAAGCCGCGCCTCACGCCGGTGTTCGAGGCCAGCGCCTGGGCCATGTCCAGCCCCAGCTTCGTCACAGAGCGCAAGGAAATCTGGTACTCCGACGGCTTCGGCGGCTTCTACGTGGTGCGGGTGACCAACGGCGTCTGGTAGCCCGCGCAAGCGGCCTTTCGCTACGATGCGCGCCCCTTCAAACGCGCGCACGACCGATGCCTGTCCATTACACCGAACCCACCTCCCTGCTGCCCATCGCGGGCGTGCGTCTGGGTGTCGCCGAAGCCGCCATCAAGAAGCCCGGCAAGCGCGACTTGCTGGTGATGGCGCTCGCTGAAGGCACCCGCGTTGGCGGCGTGTTCACGCAGAACGCCTTTGCTGCTGCGCCTGTACAGCTTTGCCGCGAGCGCCTTGCCGGTCAGCCCGCGATCCGCGCTCTGCTGGTGAACAGTGGCAATGCCAATGCCGCGACCGGCGCTGCCGGGCTGGCTGCGGCGCGCGACACCAGCGCCGCAGTCGCTGCCGCACTCGGCATTGCCAGCGACAGCGTGCTGCCGTTTTCCACCGGCGTGATCGGCCAGCAATTGCCGACGGTGTCAGTGGTCATGATCGCGCGCATGACGGCGGCAGCGCCCGCTGCGGTGGCGGATCTCAGGGCCGACGGCTGGCTGGCGGCGATGCGCGCGATCATGACCACTGACACCGTCGGCAAGGGCGCCAGCCGCACGGTCGAGACCTCGCAGGGTCTTGTCACCGTCACCGGCATCGCCAAGGGCGTGGGCATGATCCACCCCAACATGGCGACCATGCTGGCCTACATCGGCACCGATGCGCGACTGACGCCGGCTGCGACGCAGGCGCTGATCGCCGATGTCGCAGGCCGCACCTTCAACTGCGTGACGGTGGATGGCGATACCTCCACCAACGATAGCTGCGTGCTGTTCGCCACCGCCAAGGTCGGCGCGGCAGACGTGGATGCCGACCATGCCGATTACGCCGTGATCGCGGCCGCCATCGAGGGGGTCTGCCGCGAGCTGGCGCACGCCATCGTGCGCGATGGCGAGGGCGCGACCAAGTTCATCACCATTGCCGTCGGCGGCGCGCGAGACGCCGTCGAAGCCCGCGCGGTGGCGCTCTCCATCGCTCATTCGCCGCTGGTAAAAACGGCGATGTTCGCCAGTGATGCCAACTGGGGCCGCCTCGCCATGGCCATCGGCAAGGCCGGGGTCGAGGGGCTGGATGTGGCGGGCGTGACCATTGCGCTCGATGCGGTGGCGGTGATCGAAGGCGGCCAGCCGCACCCGGACTACCACGAGGACAAGGGCACCGCCGTGGTCTCGAAAGATGAGTTCACGATTCGTGTCGGGCTGGGGCGCGGCAGCGCCAGCACCACGGTGTGGACCTGCGATTTCAGCTACGACTACGTGAAGATCAACGCCGAGTACAGAACCTAGTGTCGGTGGCAGCAAAGCCAGTGATACACGTCGCCTGCGGCGTGCTCGTCAACGAAGCCGGTGCAGTGCTGCTGGCACAGCGGCCCGAAGGCAAGATCGCTGCCGGCTGGTGGGAGTTTCCGGGCGGCAAGATCGAGGCGGGTGAATCGGCCTTGCAGGCGCTGAGCCGCGAGCTGCACGAGGAGCTGGGTATCACCGTGCGTGCTGCCCGCCCATTGATCCGGTTCTGCCACGAGTACAGCAACCGCACGGTGGTGCTCGACACCTGGTGCGTCACGGCCTTCGAGGGCCAGCCGCAATCCTGCGAGGGTCAGACCCTGCGCTGGCTGGCGGTGGATCGCTTTGCCGAAGTGGCCCCGCTGCTGCCGACGGTGGGGCCCATCGAGCAGGCCTTGCGGCAGCCGGCGCACTATGTGTTCACGCCCCCGCAGGCCGATGCGGACACTCTGCTGGCGGGTCTGGCGCAGCTGCCATCCGGCAGCTGGCTGCGGTTGCGACTGCCGATGCTCGATGCGGCCCCGTACGAGGCGCTGGCGCGCCGGCTGCTGCCGGTGGCACAAGCGCAGGACCTCAAGGTTTTTCTCGATCGTGACCCCGCGCAGGTGCTCGCACTCGGTGCAGATGGCTGGCACGCCAGCAGCGCGACACTGATGCAACTCTCGCAGCGCCCGGCGGTGCCGCTGGCTGTGGCCTCGGTGCACGATGCCGCGCAGCTGGTGCGGTCCAACGCGCTGGGTTTTGATGCCGCAGTGCTGGGGTCGGTGCAGGCGACGCCAAGCCATCCCGGCGCAGCGCCATTGGGCTGGACAGGCTTCAGAGACATTCGCGGTGACATGGCGCTGCCGGTGTTCGCCATCGGCGGGCTGGATGCTAGCCAGCTCAATGACGCCCTCGATGCCAATGCGCAGGGCATTGCCGGCATCAGCGCCTACTGGCGCGGTGGCGCGTCCGGCAGGTAGTCATCGGGCGACTCTTCGGCAGGCTCCACCGGGATCACGAAGCGCCCATTCATCCAGTCACCGAGGTCAATCAATTTGCAGCGCTCGCTGCAAAACGGCCGCCAAGGATTGGTGGGGGCAATCAGCGAGGGCTTGCTGCATTGTGGGCAGCGTCCGATGGGGCCGTCGCTCATCAGGCCAGCAGGCAGCACTGCAACACGAAGGGCACATCCTGAGTCACTTGCTGCGCGCGGGTGTCGACATCGGGCTGGCGCATGAAGCGCAGGCTGTAGCGATAGCGCCCGGCGCTGATCTCCGGATACAGGCCGCTGTCGGAGGGCACTTTCACCCGCAGTAACTGGTGCGCTGCCTGCGGTGTGTGCAGATGCACGCCAGCGGTGGCGGTCAAGGGCTGCTCGCTGCCGCAGTGGCGCAGCACATCCAGACAGGTGGCAATGGCAGTTTCGTAGGGCGCAAAGTGGGCAAACCAACGCTCAAGATCAGCTCGGATGCGGATGCTCGGTTCGGCCAGCCAGCGGTGCAGGGCAGGCATGTCGAACGGCGCCGCACCGCCAGGGATGGCGCTGCGCTTGGCAATGGCATCGAGAAACTCGTGACTGCGCAGCGAAGAGCCGGCAAAGTGCGAGGGCAGCCGCTGCACGCCCTTTTGCGCATCAGCCAGGCGCGAAAAAGCCAGCCGTGTCTCCATGCCCTGCAATAGCAGCGGCGCGCGGGTGAGCGCGGCCTGCTGCTCTTGAATGTCTTTGATCACCTCGCTCTTAAGATCTGAGCGACCAGTGAGCGAGAGCACATCCAACAGCGTTTGCAGCGCGGCGCGCACGCCAGTGGAGGAGTCGTCCAGCGCATGGTGCCGGCGCTGCTGAAACAGAAACTCAAGGCGCATGAAGGTGCGCACGCGCTCGCTCAGCGGCTGCTCGAAGATGATTCTGTCAGCGGAGTTGGACACGCGGTTTACGAAACAGGAGTTGCCGCATTCTGGCCGATGCCGCCAGCCGCGCCAACCTGAGCCATAAAGCGGGTATGCAGGGTCTGCACAGCAGGTAGAAGGTCGCCAGGCGGATCGGGATTTTCGATCACCTCATGGGCGGCGGCGAGGCGCTCGGCGCGGCTCAGCTGGCGGGACAGCATCTGCCGCGCCAGCGCTTCGTCGATACGGTCGCGCTGCATCAGACGCTGGATCTGCGTCGCCTCCGGGGTGTCCACCACCAGCACGCGCTGGCAGAGTGCAGCCATGCCGCTCTCGATCAGGATGGCGGCGGAGAGAATGCAGTACGGCGCGCTTTGTGCGGCCAGCCAGGCGCGCAGTTGCGCAAAGATGTGTGGATGGGTAATGGCTTCAAGCTGCCTGAGCGCAGCCGCATTGCCAAATACGATGCTGCGCAGGGCGCGGCGATCGAGCGTGCCATCGTGCAGCAGCAGCGCTGGGCCAAAGTGGGCGGCAATCTCTGCCAGCGCCGGCGCGCCAGGGGCGACCACGGCACGGCCGACATCATCTGCCTCGATGGTAGGCACGCCGAGCGACTGGAACAGACTCAACACATGGCTCTTGCCACTGGCGACGCCACCGGTGAGACCAACGACCAGACTCATGGCCGCTTCGCTGTCGGGGCAGGGTCGAGCAGCGGCATCAGCGCTGCAAAGGCGCAAGCAGATCGACGCCCATCAGCGCCAGCCAGCCTGCGGCAGCGAGAAAGGGACCAAAAGCCATGGCAGCACCGCGCTGCTGGCGCTTGGTGATGATCATGGCGATGCCGCTGAGCGCACCGACCATGGACGAGAGCAGGATGATCTGCGGCAATGCCGCCCAGCCCAGCCAGGCGCCGAGGGCGGCCAACAGCTTGAAGTCGCCGTAGCCCATGCCCTCCTTGCCGGTAGTGAGCTTGAAGGCCCAGAACACCAGCCACAGCGAGAGATAACCGGCGATCGCGCCGATGACCGCACTCTGCAAATCCACGAAGCCGCCTATGAGCGAAAACAGCAGGCCGAGCCAGAGCAGCGGCAGGACGAGATCATCCGGCAGCAGCTGGGTGTCGAGATCGATGAAAGCGAGCGCGATCAGTGTCCAGCTCAGCAGCAGCGCGCCGATCAGTACCAGCCCGAAGCCGAACTGCCAGGCGCAGGCCGCGCTGACAAGGCCGGTGAGCAACTCGACCAGCGGATAACGCACGCCAATGCGCACACCGCAGCAGGCGGCACGCCCGCGCAGGAAGACCCATGACAGCAAGGGGATGTTCTGCCAGGCGCGGATCGGCGCATTGCAGGCCGGACAGTGCGAGGCCGGCGTGTTGAGCGTGAGCGGGGGTTCTTCAGCCGCATCCAGTTGCAGTATCGACCGCGCCTGCTGCCGCCACTCCCGCTCCATCATCTTCGGCAGGCGATGGATGACGACATTGAGAAAGCTGCCAACTAGGAGCCCCAGCAAGCCTGTGCTGATGAGTAGCAACGGCAGCGACGCCGCCAGCGCATCGAGAAACGACACGCCTAGATCGCCTGACCGATCTTGAAGATCGGCAGATACATGGCCACCACCAGGCCGCCTACCAGCACTCCGAGCACGGCCATGATCATCGGCTCCATCAAGCTGGAAAGGTTGTCTACCATGTTGTCGACTTCTTCTTCGTAGAAGTCGGCCACCTTGGCGCACATCGCGTCGAGAGAGCCAGACTCTTCACCAATCCCGATCATCTGCACCGCCATAGCGGGGAAAAGATTGGATTGCGCCATGGTCAGTTGCAGTTGCGTGCCGGTGGAGATTTGATCCCGCATTTTGAATATGCCTTCGGTATAGACGATGTTACCGGCGGCCTTGGCGACTGAATCCATGGCCTCGACCAGTGGCACGCCAGCCGCGAACATGGTGGACAGCGTGCGGGCAAATCGTGCAACGGCGGATTTGTAAAGAATGTCGCCGAACAGCGGTGCCTTCAATGCCATGCGGTCAAGAAATCGACGAAAATTGGCTGAGCGCAGATGTGCCTCTTTGAAGGCATAAATCCCTGCAACGGGCACCAAGATCAGGATCCACCAGTAAGCGGTGACGAAGTGCGAAAGCGACACCACCAGTTTGGTGAATGCAGGCAAGTCCGCACCGAAGCCCTGAAACAAACTCTCGAACTGCGGGATGACGAAGTACAGCAGGATGCCCGTAACGATGAAGGCCACGGCGACCACTGCAGTGGGATAACTCAGAGCTTTCTTGACTTTTTTCTTAATCGACTCGGTTTTCTCCTTGTAAGTCGCGATCTTGTCGAGCAGGGCCTCCAGCGCACCGGATTTTTCGCCGGCCTCAACCAGATTGACGTACAGATCGTCGAACTGGCGTGGATGCTTCGACAGGGCTTCGGCAAACGGCAGGCCAGCTTCGATACTGGCTTTGATGGAGAGAATCATCTCCGTCATTGACTTGTTCTCGTTGCCACGCGCGACCAGCTCCAGCGACTGCACGAGAGGCACACCAGCGCGCATCATGGTCGACATCTGACGACTAAAGATGGCGATCTCTTGCCCGGTAATTGGCTTTTTGCCGCTACCAAGCCTGAACTGCTTTTGCACTCGAGTAGGCGTAACCCCTTGCTTGCGTAAGGCGAGTTTGACAAAAGCATCTCCGGGCCCGGACATCTGCCCCTTGATCTTGTTGCCCTTACGGTCGGTGCCCTCCCAGTTGAAGTCGTGCTGTTTGACCACCACTGCTTTCTGCTCTTTTGCCATCCGCTATCCCCGGGAGTGTTGCGCTGCTTGCAGCTGAACTTACTCAGACACCGTCGTGCGGTTGGCTTCGAGTAAGTCAATTTGCCCATCCATGACTTTTTTCAAGGCTGACTCTCGCAAGTCCTTGATCCCCTCGCGCTTGGCCTGATCCGCAAGGTCCTGTGCTGAGCCACCTTCCATGATGATACGACCCATTTTTTCGGTGAGTGGCATCACCTGATAAATGCCGGTACGCCCCTTGTAGCCCCGGTCGCACTGGTCGCAGCCGACCGCCTGGTGGATGGTGCAATTGGGGCTGTCGAGCATCTCGTCGGTAAAGCCATTGCGCTTGAGCTCTTCACGCGGGATGTCTGCGGGTTTCTTGCAGCTCTTGCACAGGCGACGCGCGAGGCGCTGGGCGATGACCAGCGAAAGTGTGGAGGCGATGTTGTAGCCCGGCACGCCCATGTTCATCAGGCGGGTGATGGTCTGCGGTGCGTCGTTGGTGTGCAGGGTGCTCAGTACCAAGTGGCCGGTCTGTGCAGCCTTGATCGCAATCTCGGCGGTTTCCAGATCGCGGATTTCACCGACCATGATCACGTCAGGGTCCTGGCGCAAAAAGCTCTTCAGCGCAGCGGCGAAAGTGAGGCCGGTCTTGGGATTGACGTTGACCTGATTGATGCCCGGCAGGTTGATTTCCGCCGGGTCTTCGGCGGTGGAGATGTTCACATCCTCTGTATTGAGGATGTTGATGCCGGTGTAGAGCGACACGGTTTTGCCAGAACCAGTCGGGCCGGTGACGAGGATCATGCCTTGCGGCTGTTCGAGTGCCTTGAGGTAAGCCGCCTTCTGCTCCGGCTCGTAGCCCAGCACATCGATGCCGAGCATGGCCGATGAGGCATCGAGAATACGGGCAACGATTTTCTCACCCCACAAGGTGGGACAGGTGTTGACGCGGAAGTCGATGGATTTGGTCTTGGAGAGATTGAGCTTGATGCGCCCGTCCTGTGGCACACGGCGCTCGGCCAGGTCCATGCGGCTCATGACCTTCACGCGGGCGGCAATGCGGCTGCCCTGCGCCACCGGCGGCTGGTTGATGATCTTCAGCTCGCCATCCTTGCGATAGCGGATGCGGTAAAACTTTTCGTACGGCTCGAAGTGAATGTCTGATGCGCCCTGCTGGATCGCATCGACCAGAATCTTGTGCACATAGCGCACGATGGGCGCGTCGTCGGCGTCGGAGCGTGTGACTTCTTGATCGGCTGCTTCTTCACCACCCTCGACCACATCGAGCGACTCCAGGTCAGCATCAGCCACGCTCATCGAATTGTTTTCGGCGGCAGCGGCGGCAGATTCCACCATTCTCGTCAGCTTGTCCTGCTCGACAACAATCGCTTCAATGGTGTTGCCGGTCGCAAACTTGAACTCATCCAGTGCCGAGACATTGGCGGGGTCGGCAATGCCGATGTAAAGCTTTCTGCCGCGCTTAAACAGTGGCAATGCCATGTGCTTTCGAATCAGCTTTTCGCCCACATCGCGTGCCAGCTGAGGGTCAATGTCGATCACCGATAGATCCAGCACTGGCGAGCCAAACTCATTGCTGGCGATATCAGCAAGGCGCGCAGCGTTGGCGTGGTTACCCTCTAACAGCAGTGCCACCAGCGTTTTGCCCAGCTTGTTGGACTTCAGCTGCAGATCGCGGATGATCTCTTCGCTAGCCACTTGCTCAGCCACTAACCGTCTGGCCAGACCGCCGAGGTAGACGGATGCTGCTGGAGGGGGTTGAGGATTAACTGTGGACATATGGCGAACCCGGTTACTAGACCCTGAGCATGACACGATGGAACCGAACTCCAAAGCCTGCAAAGTCCACGCACATCAACCCCGGCTTTGTGTCCTCACCACAACGTATCCGATAGGCGAATCCGATCCCTGCCCTCCGTTTGTCTACGAACTCTGCCAGCGCCTGACGGCACACTTTGCAGTCACCGTGATTGCGCCAGCCGCTGTGGGAGCACGCACAGGGGCTTGGCACGGCGTGGAGGTGATTCGCTATCGCTATGCGCCCGCACGGTTTCAGACACTGGCCAGCGGTGGAGGCATCTTGCCCAATCTGCGGCGCGCCCCATGGCGGTTGGTCTGGCTGCCGGCGCTGATCCTTGGGCAAGCGTGGACACTATGGCGGCACCGTCATCGATTCGATCTTATCCACGCACACTGGCTGATCCCGCAGGGCCTCATAGCTGTGGCGCTTGCGGGCCCTGTGCCAGTGATTTGCACCAGCCACGGAGCCGATGTGTTCGCGCTGCGCGGCAGGTTGTGGGATGGATTGCGGCGCTGGGTGCTGCAAAGAGCGGCGGCCAGTACTGCGGTGGGACTGCCGCTGCAGAAAAATCTGCAGGCCTTGGCCCCGCAGTGTCCGGTGGCGCTGCTGCCGATGGGTATTGATATGAAGCGCTTTCATCCCCAAAGCCATGCCCGCCGGGTGCCGGGTCGCCTCTTGTTTGTGGGGAGGCTGGTCCCCAAAAAAGGGCTTAGATTGCTCATGGCCGCCCTGCCGCTCTTGGGTTCTGAGGGCAGAGTGCGTGAGCTACATGTTGTTGGCGATGGGCCAGAGCGCGCGGACATTGAAGCCATGGCAGCCCTGATTGCAATGCCCATCCATTTTCATGGCGCCTTACCCTCTGCTCAGTTGCCGGACCATTACAACGCCGCAGCATTGGTGGTGCTGCCCTTCTGCACCGCCGCGGATGGTGATGAAGAAGGACTGGGCCTGACCCTGATCGAGGCGCTGGCCTGTGGCTGCAAGGTCGTGAGTGGAGTGAGTCAGGCACAAGCCGCCATCCCTGAAACGCCCGGTTGGTGGCGTTGTGATGCGCAGGCGCCTGAAATACTAGCTGCAGTGATCAGCCGCGCGCTGGCGGCCGATCTGGAGCCCGACGTTTTGCAAGCTGCGCGTGCCCAGATGTTGGAGCCCTTTGGCTGGACCCACCTAGCCAGTGCCTACATCGGGTTGTTGCAAGGGGCATTGGTCCAGCGAGGCTCCGCATGACGGATGCTTCTATGCGACTTGGCATCGTCATCGTGACCTACTTCCCTGATTTAAAGGTGTTGGCTCGGCAGTTGGAGGTATTACCCCTCGAGGCCATGACGATCGTGGTTGACAACAGTGTTGTTGCTGAGGCGCGCCAGCAAGTGAAGGCACTTCTGAATGAATGGCCTGAGATTTGTCTGATCGAAAACACTCACAACATTGGGTTGGCCGCTGCATTCAATCGCGGCGCAGCGCAGTTGGCGACACTGGCCTGCGAGGCCATCCTGCTTCTCGATCAGGACAGTGAGCCAGAGCCCGGTGCCGTAGTCGCGCTGCATCGACAATGGCAGCTGCTGTGCTTGAGCCACCCGCGACTGGGCGCGGTCGGGCCCCGGCTTTGCGAAGCCGAGGGCGGTACCGAGCATGGGTTTCACCGGTTGCGGCGTGGACTGTGGCAGCGACATGTCCCACCAGCGGCTGACCACACCCCGATTCGCGTCAGCAGTCTGAACGGCAGCGGCACGCTGATGTCTCTGCACCTGTACCAGGCGCTGGGTGGACTGGAGGAGTCGCTGTTCATTGACCATGTCGATACCGAATGGTCATTCCGGCTGCTGGCGGCCGGCTATGAACTGCTGGGCTTGCCCGGTGTGCGCTTCGCACACCGCATGGGGCGCTCGACCACGCGGATCTGGCTGCTGGGCTGGCGTGCTTGGCCTAGCCGCAGCCCGATCCGCCACTACTACCTGTACCGAAACACCTTACAGCTGCTGCGGCAGCGGCAGACCCCGCTAGTGTGGAAGTTCTGGGCCAGCGCGCGCCTGTTGCTAAACTATCTTGTACAGTGGGGGGCAGGCCCCGAAGGCACTGTGCAGCAGCGCGAAATGCGGCGCGGACTGCGGCACGGCTGCCAGCGTCGGCTTGGGGCCGATCCGGGTTAGGTGGGCTTGCGGAACAACGCTAGCCAATACTTGAGAGATTGCCCTGCCACCTTGGCCAGGCGGGGCCGCAAAGGGTGTAGCAAGGGTCGGTAGAACCGCAGCGCATGGAGCACAAAAGGCAGACCGCTGCCTTGATCCAGCCACTGCTTCAACTGCTTTTCGAGGCGGGCAGCATCGGCTTGGCGAGGAGATGGCAGGCTGCTGATTGCCGCCAGCAGATGCAATCGCTCCACCAGGAAGGCCCGCATGCCGATCCCAGCTCGCTGCTGCACCCCACCCAGTGTCGTGACCGTCCGGTCATGGCGGCGAAACTGCACCAGCGGCGCATCGACATAGACCACGCCCTGCCCGCAGGCCGCCACAATCGCCAGCCACCAGTCGTAATAGAGCGCCGCCGGCATCGGCAAGGCGCGCAGCACCAGGCTGCGCCGAAACAGCATGGCGTGGCCGGAGATGCAGTTGGTGAGCACGAAAACCAGGGGGTCGCGGCCCGAATACATGGCACGATCCTGCGAGAGCCTGCGGCCCAGCGAGCGGCCCGTGGCATCCACCATCAGGGAGTCGCAGTACGCCAGATCATGGTCGCCGATGGCCGCCAGCAGGCGGGTGATTTTTTCGGGGTGCCACACATCATCCTGATCGCTCGGACAGATGAAATCGCCGGTGCAGCCACTCAGAGTCTGGGCGAAGTTGGCCGAAAAGCCGAGGTTCTGCGAGTTGCACAACACCTTCAGCCGGGTATCGCGAGCGGCATATTCGGCCAGGATGGCGGCCGAGGCATCGCTGGAGGCATCGTCGCTGGCAATGATCTCCAGCGGCGCATGCTGTTGCGCCAGCAGCGAGTCCAGCTGCTCACGCAAATGGGCTGCGCCGTTGTAGACGCACAGGGCGATGGAGACCTTGGGCGTGCTCACAGGGTCAGCCACTTCCGCCCTAAGGCTTCAATCTTGCTGAAGATGTTGGCGAGTGGTTGTCGCAATTGAGCTTCAAAGCCATGTCTCAGCAATGCCCTGTTGCGCTGCCACTCGAAACGCCAGCGGGTGAGTGCGGCGGCCTGTTGCAGATGCACGGGCATGAACAGCACATGGTCGTCGCGCAGCACACGATAAGGCAGGCGCAAAGGGTTGGGCTCGCCCCGCGCCAGCTGCACCAGCAGGCTGGGCCGGATGTGGCCACGCTGCACTTCCTCGGCAATCAGTGTTTCGGGGATGGCACGTTCCGCCACGGCATCGAGCAAGTAGCGGCACCAGAGAGCGGCGTGGGGATGCAAGGGATTCAGCCAGGGCTGGCCGTTCATGTCGGTGAAATGCACCAGGCTCGTTTCTGCCGGGTCATATTCCTCAAGGCTGTTCCAGTGCGGAGGCAGTGCCGCCTCCCAATGAGGCACCGTCGCCATGTCGTGCATGAGGGCTTGATAACTCAGCGTACCGGCATCCAGCTGGGCAACCAGCGATTCGATGCGCCAGGGCAGGCGGGCGCAATCCAGCAGCATGACGCTGAACTGCGGCGCGCGGCTGCTGCCGGGCGGGCTGGCAACCGAGGCCAGCTGCCGTTGCCCCAGCGGAAATCCCCACACAGGCCGGAGGTCGCGCAGCACCAGCATGTCGGAGTCGAGATAGATCGCCCGGCCCTGGTGCCCGCACAACGCCGGAATGGCAAACCGCTGGAACGAAAACGGCGTGCGTCCCCGATTGGCCAGGTCCCGTGGCTGTGGCACTGCCAAGCACTGCATCGCGATGGCGGTGTGTAGCCGCTGCACCTGCACACTGATGCTGGCATGGCGATGGATCGAGTACTCCAGCACCCGGTAGGCGAGGTCTTGCTCAGGCATGCAGCCGACAAAAACCTGCGCCGGAATCTGCTGGTCGAGTGGGCCGCAGTGCAGGCCGAAGCGCCGGATGCTGTCGGCGATCTCCTGGAACTGGCTGTCGAAACTGGTCTGTGCCGTTTGCAGCCGCCGCTGTGCAGCAATGTCTGCAAACGATGCCGCATAGGCGCTGCCACCATCCACACCCAGCGTGTGGATGGTTCTGGCCCCTGCTTCTGCCAGCAGGCGCACGGCAATGGCCGCGCTGAAGCTGCGACCCTCAATGTTCAGCAGGGCCGGATTGTGTCGTGCGGCCGGAGCAGAACAGAGGTTGTAGGAGAGCAGCCGCCCCGCCGCCTGATAGCGCGCTAGCAGAGGTCGCTGCGCGCAGTGCTGCGGTAAGGTGAGTGCGCCGGGACCGAAAAAGACCTTGCCCGGATACAGCGGGCGGAACAGCCGGGCATGCGGAATCCAAGGCAGGCAGAGGTATTCCACGCCTGCCAGATCATCGTCCGTGAAGTCATCAAAGACCTCGATATCCACAGCATGCCCGACCTTGGCGCGGCAGCCGCGCATGGCGTGATTGAGGGCGAAAACCTGATGTGTGTGTGCAAGTGATGCGCTGTAGCTGCTGGCAGTGGGGCCCTTGCCGAGCACCAGCCAGGGCTCGCTGCCTTCAAGGCCGGTATCGGCATTGAAGGCAAATGGCCGTATGCCGTTGCTCATTGCCTTGTCCCGAGCCGCCGCAGCAGGCGCACGCCCTCGCGCAGCAGGGCCACCTGTGCGAGCCGGTGGCGTAGTCCCCAAAACCAGGCGCGCTGTTCGACTGTTTTCATCACCTGCCACGCCGCGTGCTCGGCCGACGCCATACTGGGGTGGTGACGCGGTACCAGTACGGGGCGTGCCACCAGGCGAATCGAGCGAGGGTGGTGTGGCGGTCGGTGTGCCTCGCAGGTGACGACTTCAAAACCGGCCTGCTCGATCACATGGCAAAGGGTTGCTGGGGTGAAATGCCAGAGATGAGCAAGATGCAAATCGCCCGGATTACGGTATTCGCGGGCATCTGGCACATCCACGTACAGCAGACCGTTGCCATCCAGCAGTGGACTCAAGCGGCGGAGGAGCTGGATGGGGTCAGCCAGGTGTTCGAGCACATGGTTGAGCACGATGCCGTCCAGTGCAGTTTCCGTGGGCAGTGTCTGAGTCACGGTCGCGTGACCCTGCGTCGCGGCAAAGCGTCCGAATGTGGCATTGGGTTCCACGCCGAACAGGCTGCCGGTGAAACCGGCCTCGCGCAGCGCAACAAACAGCGAACCCTCGCTGCAGCCATAGTCGAGCAAACGTCCCTGGCGGGAGATGCGTAGCGAATTCAGCAGGTATTGCGCCGTGACCTGAAGCCGGGCTTGCTTCTGGAATCGCGTCACATACTGCTGATCGGGGCGGATGGTGTTCTGGTACAGACGACGATAGTGCAGTTGGTAGAAGGTATCGAGCCCCTGTGCCGAGGGTCTCGGGTTGATCTGCATCAGCCCGCAGTGCTCACAGCCGACGGTGTGCAGTCCCAGGTGATGCCGATCATGCCGGGCCAGTGTTTGAAAGGCCACGCCTGCGCAGAGTGGACAGGGCTGCATGGCAAGGTGCAGGCCGGGGTCAAGCAGCAGGGCTTCAGCTTTCATGAGGTGGATGCCGGTGCAAGGTTTTCTCCACCAGGATGCAGAGTGCGGCCAGATTCAATAGGTGCCCCAGCGAAATGGCGGCAGCCAGTCCCGGCAAGCCCTGCCAGAGGAAACCGATGGACTTCAGGATAAGACCTGCAAAGAAGCCTGCTGCGCTGACCCTTGCTGGTGTGCTGGTATCACCCAGTGCATAAAAAACCGCAACTGCAATAGGCCCTGCGGCCCCGCTCAGTAAGTAGCCAAGCAGCAACAGGCAAAACCACCAGAGTTGCGTTGCGTGTGCTGTTTCCAGCCTGAGCAGTTGTGCCAGCAAGTCATCCCATAGCGGTTGCAGCAGTATCAGCACCAGTACCAAAGCCGCGACCAAACCCATCACCTGCATGATTCCATGTCGGTAGAGCGCCAGTGCCACGCGATAGTCATGAGCCGCAATGGCGCGGGCGATGTGAGGGGCGGTGGGGCCACAGATCGCCTTTTCGAGCACACTGGCCAGTGCTGTTATGGCAGTTTGCGCCAGATTCAGCAGAGTGACGCCGGGGCTTGCCCCCTGCGCGCTCCAGTAGCGTTCGACCAGAGGGTTCGATTTTTGTAGTGCCGCACCCGTCATCATGCTGCGCATCGGGGCCCATATGCCCTTGGCATCACGTGCGCCCAGCAGCATGGGCAGGGGACGGTCAGCGAGCAGATAAAGGGCCGCTGCTACCAACAGGCTGCGCAGCAGGAAAATCCAGGCCGCAGATTCGATGCCCATTCGAGGTAGGCATGCGGCCAGCAACAGCAGCGCCAGCAAAGTGCCGATCAGCGAATACAGTTCCGAGCGATAGAAAGCGCCCCGAGCCCGCTGCGCAGTCAGCAGCATTGCAATCTGGATGTTGAACACCGCTGCCAGAAACAGCGGCACGCTCATACGCTGGACCAAGGCCAGCTGTTCAGCACTGAATTCGCTGAATAGCCGGGGCAACCATAGGGGCGCGGTCAATAGCGCAAGAATTGAAATCGCGGGTGCATAGAGCAAGATCTGTCCATGTGCGACGCCTTGCTCAGTGCGCCATGTCGCCATGTCCACCGCAGCCACTGACAGCCGAGGTTGCCAGATGGCTTGCAGCAGCATCCCTAACAGTGCTGAAACCAGCATCGGTACTGCTTGGGCTGCAACAAAGGCATCGGTCAGCGGCCCTGCACCGACGATGCGCAGGATCAGCAGTTGCAGTGCCAATCCAGCTAGCAGTTGCGTGGCTGCGAGGGCGCCGAGAGCGATATTCATGCCAATCGCGCAGAGAATTTTGTGTGCAAGGACTAGGGATCCTTCCCGGGGTTGCGCTCGATGTTCAAGTACAGCAACTGCGTAATCTGCTCCGACACCAACCCCATCAAGAACGTGAGCACAGAGGTGGTGAATAGCAGCACCCCGGCATTGGTAAAGCGGCCTTCGGTGATGAAGGTATATGCGTAATACCAGGCTCCGGTCGCAAACAACACGGCAGCAATCGCACCAAAAATCTTCAGCGGTGAATACAGCGTGGCTATCTTGAGGATGATGATGAGAAAGCGCCCGCCATCGCGCAGGGGGCGGATGTGGCTCGTGGTGCCTGCCGTGCGCGCGAGCACGTTCACGGGCTCGAAATGCACGCCGTAGCCGGCGCGGATCAGGCACATGGTGCTGGTGGTGGGGTAGCTGAACTTGTTGGGCAGCAGCGGCAAAAACGGCAGAAAGGCCGCGCGCCGCACGGCACGGAAGCCGGAGGTGAGGTCAAGGATCGGCTGCCCGGTGAGCCAGCTCGCCAGCCGGTTGTAGAGGCCGTTGGCAAAGCGCCGTGCCAGGTTGGCGTGGGCCGAGGCGCTGCGGGTGCCAACCACGAGGTCGAAGCCCGCATCGAGCTTGTGCAGCAGGGTGGGGATGTCCCCCGGCTGATGCTGGCCATCGGCGTCCATCATCACCAGCACCTCGCCGGTCGCGGCGCGTGCGCCGCTTTTGATGGCCGCGCCATTGCCGCGTGAGACCACATGCCGCACCACCCGCGCACCGGCTGCGGTGGCGATGGCGGCGGTGTCGTCGGTCGAGCCATCGTCCACCACGATGATTTCGGCCTGCAGCAAGGTGCTGCGCAGGGCGGGGATCAGCGTGCGCAGCGAGGCGGACTCGTTGCGGGCCGGGAGGATGATGGAAAGCGACGGCGCAGGAGTCATGGGGGAGCGGTGCGGGGGA
>Ga0255086_1000253_pt1 | contig 19240 bp, 11 predicted proteins | sample Colum_Cont_RepC__FD_188438 | JGI IMG/M metagenome (GOLD analysis project Ga0255086, IMG submission 188438) | Freshwater microbial communities from Columbia River, Oregon, United States - Colum_Cont_RepC_8d | ecosystem: Environmental > Aquatic > Freshwater > River | place: USA: Oregon | collected... | reverse complement strand
GAACAGTATTCTGAAGTGCAACGTTACCACTTAGCTGAGAAGTGGTAGAGACGTTTATGAATCCAGTTATTGTTGTGTTACCAACACTGGCAGTATTGTTTACTGTAAGGGTACCATTGACAGTCGCATTTCCTGCTACATTCAACGTTGTAGATACATTTGCAAAACCAGTTATTGTTGTGCTACCAACTCCTGCTGTGTTGTTTACTGTAAGAGCGCCGTTGACCGTGGCTGCACCAGCTACGTTCAGCGTCGTCGATACGTTTGCAAAACCGGTTATTGTAGTGTTACCAGCTCCTGCTGTGTTATTAACAGTGAGGGCACCATTGACCGTTGTAGCACCAACAACATTCAGCGTTGTGGATACGTTTGCAAAACCAGTTATCGATGTATTGCCAACAGCGGCAGTGTTGTTAACCGTGAATGCACCGTTGACAGTTCCTGTACCCGTAACACTCAACGTATTAGCCATGCTGACAATACCCGTAATCTTTAATGTGTCAACGGTTACGTTTAGATTACTTGTCGATGAGTTACCTACGAGCTGAACGTTGGTGAGAGATGAATTTGCCTTGAGTGTTGTATTGCCCGTTACAATCGATGAGCCATTTACGTTCAAACCATCAACGGTAATTTGTAGATTGCTTGCTGTCGTATTAGATACGAGTTGAACGTTTGTTAACGTCGTGTTGGCTTTGAGTGTCGTATTACCAGTTACAATATAAACACCATTAACGTTTAAACCATCAACAGTAATTTGTAGATTACTTGCTGTTGTATTAGATACGAGTTGAACGTTAGTGAGAGATGAATTTGCCTTGAGTGTTGTATTACCTTCTATTGTCGTAACACCAACTGCTGTTATTGCTGTCGCGTTAATATAAGCATTAGCTGCTTGCACATAAACATTCGATGTAGAAGTAAAAGTACCACCACGGACGTTTATGTTTGCGCCATTAACTGTAGTATTAGCAGCTTCTACGTAAACATTAGATGTAGAGGTAACAGTACCACCACGTATATTCATGTTTGTGCTGTTGACCGTGGTGTTGGCAGCTTCTATGTAAACGTTTGAAGTGGTTGTAACAAGACCACCAACTACTCTGAACACAGCACCATTGACTGTTGTGTTGGCTGCTTCAACATACACGTTAGAAGTAGATGTGAGAATACCACCAACCACTTTAAAGTTTGCACCGTTCGAATATACGTTTGCTGCTTCAAAATAAACGTTTGCTGTTGATTTGAGCAGGGCACCTGTCTGGATGGTGTTTGATGTAATATTGAGGTTTGTCGTTGTAGCTACATTACCACCACGCAACGCTGTACCCACAGCTATTGTGTTTGATCCAAAAATACCAATCAGCTGTGAATTACCTGTTACAGTTGCACCGGCAGCTGCTGAGTTTGCTGTTAGTGCATAATTTGTGAACGTGTCTGCCATCTGATTGGTGATACCAACCCAAGAGGCAAATGAGTCCGTTGCAATTTGTACATTAGCTATTGCGCGTGCCATGTGTATTTCCGTTTAATAATTGTTTTAACAGCTGTTTTATTTCTGAAAGTTCTCCACGGAGATTTTCTACATCAGCTGCTATCTGTTGCTGCTGTAAATGTTGTTGTCTTTCAAGTAAAAACCGATCGTATGCATCCCTGTCTTTATTTAGAACAGCGGTACTATGCATATCTCTAACAAAACGCTCGTCGTCGGTTTTTTCTAATTTCATTGTTATGCAGAAACAGCAATAGCACGAATATCATCAACAAAAGGAATACTGACACTGTTGTCTGATAGTAATACTACCTTCAGAGCGAAACTATCATATCCTCTAAACTTTGCTGAGCTACTGTTGAAATATGTCAACGTGTTCAACGATTGAATATCAATGAATGCACTGTCCTTGTTTCTCAATACATCCACATTCAAACCCGACGCAACGAGTGAAGCGTTCGTTACAGCTTTACTGACGGTAATTGTTGTCGTGTTTGCATCTATAACTCGATCAATAAAATAGTTTGTAGCGGGGAACAGAGCTGAATATACTTTAACAAGCTGACCAACACTTATGTTAGTATTCACAGTTCCAGACGTACCTGTTATAACGGCGCTACCGTTCGTTGTAGTGAATGTGCCAGTCGCTGTTGAGTTAGAGACAGGCTGGTATGGAACTGAGTATTCAAGTTCGATCAGGTCGTAAATGTTAGTTGGGTTACTGACGACTGATGTATCACTTGTCAACTCAAGCTGCGTCCATGGTTTCACACTCAACTGTTCGTTGTCATTTGAATTGCGGAATTTTCCATAAAGTAGAATTGACGTATTCGATGGTTTATATACGCGCAGATACGCCTTCATGTCTTCTGCAAACTGATCGTCTGTAAGAGTGATTGTCTTGCTGACATACTTTGAAAGAGCGTTACCGCGGCCATCTTCTTCATTTGTCGAATCGTTGTTGATTGAGAAACGCTCACCAAACATATCAAGGTTTTCCTCACGCACGTATGGTGAAGCGTAAGAATTGTTTGTCTCAAAAATAAGCTCGCCTGCAAATGAGGCAAAATCATTGCTTATAGAAACTTCGTTTGTTTTCGAGGCAATAATTGCTGGATATCTGTTCATCAACTTTCGTTCAGCCAACACAACATCGATCTTGTTTGAAGAAGATATTTGATAAGATGTATTTGCTACGTTGACTCTATAACGAGTAGATGTTCCACCTGGTGTTTGTACAGCAAAGTTTGGAACAACTGCATTCAATGTGTAATTAGAAATACTCGTTACATTTGCTGAGGCACCCGAATCTATACCTTTAACAATATTTGACGCTGCTATCGTTAGAGATGTATTCGTATTGACGTCCTGCAATACTAGATGGTCAGATACCTTATCCTGGAAATACACTTTGCCTACTACTGTTTTGAAATAATCAATATTGTTAGCAGTAAATGACGGTACAATGTCAACAGTCATGCTCGTACTGTTTGTGATTGATGCAACTGTACGTACGATTGTGTTACCAGCAGTACCGTCAGTAATTACAAACTTATCGTTGACAACGAGTACACTGTTGAAAGAAGTACCCGTGCCTGTTATAGTCGTTGATGTGTTACTGACTGCAATGTTGCCCGTCGCATTTGCAGCAACGACGTATGCATCTTCACCGCCTAAGAAACTACCGGATACAGTGTTTGTTTTAAGTATTTCAAACGTGCGGTTCTTTATCTTAAACGTTTGCTCTGTCGAAGAGAATTTAGCAACGTACAACTTAAATGCAAGATCTGCATCCGTTTGTGGTGTGAGTACGTTACCGTTCGTTATGGTGTAGAAGTATCCATCCACTTTACCAGAAGAGGTTTGTGTTGTTGTAGTTGTTCCAAGCTTTTTATCACCTGATTTGTTATACCACAACTTGAAGTCCGGATCACCACCATCAAACTTTATTAGTACACAATAAGATCTATCCGTATTAATTATAACGGGTTGGCGAAGGGTAAACGTTGTTGCTGTCGCACCGATCGTACTCGTGTTGATGTTGTCGTATTCAACACGTCCTGCGTATTGATGAAATACCAAACTCAAATCTGGTGATCCATCATCCTTCACATTACAAAGATATACGGAGACACCGGGTTTTGGCAGTCCGCTCTTTGTTTTGTTTTCTACAGGCTTTGCATAGAAGTACAGATCAACTTTCGTCACAGCGGCCGTTGATGACTTCTGTACAGCGTCTCTGTCGAGAAAAAACGTTTGTGCTAAATCAAAACCTAACATTTATTTTCCTAAAATTTAGTATGGCAATCACGCCATGTTACTAACATCTGCTGTACCAGCACTGTTGTTTATATATCACCATCTTGTCGGTTAACCTGATTCACGCCGGGACCATCTCCTGTAGCAGCAGATGGAGACGTTTGCGGACCTGAGTTTGTTCTTCTTTCAAAGTCATTGTCAGATGGGAAGATGACCTCAATCACAATATGAGACGTCCAGTATGAAAGAGATGTTTCTTTGAAGTTGTCTGGGCATGTTGCAGCATTTATATTTGTCAAAATGACATCCCGTACGTTAGCAACTTGACCTGCACGGCGCTGTGCATCTTCAATACCTATCTCCGTATTTGTCTCTAACATTGCGTCAAAGTAATAGGTAAACGACAGGCGGCCGTTTTCATCACTCTGTAGGGTGTCACCAATTTTACCTGCTTCTGGTTTAAGCCGAGCACTATCAACTTTTTGTTTTTCAAGATAGAAGTAATGATACGTTAGGGGCAGTAGGCCCTTCACTTCTATTTTAAACGCTTGTTCTCTAGCTAGAAAAATTATCTGTTTTTTAATCGTTGGCATTTTTAAACCTTTATTAGCTTTGCAATCTGACCAACAACTTCCGCTGCAGCGCTAAACAAAGAACGACGTAGTGTATTTCTCGGTGCGTTTGCAATGTATCCAAGTGGCTTCAAAATAAGCGGTGTATCGAATGCACCAAAGAATTTATTAATCAAGTATGCACCGTAAAGATTAGTTGGAGATGATTGAGTCATATCAATAACAATATTATTAACTTCCTCCGCGGTAATTATACCACGTTCAACACCTTTTCTCAACGCCCCACCATCACCAAGTATAGAGGTCGTAATAAAGCCGTTCACACGATACGTACCGTCACCTTTGACCCAGAGGTTGTATACAAATTGTTCCTCATTATCAGCTACCTTGCAATTATCAAGGTGCTCAACGTCGAGCCACAAATACACATCATTCATAGGCGCCTTCCACACATCATCAATCAGAAGTGGGTGGTTAGCTGTAGCAAATGGTGAGAGTTTATCTGTTGGCGTGTATAGTTTTGTATACACTTCACTGGTTGCACGCTCAATGAACACTACTTCGTTTGCAGTTGTTCCATCTGAACCTTTAACAAAATCACCCACAGCAACATCAACAATACGTTTTGTGGTACCGTCAGCCATTTCGACAAGCGTGTCTGGTGTGAAACAACCACTACCACATCCACCGCCGCCAGTATTTACCGTCGAGCCAGCACCGTCATAGTTAACTGGATCTGGTATTTCCTCAATAATACCTCTTGTTTTGATAGAGAAGCTAGCTGGTGCAATTGTACCTTCACCAATAAATTGAGTACGTACACCAGCAGATGTTACGACAGCACTCTTGATTGTTTGATCAACGAGTACCTCATCTGTATAAGGTAGCATTAGTGTTGTGCTATTGACAATACCTGCAGCTGTGTTTGCGTCAGTTCTATCAAAAGAACATTCAAAGTTAATTTGTTTGGTTGCTGGTTTTAATAGGCCAAGTTCACCGTCAATTGATGCGTTAAATTCTACATTATCAGCATCAACACGTGCGTAGTCTTCAAACGGCTCAACAAAAAAGCCGTGCTTGAAGCGACTTGTCGTTGGTGTGATTGAGCTTGGAATGACCTTCTCTTTGACTACTTTTTCTACTTGGTTTAAACTAGAGATGTATTCAACGTTTTGTATACGGCGTTCGAGCTTACCAATATCGGCCATTGAGTATCGACGTGGCTGCGAAACAGCGACACCACGATCAACGGCAGGACCAATAGTAAACAACTTTGTACGCTTATCTACAACGCCCTGTGCGTTACCTGTTTTCTTTGATGCGATCTCGAGTGTATTTGTACCCATCATCGATGGAATAGATGGGTATTGAGGTACGTTCAACAACGATAATGTTATTTCCCCAACCTGAGACTCAGGTGGTCTAAGTCCAAGAACCCCAGGAGTGCCTTGTGTAATCTTAAATTGACCGTCCTTGTTAACTGTAACACGATCAATTCGTCTATTGTAGTATCGAGCATCGAACGCTACAGTGCTATCCGGAGCTGGCCACAACTGATCAGAACCACTCAAAGCAAAAGTGCTTGCTGGGTTTGTGTTTGCCGCTCCAACAGTTGTTGCGAGTGCTGCAGTATTAGACGCATATGGTCGGAAGTCGATAACATCACGATGATCATAATACTCACCAACGCTCGTAATTACTTCAGGAATTTCCAGTGTGTTTACTTGATTTGATGTTAAGCTAGCTAGGTTAGCTGAGTCGTTTATCGTGTATGAACCAACAGTAAAGAATCCCTCTGCAGAAGATCTAAAAGCATCAAACTTTACAAGCATAAAGGAGTTTGTATCCAACGCGAGGGTGGATCCTCTTCTCAACACTAACCGCGATGTGCGGTATGCGTTTTCATCCTCACCTGTATCGACGTAGAAGTATTTGGTTACATCTGTACTCGATGTGTTAACTGTTGACGAATTACCAAGATACACATTCTTCAAGCGAAGCACACCAGGAACACCTAGAGCCCATGGTCCATTGTTAGAAGCAGCATTATTACTTGTGTGTATTTTTACGTACGCATCTCTCGTCACACTCTTGGTAACTGGCGACTGTGCTGTAAGAGTCTTGTTAAAGATAACAGCAACGTTAACAGTTGCGCTCAAAGTTTTATTGAGAGTAATCGTTAGTGTTTTTGAGCTCGCTGAAATTGCTGCCGAACGATCAGAGCGATCGGCTAGAGCAAGTGGATAAAGTGCTGGGTAGAAGTTAGCAACGTTACCCGTCATGGCAACACCACTTGTCGTCAAAAACATTTTTGTATTGTTTGCAACGGTAGCAATTTGTCTGTATATTGTTGCTGTCGTGTTTGCAATTGCAACAAAATCACCTGCTACAAACGAAGATGTAAATGTCGTACCGGAACCGTCTACGGTTGTGTTTGCGTATGCTGTTACAGATGCACCTGCTATGTTTGCAGTTTGAACATTTGCAATAGGTATGACAATGATATCGCGCTTCTGCGTCGTACCAAGGGTACCGTCGCCGTATGGGAATGTTTCACCTGTGCCTAAAGGACCTACAGTAATTGTTCCACCCGGTGCTAGCTGATAGTTTGTATCAGAATTTGTTCTTATAGTGTATGTGACGTTTGTAACGTTGCTCAAAGCTACTTGACCAAGACCAAACAACATTTTGTTGCGATTGGTATCTCTCATTGCAGCAACGTTCTCGTTCGACGTAGCGTCAACCGCTAACAAAACGTCAGCTATACCATCCTGAGTCGCACCATCATAATACACAGCACGTACATCACGGAAACTCTTACCGGATGACATCGTAACATCAAATAGGTACAAACGATAGAGAGCATTGGCGGTGCCAGGTAAGCCGTTTTCCAATACCAATGAACGAATACGGGCAGTACCAATCTGATTACCAGGAGGAGTAATTGCGCCAGTGTTTAGTGTTGCATTTGTTATGTACTGTTTTGCAGTATCGCGCAAACTAATCTGATCACCGGTCTTAAAGTTAAAGATACCTGCAAGTTCATCGACCTCGAGGTAATTACCGTAGTTGACAGATATTGTTTGATTTTCTGTATTTGACGTTGTGGTCGAGCGATCAATATCCAACAGACCATTGTTCAGAGTCTGTACACGGTATCCTGAAATATAGGCTGTACCTGGATCGATGACTGCATCAACACTCGTCGTATTGGTTGTTGCTTTTTCACGTGAAGAAACATAGAATGGATCTACAACATAATCACCCTGAGACTCGCGTGTACGGCGAGCAAACTCATTTGCAAGTGTGTTGTATACGGTAACGCGGTTTTCCTTGTAAGGAGTTCCTTCTTTCCACTCCGCAAGAGCGAAGAAGTCGACGTTTGCAGCTGCTTCCGTGGTAGTTAGCTTTATGAGAGAAGGTGTTAACTTTAGACGGTCAGCACCTGGTGCTGCGTAATTAGTAGTATTAGATGCATTGTCATATAATGTATCATCCTGATCAGCATCGACAAACGTTTCAGATGTTTTAAAACCAACAACAACATTATTTGGTGAAGTGTTGTATTTGTCAACAACGATCACAGAATTATTAACAGTTAAGAATAATCCCTTTTGATAGATGATACCATCAGAGACAGCAGCGTATCCAGCTCCAACAGAGTTGATGGAAGCGTTAGCGACCGTAACAGTTGTTAGGTAATTCTGAGGTATCAAATCGAGGTCGTTAACTCCAGCACTTGAGTTAGCTGTCTGAACGGTCACGTGAGGGAGGAATGTATAGTCCTTGCCTCTTTCCGACATAGTGATTGTTTGAATAATACCAAGCGTATCAGTAGTAATCAAACCAATAGCGCCCTCACCAATAACTGAACTAACATTTGCAGTTGTTACTGTCGTGTTACTGACGATATTATAGCCTGGAGTGAACGTCCATGCAGCTGATGTGACAGACGTATTTTTTAGATCGACTGTTCTTGGCTTAATACTAAGAATCAGTGTGTTTGCAATTGCTGTCGTATTAACAGACTTAATGATGGCCTTTGCGCCTGTTGTAGCTTGAGTAATTTCTTCACCGACAGAGTATGTACCGGTGTTGTTGGTCAGAATAAGAGCACCCGCAACGATAGCAGTGTCTGAATTTGAAAAACCAGCTCCGCCATTGTTGACGGTAATCTTAAACAAGTCGTTATTCTTACTGAATACCGTCAATTGTTGATCGGCAGCAAATATCGTGCACGCTGAATCAGAAGCAGCAACATACTGTATGTAAAGTGTTTTTAAGTCAGGAGACTGTGATTCCAATCCATCTTGATAGTTTACAACACGTGCTGTAAGATTGTTTGTATCTTTAACAAAGTAATTAACGTAACTAGAAGGAAGAGAAGGTTGACCATCTCCCTGTGTGTCAAGAATCTTTACATAATTGTAGTTGGGAAGGTATGTAAAGTTAACACCACTAACAATTGTTCCTGACTTAAAAACATGATTACCAAATCTCTCAATTTGATTCTGTAGGAGCGTTTGAAGCTGGTTCAGCTCTCGTGTCTGTACCGCAACACCTGGTTTAAAAAGAATACGATAATATTCTTTTGCTGAATCAAAGTCATCAAAATATGGACTAACGTTGAGGGTATTCTCTAATGGCATATTTGTCTCTTAAAACTTCAAAATTATTTTGATGGTTTCTTTTTGTGTTTGCGAACGCGTAATTGGATTCTCGTTTTCCATGTAAATTACTTCACCCGAACCAACAACAAGATCTGGTTTGTATGCGTAGAGCAACGTGCCTACGGCACCACTATTTGTACCAATAATTGTATTACTTGTATTTAGCACACCTTTTACGTGCGTCAAATAAACATTTCCCGCCGTATTAGAGTGGAAGATAGCATTAGCAAGTTGCGGATCCGTTTGATATACGGATTCGTTTTGTGTAAATGTTCCGGAAACCGGAGTAAATGTGTAACGATACCGTTGATCAAAAGTATCAAATGGTTTTGTATCACCGTTGATTTCAAGAGCTGTAACGTTTCCTGTAGCTGATGAACCGGCGCCAGTTACGACATTAGCAAGATTGAAAACACCAGCTACGTTTGTAAGTGTTAGATCTCCTGCTGTAAAATCAGTCACATAACCAACAGCAGAGGTGCACGCTTGTGTAACAATCTCACCAACATCAAAAGAGCCAGAAACACTGCCAAGTGTAAGTGTCACGTTACTGAACAAAGGATCTTTTATAATACCAACAGAACGATATTTGTTGGTTATAGGAATGGTACCGTTTTCTGTATTTGCAAAATCAACACTAAAACAGAGATAGCGAGCACCGAGCTCATACTCTGGGTTAGATCCATGACCACCTTTAGGGCCTAAGGTGATTGCTAACGTTGCATTATTCTGCACGCCAGACGTATTACCCGTTACTGTAGCTGTTGCGTACGTGTATCCCGAACCGCGTTCAATAACTTCTACTTGGTAGATACTGTTTGTCGATGATGTATTAACCAAAGCCCTTGCAACGGCGTTTGATCCATCACCAGTAATCACTACCGATGGTGTTATCTGATACACAGACGTAATATCAGGAGTTATGGCAAACGCACTCTCTATGTCGATGGTCTTTGTTGCACCAACAACCGTGTAACCGACAATTCTGCGGCCTTGACCGCTGCCTGTTCCGGAAGCGATATAGATGAAACTACCTACATAGAAACCTGACGTTGAAGAAGCGTCAGAGGCAATATTATACTTTGTAGCACTACCGCCAACACGTAGATCTGTAGAGTTGAATGTGTTACTGAGGTACGTATTATAATGAGAGCCCTTGTAGCTAACACTAATAACATCAATAGCTCCTGAGACCGCATTACCGGATACCTCATTGTTTGATCTAACAGGCATGTAATCAGCCGTAGCAAATTTATTGAATGTTGTAGAATCAAACGTATACATATACTTCCACACATAACCATCTGATGTACTGTAAAAAGCATCATTAGGTGATGTTTGAGACACGTTTGGTGTCACCGTCGATGGTGTATTACCGTTGTTATCTAAACATTTAAAAATGTGATAAGAAGAGGATGCATTTACACAGGCGTAATACGCTTTATCTGAGAGATCGGTTGAGTCGCGGTATGCTGTGTATACTGTATTTTGTGTCCAGTTGTACCGTTTTGTCAAAGGCATTACATCATTAACACCGACACGCTTACCAAACACCATCTCCCGATGTGGGTTGTAAAACGTGCCATTGACGTCATTTGACAAGTCTTCGATAACATCGTCACCACTCACGTAGGGGGTATGACGTGCGGCAAACACATAGTAAACACTGTTTAAGAGCGTGTACTCTAAAATAATTTGTAATAAGTTGTGTCGACATGGCTTTAGCTTGAAGAAGTTTCTATGCTATTTATTACAGTGATTTCGGTGTTAGCGTCTGATATTGACACTACTCGGCCAAATGGCTTTGTTCCTGCAACGTGCGTCAGTTGTTTCAATACGTCAATATACTGTGAAAACGGAATCTTTGTTTGTATTTCATAACTGTATTCTTGATAGTAATCATTGTCATGAAGTTTTTTATCGCTATCCAAAAATCCTTTTGTTGTTGAGAAGAAGCCTTCACCGTTCCCTTGCTTCTCCAGTTCAACTAGTGCTGTGACAGAGTATACGCTTCCTTGTTTAGTCAGCGTAACTACTTCATTGTTGACATAGCCAAATCCAGAATCCTTAACTGCTAGTTGCGTAACCACGCCGTTTGCAACTTGAACGTTTGCTGTAACGTTTGCATTCAGTCCAATAGGGCGCGATGTATCATCTTCATCAACTGAATTTAAAGTGGCGCTAGCACCAGTCGTACGACCAGTAACAGCACTTCCAATTTTAAAAGTATTTTCTAAATTAATTCTTTTAATTAACAGTGTAGAGGAATCTGAATCAGGCTTTACAAGTCCTCTCGCTGTAACAGATAAAGAAGCTGCAGATACAGTTGTTGCATTTGCAATACTATTTGATGTCTGTGCAAATATTTTTGTAGAGCTGTTTGACGTTGCTATAAACGTACCGACAACGTCTTGCAGTTTTACGCTACCAGCCCCAGCAGTCACACTTATGTTACCAGGAACAGCAAATCCATAAGCACGAACACTTCCATTTGCATACTTTTGATACACGCGTTCGTTCTCAACATACGACGTTGTTGCTGTTCCATTAGCGGCTGTACCGGTAAAAGCAACTACATCTAATTGTATACCAGATTTTGAGTATGACTGCTGTACTTCCTCACCCACGAGAAAGTTACCCGTTGTACCTGTCAATCCAAGAGCTAAATCACGTCTATTGTAAGCTAGAACGCGCGGCTCAACAATTGCTACAAACGGATCAACGTTATAATCATTACCGGTGTCAATACCAACAATTGATGCTATCGATCCAATAGTTGTTGGATCAAAACGTAACACATCAAGAAGAACCGCGTCAATACCGCCGCCTGGCCATTTTGTAAAACCATAACTACCATACGCGGTGTTGCCTGTCGAATCTATTGTGGGAGATACGTACTGCAAAGGAGCACCGGTGTTGTTACCATTTAAGTTAATTGATTGCAGCGTGGTGTTGCCGTATACAGTAACAAACTTATGACCTGTCTCCGATGTACCTGCCGTGACGTTTATTGAAGCACCACCGTTCGTTGTTGACACCTTGAAAGCTGTAGTGTTAGCTGCAACAATGTAATAAAACCCACCGTTATTAAGGCCTGTTATTGCAGTATTACCTGTTGACACGTCGTAACGAACGTATTCACCATTACTTAAGCCATGAGCAGCTGTCGCTGTAATATAGTCTGTGCTGTTTGCAACACCAGTCAGAGCATTGAAAGCAGCTTGCACTTTACCGTAACCAACAAAAGGCACTAACTGTGTATTGTTACTCGAAATAAAGTCTGGTGTCAGGTATACAGTTTCGGAATTAGTAATAAAACCAATATCAAATGTCGCGTCTGTTCCAGTTCCCGTATTTGCAATTGTTGCTGTTGTTTGACTTTCTAAACCATACAGCTTGGAGTACGGTGTAATATAAAAATTACCACCGGTAATATTATGAACACCAACGTAAGTAGAATTAACAGCTGTAACGTTTGCCGTGACAGTTCTGTTGTTATATCCAGTAATTACCCCTGTTACCGTATTTCCTTGTTTTGAGAAAGTCGTATCAACTGCTGGTAACGTGCTAGTGACAGGATATACGATTAAATATCCAGCTGTTGAATTTGTAACACCTGCAGCAACAATAACAGCGTTTGCAGCAACCATGCCGTTTGCGTGGTAGTTTTCTACAACAGATCCAACAGTAAATAACGCACTATTGGCCGCTGTGTCATAAGCAACGTTTGCAAAGTACTGGCGTACTAGCTCAAACTGTTTAAAGTTTGTTATCTGAGTGTTAGTATTATTGATACCTGTTACTTGCAACATTTTTGTGGAGATTACAACTTCTGAATTTGAGTTAAATCCCCAACCGCCATCTGCAAAAGAATTTGCAAACGAGAAAGTTACCTTACCAGTCTGATCAGATATATCCGTAACGCGAGCTTTACCTTGTTTGCCACTAGAAGACTCGACATCAAAAACATCACCAACCTCAAACAAAGCTCCACCTGTCCTAACCGTTAAGTTAGTCATAGAGCCGGTTACACGAGGTGCTTCAAAAAATACCGTATTTGACGTTTCTGTAACATACTCGTTTACATTGAAGTTACCACGTACATCACTGAGATAGGCAATATCAATATAACGACCGCCAATACGACGTCTTACTAAACCCTCTACAAATGCTTTGGCTCCAGTTGCACTTCCAACCACTTCTTTGCCAATAAAGGTTTTAGTGCGATCGGTAATCGTAAGTTCCAGATATGTTGGCTTGACCCATGTACCATCCGATGCTTTAAACACATCCTCGCCAGGCAAATATACACTTGCCTCTTGGTTGAACATTCCCTGTAGAACAAGCTGGATACCACGTTCGGTTCCCTTGACATGATACAGGTCCGTCGCCTTCTTCGCCATTAGACGCTGGTTTCCCTCTGTCCGTAAAGGAAGACCCTTCATGTACTTCTGGTTAAAGTACGTTACAAACTGATCGCTTGTCTTATCAATGTCACGAATGTCAAACAGTGTACGAGACAAACCCAGTGCTTGATTTTCTTGCTCCATCCAAGCATAATACTGCTTTATAAAGTCAATAAAGCGAGGGCCCTCTTCCTGGTAAAACTCAGGAAATTGAGCTTGTATCAGAGGGGAAATTATGCGTTCAATTTCTTTCATTGCTTAATGCCAGTAGCTGTTACGGTAACATCTTTTGCAACATCAATCTGTAAAATTGTGTTACGATACACTGATATATTTTGAGACTTTGTCGCGGCCTTAATCTTCAAATAATTGCCTACGAGTTGACTTATGACGAGACCAGCAAACGTTAACAATCCTGTCGTATAATTTACAGTCCCGACTTTTTTCAAGATCGTAATACCGCCTGTCTCTTGTGCTGCGACATACAGACTACCCAACGAATCATCAACAATGATACAGGTTGTATTATCGTACGTAAACGATGAGCTTGTTATCACATGGCCATAGTGTGTTTCGCTAAACGATGTTTTGAGACCTGTTTCTGTCTCTAGTTCGTTCTGGAAGTCAACGGTAAAAATTAGATCCGTATTCAACTGAGGTAATATACGACGTACGGCTGTTACTCTTGTATCATTGGAAATGATACTGGTATCCGCACCGGTAATAGCATTCAACAACTCACTGTGGTGCATAGTCGTCTTAAAATCTTCTAAGCTGTTAAAACTATAATTTGTTATTGCAGACTGTACAAGTGCCTTAATGTCGGCTGTCGTTTTTGTTGTTTTATCTACGTTGTAGAAAACGGACGTTAGTATCTCGAGGTACATAAAATCCGGTTTAATAAAATCAACATTGATAGACACCGGTGTTTTATCTTGGATGTAGTCTAGGTAAGCTTTCTGACGCACCTCTGATACACCATCAGCATCTGCAACGTCGACACTCACGACAACACGACCAAATCGTGGCGGGTTCGCCTCTTCACCACCGAACACACTAATAGCTTTGATGTCAGAAAATCTACTCTTCAGTAACGTCTCATAATCCGAAACAGTAACAGCTCTGTCTTGAGCTTCAAAACTTCTTGGAGCGTTAAATTTAATTGACGATAAACTTTCTGCAACATCGCCACCCGTAGCACCCGCCACAGTCTTCACGCTTATAGAGGCATGACCGTCAATTGTACTATCAGGTGCAAATTTTATTGCACCGTTTGGTAGCTGCCCACTGCATGCTCTGTATTTGACGACAACATACGACCCCGACTTTGGTGTTCGTCCAAACACACCATCCCCAAACACAATTTCATATTGTTGGTTTTCTGCTGCTTGTACGAAAAACACAGTCGATGTAGACTTGACACCGATGATACCTTCGCTCTGAGTATACGTCAAGGCTGTTGTACCGCCGTCTTCGTATACGACTACGTCAAGAGAAGAAGTATCGACAGTTGGATTTGAAACTACAAAGCGCTGTGATGTATTTGAAGAGTCAACGACAAATGTTTCTGTTAAAACAGTACCCTCATACACATCCGTTGTGAGAGAATATACACCATTGTTTGATGTTGTTATTACAGTCGACTCATTGGTCGAGAATGTAAATGTGTTTGACCCTATCCGTGTAGTAAAGGAAGTATATTTTGGGACGACAATGGACGATACTGTAGTTGATGGTGTTATGTCAACAGTTATAGTACCTTTTGATGCAACAAAAGAACGTGGAACGTAGTTCAGCTCTTTTGCATGAGAAACAACACTGTCGCGAAGCTGCGCTGTATCCAAAAACATCTCGCTTGCTACCATGTTGGTATAGAAGGCATTGAGATACGTATTATACGCCAATACATCAAGTAAGACGTTGATATTTGACCCTTCGTAGTCAATATCTTTGAATTGTGTGTTGTTTTTAAGGAATGTCTTTAGATTGCCTTTTAGACTTGCGAAGTCTAAACCAACTAAATCAATGCTCGTGTTGGCCATTAGCGGATCCTGTTAAGTAAGAGTTCTAGTACAATTGGTTCTCTAGTATTTAGAATAGAGAAAATAATTGTAACGTTTGCTGTGTTTGTGTCATTATCAACAAGTACACGCACCTGATGTATGAGTGCTCTTGGTTCATAGTTTTCAATTGTTTTGGTAATGTATCCTTCAAGCACCTGCTCCGTCGACGGATCTGTCGGTTCAAAAAGAATACCACGTACATCTGATCCCAATGATGTGTTGAAGAGCCGCTCACCACGTCCTGTCTGTAGTAAGTTTCTTATTGAACGCTTTACAGCCTCTTCATTAAGATTCCTCACGATATCCTTTTTGATAGGATGTGTATCAAGATCAGTGAGGAAGTCTGAAAACAGCTCTGGCTGGGATTGTTGTAGTGTTGCGGTCGCTCTTTTTTGTATTAGTGCCATCTAATTAACCTCCAATAAACACAGTACTCGAACCCTCACCGATACCCTGAGGACCGTCAAGTTCCGAATCGGGAACACTGTCGCCAATACGCGCAGCACCCATCGAACCGTTGTTTATGTTTACCGTTGCTCCGTTTATAACTACATTACCAGCAACGTTGAGTGTGTAGTTTCCTTTAACCTCAATGTCGACGTTTCCGACAATGTATATTTTTTGATTCTTCTGAATAATCTCGTAATCGTTACCAACGATACGGTTAACTCTGTTACCTTCAAAATTAACTTCTTGATAAGTTCCAGAACGATGTTGTGTGTGTATTCTTTCGTTGTCAGGAGTATCATCAACTTCAAATATATGGCCTGATTCCGTCTGAACCACTTTGTTGTATGGATAAGTTGCTCTGTACTGTGATGGTGGTTCTGGACCAAGCGGTTCTCTATTTAGAGCATTGTTCTCAACTGCAAGAGGTGAGAGATCACCGACACCTGGTAAAACACCCATAATAACTGGCATTGTAGTTTCGTTACCGTCCATAAAGAATCCAAACACAGTACTTCCGACTTGAATTCCTGTTGGTGATATACCAACTCCTTTTAGACTTGAGCTTGTAGTAGGTAACAACACTGTAGCCCAAGGTAGCGAGGAGGTTGGAGCTTCCGTATCATTCCCATGTATGTTGAAGGCGCGCACTTTGATCCGTCCAATCTTTTCTGGATCGTTTCTATCTTCTACTCGACCTAGAAACCATCTAAATCCCTCTTGGCCAATACTTTTTGTTGTCATGTTACAATCCTACACTTACACAATCAAATACAATTTGATGTTTAGATTTTGTACTTGGCGTTATCATGTGACGTAAACGTACGATCAAGTAATTACCAGCAATCATCTTATCATCTTTTTTCTTACCCGTCGTACCCGTCATAGCCGGTAGATCTATTGTAACCACGTCACCAACCTTCAATCCAGAATCACCATGTATCAATACTCGTACGACATTTGAGTTTAATAAAACGGCAAACGAATTACGAATAGCAACAGCCGTATCTACAAAGTTATCCGGACGCAGTGAATCAACGGGCACAAAAAACGCCTTAGGTACGCCAGAAGCAAATTTGTCTATAAAATCATCTGTGTTCGGAAGCTGGGATGTTTTGTCAAACTTTTCAATAGAATTAAACACACTCTTCAAATTAAAGTTACCCTCGGTAAATTCTTTTGTGGAGATGTTGAATGCTTTGGTCACAGCTTTGAATACGCCATCTGCTGCTTTTTTATTAGAATCTAATGAAGCGATTTGTTCAAACCCAAGCATAGTTCTGAAAGCATTAGCTTGTGTTTCTTTACTAGCCATCACGTTCTGTGTTGCATTGAATACCCTCGATCCAATACTTTGCTTTCCCAACTTTAAGAGGCCTTCCACCGTCTTAAAATTGAAACCGGCTTGGTTTTCGTAGAACACATACGATGAGGAAGCAAACTGCTTACTTACGGCACGCTTTCGAAGCATGTCAATGGTCTGTAATGGATTCAAACGTGGGATAGAAAGAGTTTGGATACCTTTTGTCTCATCGAGTATGATCTCTTTTTTTGTTTTAAGGTACTTCGATAGAATGATAGGAACAATGTTACTGATTGTATCTTGGAATGCTTGAGTAACTGCATCGGAACCGTTATACAGATGTTCCTCGCTAACGCAGCGTAGCGTGTACGTAGCTCCTTTGCCGTTTGTGTTTTTCTTTACATTCGTTAACTCAAAGGAGCGAAATTTATATTTTGTTGTCTGACTCATACCTGGCGTTTGGAATTCGATCTCAATCTCCTCCTCACCAATAATGGGAAAATCTTCCATCAACCCAATGTTGTCATTGAAGAACACCGTTGCATAAAGTGTTGGTTTTGCCATGTCTTCAAAAACATCAAAACCGGTTATTTGCTCAATCGGATTGATTGTAGCTCCAATCTTTGGGTTTTTGAGGCTGATATATTTTATCTCTACATCACCTGGTTCAAATATACGCTTCATACAGACAACAATTCCTTCATATCGCGCTCAATAAGATTTAGATAATCAGCACTTAGAAGACGGATATGTTTTTTCTTTTCGTTTTCATCATGCTCATAATCATAAAAGCTAACTGGTGACCAGTAGCTAGCAACAGTATTGCTAAGTGGCATGTGTAATGTTGATACTGTCGATACAGTAGCGTTTGCAACAGCACTATTGCCAGAATAGTAAACTGTCGACCCCGTTGCCCACGTTCCACTGATATGTTTGAGTACTACGTAGCTTGTGTTTGCAAAAGAAACGGTACCTTTGACAGAGGATGATTGTTTGATAACATCTCCCGACTGTAAGTTTCCAAATGTACCATCAAGAGCAATAATTTTATTTGTGTCGCAGGAAAAATCAAACGCTTTTCGTTCGTAATTCAATACAACTTCATACTCATTCATGATAGGTGACCAATATGGTTTCTGATCACCTGCTAGGGCATCGTACGCAGCTGTGGAAATCACACTATCGTCTGTTTCATAATTTACCTTATAGAAGGCCGTCTGTAGCTGAGCATTAGCAATCGATCCATACTTAGCGCGGATCATACTTTCCATTTCATTCTGTGGTTTTGGCCATTCGTGGTGAGGATCGATGATGTCATTACTCATGTATATAACCCAATCATACTGCTCATCTTCATAGTAGTGCGCAGCAATTTGATCAGCTCTTTCACCTTCCTTTATTACGTATGGATAGTATACCGCAAAGTTTTTTGCGACGCTATCAGTAAATTTAACCTTAGCTATAACATTCGTTACCGCTGTGTTTGCATACAACATTGAAGGGAAGTAACTAAAGAACCCTGACATTATTTTGCTCCTGTTCCCGAATCACCACTGCCCGATTGTGGAGCGGGTGTGTTTGTACCTGGTGTTGCTGGTGTTTCTGGCTTCATTATATCTGCTTCACCAAAGTCACGACGTGTGACAGGCGACATCTCCATGAACGTCATGCTAATCTCTACAACGACTGGATCACCAGTCTTAAAGAAGGCCGGGCCGTTTGGCGCATAATTAACGGAAAGATTCTTCAACACACAACGCTTCATCTTAAACGATTCAACAGCGCCAGGTGTAAAACTAATATCACACATATCAGGAAAAGTATACAACGCATCAGCTCCAGATACATAACCCGGTAACATTCTGATTTTTAGCTGCTTAATTATTTCCTTTAACGTTTTGAGCTCTTGCTGACTATGTGGTGCGAATCGGTAGCTAAACGAGTGTTCACGTAAACCAATGTTTCTAAACAGTACAGCAAGGTTTGGATTAGGTGCCGTACCAGAAGCGATTTGTGCAATAGCTTTTG
>Ga0255086_1000248_pt1 | contig 19369 bp, 17 predicted proteins | sample Colum_Cont_RepC__FD_188438 | JGI IMG/M metagenome (GOLD analysis project Ga0255086, IMG submission 188438) | Freshwater microbial communities from Columbia River, Oregon, United States - Colum_Cont_RepC_8d | ecosystem: Environmental > Aquatic > Freshwater > River | place: USA: Oregon | collected... | reverse complement strand
ACACCACGCCGGAGGCTTCGGGCCTGCCCAGCGAGGCGCGTATCTACGGCTGGATCGAAGACCTCGTGAAGCTCGGCTACCGCCGCACCGGCACACCCGCCGGCTATGCCGCCTCGGCTTACGTCAAATGCCAGTTGGAGAGTCTGGGGCTCGAGGACGTACAGTACGAAACCGTCACCTCATGGAGCTGGGAGGCGACCAAGAGCAGCGTGAAGGTGAATGGCGAAACCATCGACGCCTTTCCCTCGGCCTTCTCCTTCGTCACGCCGGATAAGCCCTCGCTGTTCACCACCGGGCCGGATGGCCTCAGCGCGGAAATCGTGGACATCAACCTCGGCACGCCGCTCGATCAGCAGATGAAGGGCGTGAGGGGCAAGGTGATCCTGTTCGATCTCAAGTTCATTCTGCCCACCGCCGGCCTGGCACCGCTGCTGGAGTTTCTGTGGGACCCGGACGCTACCGTGGCCGATCCTTCCATCGCCATTGCAAACCCCTACATCACCACCTACCGCGAAGTGCTCGATGCCGCGATGGATGCCGGTGCGGTGGGCTTTGTGGGCGTGCTCACGGACTACTTTGATTCCAACCTCTACTACAACGAGTTCTACCGCCGCTCCAGCGTGACCATTCCCGGCTACTGGGTGTCGCCGAAAGAGGGCTTACGGCTGCGCGCGCTGATGCGGGCCAAGGGTGGTCCCAGCACCGCCAATCTGGTGATGGAAGGCAGCCGCAAGGCGGTCGAGGCGCGCAGTGTGGTGGGCATCCTGCCTGGCAAGAGCAAGGAAACCATCATGGTGCAATCGCACCACGACGCCGTGTTCGATGGCGCGGTGGAAGATGGCAGCGGCACGGCCGCCGTACTGGCACAGGCCCAGTACTACGCCTCGCAGCCGGCTGAATCGCGCGAGCGCACGATGATGTTCGTGACCTTCGATACCCACTTCACGGGTTATCAGGCGCACATGGCCTTCGCCGACAAATACATCGTCAAAAAGGCCACGCCCTACACGCTGGTGGCCAACGTCACCCTAGAACACATCGGCAAGCAGGCGGTGACAGGCAGCAATGGCGAGCTCCTCATCACCAAGCTGCCGGAGCTGCGCGGCATCATGAACAACTTCGGCCCAGAGATGAAAGCCACGCTGGTCAACGCCGTGGTGGAACACGACCTGCGCCGCACCGGCGTGCTGGCGGTGAACAGCCTGTGCAGCACGGCGGGCATCCCCACCGATGCCTCTTTCATGTGCCTCAATGGCCTGCCCACCGCGAGCTTCATTGCCGGGCCGCTCTATCTCTACGACGCCGCCGACACACTCGACAAAGTCGACCGCGAGCAGCTGGTGCCCGTGACCAAAGCCTTCATCGACATCATCGATCAGATCGATGACACACCGGCCGATCGCATCGGCGCGCCCCTGCCCTCGCTAGGCCCGACCCTGAGACTGTGATGCGCGCTCTCATCGTCAGCTGCATGGCCCTAGTGCTGGCAGGCTGCGGCGACAGTGGCTCGCTGCCCAGCACCGCACCGGTCATCACACCGGGCCCGGTGGCACCGCCCACGGCATCGCCAGGTGCCAAGACCACGCACTGGCCGCTGCTGCTGTCGCACGCCTGGTCGCGCACGGCGGGCACGGCGTTCCAGGGCGACCAGAAGCAGCCCGGTGCCGAATACAACCTCTATGGCATCAAGACCGTGCTGGAGGCCGACGGCGTCACGGTGTTCCAGCCCGACAAGCTCGCCTATGCCTCGCATGAGCGGCGCGGCCAGCTGCTCTATAAGAAGTGCGCGGGGCGCACCATCGACGAAATCCTGTGCCAGGGGGAAAACCCGCAGGTGGTCGATGGCGTCCACAAGGCGACGCTGGACTACTGCGCCGCACCCGCCCAGCGCGCGCGCCACGGCTTTGCCGACGAGGCCGCCTGCCAGCAGGGCTTGCAGTTCAACATCATCTGCCACTCGCAGGGCTGCGCCGACTCCCGCTACATGCTGGCGGCGGTGGAGAACGAGTTCAGCGGCAAGCTGATGTATCACCACGTCGCCAGCTGGACTTCGCTCGCCGGTGCCAACAAGGGCACCGCCCAGGCCGATGTGGTGCTGGAGGCCCTCGCGGCCTGCCTCACCGATGGCTGCCGCTCCGCCGTGCTCGATGCCGGCTTCGGCGTTGATTCGTTCTCGAAGAACCAGGCGCTGATCCTCGAAGGCAGCGAGTCGGTGGTTGCGCTCACCCGCAAGTACATGCTGCACACCACTGACATGAACTGCGACCCGGCGACCACGACCTGCAAGCCCAGTTTCAACATGCTGTATCCGCTGCCGGAAGACCCCACACATCCCATCCTTTACCAGACCTTCAGCGGCCGCATCGAGAACATCAACCACCCCTGCTACGCCGCCAACGACCGGCTGTACTGGGAGATCGTGATGTCCCGCGAGGGCGACAACGACGGCAACATCTCGGTGAACTCGCAGATGATGACCACTTACGGCCCCGGCGAATCCGGCCCGCGCTCACCCGTCATCGCGCGCTTCATCACCGGCGAATCACGCTCGCCCAGCCAGCCGCATCCGGGCCTCAACCACATGGCCTACAACGACTCGGATGTGCCGGGTATCGAGGGTGTGAGCTGCGCGGGCGAAGACAACAGCATGTTCCGCTTCAGCCGCGTCGCGCTCTATCGCCAACTGGTGGCCGAGCTGGCTGCGGCCGGCTACTGAAAGCCCAGTCAATGAAAACCCTGCTGGTCTGCGTCGCTGCTTTGCTGCTGGGCGGCTGTGGTGATTCCGCGCCGGTCGCCGCCGGCTTGCAGATCAAGTCGCTCTCCAATCGCGCCGATCTGGTCGCGGGCGGCGAAGCCTATGTGGAGCTCGTGGGCCGCGATGGCCAGCCCCCAGCGCACTATGCAGTGACACTGGAGGGCCGTGACATCACGGCTGCATTTGCACGCCGTGCCAATGGCCGGGTGCTGGGCTTGGTCACGGGCTTGGCATTGGGCGATAACACATTACTGGCACAGCGGCCCGATGGCAGCGGTGCCGAGCTGACCCTGCGCAATCACCCCATCGGCGGGCCGGTGTTTGCCGGGCCACAGGTGCAGCCCTGGCTGTGCATCACTGCCGAAAATGGCCTGGGCGCGCCGCAGGATGCGCAGTGCAACGCGCCCACGGTGTTCTCGTACGCGTATTACTCCAGTCTCAGCAAGCGCTTTGCGCCCTATGACCCGCAGAACCCACCCCGCGATGTGGCAAGCGCCACCACCACCGAGGGCAAGACCGTGCCCTTCATCGTGCGGGTCGAGCGCGGCACGATGGATCGCGGCATCTACGAGATTGCGGTACTGATGAACCCTGATGAGCAGCCCCAGCCCTGGTCGCCGCCGGCCGCTTGGAACGGCAAGGTGGTCATCACCTTTGGTGGCGGTGCCGCACCCAAGCACATGCAAAGCCTGCCCTCGGTGGTGCTCAACAACCATGCTCTCAAGAACGGCTTTCTGGTGGCCTCCAATGGCCTGCTCATCAATGGCAACAATGCCAACAGCAATGTCTCGGCCGAGGCGCTGATGATGCTCAAGGAGCGCATCGTCGAAGGCTATGGCGAGATCCGCCACACCATCGGCGAGGGTTGCTCCGGCGGCAGCCTGCAACAGCACCTGATCGCCAGCATGTATCCCGGCCTGCTCGATGGCCTGCTGCCCTCATGCAGCTTCGCGGACTTGTGGACCACCGTCACCGATGTGTTCGACTGCTCGACGCTGCTCAATTACTACAACAACACCTCGCCGCAGCTCTGGGGCGCAGTGCCGCAGCGCATGCTGGTGGATGGCAACAACCACAGCGTCTGTGTTTCCTGGGAAGCCACTTTCGCCTCGCGCCTCGACCCCACCTTTGCCACGGGTTGCAGCCTGCCGGCCGAGCAGGTGTATCACCCGCAGAACAACCCCGGAGGCGTGCGCTGCACCTTGCAGGATTACCAGAAGGCCATCTGGGGCCAGCGCGCAGAAGATGGCTTTGCCCAGCGCCCACTCGACAATGTGGGTGTGCAGTACGGGCTTCAGCCCTTTATCGACGGGCAGATCACCGCCGAGCAGTTTCTTGACCTCAACGAAAAAATCGGCAGCAAGAACATCGACGGCGTCTTTGTGTCATCCAGGTTTGCCGCCAACCCGCAAACACTCGCCACCGCCTACCGCACGGCGCAGGTCAGCGATGCGCGCCAGCTGGCGAACGTGCCGATCATCGACCTGCGCGGGCAGGACAATGAAGAGATCCACACCAGCTACAACAGCTATGTGCTGCGCGCGCGGCTTGATCGCGACAACGGCCACCACGACAACCACTTGATCTGGACGGGGCCGGTGGCCGAGTACGGCGATCCGGCCTTTGCCTGTGCGCTCAATTTCACCGGCAGCGGATTTCCCGATTTGCCGGATGAGACCTGCACCCACAGCCCCCTGCTGCTCATCAACGATTGGCTTGATGCCATTGCCGCCGACACCAGCCGCGCCAGCCAGGGCGAGAAAGTGCGGCGCAACAAGCCCCTTGCAGCGGTGGATACCTGCTTCATCGGCGGCCAGCCGGTGCGCAATGCCGCGCAGTGCGCGGCGGCCTTCCCGCACTTCAGCGCACCACGTCTCGTCGCTGGCATGCCGATGGCGCATGACGCCCTCAAATGCGCGCTCAAGCCAGTGCGCCGCACCGACTACGGCACGCGCTTCAACGATGCCCAGTGGCAGCGCACGCAGGTTGCCTTTCCGGATGGCGTCTGCGACTGGAGCCAGCCCGGCGTGGAACAGCAGGCATCCATCCCCTGGCAGAGCTTCATGCAGGGCCCCGGTGGCAGGCCCCTAGGTGCAGCGCCCGTCTCAAAGGCGCTGTCGCGCTGATTGCTCAGCGCTTCGGCTGCCAGGGGATGAGTGCCGAGGTAGTGCGCACATAGTCGGCATAGCCGGGCTTGCGCGCTGCCATCTCTTTTTCTAGCAGGGGCATGCCGCTCAACTTGGTGAGCAGAAAGGCCATCACCAGCGGCGCGCCCAGCGTCACCCACCAGTACGCGCTGCCGATGGCGAGCGGCAGGAAGCTCAGCCAGAACACGGTCTCGAAGAAGTAATTGGGATGGCGCGAATAGCGCCACAGGCCATCGCGGCACACCTTGCCTTTGTTGGATGGGTTGCAGCGGAAGGCTTCCATCTGCGCGTCGGCCATCCCCTCTCCCACCACCGAGACGATCCAGATCAGCCCCGCAAGGGCAAAGGCCCAGAGCGGCGGGTTGTCGCTGCGATAGGCAACAACGATGAAGGCGGAGGCCGAGAGCATGAGGGTGAACAGATTCTGGAACTGGAAGAACCAGAACATCTTGGCATTCACCTTGGGGCCCCACTCCTTACGGAACTGGGCATAGCGGAAGTCCTCCGCCCTGCCCCAGTTGCGCACCCACAGGTGCCAGCCCAGCCGCAGGCCCCAGGCGAGGCCCATCAGGGCCAGCAGCAGCCGTGTCTCCAGTGGTGCGGTACCAGTCAGGGCGTAGAGGCTGGCCAGTCCACCGAGGGTGATGGCCCAGACGGCATCCACCAGCCCCCCATTTTGGGTCTTGACTTGAAGCCACCAAGCGAAGGTCTTGGCGGCGATGACAATGGCGACGGAGACAGCAAAAGCGGCGAGCGGAGGGAGGGTCATTGACTTGTGTGTGAGGGTCGAGGGTCGAGCGTCGAGGCAGGCCAGACGATTAAACTGCACGCAGGCTATTGTCAAAATCATTTCACGTTACGAAGGTCTCTGATCGCATGGATGCACAACCCAATGCCGCCGCGCTCTCGGCTGCCAAACGCCTGCTCGAACAGGGCATCGGTTTCGTGAAAAATGCCGGTCTAGAAGTCGAGCATCTGGCACGCGGCGAAGTGCGCTGTCGCATGCCTTTTGCGGGCAACAGCAATCACATCGGCACGATGTATGCCGGTGCATTGTTCACGCTGGCTGAAATCCCAGGCGGAGCGCTGTTTCTGAGCAGCTTCGATACCGCACGCTTCTTCCCGATCGTGAAGACACTCCAGCTGAAGTTCATCAAACCAGCCAAGAGTGATATATGGACAACAGCAGTGCTCGGCACCGAAGAGATCAAGCGCATTGAGCTCGATGCAATGGTCAATGGCAAGGCAGACTTCGAGCTCAACCTTGAACTCAAGGATTCAGCCGGCGTGGTCGTGGCCTTGAGCGAAGGCATTTACCAGTTACGTCGTATCTAACATCTCCCAAGATGAAGAAATTCATGAAAATACAAAGTGTGCTCGCGACTACTCTGATGCTGTCTCTGACGGGTTGCGCCAGCATTCCCTCACCCACGCAGGCCATCTCAGTCACGGATTCGACCATTAAGCGAGCAGAAGCAATTCGCTTTTTGGATGAGCCCTTACCCGAACTGCGCGCCGCGAGAGAAAAACAGGCGGCCGCTCATGCTGCGCAGGCTCAGCGTGCCTATTTGCTGGCTACCCGACTCACAGAACAGGCGCGGCTGGATGCAGAGCTTGCCATCACCAAGTCCGAGGTCGCCAAACTGCAATTCGATTTAGATGGCATGAAAAAGGGCAACGCCGCACTGAAACAGCAAGCATTACGTAACGCCATCAGCACAGCGCCGGTAGCAATCCCTGCCCCTATTGACCCAACCTCGGGAGAGTAATGAGCCATGTCCCGCACCGCCATCCTGCGCATCCTGCCACCAGTCCTCTGCCTCGCACTGCCTGGCTGCACTGCACCAGTCAAGCCAGCAGGGGCTGATGCTGCCCGCTCGGCTCTCATGTCGTTGCAACGTGACGCGACCCTGGCACCGTACTCGCCACCGCTAGCAGATTTAGCAGCTGCAGTACTGGCTGCAGAGACCCCCACTCGCGACCTCGCTGCTGGACAACATGCTGTCTATGTCGCACACCGCAAAGTTGAACTAGCACGGGCTCAAGCCGAGCGGAAAATGGCAGAGGCCCAATTGAAGGTTGTCAACATCGAGCGCGAAGCGATTCGTCAAAAAGTGCTAGCTGAAGAGGCTCAGGCTGCTGCCGCCCAGAAAGAAGCAGAAACCCAGGTACAGACATCTCTGCCGCAATAATCACCGCCCATTTTGGGCCGATCACTCTCGCACGCTCAACCCAGATTGAGCGAAGCATCTCCAGGCTCTGAAAACTCGTTGTAGTTGCAGGTCAGCTCGGTGTTGGCTGGGATGAAACAGGTCGCCACGTAGCGATCACTTTCTTCCAGCCAGCGCGTGTTGGGGTTATCCGAGTGGTTGAAGAATCGAGAGTCGTCCGCGCAGTAATAGACCGCGCCATTCAAGCGATCACGCCCCCTACCCCGATACGAATACTTAAGCATCACGGCCTGCATGATCGGCGACATTTCGCGGATTTCCGCCTCGCTCACGACCATGACGAAACGGTAGTCAAACTGATAGATCGACTCACCCTCGGCAATGTCCTGCGCCGTGAAAAGACCGGCGCCTTCAATGGCGCTGCTGGCAACGTAGTGGGAAATAAGCATCATGAGAAATTGGCCTGGGTGTTGTGGGATTCGCGCTTTCGGTAATTATTGCAGGCGGTTCATTGCACTCGGGGCATCGGTCACCGCAGCGGCAAACAGCTCGCGCACTTCCACTTCGCGATAGCCATAGTTCTTGCCGCAGAATTCGCAGCTCACATCCACCCGGCCCTGCTCTTTGAGCAGCGGTTGCAGTTCCTCTTCACCCAGCCCAAGCAGCATGGCGGAAATCTGCGCGTGGCTGCACTGGCACTGCAAGGCGATGGGGCGTGCGGGGAAAACGCGCACGGTGTCTTCATTGAACAGGCGGCGCAGCAGGGTTTCGGCATCCACGGCCAACAGCTCTGGCTCCTGCAAGGTTTGGAACAGGTGGTAGACGTGCACCCAGTCATCGTCTGCGCAGCCTTCCGGCAGGCGCTGCACCATCAGCCCGGCGAACTTGGTGGCCGAAGCGCCTAGACAAATGCGCGTGCGCAGCTGCTCGCTCTGCGCGAAGTAGATTTCCAGCGCCTCGCTCAAGTTCTCGCCGAGGATTTCGACGTGTGCCTGATAGCGATCAGCACCCCCCGCCTTCGGCTCCAGCATGCAGGCCAATGTGCCGCCCGCCATAAGCTTCTGGAAGTCGCCTTCAGTACCTGCCTCGCACTTGGCCATGCCGCGCAACTGCATCTGCTGGTTGACCTGTGCGACTAGCATTTTCAAGGGCAGGCCACTGGCACCCTGGAATTGCAGGTTGAAGCGCGCGCCCTCGCTGATGTCGGCCGCCAACAGCGGCGTGGCCGCGAGCGCGTGGCCGAGCAGCCGCAGCATGTCGGGCGAGTACTCGCGCCAGCCCAGAAGCTCCGGGATGCCTTCGGTGATCTCGACCGCGAAGCCTCGGACACCACGATTTTCAATCAGGAACGGAACAATGCGGTTGCTCATCAGCCAGCCAGTTTCTCTTTGAGCAGGCGATTCAGTGCGTCCGGGTTGGCCTTGCCGCCGGTGGCCTTCATGGCCTGGCCGACGAAGAAGCCAAAGAGCTTGTCTTTACCGCTGCGGTACTCGGCGAGCTGGCCGGGATTCTTGGCCATGATCTCTTCGATGGCCTTCACGATCGCGCCCTCGTCGGTGATCTGCACTAGGCCCTTGGCCTTGATGATCTCGTCTGCTGAACCTTCGCCATTCGCCATTGCCTCGAACACATCCTTGGCAGTGTTGCTGCTGATGGTCTTGTCGGCGATGCGCGCCACCAGGCCGGCCAGCTGCGCGGCATTGATGGGGGTCTCTTGAATGCCCTTGCCGGACTTGTTGAGCGCCGCGAGCAAGCTGCCCGTGACCCAGTTGGCGCAGAGCTTGGCTTCAGCACCACTGGCCTTCACCACTTCTTCAAAGTAGAGCGCCAATGCAGTCTCGCCCGTGAGCAGGTTGGCGTCGTAGGCTGAGAGACCGTACTGCGACTCAAAGCGTGCCTTCTTCACTGACGGCAGCTCCGGCATATCGGCCTTGATGGCAGCGATGTCTTCGGCCGTGACGATCACCGGCAAGAGATCGGGGTCGGGGAAATAGCGGTAATCGTTGGCGTTTTCCTTCAGCCGCATCGCGCGCGTCTCACCGGTATCCGGGTTGAACAGGCGCGTTTCCTGATAAATGGTGCCACCGGCTTCGAGCACTTCGATCTGCCGCGCAATCTCGAAGTCGATGGCCTGCTGCACGTAACGGAAGCTGTTGATGTTCTTGGTCTCGGTGCGGGTGCCGAAGGGCGCATCAGGGCCGCGCCGCACGCTGACGTTGGCATCGCAGCGGAAGGAGCCTTCCTGCATGTTGCCGTCGCAGACACCCAGCGACACCACAATGGCGTGCATCTTCTTCAAGTACGCCACGGCCTCGGCGGCGCTGCGAATGTCAGGCTCCGAAACGATCTCGATCAGCGGCGTGCCGGCGCGGTTGAGGTCGATACCGGTCATGCCGGGATAAGCCTCGTGCAGGGACTTGCCGGCGTCTTCTTCAAGATGCGCGCGGGTGATGCCAATGCGCTTGGTGTAGGGCTTGGGGCCTTCCACTTCGATGTCGAGATGGCCGTGTTCCACAATCGGCAGCTCGTACTGGCTGATCTGATAGCCCTTGGGCAGATCAGGGTAGAAGTAGTGCTTGCGCGCGAACACGCAACGCTCGGCGATCTTCGCGTCCACCGCGATGCCGAACTTCACCGCCATCTTCACCGCCTGCTGGTTGAGCACCGGCAGCACGCCCGGCAGGCCGAGCGTGACGGCATCCGCCTGCGTGTTCGGCTCGGCACCGTAGGCTGTGGCCGCACCCGAAAAAATCTTGGTCTGCGTCATCAGCTGGCAGTGGACTTCGAGGCCGATCACGGCCTCCCATTGGGCTTGCGCCATTACACGAACTCCTTCGGCGACTGGGTATGGAAGTCCGTCGCTTGCTGATACTGGTGCGCGACGTTGAGCAGGCGCGCCTCATCAAAGTAATTGCCCATGAGCTGAAAGCCCACCGGCAGGCCCTCGCTGAAACCGCAGGGCAGGCTCATGGCCGGAATACCGGCGAGGTTAGCGGCGATGGTGTAAATGTCGTTGAGATACATCGCCACCGGGTCGTCGCTGTTGTCGCCGAACTTGAAGGCCGTGCCGGTAGTGGTGGGGGCAAGGATCACATCGACGGTTTCGTAGGCGCGCTTGAAGTCCTGATAGATCAGATTTCGCACCTTCTGGGCTTGCAGGTAATAGGCGTCGTAGTAACCGTGGCTCAGCACGTAGGTGCCGATCATGATGCGGCGCTGCACTTCGGCACCAAAGCCTTCACCGCGCGATTTCTTGTAGAGCTCTTCGAGATTTCTGGCCTCTTGGCTGCGATGGCCGAAGCGCACGCCATCCATGCGCGCCAGATTGCTGCTGGCCTCGGCGGGGGCGACCACGTAGTAGGTGGGCACCGACAGTGGGGCATTGGGCAGGCTGATTTCGCTCACCACCGCGCCTAGTACTTTCAATTGCGCAATCGCGGCTTCAACGCAAGTGCGAACGCCGGGGGCCATGCCATCGGCGAAGTATTCCTTCGGCAGGCCGATCTTCAGACCCTTGATCGACTGGCCTAGGCCGGTCACAAGATCATCAACAGGCCGCTCGATGCTGGTCGAATCCAGTGCATCGAAACCGGACATGGCTTGCAGGATGAGCGCCGCATCTTCGGTCGAGCGGGCAACCACGCCGGCCTGATCAAGTGACGAGGCAAACGCAATCATCCCGTAGCGCGACACCCGCCCATAGGTGGGCTTGATGCCGGTGAGATTGGTGAAAGCGGCAGGCTGGCGGATGGAGCCGCCCGTATCGGTGGCGGTGGCAACCGGCGCAAGGCCAGCCGCAACGCAAGCCACCGAGCCCCCAGAGGAACCACCGGGCACGCAACTCAAATCCCAAGGATTCTTGACGGGGCCATAGAAGCTCGTCTCGTTGGACGAACCCATGGCGAACTCGTCCATGTTGACCTTGCCGAGCATCACCATGCCGCTGTCGGAATGCAGCTTGCGCACGATGGTGGCGTCGTAGGGAGCCACGAACTTGTCGAGCATCTTGCTGCCGCAGGCGGTGCGCACGCCAGTGGTGCAGAAGATGTCCTTCTGGGCAATAGGGATGCCCGTCAGCAGCCCTACCCCGCCGGCAGCGAGACGCGCATCGGCAGCATCAGCCTGCATCAGTGCGATTTCCGGTGTAACGCTGACGAAGCTGTTGAGCTGATCATCGAACTGGGCGATGCGGGCTAGATAATGCTGGGTCAGCTCGCGCGAGCTGAATTGCTTGGCGGCGAGGCCAGCGGCCATCGCCGTGAGGGATAACTGGTGCAAGCTCATTATTCGATCACCTTCGGCACCAGAAAAAGACCCGCTTCAACCGCAGGGGCGTGGGCTTGATACGCCTCGCGGCGATTCGGCTCGCTCACTAGGTCCGGGCGCAGGCGCTGGGTCAACTCTAAGGGGTGGGCCATTGGCATCACGCCTCTAGTGTCGACGGCGGTCAGCTGATCGACCATGGCCAGGATATTGGAGAGCTGCTGTGCGTAAAGCGTGGTTTTTTCAGGCTTTAGTTCAAGTCGCGCAAGGTGCGCAACCTGTTGCACCTGTTCGGGTGTGAGGCTCATATTGGGGGGAGATTGCGGCTGAAATGACGTAAGATGTGCGCTGCACAATCTTAGTCGGTGCAGAGCCTTGCTGCACATGAAACAGCAACCCACAGACCCAGCAGGCTTGCGCTTGTCCACCCAGAAACAGCTGCACTTATCCGGATTTCAGAGTCGATGCTAGACGCCATCAGCCGCCTATTCGTCAACGATCTTTCGATTGACCTCGGCACCGCCAACACCCTTGTTTACGTCCGCGACGAAGGCATCGTGCTCAACGAGCCTTCCGTGGTGGCTATCCGCCTTGACTCCCGTGGCGCCAAGAAGATCGAGGCTGTCGGCATCGACGCCAAGCGCATGCTGGGCCGTACGCCCAGTAACATCACCACTATTCGCCCGCTGCGCGATGGCGTGATCGCCGACTACACCGTGACGGAGAAAATGCTCCAGCACTTCATCCGCAAGGTGCAAAAGGGCCGCCACATGATGCGCCCGATGACCCGCGTGGTCGTCTGCGTGCCGTACGGCTCGACCCAAGTTGAACGCCGCGCCATCCGCGAGTCCGTCGAAAACGCTGGGGCGCGCAAGGTGTATGTGATTGAGGAGCCTATTGCGGCCGCGATGGGTGCAGGCATCCCGATCAGCGAAGCCCGCGGCTCGATGGTGGTGGACATCGGCGGCGGCACGTCCGAAGTGGCCGTGATCTCGCTCGACGGCATCGTCTATGCCGAATCGGTACGCATCGGCGGCGACAAGTTCGACGAGGCCATCGTCAGCTATGTGCGCCGCCAGTACAACATGCTGATCGGCGAAGCCACCGCCGAGCGTATCAAGCAGGAAATCGGCACGGCTTTCCCCAGCCACGAAGTGCACGAAATCGATGTCGTTGGCCGCCACCTCGCAGCCGGCGTGCCGCGCAACTTCACGATGAACTCGAATGAAGTGCTCGACGCGCTGCAGGAGCCTCTCGCCGGCATCGTCAAAGCCGTGAAAAAAGCACTGGAATGTACGCCGCCAGAACTCGGCAGCGACGTGGCCGAGCGCGGCATTGTGCTCACTGGCGGTGGTGCACTGCTGCGCGACCTCGACAAATTGCTGTCGGAAGAAACTGGCCTGCCGGTGATCATTGCCGATGACCCACTGACCTGTGTGGCACGTGGCGGCGGCATGATGCTTGACATGCTCGATCAGCAAGGCGACAAGTTCAACATTGATTGAAATGCGGGTTGAGCTACTGCGCTCGGCAGCTTGCGTCGCGGCGGTGCTCGCAATGCTGATGGCCTGGAGTCCACTGCGCTTGCTGCGCTACCGCGGGCCACAACCTAACTTCGCTCGCTACGCTCACTCCACATTTTTTGGCTCTTGGGACTAGAACCAGAACCATGGCTCGCCGCCGCTCCAGTCCACTCTTCCCTCGCGGTCCCGGCGTTGGTGCACGCACCATTCTGGTGATGCTGCTGGCATTCGGGATCTGGTTTGCCGACCAGCGCGGATTGCCAGTGCTGACGGCCATTCGCGGCTCGGCGGACTGGCTGCTGCAACCGCTGCGCTGGGCCATTAATGTGCCGGGCAATCTGGCTGAAGCTGGCAGCGAGCTGAAGAGCTACCGCGTGCTGTTAGGTGAAAACGAACAACTCAAGCAAACCCTGTTCAAGGCGCAGGCACAATTGCAGCAACTGAGCGCGCTCGAAGCCGAGAACCGCCGCATCCGCCAACTCATGGCCAGTGCCTCAGCACTCGATCAAAAAGTGCTGATCGCCGAGATCATCGCCACTAGCCAGGCGCCCTACCGCCACCAGATCACCCTCAACAAGGGCTTGACCGACAAGGTCTATTTTGGCCAAGCCATCGTGGATGCCTATGGCGTCATGGGGCAGGTGATCCGGGTCAATCCTAGTTCATCCATCGCGCTACTGATCACCGACCCCAGTCATGGCATTCCCGTGGAGGTAAACCGCACCGGCTTACAGACCATCGCGCGTGGCGGCGGTGATGGCCGGGTGCTGAGTTTGCCCTTTCTACCCGGCAATGCCGACGTGAAAGTGGGGGATTTGCTGGTGTCTTCGGGTCTTGGCGGACGTTTTCCAGCCGGCTATCCCGTGGGTGAAATCTTTGATGTGCGCCGCACCACCGGCGAGCACTTCATGGAGGCCAGTGCCTACCCCAGCGCGCGGCTCAATCAGGGTCGGCAAACACTGCTGGTGTGGAGCGATGCGCCGATCATCGCCGCCACTGAAAACCCCAGCGAAGCCCCGGCTGCGCTAGCTGCAGCTGCGGCCGCAGCCGCCATTCAGCTACCCATCATTCTGCCGACGGCGACCGCCCCGACGGCGGAACCAGTGCCACCGCTGAAGCGATCCACGCCGCAACCAGCACGCACTAGCAGCGCGCCTCCGGCCAAGACGAAACCAGTGGCAGCACCCAGCCCAGCAGCAGTGGCACCTCTGTCTGCCGAGCCTGCAGTCACCACTGAGCCCCCCCCGTGAACACCACCGGCGTGCGCGGATTGTTTCTGATGAGCTTGCTGGTGGCGCTGTGTCTGCAATTCTCCCCGCTTTCGCCTGTGCTCTCGACGGCGCGGCCGCTGTGGTTGGCGATGGTGCTGGGCTACTGGGCGCTTTATGGGCCGAATGTCGCGGTGGTCAGCGCCGCGCTGCTGCTGGGCCTAGCCTGCGACACGTTCTACAACACTCCGCTTGGACAGCACGTGCTTGGCTTGAGCCTCCTCGCATATACACTGATCCGCCTGCGTGCGGTGCTGGGCCTGTATCCAGTCTGGCAGGTGACTCTGCTGCTATTGCCGGTTTGGCTGCTGTTCTCTGCACTGATGTTTGTGCTGGATGGTATGGCTCAGCACCCCTCGCAGGCCCTTGGCCGGTTTCTGCCGGCCGCCACCTCGGTGCTGGCTTGGCCACTGGTGATGACGGTGCTTGAGGGACTGCGCGGCAAGCGTATCTCGATGTGATGGCATCCCATGGCCTTCGATAGCTTTGGTGCGCTGAAAGACCTCTACGAGGAAAAGCGCAACTTCCAGCGCCGCGTGGTGGTCGCCGTCCTGCTGTGCCTGCTGATGATCCTGCTCCTGCTGGCCCGGCTTGGCGATCTCCAGTTGTTGCAGCATGAGTACTTCAGCACCCGCGCCAACGACAACCGCATGCGTGTGGTGGCCATGCCGCCAGTGCGTGGGCTGATCTACGACCGCAACGGCACGCTGCTGGCACAGAACCGCCCCTCGTTCGACCTCGAAGTCACCCGCGATCAGGTCGATGACCTGCCCACCCTGCTCGCCCACATCACCCAGGTCATGGGCCTCACCCCGGGTGATCTGGCGCGCTTTAAAGATCGTGCCCGAAAGACCCCGCGCTATCGGGGCGTCGCACTCAAGACCAACCTCACACCGGAAGAAGTCGCCGCCTTCGAGGTCAACCGCTTCGCCTTCAAGGGCGTCGACATCACCGCAGGCCTCACCCGCAACTATCCGCTGGGCGCGGAGGCCAGTCACCTAATCGGCTATGTCGGCGGCATCAGCGAAGCCGATTACGCCAAGCTCGACGAGCGGCTGTACCAGGGCATCAATCTGATCGGCAAGCTTGGCATCGAGAAAAGCCACGAGGATGCGCTGCGTGGCGAGCCTGGCGCGCGCATCGTCGAGGCCAATGCAGCCGGTCGGCCGCTGCGCGAGCTGGAGCAACGCGCCGGCACGCCGGGCCGCAACCTATACCTCACGCTGGACGCCAAGTTGCAGCAGATCGCAGAGCAGGCGTTGGGCGATCTCGACGGGGCCGTGGCCGCCATCGACCCGCAGACTGGCGAAGTGCTGGCGCTGGTGTCAAAGCCCGGCTTTGATCCGGAGCCCTTCGTCGGCGGCATCAGCACCAAGCAGTATCGCGAGCTGCTCAACGACCCGGCCCGGCCGCTTTACAACCGCGCCCTGCAGGGGGCGTATCCACCGGGCTCGACCATCAAGCCCTTCATGAGCTACGCCGGCCTACATCTGGGCGAGTCCACATCGGCAAGCCACGCACTCTGCACCGGAACCTATTACCTGCCCAATTCCACCCGCAAATATCGCTGCCACAAGCGCACCGGCCACGGCACAGTCGATATGAAAAGCGCGATGGCTCGCTCCTGCGACGTATTTTTCTACCAGCTGGCGCTGGGCATGGGCATTGATCGCATTACCACCGCACTGGCAGACTTCGGCTTTGGTCGCGCCACCGGCATTGACATCCCGCACGAGCGCAGCGGCCTCCTGCCCTCGCGCGAGTGGAAGCGTCGGGTGCGACGGGAAAACTGGTTCCCCGGTGAAACGCTCAACATCGGCATCGGCCAGGGCTACTGGCAGGTCACGCCCTTGCAGCTAGCGCAGGCCACCGCCCGCATCGCCATGCGCGGCGGCGGCTTCGAGCCACACATGGTGCATGCCTTTGAAGACCCAATGACTGGTACGATCACCGGCGTGACGCCCAAGCCTCTGCCCCCCATGTCCGTTGGCGACGCTATCAGCTTCGGCGCCGTGGTGGCCTCGATGGAATCCGTCATGCAGGATCCCGGCGGCACTGGTTATCGCGTCGGCAAGGATGCCCCTTATCGCATCGCCGGCAAGACCGGGACTGCGCAAGTAGCTGGTCTGTCGCAGACCGATGAAGACGCGCCAACGCTCGACTCCACGCCAAAACATCTGCGCGATCACGCCTGGTTCATGGCATTTGCGCCCGCCGACAAGCCACGCATTGCCGTGGCGGTTCTGGCCGAGCACTCCGGCCACGGCGGTAGTGTTGCTGCACCCGTGGCACGGCAGGTGATGGATCAATACCTACTCGGCCGCGTGCTATATGCCACCGAGAATCTGCCCGCCACGACTAGCGATCCCCTGCCTGCTGACCCTGCATCGGCCCAGCCCATCGCCCCGGCAGCAGATACGGCACCTCTGATCACCCTGCCAGCGCAGAAGCCCGCCGTGTCTGCGACCGCGAATGGCGGCGACAACCCAGCCGATGCCATTGATGCTGCCAACCCCGAAGCCGGCTTTGCCGCCCCGGCGGCCCAGCCACCGCGCAGCGGCGATGCCGGGTATCGCGCACCGCCGGATGAAGAGCACTTCGATGCGCCCGCCGCTCAGAATCCGCCATGACCTCCGCGCTCACGCCGACACCCCATAGTCCTTCCACCAGTTGGTCGGAGCTCCTGCTACGGATGCACATTGACATCTGGTTGGTCGGCTTGCTGGCCTCGGTCGGCGGCTTGGGGCTGGTGGTGCTTTACTCCGCCTCAGGGGGTTCTGGCAGCGAGGTATTCGCGCAGTTTCAGCGGCTCGCGCTGGGCTTTGGCGTGATGATCGTGCTGGCACAGGTACCGCCCGATTACTACAGGGCCGCCGCGTCCTGGTTCTATTGCGCCGCTACAGTCTTGCTGATGCTGGTGCTGATACTAGGTGATCACGCCAAGGGTGCGCAGCGCTGGCTGGATCTCGGCGTGCTGCGTTTTCAGCCCAGCGAAATGATGAAGCTCGGCATGCCGATGATGATGGCAGCCTGGCTGCATGGCCGACCACTGCCACCCAATCTGCGTGCGGTGCTGGGCGCACTCACCATCATCGCCGTGCCGGCGGGTCTGGTGATGGTGCAGCCGGATCTGGGAACCTCCTTGCTGATCATCGCCGCTGGCGGTTTTGCGCTTTATCTGGGCGGCCTGTCCTGGCGCTGGATTGCCGGTGCTGCGGCGCTGGTTGCCGCTGCTGCGCCGCTGCTGTGGTACCGCTTGCATGACTATCAGCGCAACCGTGTGCTGACCTTTCTCAACCCGGAAAGCGACCCGCTCGGCACCGGTTACCACATCACCCAGAGCAAGATCGCCATCGGCAGCGGCGGCGGCTTTGGCAAGGGTCTGCTCAATGGCACTCAGGCCAAGCTGGACTTTCTGCCGGAGTCGCATACCGATTTCATTTTTGCCGTGCTGGCCGAAGAGCTGGGCATGATCGGTGTGATCCTGCTGCTGACGCTGTATGTCGCCATACTGGGGCGCGGCCTGTTCATCGCGTTGCGCGGACACGATAGTTTCCAGCGGCTGTTGGCCGGGGCACTGTCGCTGACATTCTTTGTTTACGTGTTTATCAACATGGGCATGGTGATGGGGCTAATGCCGGTGGTCGGCGTGCCGCTACCGCTGTTCTCCTACGGCGGCACTTCAGCAGTCACGCTGCTGGCGGGCTTCGGTATGCTGATGTCGATCCACACGCACCGAAAACTGCTGACTTCATGAAGGCTGTCGCCGCCGTCACACTCGCCTGTCTTGCCCTGCCTGCTCTGGCGGGTTACCGCGACGACCCCAAAACCGCTGCACTGCATCAAACTCTGGTCGCGCGCTATGCCTTCAGCCCGCAGGACCTTGCTTGGGTGGATGCGGCGCTGGACAGTGCCGAGCGCCAACCGCAGCTCATACAGGCCGAACGTCAGAACAAGGAAGTCACCACCCCCCTCTGGGACAGCTACCGTGATCTGCATGTGTTCCCCAGCCAGATCGAAAGCGGCCTGCAGCTGCTGGCCGAAAACCGCAACTGGTTCGAGCGCGCCGAAGCCGAGTACGGCGTTCCACCCGTGGTGGTCGCTGCCATCCTGGGGGTTGAAACCAAGTACGGCCGCTTCACCGGCAAGCATCGCGTGCTGGATGCCCTAGCGACGCAGGCTTATGAACACCCCAGCCGCAGCGAGTTTTTTTTCAGCGAATTGGCCGCCTACTTCGCGTTCTGTCGGGATTTCGCAAGAGCACCGACAGACATCAAGGGCTCCTATGCTGGGGCCGTCGGCTACGCGCAGTTCATGCCCAGTAACTATCTGTCACTGGCGCTCGACTACGACGACAGCGGCCAGGTGGACTTGTGGACGATGCCGGATGCCATCGGCTCTATCGCGCATTACTTCACCCGCTACCAGCCACCGGATCGCCCGGCGGCTCACTGGCGGCGCGGCGAGCCGCTGCTGGTGCCGGTGATAGCCGTGCAGCTCGGTGCCGACGCTCCGCCCCGCAACAGCCGCACGGCCAATGGCACCATCGGCAGCTGGATCAAGGCCGGGGTGACTCCGGCCGTCGAGATGTCGGCCGATCTGCCAGCAGGGCTGATCGAGCTGCGCCGGCCACAGGGCGTCGAGTACTGGTTGGCCTTGCCCAACTTCTACGCGGTGATGTCGTATAACCCGCGCGTGTTCTATGCGATGGCCGTGACGCAACTGGCGGCCGCACTGCAAGCCGCCGAGGCACCCGCACCTTGAGAACCACAGTGCGTCGGCTGTCGCTTGCATCGCTGCTGCTGGCACTGCTGCTGGGCGGCTGCGCCAGCCGCGCGCCGCAACAACCCGCGCGCCAGCCGGCCACCACGCCGCGCGTGGTCAGCACGCCAGAGCCAGTGGTCAGCGCCAACAAGAAGGGCTGCGCCAACTGCCCAACACCCGACCCTGACTATGCTCCGGATCGCAGCGAGGTGCCGGGTGGAATCGAGAACACGCCTGATGCGGTACCGCTTGACGAACCGCGCAGCCGCTACGGCAACCCGGAAACCTACGACGCCCTTGGCAAGCGCTACCGCGTGATGCCAGAGCTGCCTAGGAGCTTCCGCGAGAGCGGCCGCGCCAGCTGGTATGGCAAGAAGTTTCACGGCAAGCGCACCGCCAATGGCGAGACCTACGACATGTTCAAGATGTCGGCAGCGCACAAGACCCTGCCGCTCCCGTCCTACGTGCGGGTCACCCA
>Ga0255086_1000241_pt1 | contig 19752 bp, 28 predicted proteins | sample Colum_Cont_RepC__FD_188438 | JGI IMG/M metagenome (GOLD analysis project Ga0255086, IMG submission 188438) | Freshwater microbial communities from Columbia River, Oregon, United States - Colum_Cont_RepC_8d | ecosystem: Environmental > Aquatic > Freshwater > River | place: USA: Oregon | collected... | reverse complement strand
CGCCCGATGTGCATGGCGGAAACGTCGCCGCATTTCAGGCAGCCGAGGGAGAGCTTCAACGCTCAATGCTCGTCCTTTGCCCGCGCAGGGCTCAACGTGAAACAGGCGGTGCGCGCATGACCACCACAAGCCGCAAGCCCGAAATCCTGATCGCCCAGCGCCGCGACCGTCTGCGCGACATTCAGCAAGCCATCGTGGCGCGTCAGAGCATATCCTGGCTGGCGCAGCAGTGGAACGTGACCAAGCCCGCCGCAATCGAATGGATCGGCAACAATGCCGAGCCTGATGTGAGGTCCGCCCTTGCCGAGAATGGCAGGATCATCGCGGCGCAGAAGCTTCGCGGCTTCGATCTCGGCAAGCGGCTGGAACTGTTCGCGATGTGCCGCAAGGCCGGATGGACCTGGCACGACATAGCAGACGCGATGGGCGTCAGCACGTCATCGCTGTTCCGCACACTGCGGCGGCACGCGGCGGATGGGCTTGAGCAAGCAGTTGAAGATTATCAAGAGGAGGCTGCGTGATGGGGCGGGCTGCTGGATCACCCTCGCACATGCTGCGGACGACATACACGGCGCAGCGTGTGGCGAACGAAACGTGCCGCAAGATCAGCTACCGCGCCGGCCAAGCGCACGAATGCGGGGAGCCGACCGAGAACGGCGCGACATACTGCGGCTTGTGCAAGCGGCACCTGATCACGCTGACGGATCGCAAGTCTCCGGAGCAGGTCGCGCCCGAGCAATACCACTGGACCAACGATAAGCCGCGCAAGCGGGCGTAAGTTTCACACATCACGAGGGACCACAGATGGCACTAATCGATGAACTGAAAGAGAAGCTGGAAGCGGTCGAAGCATACATCGCCGCGCGTCATGCGCAGATACGCGAACATGGCTCTGCCGTCGAAGACTTGGAAAAGCAGCGCTGGGATTTGGACATCGCCATCGCCGCGCTAGAGCCCGCAGACCCCGGCGCCGTTGCCATTGCAGCGTACATCGAAGCCGAGAACGCTCCCATCCCCGAGCCCGAGACGCAAGAGACGTGGGAGACGCAGAGCGACGACTGGACGAACGGCGGGGAAGATCATCTCGACGCAGCCTGCGCGGAACTGCTGGCCGACGACGCCAGCGAGTTCGCTGAGAGCGAGAGCGTGGCCGCGAACAACCAGATTGGCAGCGTCGAAAACTGCGATATACATTCAGAGCTTGCAGCGTCTGACTCCACTTTGGGATCGAGCTTAAGACCTTTCATCGATCTGCACCCAGAGGAAGGCGCGTCGAAGCCCCATCCCGGCGGGGTGCAAGAAAGCCGGGACCAATTCGACGACGAAGCCTCCCGAGCCGCAGCCATAGAGCTGACTGCGGACGTGGAGCCGCTTCCCCAGCCCGAATGGAACGAGCCCCAGACCGAGGGATACGCGCCTGTAGTCGATAACGCAGAAGCGCACATTCAGGCCGTCGAGGCTGAACGCTATGCGCTGGCGACCAACCCCGAGGCTGACGCACTCGCCAAGGCTCACGACTGGTACGACCCCAAGGCCGTAGCAGAGCGCAATCGGTTCAACCCGTGGGGCATCTTCAAGCGCGAAAAAGAGGACGCGTGATGGATTGGATATCGCAGGGCTTCTGGATCTGTCTCGTCATGCTGGGCATCTGCCTCGCGCTGCCGGCGCTCAGCTTCGTCTTCGGATGGGGGCGCAAGCAATGAGCGCAGAACAACTGGCGCTTCTGGTGGGCGTCATCGCAGCCCTGCCATTCCTCGGCTGGATCGTCTGGAACGCGATCAAGCACGGTAGCGGGGGCAACACATGACGACGCCAGAAGCAATCGCGGTTGGCCTCACCAGCGTGGTCATCATGGGGGCCGGCTGGGCGATAGCCCTCCTCGGCGCCATCCTGTTCCTGCACGTCATCGGGTGGAAGCCATGAGGATATCCGCCCTCGCAATCCTCGGCCTAGCGGCGACGTTTACCGCCATGCCTCAGCCATCCAACGTGATGCTCGCAGGCTTCGGTCTGCTGGCGTTGGGGCTACTCGCACTCGGATCAATCGGACATGAAAGGCGCAGACGATGACCACGGGGACGGAACTTGCATGGTTCGCGCTTCGAACGCTCCCAATGCGCGAGCACATGGTCAGGAAGCACCTGATCTATCGCGGCTTCAAGGCGTTCGCCAAGACCGAGAAAAAGTTCGGGCGATGGACGAACGGCAAGCGCAAGGAGCGGGAAGCCGTCGCAGCGCCTGGATATGTCTTCATCGGGACGACCGGCAACCCGTGGATGGAAGTCCACAACTGCCACATGATCCGGTCAGTCGTTTCGCTGGAAGGACGCCCCGTGCGGCTCAACCCCGAGGCGCTGGGCGCATTTCTGGACCTTCCCGACGAGAACTTGCCGGACTATTTCCGCTTCTTCAGGGGCTCGCCCTTTGAGATTGGCGACATGGTCAGGATCGACGCGCCTGCATTCGAGGGGTTTGAGCTGCGGGTCAAGGACATCCAGCGCCATGAAGCCGTGTTCGATCTGGTCATGATGGGGCGCGAGGTGGAGGCGCGGTTCCCCGTATCCCAATGCTTCAAATCGCAAGCCGCCTGACTATAGGTTGACGATCAAGGCGAACCGCCACAATATACGCGCACTGTTTGATGGGGCTGGAATCCGTCAACATGACCGGGACATATGCAGGTGTTTCCCTGCGAGTAGGCGAAAGCCGAGCGTCCTGCGAGCTGGTCATGAAAAATGACCATATCCTAAGCTATGTCTGAAATCAGGGAGGGGCTTCTCCCATGTCCCTATCCTTCGCAGACTTTGCGTGGATCTTGCTGGCCCTGTCCGGCGCCATAGCCTTCGGGGCCTATTTCTTCAGCAAGACCCGTATTGAACCCGCGGGGATTGTCCGCTCCAGCGACTTCACAGACGAGCGTCTAAGGCAGGCCATCATCAAGGCCGTAAAGGGCGTGGACGTCGCCAAGCCATCCCGAGAGGATGCCGAGCGGCTGATTGAGGAACTCGCACGGCACGCTGCCGGGGCAGAATACGCCAACATCTATCCGGGCGAAAAGATCGAGGTAACGCCTCACTGGCCTGACGCCCGCTGCATCATCACCGGCAACATCGCCGTAATTGACCTGTGGGTGGGACGCAGTTTCGTCGGCAAGGGCGACGGCATCCGGCCTATCCAGGTTGAGGTCAACCGCCAGCCGACGCTGAAGCTGGAAGCCAAGCGCCCGATCGCGGAGGCTTGGAGCGACATCACCAGCCCGCCCAAGCGCACCGAGCCCGTCGCGCCCCGGCTGAAGGTTGCGGCTGCATCGTCCAGCCCCCCGCCATCCACAACCCCGCCACCCAAGGCCAAAGCAAAGCTGACCCCGAGGCGCTGATGCTCCGAACCGTTGTGAAGATCATCGGCTTCCACCATGGCGGCAAGGCTGTGGTGCGTTTCCCCAGCAACTTCCGCAGGATGCGCCCCGACCACCGCAAGAGCTTTCTAAGCCAGGCGATGAAAGACCTCAGAGCCGAATACGACCTCGCATGTGAACACGCACGGATAGCGGCCCAACACGAGGATTTCCGCAACGCAGAGGCTGTGAAGCATCGCGGCGAGCCTGAGACGGCGACAAGTTAAAACTGGGAGGCGGTCAGGATAGGCTGACGCTCCCGCACCCATAAACGCAAACCGCCGCCCCATTTCTGGAGCGGCGGCAGGCGTCAGGCTGAACCGGCTATCTATCGTTGGCAACCAGCTTCGGAACGAAGGGCTGCACCGGGCGGGCCTTGGCGGCATCTTTAGCCGCTTTGGCCTTGGCCTTCTCGCGGATGGCGCGCTGTTCGGCGCGTTCCTCGCGGATCTTCTGCTGGCGGCGCTCTTCGCGCCTGGCCGAAGCAAGGGCCTCGGCTACCAGTTTCGCCTCATGCTCCTTGCGGAGCCTGCGGGCGGTTGTCTCCAGCGACCAGATCGCCAAGGCGATCGAGAGGTCGAGGAGACCGCCAACCAGCCAGACGGCCCAATCAGGGGCCAGCGGGCGGTAGGCGTCCGAGGCATCGCTCAGGGCCATCACGGCGGCTGAGCGGTCAGCCTTGGCGGTATCGACTGCAAGCGCCAGCGGAGCGCGCTGGGCTTCCCAAGATGCGGTTTTCGCCGCGGTCGTCTTCGGGCAGAGGCAGTCGGGAAGAACGAGGGCCGGGAAGGCGTCGAGAGCGGCCTGCGCCTTCTCGAGCCGTCCGGTGGTCCGGCCAACCTCGAGCTGAAGCGGCTCGAGACCGGCATCAAAGGCATCCTTGTGGGGCGCTTCGATCGTCGTTCCGTAGAAGTTGTGGAAGCTGACGGCCTGCATTGCCATCGCAACCAGGAGAACCGGGATCACGCCGGCAGACGCCCATGAGCGTCCGAGTGCAATCACGGTGAAGGGAATAACCAGGGCCGTAGCACCAGCGCCAAAGGCGAGGGCAAAGCGGCTGATCTGGTCCATGTCGCTCTGAAGCCAGCCATAGACGCCAAGGGCGCCCATCGCGAAACTAAACAAGGCCAGAAAGACAAGGCCGGGTTTGAATCCGGCAGGGCGTGCATTAATGGATTTGGTCATTGGTGAGTTCCTGCTCATCAATCAGACCGAGCGGCATTGGCGTGCCGACCGATCCGGCAGGGGGCTTAGGCTCCCTGCTGTTGGGGGTGTGGTTCAACCTGCAATGTCAAATATCGGGGAAGTATTCACTTCCGTACTCGCAAGGTAAGCGAAGTATTCGGCTGTCAAAGTCGAAATACGTGAACGGTAAGCCCAAAATCCCTTTAAAATCGCAAAAGCTAATCACAAATTGTTACAAGGTTAGTCTGTGACGCCAAAGTACACAGCGAAGGCGGATGCCCAGAGGCGCGAGTATTTGAAAGCAAAGCCGCAGACGTTTTCTGCCTTTGGGTATGTTTACGTCTTGTCTGTCGGGTCGGTCTGCAAGGTCGGCTACTCTGTCGAGCCGTGGCTAAGGAAGCTGGCGATTGAGTGTGAGTTTGAAACTAGCGCCAAGCTCGTGTTCTCAGTGCAATCGGCAAACGCCAGGGGCGCGGAACGGGCAGCGCATATCCTCCTGAAGCCTCATCACGTTATGGGCGAGTGGTTTGAGGTATCGGTGCAGCAGGCAATCGACGCCGTGACCTGCGCGGTCGCTAACCCCGTGGACTTACGGCCAATAGCCAACTCTCGCTCAGTGGAGCGCATTCGACCGCGGCCAGTAGACTATTTTGACCGTCAGCCGGTCACGAAAGTCAAAGCAGTGGGCGCGCGCCAGCATCCTGACCTAATTCTGGAATAACCCGAATAAGTATAAACTACGGTGAGCCTGTATGGCTATTCGCAGGCCCGGACGTAAGCCGCCAATTGTCAGGTCGTGGAATGAGCCCTCGGCGCTGCCTCCAGCGGCAGTCAATTCGGGCGGTTCGGGCGGCTCACCTGGGCCAACCGGGCCAACCGGGCCAACTGGTCCAACCGGACCAGCGGGGCCTACGGGTCCGGCTGGAGCGGCGGGCTCCAACGGCACAAATGGCACCAACGGAACCAACGGAACCAACGGCGCTGATGGAGCGACCGGAGCGACCGGAGCGCCGGGAGCCACTGGGGCAACCGGCCCGGCAGGTGCGGCCTGGACGGTTTACTCAGCAACCCTGAACCCGGCGAACACCTACTTCGTGGAAAGCACGGTATCGCATCCCGGCATGTCATCGGCAGCACTGCTGCGCGCTTGGCTCAAGGCGGGCGATGACTTTGACGAGAACAATGGCGAGGCCATGCCTGAGACGACGGTGGCAGCGCGAGGAACGACCGGGTCCGTCACGCTGACGCTGATGTCCACCATCCCGATGAACGGCCCGGTCAAGATCGCATACGAGGTTCTGGCTTGAAGCTTTCAACCGATCTTGGCACAGCCCGCGTCCTTCACCCGCGCGAGAACCTGTACGTCACGGGCAACCTCGGCTCGGTCAACGCGGAAGTCATCATCGCCAGCGACGGCTGCGCTTCCGTCATGGTGGACCTGCGCGGCACGTTCTCCGGAACGTTCGAAGTCGCCGGCACGGTAGACGGGACCAACTGGACCGCAATCCCGGTTCGCGGCGTCAACATCGCAGCGATCGGCTATGTCGCGGCCATCACAGGAACGGCGGCAGGCGTCTGGATTGGCGGTTGCCTCGGCTATCGTCAGGTCCGCATTCGCTGCACGGCCTACACGTCAGGCTCGGCTACAACCTTCCTGTCGGTTTCAAACGCGCCCGACGACGCGCCGCAGACCACGACCACGACCACGATCGTCACAGCCGTAGGTGCAGCCGCAGCAGCCGTCACGCTCACCCTCGCAGCTCCCGGCGCCGGCCTGCGCCAGTACCTGACCTATCTCTCGATCAACCGCTTCGCCACAGCGCTCCTGACCGCAGCAGCCGCTCCCGTCACGGTGACGACCACGAACCTTCCCGGCTCGCTGGCCTTCAGCTTCCCGGCAGACGCCGCAGCGCAAGGCTCCCTGTTCCCCTGGCGCGAGGATCTGGCCTTCCCACTAGCCGCATCAGCCCAGAACACAGCGGTCACAGTCGTGGCCCCCGTAACGACGGCAGTCATCTGGCGCGTCACGGCTGGCTATTTCATCGCGCCGTAACGGAAAGCCAATGTCTGACAACGAAGCGCCCAAGCGCAAACGCGGAGCGCCAAAGGGAAACCAGAACGCGATCGGCAACCAAGGTGGACGTGACCGCGCCTACGCCGACCCAGAGCTATTCGCTCAGAAGGTGGAAGAGTACCTGGCGACCGCGCCGACGCCCTCGATCATCGGCATCAGCCTGTATCTGGGCTTCTGCGACCGCGATACATTCGCGTCTTATGCAACGGCAGGCATTGAGTTCGCCCGCACAATACAAAAAGCACGCATGAGAATTGAGCAGGATCGCATCGAAAGGCTCAACGACAAGAGCCGATTCACGCCCGGCACGATCTTCGATCTCAAGAACAATTACGGCTGGGTGGACAAGCAGGAAGTCTCCATGACGGTAACGCATGAAGACCGCCTGGACAGAGTGCGGGAGCGCTTGAATGGCATACGGCCAAGCCAGCAACTCACTCACTGACGACGAGTACGAAGCCATCCTTCTGGACGATGAGCTTTACTTCGAAGCCTGCCTTCAGATCCGAACGAAGGAGCGCGGCCTTCAGGCGTTCAGGCTCAACAACGTCCAGCGCATTGTCCACGAGAAGTGCGAAGAGCAGCTAGCCCGGACGGGCAAGGTCAGGCTGATCATCCCCAAGGCCCGACAGATGGGCATCTCAACTTACGTCGGCGCCCGCTTCTACAAGAAGACCAGCACGACCAGGGGTGTCCGGACCCAGATCATCACCCACGAGGACGACGCAACGCAGAACCTGTTCGGGATGGCAAAGCGCTATCACGAGAACTGCCTGCCGGACTTCAAGCCCCAGACCTCAGCCTCGAACGCCAACGAACTGGCATTTGGCAGGCTGGATAGCGGGTACAAGATCGCCACTGCCGGCGCACGATCGGCGGGCAGGTCATCAACGATCCAGTGCCTTCACGCTTCGGAGTACGATTTCTGGCCTGACGCAACGGCTGACGAAGTGTGGACCGGCCTGTCGGAAGCCATTCCGAACATGGACAGCACGGAAGTCATCATCGAAAGTACGGCCAAGATACCTGGCGGTCGCTTTCACCGGGCCATCAAGGCAGCAATCGCGGGCGAGTCCTCATACGAGGTGCTGTTCCTGCCGTGGTTCTGGCATGAGGAATATGTTGCAGGTGTTGGCTGTGAGCCGATGCCTGAAGGCTGGGAGCCACCCAAGGCGTTCGTGGACTACGGCCTGCTCCATGACCTGAGCCCTGAGCGGCTCTACTGGGCATGGCTCAAGAACCGCGACCAGGCGATGAACTACGCCACGTCACCGGATGAGTTCACGCCGGACTTCAAGCGTGAGTATCCGGCGACGATCGACGAAGCCTTCGAGGTTGCGGGCGACGATTTCATCCGCGTCTTCCCGCGGGCGTGGGTCAAGGCTGCTCAGGTCCGCTGGCTGGCTAACCGGGACAGGCCGCTCCAACCCATGTCAGGCCTCGGCATCGATCCGGCGCAGGGCGGGGGCGACAAGACGGCATGGGCGCCGCTTCATGGCGTCAGGTTCCCGAAGGTCAGTTCTGTTCCAGGCGCTGCGACACCAGACGGCCCGGCCATCGCGGCGATTGCTGTCACCAACCTGCGGGACGGCGCAACACTGGCGATCGATGTCACTGGCGGTCACGGTGGTGACGCCTACACGCACTGCAAGAAGCACCTCGACCTGCCTACTCTGGGCGTCAACAGCTCGCACGGCTCTGAGGCGCGATCGAAGGACGGCAAGAACAAGCTGGTCCTGATGAGGGATGAGCTTCACTGGATGTTCCGCGAGGCGCTCAACCCCGAGACGGGCGACAGTGTCGAGCTACCGCCTGACGCAGAGCTTGAAGAGGAGATGCTGGCCTGCACCTTTGAGGTGAAGCCAGCCGGTATCAAGATTTGTCCCAAGGACGATATCCGGGCGTCACTGAAGCGATCGCCCGACAAGCTGGATGCTGTGCTGCTGGCCTGGAAGGCTGGCGACAGGTCGGCTCGAGCCCTCGCTGCTGCTGATCGCATCCGAAACAGGTCGGGCGGTCATCGCGTCGTCACCCATCAGTCCAAAATCGCCGGGAGGCGTACCCGATGAGCATGTTCAAGAAGAAGAAGGCGACGGCTGCTCCCGCAACTGCGGAGCCCACGCTCACGCCAGTCGCAGCCCCTGCTGTTCCGACGCCTGACGATGCTGCAATCCGTCAGAGCGTCCGGATGGAAGAGATCAAGACCCGCCGCGCGCAGGCCAAGAGCAAGACCCTCCTGAGCGGATCGACGAAGAAGCCAGGCACCACGTCGCAGACCCTGCTCGGGAAGATGTGATCGATGGCGTATGATGCGGCGCCCATGAAGGATCGATCCGGCCTGCACAAGCGGGCGGCGTCCTGCCTGAAGCGTTCGGGCGAATTGTTTGCGCGCCAGCAGTATTTCCTCAATTACTGGCAGACGCTGGCTGAAATCTTCGACCCGATCCAGGCAGACTTCAACACGACCATCACGGATGGGACGGACGTATTCGACGGGCTGTTCACCTCGCAGCCCCAGATCCTCCGGCGCAAGCTGAAGGACCGCATCGGGACCATGACCCGGCCCAAAGGGCAGCAGTGGTTCAAGCTTTCCGTCATGCCCGAAGAAATGATGGAGCAGGATAACGTCAAGTACTGGTCCGACGACACCACGAAGAAGCAGCGCAATGCGATCTATGCAGCGCCTGCGAACTTCTCCCGCGCTATGGCCCATGCTGATGGCGATTGGGCGACCTATGGGAACGCAGTCACCAAGTTTGGCTATCGGGTCGAGCGTGGCATCAATGTCGGGGTGATCTTCCAGGCTTGCCGGCTGCGCGATTGTGCATGGGCCGAGGACCAGCATGGCCGGGTCAACGAGCTGCACGAGAAGATGACGGTAACGCTGGAGCAGGCTGTCGCCCTGTTCGGCAAGGACAACCTTCCGAAGGAGTGGAAGGACAAGCTGGACGACCGCAACGCCACGAACGGCCAGATGAAGGTCGAGGTCCGGCGCTGTGTGATGCCGATCGATGTCTACGAGTACGGCGAGGGCGAGAAGCCGCGCAAGACAGCGAAGTACGCCTCGATCTACATTGCAATGGGCGTAGACGCCAAGGAGTGCGGGATCACCGAAGGCTATTTCGACGTGTTCCCGTACTCGGTGCGGCGCTGGGAGCTTGTGCCGGGCCAGCCCTATGCCTGGAGCCCTGCTGCATCGGTTGCTCTGGCGGATGGCCGGACGCTGAACATTGCCGAGGCATCGCTCCTCAAGGGCATCGAGATGAAGGTCGCGCCTCCGCGCGTGGCCCCTGACGATGGTATCATGGGCGAGATCAGGCTCGACTCGGACGGCGTCACCTATATCGACACGGAATACCTGAAGGACGGCAAGAACCCGATCCAGACGCTCGAGGTAGGCGAGCCGCGGTACGCGGTGGAGTATATCGACCGCAAGAACCAGGAAGCGGCGATTGCCTTCTTCATGGACCTGCTTGTCGTCCCCGAGCGTGAGATGACGCTGGGCGAGTTCACGCAGCGGTTCAAGATTGCGCTTCGGGATGCGGCGCCCGTGTTCGAGCCCATCGAAAGCGAATACTCGCTGATGATGGAAGGCGTGTTCGACCTGATGTTGAACGCAAAGGGTCCGGCAGAGCCCTGGGGCGTGTTCACGCCGGCGCCGCAGGAGATACAGGGCGCTGAGTTCCGGTATGAGTTCCAGACTGCGCTGACCGAGGCGTTCAACGACCTTCGCCGCATCGAGGGCAAGGACGCGATCGAGCAGTACATGCTTCTGAGGCAGATGCAGGATCCGGCTGCGGACAACATCAACGTGGATCAGATCATCCGAGACGGCCAGGCCAACCTGCCGCCCAAATGGACGCGCCCTGAGAAGGATGTCGCGATCATGCGCGAGGAGCGCGCGAAGGCCACGCAGGAAGCCGAAGAGGCTGAGACTGCGGCGATGGTGGCGCAGACAGCGGCCAAGGCCAATCCGGAGAATATCAAGATGGCGCAACAAGCGTATGAGGGAGCTGCCTGATGCCTGCGACAGACAATAGTGGCGATGGCACGATGGATCACCCGGCGCGCAACGCCGAGGTGGTGACGCCGAGCGACTCGACGACGCTCAACGCTGTGAGCCGCGCGCTTTACGTGGGCGTCGGCGGCGATGTGTCAGTGCAGATGACCGGAACGGGTACGGCTATCGTATTCAAGAACGTCCCTACCGGCACAACCCTTCCCATCCGTATTAACCGGGTCAACTCAACGGCGACGACGGCCACCAACATGGTCGCGCTGTATTAGCATGATTGGGCTTGGTGCGGGCATCGCGAAGGTTTCTGTGTTGGGCCAGCGGAGATTTCTTAGTTCCGCCATCTCTCAACTCGGCGGCATCCAGCCGCTGCATTATTGGGACTTCACCACCAACCGCGCGCTGTTCAACGGCGCGGACGTTGGCCCCGTCACCAGCACGCCTGGATGGAGCTTCACGCGCGCCACGGTCGGGTCGGCGGAAGACCTTGCAGGCAACATCGTGCAGTTTGCCTCCGGAGAGCTACGCCGCACTGACAAGGGCGTGCTGATCGAAGAGACTAGAATAAACCTGTTTCTCAACAGCGCGGTCGGCGTCACTCAAAGCATTACCGTCGCGGCTGTCGCTTATACACTCAGCTTCCGGGGAACCGGCACACTGACCCTGACGGGGACATCAACGGCAGGCCCGCTCGTCGGGACGGGCGTAAACAACCGCGTCACCCTCACATTCACGCCGACTGCTGGCACACTGACCCTGACAGTCTCTGGCTCAATCACGAACGTGCAGCTTGAAGCGGGATCGTCTGCGTCAAGCTGGATACCCACGACAGGCGCAAGCGTTCAACGTGACGCTGAGAGCGCGTCTATAACGTCGCCGGGCGTAGCTTACCCCCTGTCGGTATACGTGCGGTTCAACCGCACGATCGAGACTTACGCGACCAACACAGCGGCGATCAACCTGGACAACGGCACCGCGACCGAGCGATACACGCTGCTCATCAACAACACGACCAACCTTGTGCAGCCAATAGTCACCGCTGGCGGCGTGAACCAGTTGGCCGTGAACACGTCTCCCGCCCTGACAGCAAACACCACGACAAAGTTCGCCGTTCGCGCGTCAACCGCCAGCGCCAACTATGCGCGCGATGGCGTAGCGGGAACCGCAACCGGCGCAATAACGGTCCCCGCAACGCCTAACCGATTGATATTCGGTGCGAACCCAAGCTTCGCATTGCAGCTCAACGGCTACATACAGGCCGTCGCCATGTTCAACACCGCCCTAAGCGACGCCGCGCTGCAAGCGGTCACAACCTGATGAGCCTCACCCGTCTGAACGGCGCACAGATCGAACTGCCCAAGCCCGTATCGTCGGCCTTTGCCGCCCTTGCGCGTGGCGAGGCGAGCGATGCGCAGCAGAAGCTGGCCCTGAAGACGATCTTCCGGCTTGCCGGGATGGACGACATTGCCGAGGACGACGCGAGCGAGCGCCAGGTCGGCAAGATGGACGGAGCGCGCTGGCTGGGCCGCACCGTTGGAATGCTGACGGGGTATGGCGTACCCCACCAATTCGGAGAGAAACCGACAGATGAGTGAAGCTGCTGTAATTGACGCCCCGGTTGTCGATAAGCCTGCTGTTGCCGCCCCCGCTGCTGCCGCGGCGCCCGCCAAGGCTGCGGAACCCGCTGCACCGAAGGCAGAGGCTACCCCTGCGGCTGAACCGACGAGCGACTTCGACTGGCGCAAGGCGATTGCCGGCGATGATGACAAGGCGCTGAAGGGCCTGGAGCCCGACCTGAAGACGCTGCACAAGGCGTTCGAGGACAACCAGAAGGCGCTGCGTGACAGTGGCCGGATCAAGCTGCCGGGCAAGGATGCGAGCGACGACGACCGCAAGGCATTCGCCAAGGTGCTGGGCGTGCCTGAGAAGGCGGATGGTTACAAGATCGACCTCAAGGAAATCCTCCCCGCCGGCATGACGCTCGACGACAGCGACAAGGCCAACCTCAAGACGATCACTGAGCTGTTCCACGCGGAAGGCGGCATGGCTGCGTCCCCTGAGACGGTGAAGTCTGTCCACAAGGCGTATGTCGCGCTGAAAGAGGCTGAAGTTGCCAACCAGTTGGCGACTGAGGAGATGACGCGCGTCGCGACCGAGAAGGAACTGAAGCAGTCGTGGGGAACCGAGTACAAGCTGAACATGGACTTCGCGAACGCTGCTGTGGGCGCGCTGTTCGGCTCAGACCAGGTCGAGGACATTCTCAACTGGCGCGGTGAGGACGGCGCGCTGCTGGGCGACAACAAGGCATTCATGCGGGCGATGGCGACGGCGGGACGTGCGCTGGCTGTCGATCCCGTGTTCTCGGCCACGATGACAATGGCGGGCGATCCCAAGTCGGTGGACGACCGCATCAAGGAAATACAGGCGTACCGTCATGGTTCGTCTGAGCAGAAGCGTGAGTACGACAAGCTGTCCTCTGCGGGCGGCGAACTCGAGCAGCTCTACGCCAAGCGCCAGGCTCTCCGGTCCAACCAGAGATAGAACGCGGCAGGAGCCTTTCCGGCGATCGGCTTGCTGCGACGTTCCACGGCTTACCCGGCTACGGCTGGCCCCGTGCTTCATCAAGGAAACGACATGGCCCCGCATCCTGCGGCCTACCCATGACGTTGTCCGGCATCGCCCACCATGAAAACAGAAACATGATGGGAAAGACCTATGGTCAACCAAATCACTGCTCAGTTCCGGACGATGTTCCAGGACGAGTTTGCCTATGACTTCGAACGTACAATGGCGAAGATGCGTGTCGCCGTTCACTCCAAGGGTGTCGTCAACGGCGAGACTGTGAAGTTCGACGTTGTCGATCCGAGCGACGAAGCGATTGAAAAGACCCGCGATGGCCGCGTTCCGAAGTCGGATCTCGGACTGTCTCAGGTCACGGCGACCCTGCGCAAGCCGCAGAAGAAGTACCAGATCGACAACTTCGACCTGTTCCGCGCCAACCAGAATACCCGGTCTGCGATGAACATGCGCGGTCGCTCGTCCATCAACAAGGCGATCGACAAGCTGATCCTGACCACGCTCGATGCCACCTCGGTCGTCCACCCGGACGGCACGGTCACGGCCTCGACCCTTGCGGTGATCCAGCGCGCAACGCTGGTCCTGTGGAACAAGGACGTGCCGGATGACGGCAACGTCTACGGCGTCGTCACCCCGGCCTTCTGGGCTCAGATGCTCCGCATCAACGAGTTCAAGAGCCGCGACTTCACCGAGGTCAAGCCTGTCGATGACAACTCGATCGGCTTCAAGGTCCGCAACTGGATGGGCGTCAACTGGTTCACCCACACGGGCCTCACCGGCAACGGCACTGCCACGTCGAACAACTTCATCTTCCACAAGAACTCCATCGGCCACATGCTTTCGGGCGAGCCGCAGGCGATCCTGTTCGAGAACGATGAAGACGATTACGCCGGCGTCCGTTTCGAAGCGATGCACGCGTGCGCGGTCACTCTTCCGCGTGGCGTGATCAAAATCGTCCACAACGACACCGCCGCTCTCGCTTAAGCCCAGGTTCAGGAGAACACTCACATGGCTTATATTTCCAAAGACCTGACCTGCATCCTTCGCGCTGGCGGCACGGTCGGCTTCAATATGTGGCTCTACGACACCGTGGACGCCATCGCGACGGTCTATGCGATCGGCTACATCTCGGACGCCGCCCAACCGGCAGCGAACCCGCGTGGCATGGAGAAGGGCGACATCGTCGTCGTCCGTCGCTGGACCACGGCGATCCCGGCAACGCAGGCTGAAAAGCTGACGGCGGCTGCTACGGCGAACGTCCTCGTTGGCGTGACGCTGCACAACGTCCTCGGCATCTCGACCGCGGGCGCCGCCGACCTCACGGACGGCACGGCAGTGGTCGTGACGAACACCTAACCGAACGACAACTGATGCGCGGGGGCTTCGGCTCCCGCGTATTTCCTTCAACGGAGAGACAATGTCCCACGATCCCGTTCGCTGCCCGAGCAAGGCGCTCGTCATGGACCGCGACAATGCCCATCGCGGCTACTGGCTTGCGATGATTCCAGACGGCCACAACGCCGAGGACGTGCTGCGGCCTGAGTATTTCGGCTTCCACGCTGGCAGGATCCGCGTGGGCGATGTGATCGAGGTGCAGTCCGAGGATATGTCTTGGTGGGGCGAGCTTCTCGTCCGCGCCATTCCAGCCGGGCTCAACATGATCGTGACCCGCAAGCGCTTCCTCGACCATTTCGAAGTGGACGACCTGCCTGCCGGATACGAGATCAAGTATCTGGGCCACACGGGCAAGCACACAGTATTCTATCAGGGCAACGCCATTCAGGGCGATTTCTCGACGCGCGAAGAAGCTGCGATCAAGGTGTTCCAGCTCGCAGGCCACAAGCAACAGCGCGCCGCGGAAGCTGCCGCAGTCGATAGCGTCGCTGCTGTCACCGTGCGCCGCAAACCTGGCCGACAGCCTAAGCAGGCCGAAAGCCCCGCCGAGCAAGTGGCTGAATAGTCATGGCCTCGAAGGGCGGTGTCATCAACGCTGCGCTCAACCATCTGGGCGAGCCTGAAAGCCTGACGCCGACCACGTCAGAGGATACGTGGGTCGTTCGCATCCGCAATCGGTACGATGAGAAGTGCCGGCTGCTGTTCGAAAAGCACCCGTGGAACTTCTGCACCACGACCGTCCAGCTTACGGCGTCCGAACCGACGCCGGACGGCTGGGCGTATGGTTTCCTGAAGCCGAACAAATGCTGGCGGATTGTCCGTGTCGCCAACGATGCGGGGAATATGGACGCTCGCTATTCGAGCCTGTCTTACGAGGATCGGGGCGGGCGCATCCTGACCAACTCGGACACGACCTGGCTCAAGTACATTTCGGGCGACTGGCTGACACAGGAAGGCTCATGGCCGCAGGTGTTTGCTGACGCCCTGTCGGCGGAACTGGCATCTGCCGTGGCCCCGGTCACGAATGGCGACGAGACGCGGCTGGATCGCATCAAGGGCGAGACGATCCGGACGATGCGGGCGGCGAAGAACTGGGACGCACAGCAGAACCCGCGCCTGCCTGATCCTCCCTCGCGCTGGCAGGTAGGCCGGTTCGATACGCGCTACAGCAATGGGCGCCGCGAGAATGGCTAGTTCCAAGATCCCGGTCGTCTCGTTCACGGGCGGCGAGGTCGATAGCAAGACGCTCACGCAGGTCAATCTCGATGTCGCGCCGCAGACGGCTGAGACGATGGAGAACCTGTACCTGTTCACGGATGGCGGCATGTCGCTGCGTCCGGGGACAAAGTATATCGGGATGGCGCTGGGCCAGGTGATCCTGCGTCCGTGGTCGTTCAGCCAGGATCTGTCGTTTGCGCTCGAGATCGGCGCGGGCGCGATGCGGTTCATTTATGACGACGGCTATGTGGCGCTGGAAGGCGCGCCGGCCACGATCGGGACATTCGCAGACGTGAGCGGGGCTCCGTCATCTGGCGGCGATCCTCCGCTTGGCGGCGGCGCGCTTGTTGTCGAAGTGACCGAAACCATTTGGCAGAATTTCGTCAAGGGTGGTGAAACATACTACGCGCTGGGCAATTACACGGCGACTGGCGGGAATGGCGACTATATCAGCCCTGCCGTGATCACCATAATTTCCGGCACAGTCGATGACCAATCGGCCAGCGACGGATTTCTTGCCTTCGTCAACTCTACCGATGACCCTGTCACTTACACGATCACCGTGACGGACACCAACGGGGCGTCCGGAACAAGCGCCATCAAGTTGATCTCATGAGCTTCATTGATCGGGTGGTGGCCCATCACCAATCGCGCAACCGGCCAGACACCTGCGGCGTCATGGTCTGGTTGCAGGCGCAGGAGTCGCGGCTCACCGGCCTGTCTGGCGGGGCGCTGGAAGCAGAGGAAGACGCAATCCGCGGCGAGCTGTGCGCGCATGAGGGGTGGAGCCCGAACTGGTCTGCCGAAGGCGTCCTGGTCGCATGGGCCTATGCCGAGCCGCGCCGCAGTGTGGTGCAGGCGATCTACGCCAATGACATTGCACAGGCAGAACCCGTTGAGGCAGGGAAGATCGCGCGCGTGATGTTGCAGATGAGCGGCAAGAAGCTGACTGCCGCGGCGCGGGCGATCCTTGAGGCGGTAGTCTGATGGCGTCAACCTTCACGCCAGATGGATCGAATGGCGGAACTTTCGACTGCGAGGCGGGAACCTACGCGGTCGGGCGGGTCACGCTCACCACGACGGCGCCTGATGATGAGGTATCGCTGAAGTTTCTGACCACGCGTCGGCCTCTGGTGTTTCGGGTCGGCGCTGCATCGGGCGATCAGGACATCTACGAGGACACCGAGTTCCGGCCCGGCGTCCATGTCGTCAGCTTCACGCCTGGCGTCTCGCCCTATTACATCGAGTTCCAGCTTCAGGAGGTCGGGGAGGCGGGGCTTTACAACTTCACGACGTCGGCTGCGACCGAGCTGAGCATCGCTTCGCCGTGGACGGAGGCGGACCTTCCGGGCCTGCGGTCGGAGCAAAGCCTGGACGTCCAATGGTGGGCGCACGGCGATTACCAGCCGCGGGTGCTGGAGCGCCGATCGAATACCTCGTGGAGCCTTCGCCGCTTTGCGCCGGCAGATGGGCCATTCGAGGCGGATGACCTGAGCGGCATCACCATGACGCCGAGCGCGCGGACGGGAACGGCGACGATTACGGCATCACGCCCTGCATTCAAGACCACGGACGCCAACTCGCTGATCATGCTGCGCCAGTCTGGGCAATTCGAAAGCCTGACGGCTGGCGCGCTGGATGACCAGACGGACGAGATTACGGTATCAGGGTCGGGCGCGAGCCGGACCTTCTATTACTCGGTCACGGGTACATTCACGGCGACGGTCGTGCTTGAGCGCAGCGTCGGCAATACGGCCTCTTGGGTCACGGTTGCGACCCATACGAGCGCCGTTTCGAACCAGGTGATTGCTGACGGACTAGACGGGCAGATCGTCTATTACCGGCTTCGGGTATCGGCCTATACCAGCGGTGCGCCTGCGCTGGAGGTGATCTATTCGGGCGGCGTCACCGAGGGCATTGCGCGGATCTTCTCGGTAACTGCGGACAACGCGGCTACGGTTGACGTGCTGGAGCCGTTTGCAGCCCTGACGGCGACATCCGAATGGGCGCGCGGGTCATGGTCGGATCGTTACGGCTGGCCGGATGCGGTCGCTCTCCATCAGGGGCGGCTTGCCTTCATCCGGGACGGTCGGCGCTGGCAGTCCTCGCCCGAGCTATACGAAAGCTTCCCGTTCGGGCCTGACGATGACGATGTGATCGACGGGTCGATTCCAGGTCCGCTCAATGAAGCCCGCTGGCTCAAGTCCCTGTCTGGCCTGATCGTTGGTACGGGCGGCGGGGTTGGCGATATCTCGACCGGCTCGTTCGATGAGGTGATGACGCCGGGCAATACCCGTGCGCGGATGCGGCGCCAGCGGGGCGCTGCCAATGCTGATGCGGTCATTGTGGACGATGCGCCTGTGTATATCCATCGGGCAGGGCGCAAGCTCTACCTGGTGGACGCGGGCGAACAGCAATTCGAGCTTCTGAACCTGTGCCGGCTGCATTCGCGGATCGCGGGCGGTGTGGCTGGGCAGTTTGTCGAACTGGCCTACCAGAGCGAGCCTGAGCCCCGCCTCTACGCTGTTCGGGACGATGGGCAGCTCGTGGTGATGCTGATCAACCTGGACGAGCGGATCGGCGCGTTCTGCCGGACGGTTCCATGCGGGACGGCTGCGGAGATCGAAAGCGTCTGCGTCGTGCCGGGTACGCCAGAGGATCACGTTTACCTCTCGACCAAGCGAACGGTGCAGGGCGAGACACGGCGCTATGTGGAGAAGCTCGCGGCTGAGCAGTGGGCCGATGCGGAAGACGCATGGCGGCTGGATTGTGCGGAAAGCTATGATGGCGCTGCGACAAGCACGCTGGCGGGCCTCGATCACCTGATTGGCGAGAGCGTCTATGTCTGGGGCAATGGGCGGGTGTCTGGCCCGCTGACCGTTGACGCGGATGGCGAGGTCACGTTGACCTACCAGGTGACGAAGGCGATCGTCGGCTATCGCTATCAGGGCAAGTACAAAGGCCCGCGCCAGTTGCCGCTGATCGACTACAAGAAGCCTGATAAGCTTGGCTTTATCGTGCATGAGACGATGTCGGGCGGCATTGGCTGGGGCCGTTCGTTCAGCTCCGAGATCAACCCGGCGACGGGCAGGCGGGTCGGCTGGAACTACATTGCCGACCAGACCTCGGGCGGCTCCTACGACACCGCGTTGACCATCCTCTCGGAAGACCGCGAGTACCCCATCGATGGTAGCTGGGAGCGGGACGCCAGGATTTGCCTTGAGTTCACCGGCGTCGGCCCGCAGACGATCCTTTGCCTTGTGCCGCGGCTGAACGTGAACCGATGAGGTTCGAGGAAATCTCGACGGATCATCTCCGGGAATGGGGTGGCATCGAGGGCTATCCCCCGGATGAGCGGATAACGGGCTTTGCGGCACGTCTGGATGGGGGCGAGCTTGTCGCCCTTGCGATGGCCTACCTGGATGAGAACGCTGTCTGGCGGGCCGCATTTGCGCGCCGGCCAGGATGCACGGCTGGGGTTCATCAAGAGGTGAAGCGTTCGCTCGAGCAGGTGTTCGCGGCGGGCGTCGAGCAGATCATAGCGGACGCCGATCCCACGGTCAGTCGATCGGCTGAATACCTGCGCTGGCTGGGGTTTGTGCCTCTCAATGACGATAGCGATGAGTGGGTTCTGAAGCCATGAGTTTTGTCTTCGACATTGTCGGCTCGCAGAAAGACGCGAAGGCCCAGAAGGTTCAGGGCCGGATGGAGAAAGAGGCGGCTTACGCTGAAGCTGCCCAGATGGACCAGAGCGCCAAGGATACGATGGCGGCTGCGACCTACAACACCCAACGCATCCGCCAGAAGGCAGACGAGATCATCGCTTCTCAGAAAACCATGCAGGCGGCGAGCGGCAGCATGAGCGATGGCAGCGCGCGGGCGATCCGCGAGAAGT
>Ga0255086_1000238_pt1 | contig 19856 bp, 24 predicted proteins | sample Colum_Cont_RepC__FD_188438 | JGI IMG/M metagenome (GOLD analysis project Ga0255086, IMG submission 188438) | Freshwater microbial communities from Columbia River, Oregon, United States - Colum_Cont_RepC_8d | ecosystem: Environmental > Aquatic > Freshwater > River | place: USA: Oregon | collected... | reverse complement strand
GGTTCGTACCACCATCAAGAAGGTCGTGAAGGCCGTTGAAGCCAAGAACAAGGCCGAGGCCGTTGCAGCCTATGCCGCCATGGTGCCCGTGATCGACCGCTACGCAGACCGCGGCCTGATCCACAAGAACAAGGCCGCACGCCACAAGAGCCGCCTGACCGCACACATCGCTGCGATGGCCTAAAGCCTTCGCGGGATGAAAAAAGCCGACGCAAGTCGGCTTTTTTTGTGGGCGACATGGCACGCCATCTTCGTCATTCCCTACTTCGCGGCAAGGACAGTGCTATTGGGTTGGCGACGTTTAGACCACGACCAGATTGTCACGGTGGATCAACTCGGCATCGCCGGGGTAACCAATACGGGTCGCAATCTCATCGCTCTTGGCACCCAGCAGACGCAGCGCATCGGCTGCCGAGTAATTACTGAGGCCACGCGCAATCTCGATGCCATCCGGAGCGAAGCAGGCGACCAGATCACCACGCTGAAAATCGCCTTCGACCCGCGTCACACCCACCGGCAGCAGGCTGCGGCCCTGCTGCTTGAGCACCCGCGCCGCGCCAGCATCGAGGTGCAGTTTGCCGCGCAGCTGCATCTGGCCAGCAATCCAGCGCTTGCGCGCAGCCATCGGCGTGCTGGCGGCTTTGAGCAAAGAACCAATCGGTTCGCCGCGCGCAATACGCAGCAGTGCATCGGGCTTGCGCCCATGTGCGATCACGGTCGCAGCACCGGAGCGTGCAGCGGTGTAAGCCGCATTGAGCTTGGTGCGCATGCCACCACGGCCCAACGCCCCCTTGCTGTCGCCGGCCATGCTGACCAGCGTCGGGTCAGCCAGGTCTGCCTCGCTCACCAGCTTGGCATCGGGATTGTTGCGGGGGTCTGAGTCGAACAGACCCTCCTGATCAGTGAGCAGCACCAGCAGGTCGGCTTCGATCAGATTGACGGTGAGCGCGCCTAACGTGTCGTTATCACCGAGGCGAATCTCGTCAGTCGCCACGGTGTCGTTCTCGTTGACCACTGGCACCACGCCGAAGTCGAGCAGGGTGTTGAAGGTGCCGCGCGCATTGAGATAGCGGCCACGGTCGGCGACATCCTCGTGCGTGAGCAGCACCTGTGCGGCCTTGAGACCGTGTTTCTCGAACTCCGCCTCGTAGGCGCGCACCAAGCCCATCTGCCCCACCGCAGCGGCGGCTTGTAGGCCATGGATGGTATCGGGGCGGGCCTTCAGGCCCAGCCGCGCCATGCCCTCGGCCACCGCGCCAGAGGACACCAGCACCACCTGCTTGCCCTGCTGACGGAGTGTCGCAATCTGCGCGCACCAGTCAGCGATGGCGACGCGATCCAGCCCCAGTCCCTTGGCCGTGACCAGGGAACTGCCGACCTTGATGACCCAGCGCTTGGTGCTAGGGAGTGCTTGACGGTTCATCGTTAGCGAAAGTGTCGATGTGTTTGGGACGGTGCGCATCGACCCACTGCATGGCCTCTTCACACAGTGCATCCACGCCCTTGCGGGTGACGGCGGAGATGACGAAATGGCGGCCCTTGAAACGCAGGCGCTTGATGGATTTCTTCACCAGCTCGTCCATCGCATCTTCGGTGAGCGTGTCGCACTTGTTGAATACCAGCCACTGCTCGCGCCCAGCAACTTCATCGCTGAACTCAGCCAGCTCGGCGCGGATGGTCTTGATCTGTGCCACGATGTCTTCGCCGCCCGGTGGGTTCACATCCACCATGTGCAGCAGCAGATTGGTGCGCTGGAGATGCTTGAGAAAGCGATGTCCCAGGCCAGCACCGCTGGCCGCACCCTCGATCAGGCCGGGGATGTCCATCATCACGAAGCTGCGACCGAGACCACAACTCACCACACCCGGCTGCGGGTAGAGCGTGGTGAAGGGATAGTCGGCAATCTTGGGTCGCGCAGCCGATGCCGAGGCCAGCAGGGTGGACTTGCCGGCATTGGGCAGGCCGAGCAGGCCCACATCGCCCATCAGCGACAACTCCAGCGCCAGCTCCCTCTGCTCGCCCGCAGTACCGGGCGTGGACTGATACGGCGAACGATTGATGGAGGACTTGAAACGACGGTTGCCCATGCCGTGAAAGCCGCCCTGGGCGAGTTTCACTTTTTCGCCGACGCGGGTCAGCTCACCGATGACTTCATCGGTATCGAGGTCGATGATGCGAGTGCCGAGCGGCATTTTGATGGTGAGGTCTTCCCCACCACGACCGGTGCACTCCGCCCCCATGCCCTTTTCGCCATGTGGGGCCTTGAAACGCATGGTGAAGCGGAAGTCCGCCAGCGTATTGAGGTTGATGTCTGCCACGGCATAGATACTGCCGCCATCGCCGCCGTCGCCACCATCCGGACCACCAAAAGGGATGGCTTTTTCGCGGCGGAAACTCACACAGCCGCCACCGCCATCGCCAGCGGCGACGTGGATAGTGGCTTCGTCTACGAACTTCATGGGTGATGCCTCTGTAAAACGACTGCGCTTGCTGCGATTTTCGGGGGAGAAAGTCACCCGCGAATACGAAAAAGCCCCGCGTGCGGGGCTTTTTCAAAACACCTGAAACTTAGGCCGTGACGATGTCGATGTGCATGCGACCCTTGATGCCACGGGTCTTGAAAGCCACCTTGCCATCGGTCAGTGCGAACAGGGTGTGATCCTTGCCCATGCCAACGTTGACGCCTGGCTTGAACTCGGTGCCACGCTGGCGAACGATGATGTTGCCGGCGATGACCTGCTCGCCACCGAACTTCTTGACGCCGAGGCGCTTCGACTCGGAATCGCGACCATTGCGGGTTGATCCTGCTGCTTTTTTGTGTGCCATGACTTGCTCCTGAAAAGGTCAACGCTTACGCGCCGACGATCTCCGTGATTTTCACCGCCGTGAAGTTCTGGCGATGACCTTGTTCTTTGTGGTAGTGCTTGCGGCGGCGATGCTTGATGATGCGGATCTTGTCGCCACGGCCGTGCTTGATAACCTCAGCCTTCACAGAGGCGCCAGCCACAAACGGCGCGCCGATCTTGATGGCCTCGCCTTCGCCGACCATCAACACCTCGTTGAAGGAAATAGTGGTGCCGACTTCGCCTACAAGGCTTTCGACTTTGAGCTCTGCGCCCGAGGCGACGCGATACTGCTTGCCCCCGGTTTTGATGACGGCGTACATCGGTTTCTCCGTGACGAAACCCAAGCCGAAACAATTTAGGGCTGGGGCGAAAGGACGCGGATTTTAGTGATGCCACGCCCCCAAGTCAACGCACTGGATTGACGCCCGCAGCAAGCCCCCCATAGCATCCGCGCCACTTTGCCGGCACCTCCGCATGGATCTCAAAACTCTTCTCGCTCCGATTGCCGACGATCTGGCTGCGGTCAATCTGGTCATTCGCGATCGCCTTGCCTCGCAAGTGGCGCTCATCAACGACATTTCCGGCCACATCATCCAGGCTGGCGGCAAGCGGCTGCGCCCAGCCACCACGCTGCTGGCGGCTGGCGCGGCGGGACAAATCAATGCCAATGCACACACGCTGGCGGCAGTGATCGAGTTCATCCACACCGCCACCCTGCTGCATGACGATGTGGTGGATCACACCAATCTGCGCCGCGGACGGATCACTGCCAATGCCCAGTGGAGCAATTCCGCCGCCGTGCTGTCGGGGGATTTTCTCTACTCGCGCGCTTTTCAGATGATGGTGGACGTCGGCGAGATGCAGGTGATGCAAGTGATGGCCGACACCACCAACGCCATTGCCGAGGGCGAGGTGATGCAACTACTGAATGCGCGCAACCCGGCTATTGACCAAGCGCGCTATTTCAAGGTGATTGAGCTTAAGACCGCCGTACTGTTTCGCGCCGCCGCCGCACTTGGCGCGCTGGCTTCAGCGACCAGTGCGGTAGTTGTTGATGCCCTGTCTACTTATGGCCTGCAACTCGGCATGGCCTATCAGCTGGCCGACGATGTCATCGACTTCACAGGCGACCCTGCCGAGAGTGGCAAGTCCGTCGGCAATGATCTGGTCGAGGGCAAACCCACCCTGCCACTGATCCACGCCTTGCAGCACTGCGATGCGGCCACCGCTGAGGACATTCGCACCGTCATCCGCACCGGCGAGCTCGGCGACTTTGACGCCACACTGAATAAAGTGCGCGGTGCGATTGATTCGACTGGGGCCATCCCCTACACTCTTGCGCTCGCTGAACGGCATGCTGCCCAGGCGAAAGCGTCGCTTGGCGATCTTCCCGACTCGCACTACAAGACGGCGCTGCTGGCTCTCGCGGACTTCGCCGTCTCGCGCCAGCACTGAATCAACACATCGGGGCGTAGCTCAGCTTGGTAGAGCGCTTGCTTCGGGAGCAAGAGGTCGCAGGTTCGAATCCTGTCGCCCCGACCAAACTCCCAAAACCCTTGTAGTTACAAGGGTTTTACGAGTTTTAGGGTGAGAGTCTGGTCCGAAATCAAGTCCGGAAAACCAGAGGACTTGTGACTCACCTAGCCCACAGATCAGGTGTCTACTACCTGCGTTTACACATTCCCAAACCGGTTCAAGCCGCGTTGTTGGGACAGAAAGAAATCTTCCAGAGCTTGCAGACCAGCAATCATGCAGAAGCAAAGGTTCTGGCTCTATGCACCCTAGACAGTATTGACCTAGAAATACGCTGCCTCGTCGACGGCGAGCTAATTACCTACTACAGCGGCGATACAGGCGGCTTCGCCAGCGCCGCCGTCGAGCCTGATGCACTCAACCCTAATAAGAACTAATGCTGGCCTCTCCGCATCGGGACAGAAGAGCTTGCTGCCAGGTTGGGTTAAAATCGCCGCCCTTGTGAAGTGCCGGCATAGCTCAGTTGGTAGAGCAGCGCATTTGTAATGCGAAGGTCGCGGGTTCGACTCCTGCTGCCGGCACCATTTTTTGACAGGCAAATTTGCGCAACTGTTCAGCGCGAGCCCATTTAACCAGATGCCGCCTCATCTACTTCGGTGCATTGCTAGTTTTCGTCTCTAGACGGTCTACGCATACAGTGCCATGGGCAAGCAGGCCTTGGGGTGTGACAAGGTGCGCGACGGCTTGAAAGACATCCTTCTCGGGCAGGGGCAGTTGTAGGACGTGGCGTCCGAGATCGCCATCTTTCGACAGATCTCCGGTACCCCTGTCCCCAGCTCCGCCTGCTTCAGCGCAAACGCAATCTGCTCTTCCGTAAACCGTGACTTCTTCACCACACACTCCCGTTTCAATCACGGGGCCCAGAGTGCCGATTTTCCCACTTCAGCACGGCACGGCTTGCAGAGGGTGGGTCACAATTTCGAGGCACGCAGCATAAAACGCTAGCGGGCAGATACCAGCCCAGCCCACACGGCCAATCCTTGCAGCACCAGATCAGCTTGCACCTGCCACTTCGCATTGAGCAGTGGCGCCAGCGTGTCTGCATCGCCGCCGGCCAACACATACGGGCCTGGGTGTTGGCCAGCGAGACGATCAAGCAGGCCGCTTGCTGAATGCAGTGCGCCCTGACGCACACAGGTTTCCGTGTCGCGCCCCATGCCGCGCTCATAGTGGCGCGGCATGTCACCAACGGCGAAACGGGTGTGGCCGAGTGTGGCGTCGATCATCGCGGTCAAGCCCGGCGCAATGACGCCACCCAGATGCTGGCCGGTGTCGCTGACGGCATCAAAGGTGAGGGCCGTGCCGGCGCTGGCAACGCAAAACGCAGCACGCTTGCCTGACCAGAGCGCAAGCATCGCCAGCCAGCGATCCACGCCCAGCCGGGCCGGGTCGGCGTAGGCATTTTTCAGCCCTGCGCATTCGGCACTGCTGCGGGCATACTGCGGTATCGTGGCAAACGCGGTTTGAACCACCTTGGTGATCGCCGCTTCGTGCACGCTGCCTGTGACATGCGCGATGCACACGGCGCGGCAATCGTGCGTCGGTAGTTGCGCGGCCAGTCCCTTGATCGCCGTTGCTGGCGCACCCTCGTGGGGAATGGCTTGGACAGCTGGCAATGGCGCCTCCAAGGTGGGCAACAACACCCATTTCAGGCGCGAGTTGCCAATGTCCAGCAACAGCACGCTCATGCGGCTCTCACGCTGACATCGCCCGCATGCACCAGCTGCCGACCGCTGCTGGTCTCGACGATCAACCCGCCGTCGCCATCGACGCCGCGCGCAATGCCCTCAAAGGATGGCGTGGCCTCGATGCGCACCGCTTGATCACGCAGCACATCGCGGCGTTGCCACTCTGCTGCGAACGGACTGAAGCCATGCAGTGCGAAGTGCCCCAGTGCGGTCGTCAGCTCACGGGCCAGGGCAGCCGCGAGTGTATTGCGTGAAGGCAGTGGCTTGCCTACAGCGGCCAGCGCTTCGCCCAGACTGATCCATGGCTGGGTCACCGCTGAGGCCTGCTGGGCGGACATCGCCACATTGAGGCCCACGCCCACCACCACACGGCAGCTGCCACCCGCCTCGCCGCGTGGCTCGATGAGGATGCCGGCGAGCTTGCGTCCACCCACATGCAGATCATTGGGCCATTTGATGCCAACCTCTGGCAGGCCAACCTCCGCAACAACGCGGGCCAGCGCCACCGCGATTGCCAAGGGCAAGGCCGTCAGTCGCGCGGGCCAGGCGGCAAACGTCCAGCCGATGGAGCAGTAAAGATTGGCCCCGAAGGGCGACACCCAGTCACGTCCCCGTCGGCCACGGCCCTGGGTCTGGCTTTCGGCAAACAAGACCTGCGGGTCGCAGGCAGGGTCGGCAGCCAGCATCTGGGTGTTGGTGGAATCGGTGCGAATCAGCACCTGCACGCGTGTTGCCGGTGCGAGTGCTGCCGCGATGCGCGCGGCATCGAGACGCTCCAGCGGCTGGTGCAGTCGATAGCCGGCACCCGCCTGTGCCGCCACCTCCACGCCCCAGTCGCGCAGATGCGCAACGCGCTTGGCGAGCGCCGCGCGGCTGATGCCAAAGCGCTGCGCCAGTGTCTCGCCAGAATGCAGAGTGCCGTCGGCCAGCACATCTAGCAGTTGCAGCAGCGCGGCTTCACTCACAGCGGGCTGGCCCTGCCGATGGGGGGGATGCGCAGCGCACGGCCCAGCAGGCGTGCTTTTTCAAACCGGGATTCATGGCCCTGCCAAAGCCGCAGCCAGTTCTGGCGGTGGGTGAACAGCACCAGCAGCAGCATCGCCAGCACAAAGGCGCCCGCTGGCGTAAACACCCCGGCGGCCGAGAAGCAGGTGACTTGCAGCAGTGCCACCAACCCGCCTAGCAGCGTTGCCAGACTCACCACACCGGTCAGCAAAACGGTCAGAGCAAAGCCTGCGAACATCCAGCCAAAGGCCGCCGGCAGCAGTGCCAGAAACACGCCGGCCAGCGTGGCCACCCCCTTGCCGCCATCAAAGCGATGCCAAGGGGGAAAGCAGTGACCGAGCACCGCCATCGCACCGCAGAGGTAGGGCAACTCTGGCGCAATGGAAGCTGCGCCCCACAAGCTGAGGCGCGGCAGCAACAACACGGCAAGCGCGCCCTTGCCGGCATCGATCAGCAGCACCATCAGCGCAAAGCGGCTGCCCTGCGTGCGCAGGGCATTGGTGGCACCGATATTGCCGCTGCCGGCAGCGCGTAAATCCACGCCGCGAAAGTGACCGACGATGCGGCCACCCAGCACCCCACCCAGCGCAAAGCTCAGCAGCACAGCAAGCCCGTAAAGCCAAATCATTCGGCAGCCTCCAAGGCCACACAGCGACGTGCGGCGAGTTTCTGGATCATGTCGCCCATCAACAGCTCCAGCGCCTTCTGCTGCTGTTCACCGGGGATCACCACTGTGTTGGCACTCGACACGAAGGCATCCGGGATCAAGGCCAGAATGCCCTCGAACTCGCCCTGAAACCGTGCTGCGCGATTGAAGTGGATCACCACCAGACTCTCCTCCGCCGCCGGGATCTCGCGGGTCTCGAAGGGGTTGCTGGTATCCACCAGCGGCACACGCTGAAAGTTGACATCCGCCAGCGAGAACTGCGGCAGGATGTAGTTCACATAGTCCGGCATGCGGCGCAGGATGGTGCCCATCACCTCGCTGGAGGTGTAGCCACGCTCGCTGGTGTCGCGCACGATTTTCTGGATCCACTCCAGATTGATGATCGGCGTCAGGCCCACCAGCAAGTCCACATGCTGGGCCACGTTCACCTCGGCCGTCACCAGCCCGCCGTGCAGGCCCTCGTAGAACAGCACATCGCTGTCGGCGTCCAGCCGCTGCCAGGGCGTGAAGCTGCCACTCACCTGCCCCACCGCCTGCGCCTCGGCATCGGTGTGCAGATAGCGGCGTGTCAGCCCGGTACCTCGTTCGCCGTACTCACGGAACAGGGCTTCAAGCCTAGGGAACAGATTGCCCTGCGGCCCGAACAGCGAAAGGTTCTCGCCCCGGATGCGGGCACGCTCCAGCATCTGTCGCCAGTGCTCGCGCTCGTAGGCATGGAAACTGTCGCCCTCGACATAGGCCGCCTTGAGTTCGAGCTGCGCAAAGATGCGCTCGAACACCTTGCGCGAGGTGCTGGTGCCCGCCCCCGAAGAGCCCGTGACCGCGATGATGGGATGGCGTGCAGACATGGGCCAAGCATGCCCTCAGCGGCGGCGATACAACAAATCGCACATCGCATGCCCCAGCCGCTCGCCGCGTGCTTCGAAGCGGGTGATGGGTCGGCTGTCCGGGCGCGGCACTTCGCCGCCGGTGAAATCGGCTGAGGCATCCAGCACCTCGCGCATGTGCTCGGCGTAGGGCACCCAGTCGGTAGCGAGGCGGAACAGACCGCTGGGTTTCAGGCGGCTGGCCACCAGCGCAGCAAATGCCGGTTGGACGATGCGCCGCTTGTGATGGCGGCTTTTATGCCAAGGGTCCGGGAACTCCAGAATCAGTTCATCGAGGCTCTCAGGAGCCAGCCAGTCGCGCAGTACTTCCACCGCGTCATGGCTCGCCACGCGCAGATTATCTAGGCCCAGTTTCTCGGCGCGATTCATCACGCGGCCCACGCCGGGGCGATGCACTTCAACGCCAATGAAGTCCTGCTCCGGTGCGCGCTCCGCACGGAACAGCAAGGCATCGCCGGCACCAAAGCCGATCTCGAACACCACCGGGGCCGTGCGGCCAAACAGCGTTGGCAAATCCAGCGTGGTGCCCGCCGCAGAAGCATCCAGACCATAACGCGGCCACAAGGTGTCGAGCGCGGCCTGTTGCGAGGTGGTGATGCGCCCTTCGCGCCGTACGAAACTCTTGATCTCGCGGCGCACCGGCACGGTGTGCTGCTCGTTAGTCTTGCTCATGCGCTCTCATCCAGTCGGCCATCGCCGCAAGATCGGGGTGTGCCGTGGCGCGCAGCGCCGCCATCACCTGCGCGCGATCCGCCGCGCTGCGGTTCTGGCCCATCTTGAACTTGGCTTCGATACGCGACAGCGGAATATGGAAAGCGACGATGGCGTTCAGCAGGGCCTCCAGCTTCGCGCCCTGCACCTGGCGCTGCCAGGGCTTGTCGGCTGGCTCGAACGCCGCAGTGGTGGCATCGACCACCGCGAGCTTGGCGGCACGGTCGTCGATCAGCGTCGGGACGCCGTGTGCGTGCACCGCCGAATAATTCCAGGTCGGCACGTGGATGGCGGGATCGACATACCAGTTCGGCGAGATATAGGCGTGCGGCCCGTGGAACACCGCCACCGTGTGTCCGGCGGCAAAGGCCTGCCAGTGCGGGTTGGCGCGCGCCATGTGGCCGATCAGTCGCGTCGACTCGGTGTCGTGATGCCGTCCCTGGCGCGACTGCGCACTTTTGACCACCCCGGCCCGGCCATCCATGGCCGGGCGTTCGGACATGCTGCGAGCAGTGCTCGCAAAGCGCATGTCCTCACCACCTTCGAGCAGCAGTGGCAGGTGCGTGATGTGCGGTTCGCCATCCGGCGTCGTGGTCACCAGCGTGGCAAATGGCCAGGTGCGGATCAGCGCGAGCGCATCTTCGCGGCTCTCACTGGCAAAGTGGCGTGGCGTGTAGAGCGTCATTGCGGCTCAGGCCCCCGCCGGCTTGAGGCCGCGCTTCGCAGCCGCCTTGCGGGCAGCGAGCGACACGGCCGGGCCGTCTTTCCAGTTCCACCACTTCAGCTTTTCGGGGTCGGGCCTAGGCGTGCTCGCGTAGTAGATGGCGCAGCGAAAGGTATAGAGCACGCAGCGATCATGGTGCTGGCCCGTCTGCTCGCAGAGCTGGTCGTACAGCTGCTGCGGATCGCGGCCTTTCAGGTCAGCCACGCACCGCACACCGAGCGACAGCAGATCACCTGCCAGCGAGGGCCCAATGCTGGGGATGCGGCGCAAGTCTTTGAGTGACTCTGCTGCGGTCACCCGATGACTCCCTGCAAGGGCGAGCTGGCCGAGGCATAGCGGCGCATCGGCATGCGTCCGGCCAGATACGCCTCGCGGCCGGCGATGATCGCGTGGCGCATCGCGCTCGCCATCAGCACCGGGTTTTTCGCCTCGGCAATGGCGGTGTTCATCAGCACGCCGTCGCAACCCAGCTCCATGGCAATGGCTGCATCGCTGGCGGTGCCGACACCGGCATCGACGATGATCGGCACGGTGGCGTTTTCGACAATGGTGAGGATGTTGTAGCGATTCTGGATGCCCAGCCCGCTGCCGATGGGTGCGGCCAGCGGCATCACCGCGACGCAGCCGATTTCTTCCAGCCGCTTGCACTGGATCGGGTCATCAGTGCAGTAGACCATCACCTCGAAGCCCTCACGCACCAGCGTTTTCGCGGCTTCGAGCGTGGCGGTGATGTCAGGGTAGAGCGTCTTCGGGTCGCCCAGCACTTCGAGCTTCACCAGCCGGTGGCCATCGAGCAATTCGCGCGCGAGGCGGCAGGTGCGCACCGCATCATCGGCCGTGTAACAACCCGCCGTGTTGGGCAGCAGGGTGTAGCGATCCGGCCGGATGAAATCGAGCAGGTTCGGCGCGTTCGCATCCTGCCCCAGATTCACCCGGCGGATGGCGACGGTGACGATCTCGGCACCGCTGGCTTCGGCGGCCTCGGCATTCTGCGCAAAGCTCGCGTACTTTCCGCTGCCCACGAGCAGGCGGGAGGAATAGGGTTTGCCCGCAATGGTCAATACATCGCTCATCTAACCGCCTCCGATCGCTTTAACAATTTCAATACAGTCATCGGCAACAACAACAGTGGCGGCCCACAAGCTGCGCGGCACGATCTGACCATTGTGCTCAATGGCGAGCCGCTGGCCGGTGAGGTTTAGTGCATCCACCAGGCCATCGAGTGTGGCCGGTTGAGGCAGCGGCTCGGTGCGTCCATTCACCATCAGGCTCATCAAAGTGCTCCAACAAAAAACCCTCGCCAAGCGAGGGTTTGATTAACGTGGAGCGGGTGATGGGAATCGAACCCACGTCAACAGCTTGGGAAGTTGCCGCTCTACCATTGAGCTACACCCGCGTCGGCTGAGATTGTAGCGCAGCCCGCCATCGAGACACCTGAGCGGAGCAAGCATCATGTCCACCGACCAGCCCAGCTATTACCAACCCGAAGACCTTGCCAAGTTCGGCAGCATCGGCACCCATGCGCCTAAAGCAGCGGAGGATTTCTTCAAGTATTACGGCAATGTCACGGGAGCGATGGTGCGCTCAGAGCGTATGTGATTCTCAAGCTTCCTTTTTCAGCCATGTCATGTGCGCCGCCGCGCGCGGGCCAAGCGAGAGGGTTTTAGCGAGGTCTTTGAGCACAGGCTCCATCTCTTCTGCAAAGCGATAAGGCGGATTGACGATGACTAGGCCGCTGCCACGCATCTGGCCTTCGGCTGGTGCGCCGGTGTCGAGGCAGCAATCCAGCACCGGCTTGCTGCTGGCCTGGGCGATGCGGCGGCCAAAACGCTCCACCTCGAAGCTGTTCTTGAGCGGATACCAGAAGGCGTAGATGCCGCCCGCGAAGCGCGCCTGCGACTTGATCAAGAACTCTTCCATCGCCTCGAACTCATCGCGCCGCTCAAACGGCGGATCGACCAGCACCAAGCCGCGCTTTTCAGGGGGCGGCAGCAGGGCGTGGGCTTCGTAGCCATCGCGCTCGTGCAATGTGATCTGGCGGTTGCGGGCGAAGTGCTGGCGCAGATCGGCAAACACATCGGCCACGTTCTCGCAGAGCACCAGCCTGTCTTTGTCGCGCAACAGCGTCTGCGCCAGCACGGGGGAGCCCGGGTAGATGCAAACCGCTTCACTTGCCGCATTGAGTGCACGAACGGCCTTGAGATAGCTTGCAATCGGCTCGGCGTATGCCCCATCGACAACCAGTTGACCAATGCCATCCTGCGCTTCGGCCGTCTTCAGTGAAGCCACCGAGCGTAGGTCGTAGAGCCCGGCTCCCGCATGGGTTTCCAGATAGCTCCAGGGCGAGTCCTTGCGGCTTAGGGCTTGCAGCAGGCCCACCAGCACCACGTGCTTGTGGACATCGGCAAAGTTGCCAGCGTGATATGCGTGGCGATAGTGCATGAGAGGTTTACTGTTCGGCGGCTTCGGCGGCGTCGCGGCCGCGCTGGCGGGCTTCGGCTTCAAGCCGTGCTTCTTCAATCTGGTTTAGCACGGCATCGACATCCGCTGCGGGAGACTCGTCGATGAACATGCCGGTCAGCACGCTGTCGGGCTTCAACTCGCTGGCCTGGAACAGCTTCCAGATTTCGCGTGCGTATTGCGTGTCCAGCAATTCCGGTGCAGCTCGGCCAAAGGTGGCGCGCATGTTGTTTACGTCGCGCTCCAGCATTGCAAAGGCATTGTTGTTGCTGGCCGCACTCACGGCCTGCGGCAGGTCGATCACCACCGGACCGTGCGCATCGACCAACACGTTGTATTCCGACAGGTCACCGTGAATCAGCCCTTCGCAGAGCATCAGCACGATCTGCCGCATCATGAAGCGATGCCACTCGCGCGCCTGCTCGGGTGTGATGTCGACATCGTTGAGGCGCGGTGCGGGGTGGCCGTCGGCATCGCAGACCAGTTCCATCAGCAGCACACCCGCATGCACGCCGTGCGGCTTGGGCACGCGCACACCAGCGTAGTCGAGCCGGTACAGCGCCTCGACCTCGGCGTTCTTCCACTCTTCTTCCTGCTGCTTGCGGCCATGGCGGCTGCCGCCCCGCTCCATTGCGCGAGCATCACGGCTGCCGCGCGCCTTGCGGCCCTCCTGATACTGGGCGAGCTTGTGAAAGCCACGGTGCTCGGGCTCTTTGTAGACCTTGGCGCAGCGCACTTCGTCGCCGCAGGAAACCACAAACACTGAGGCTTCCTTGCCGCTTTTGAGTTGCCGCAACACGGCATCGACCATGCCGTTGTCGACCAGCGGTTGCAGGCCCTTGGGCGGTCTCATGGGGCGACATCCCCATCAGAACGCAAAAGGGCGGTGTAAGCCGCCCCCCCTGCCAAAACCGTAAAGGCAGCCACTATTTCTTTTTCTCGTTTTTTTCGGCGCGCTTCTCGGCCGCCGTCTTCAGTGGCTTTTTCTTGGTTTCCTTCTTGCGATCCATGCCTTTGCTCATGGGACTTGCTCCAGTGATGTGGGGTCGGGTGTGGTGGGTTCAGCGGAATCACCAGCATCAGCAGACTCAGCGGCACTGCCGCCAGCCAACTTTTTCAAACGCTTTTCTTCCTGCTGCTTGATCTTCTTCAGTTCGCGCTGACGCTTCTCGAACTGGTAATTGGGCTTGGCCATGGTGGCTCCGAAAAATTGGGCAATGGCATGCAGTGTACTGCCTGCGGCACAGCTCGGCGCAATCCGCCAAAGGCTGACCGCCGATTCAAAGTCGCCCCCAGAACATGTGCTTGCCATTAAAAAACATGCTCTGCGGATTCTCCCATCTGCCGGCCCTGGATCCGTGATCACACTAGGCATTGATGACATTGCAGGCTTTACGGGCCTCAAACACCATCCTAGCCGTCGCACTACCATCAAATCCCGTCCACGCCGTCCGGAACCCGCCGCCCATGAGCAGCCCCGCCGCCTCGCACACCGCGCCCGCACTGAGCGATGCCAAACGTCGCAAGGTGATCTTTGCCGCCTCACTGGGCACGGTGTTCGAGTGGTATGACTTCTTCCTTTACGGCTCGCTGGCGGCGATCATTGCAAAGCAGTTTTTCTCCGGGCTGAACGACACCAGCGCATTCATCTTTGCCCTGCTGGCCTTCGCTGCCGGCTTTGCTGTGCGGCCCTTCGGCGCGCTGCTTTTTGGCCGCATGGGCGATCTGCTAGGCCGCAAGCGCACCTTTCTGACCACCATCCTGATCATGGGTCTGTCGACGTTTCTGGTCGGCCTGCTGCCCAGCTACGCCAGCATCGGGGTGACGGCGCCGATCCTGCTGATCGGCCTGCGGCTGTTGCAGGGGCTGGCGATTGGCGGCGAGTACGGAGGTGCTGCCACCTATGTCGCCGAGTACGCCGAACCGCACCGGCGCGGCTACGCCACCAGCTGGATCCAGACCACGGCCACCATCGGTCTGTTCCTGTCGCTGCTGGTGATTCTTGGCTGCCGCGTTGGACTAGGTTCTGAAGCCTTCGAGGCCTGGGGCTGGCGCATCCCCTTCCTGCTTTCGGCGCTGCTGCTCGGCGTCTCGGTCTACATCCGCCTGCAGCTCGACGAGTCGCCCTTATTCAAGGCCATGAAAGACCACGGCAAGGGCTCGAAAGCACCGTTGACGGAAGCCTTCGGCAACTGGAAGAACCTGAAGATCGTGCTGCTGTCGCTGTTCGGGGCCGTGGCAGGCCAGGCGGTGGTTTGGTACACGGGCCAGTTCTACGCGCTGTACTTCCTCACCCAGAGCCTGAAAGTGGATGCCACCACTGCCAATCTGCTGTTGGCGGCAGCGCTGCTGATCGGCGTGCCCTTTTTCATCCTGTTCGGCTGGCTGTCGGACAAGATCGGCCGCAAGCCCATCGTCATGGCTGGCTGCCTGTTGGCGGCAGTCACTTTTTTCCCAATCTTCAAGGCCATCACCCACTATGCCAATCCGGCACTGGAAACTGCTGCACAGAACCAGCCGGTGACTGTGCTGGCAGACCCTGCCGAATGCAGATTTCAGTTCGACCCGGTCGGCAGGACAGTGTTTGATTCCTCCTGCGACATCGCGAAGGGTTTTCTTGCCAAGTCCGGCGTGCACTACCGCAATGTTGCCGCTCCGGCAGGCTCGCTGGCGAGGGTGAAAATAGGCGACACCGTCTATGAGAGCTTTGATGGCAAAGCGCTCGACCAAGCCACCTTCAAAGCGCAGCAGGAAGCTTTTGCCAACAAGGTTGGCACCGCACTGGTGGCCGCAGGCTATCCCGCCAATGCCGACCCGGCGGCCATCAACAAACCGGTGGTTATCCTGCTGCTGACGTTGCTGATCGTCTACGCCACCATGGTTTATGCGCCGATGGCCGCTTGGTTGGTGGAGTTGTTCCCGACCCGCATCCGCTACAGCTCGATGAGTCTGCCGTACCACATCGGCAACGGCTGGTTCGGCGGCTTTGTACCCACCCTCGCCTTTGCGATGGTGAGCCTGACCGGCGACATTTACTACGGCCTGTGGTACCCGATTGGCATTGCTCTGATGACGCTGCTGATCGGCACTTTTCTGCTGCAGGAAACCAATGGAAAATCGCTGCACGATGACCCCATGCGAGAGGAGATCCCATGAGTAGTGCAGATCACGGCATTTCATCCGTGCTGGCGGAAACCCGCGTCTTTCTACCCTCGGCAGATTTTGTCGCAAACGCCAGGCTCAATGCTGAAATGCTATCGGCCCTGCATGCAGCTGCAGCCAGCGACTACATCGGCTTCTGGCGCGATCTGGCAAAAAAGGAACTGGCCTGGCAGACGCCGTTCCGCACCGTGCTGGATGACTCGGCCGCACCGAACTACCGCTGGTTCACAGACGGCAAGACCAATGCCTCGGTGAACTGTCTGGATCGCCACCTCGGCGCACGCGGCGACAAGATCGCCATCCGCTTTGAAGCCGACGCCGGGGCAGCGCGTACGCTGACTTACAAGCAGCTGCATGCCGAGGTCTGCAAGCTCGCCAATGGGCTGAAATCATTGGGCGTGGTAAAGGGTGATCGCGTCGTCGTCTACCTACCGCATACGCCGGAGGCGGTGATTGCCCTGCTCGCCTGCGCCCGCATCGGCGCGACGCACTCGGTGGTGTTCGGCGGCTTCTCTGCCGCCTCGCTGAAGGATCGCATCGAGGATGCGGGTGCGAAGTGGCTGATCACTGCCGATGGAAACATGCGCGGCGGCAATTTGATTGACCTGAAAAAAACCGTCGACGAGGCACTCGCCAGCGGCGGAAAAAGCATCGAAAAGGTCGTGGTACTGCGTCACGGTTACAACGCCGTGCAGATGAGCGCGGGGCGTGACCTCTGGTGGCATGAATTGCTCGCGACCCAATCCGACCGCTGCGAGCCAGAATGGGTGGAAGCCGAGCACCCGCTGTTCCTGCTCTACACCTCAGGCTCCACCGGCAAGCCCAAGGGCATCCAGCACTCCACCGGCGGCTATCTGCTGTGGGCGCACCTCACGGCGCAGTGGATTTTCGACTTGAAGGAAGACGATGTGTTCTGGTGCACGGCCGATGTCGGCTGGGTCACGGGCCACAGCTATGTCTGCTACGGGCCGCTCAGCAATGGTGCGACGGTGATGATGTATGAGGGCGTGCCCACTTACCCGGACGCCGGCCGGTTCTGGAAAATCTGCCAGCAGCACGGTGTGACGATCTTCTACACCGCGCCCACCGCCATCCGCGCGCTGATGAAACTCGGCGACGACTGGCCACGGCAATACGACCTCTCGAAACTGCGCCTGCTGGGGAGCGTGGGCGAGCCGATCAATCCCGAAGCCTGGATGTGGTACCACCGCACCATTGGCAACGAGAAACTGCCCATCCTCGACACCTGGTGGCAGACCGAAACCGGCGCGGCGATGATCGCACCCATCCCCGGTGCCATGCCGACCAAACCCGGCAGCTGCACGCGGCCGCTGCCCGGCATCTTTGCCGACATCGTCGACGAGTCCGGCACACCGGTGCAGGGCGAGGAAGCCGGCGGTTATCTCGTCATCACCAAACCCTGGCCCGGCATGTTGCGCACCATCTGGGGCGATAACGCGCGCTACCAGAAGGCCTATTACGGCCAGTTCGACAATCGCTACTACGTCGCAGGCGATGGCGCGCACCGCGACAAGGATGGCTACTACTGGATCATGGGGCGCGTCGATGACGTGCTGAATGTCAGCGGCCACCGACTCGGCACGATGGAAGTTGAGAGCGCACTGGTCAGCCATCCGCGCGTCGCCGAGGCGGCTGTCGTCGGCAAACCGCATGAGATCAAGGGCGAGGCGATCTGCGCCTTCGTCATCTGCAAGGGCGTGCGCCCCGAAGGCACTGAGGCCGAAGCCTTGATCAAGGCACTGCGCGAGCATGTCGCCAAGGAGATCGGCGCCATCGCCAAGCCCGATGACATCCGCCTGGCCGACGGCCTGCCGAAAACCCGCAGCGGCAAGATCATGCGGCGCCTGCTGCGCGCCATCGCCCGTGGCGAGGAGATCACGCAGGATGTCTCGACGCTGGAGAACCCCGCCATCGTCAAACAGCTGATTGGCAAAACCTAGCGGCTCAACAAGCCGCCAGGCTTACTTGCACTGGCTGCCGATGGTGGCCAGCAGCTTCATCCACGGCAGCAGATGCGGGCCCAGGATTGCCTTGCCGGTGGGCAGCAGCGCACAGGAAATATCCCGGCGTGGATCAGCCCAGCCGAGGATGTTCATGAAGCCCAGGTGCCCGTAGGCCCCACTGGTGAACGGACCGTAGAGGCTCATCGCACCGCCCATCATCATCCCCTCGCTGTAGTGCATGGGGATCATCAGCGTCGCGTCGGGGATGGGATAGCCCACGGGCTTCACCGCGCGTGCAATGGTCTCGGCCTTGAGCACGCGCTTGCCCTGCCAGATGCCGCCGTCGAGCAGCATCTGGAAGAAACGGCTGAGCTCCTCTGCCGTTGCATAGATGTTGCCGGCGGGGATCACCGCATCCATGAAGGCCGGCGTGTTGGATGCCGTGACCACTTCGTTGAAGGGCACGATCAGCGCCCGTTGCACCACTGGCGCAATCGGGAACATGACGGGCATGCCGGCCACCGCATTTTCTGCAACGCTGGCGCGATATTTTTCCGGTAGTCCGTAGGTGAAGTGCTTCATGCCCAAGGGCTTGCGCAGCTTGGTGTCGAGGTAGTCGGTGATCGGCTTGCCAGTAACGCGCTGAATGATTTCGCCCAGCACGAAGCCGCCGGTGATGGCGTGATAGGCCACCATGCGCAGGCGGCCCACCTTGCTGGCCGCGATGCGGTCGCAGATCCAGTCCCACTCGGTGAGTTTTTCCACCGCGCGCTCGTTTTTTTCGAGCGCGATGCCGGGGATGCCGGCGCGATGGCTGAGCACATCACGGATGGTGATCTTGCTCTTGCCCTGCTGACCGAAGGCCGGCCAGTAATGCGCAACCGGCGCATCGAGATTGATGCCGCCCTCCTCCGCCAGCTTGTGCGCGAGGATGGCGGTGACGGCTTTCGAGGCCGAGAACAGGCACACCGGGGTTTCCGGCGTGATCAAGGCCTTGTCAGCGTTGCGCGCGTCCTGCGGCGCATTGCCTTTGGCGTGGCCGAGCGCGCGGTTGAGCACCACCTTGCCGCCCTTGCGCAGGCAAAAGCTCAAGGCCGGATGCGCGCCGCTGCGATACAGCGCTTCAAGGTCTGCAACGATTTTTTCGACTTTTGCATCACTCAAGCCTGCACTTGCGGGGGCGGCCTCTTCACCCACCGTGGTCAGTGCCGCCAGCGACCCTCGCGGCACTCGCACCTGTACATCGCCGAGTCCTACCAGGCGCTGCGAGGCATTGACGACATGGTCAAACGCCTCAGGAATCCCCCTCATCGTCTCTCTCCTCGTATGCCGATTTATGGTTGTCTTCGTCCTCGTCGCCATCGGCCAGGCGCTCGCGGTGTTCACTCAGGTTTTCGATGAAGGCCTTGGCAATGCCCTCTTCATCCATCTGCAGTTCAATCTCGTCGCGCAACTCCAGTGAGTTGTAGTCGTCGGCATCGACGTCGGTCGTGCTGTCGAGGCTCAGCTGGCCATCCCAGCCCTCTTGCAGCACAAAGGCCACCAGCGAGGGTTCGATCTCTTCATCGCCGGGGCGGAAGTCCCAGCGCTCCTCATCTTCGTACCAGAGCACCGCTTGCGGGATCTGGGTTTCCAGCCAGGCGATGGCAGCCTCGGCATAGACGGCGGCAAATTGCAGTGCAGTTGATTTATCCATGGTGTGAATCGTAGGTGATGGCTACTTAGCGGGGGTAGCCGGTGATGGCGCGAATACGCTGATAGAGCGGCTTCAGGCGCGGGTACAGCTCGCGGTAGACACCGCGATACAAGGCGTCGTAAGTGCGCACGGCATCGGCATTGGGCAAAAAGCGCTTGCCCGGCTTGCACATGGCGCGCACGGCGCTGGCGTGGTCGGCATGCAGCCCTAAGCCCACCGCGCAGTTGATGGCCGCGCCCAGCGCCGAGGTTTCGTAGACCGCTGGCCGCTCAGCGACAAGGTTGAAGACATCGGCGGTGATCTGCATCGCCATATCGCTCTGGCTGCCGCCGCCGCCGACGACCAGACGATTGATGCGCTGGCCGAGTTTTTTCTCGATCTGCTCGCGGCCTGCGCGCAGGCCATACACCAAGCCTTCGAGAATGGCGCGGTAGAGATGTGCGCGGGTGTGCACATCGCCAAAGCCGATGATCGCGCCCTTGGCCTCCGGGCCGGGGTCGCGCACGCCGGGGC
>Ga0255086_1000237_pt1 | contig 19955 bp, 13 predicted proteins | sample Colum_Cont_RepC__FD_188438 | JGI IMG/M metagenome (GOLD analysis project Ga0255086, IMG submission 188438) | Freshwater microbial communities from Columbia River, Oregon, United States - Colum_Cont_RepC_8d | ecosystem: Environmental > Aquatic > Freshwater > River | place: USA: Oregon | collected... | reverse complement strand
GGTGGGGCCTGACCGCCGCAGCGACCAGCCCGGCGGTCAGGCCCCACCACAGCCCATCGGCGCCCAGTGGGGTGTGAAAGCACAGCCACCAGGCCACCGGCAGGCCGATCAGCCAGTAGCTGGCGAGCGTGATGGCCATGGGCACGCGGGTGTCGTGCAGGCCGCGCAGTGCGCCGTTGGCGGTGGCTTGCAGACCATCGGCGAGCTGGAAAATGGCGGCGAGTGAGAAAAACCCAACGGCCTGCGCGGCGATGCCGGCATCGCGGGTGTAGAGCCCCGCGATTAGCCCACCGCACAGCAGCATCACCGTGGCATTGAAGGCGGCGTTGCCCACGCCCAGACTCATCCCGATCAGGCCTGCGCGGCGGGCTTCAGCCGGTTGCTGCGCACCCGCGAAATAACCGACACGCACGGTGGTGGCAAAGCCAATGCCGAGTGGAATCATGAACACCACGGAGGCGAAGTTGATGGCGATTTGGTAGGCCGCCACCGTGCGCTCGCCCAGGTGCGCCATGAGGCCCGCGACCACTACGAACAGCCCGGCTTCGGCGAGGATGATCAGCGCAATCGGCAGGCCGAGCTTGAGCGTCTGGCGCACCGCATCGACATTGCGCTGCCGCGTGCGCAGTAGCGACAACGAGGCCAGCGTTGGGTGCCGCCGATAGAACAGTGCGAGCGTGGCCGCCATCACCACGCAGGCAAGGCTGGTGGCCACGCCAGAGCCGGTCACGCCCAGCGCGGGCAGCGGGCCGATGCCGTAGATCAGCAGCCAGTTGAGCAGCGCATTGGCGGCGAGCCCCACCAGCCCGGCCAGCATCACGGGGCGGCTGGCCTCCATGCCTTCGGCCACGAAGCGCAGCGCAAACCAGAAGCACAGGCCGAACGAAGAGAACGCATAGGCACGCAGATAGGGGATGGCGCGCGCGGTGGTCTCGGCATTGAGATCCAGCGCGTGGATGACCGGTGCCGCCAGCAGTTGCAGGCCCAGGCACCACAGCGCGCCACTCCACAGCGCCATGCGCAGCAGGGCGTGGGCGTAGTCACCGATGGCTTGCGGCGTGGCCCCCGCACCGCGTTGCTGCGAGACGATGGCGGAGGCGGCCATGAACAGGCCCAGCACGAACACGTAGAACACCACCGAGATGTTCACGCTCACCGCCACTGCCGCCAGTGCGTTTGCACCCAGCTGACCGGCCATGATGGTGTCGGTGGCACCCATGCCCACGCCCGCCATCTGCGCGGCAATCAGCGGCGCAGCCAGCTTGAGGTTGGCGCGCGCTTCGGCACGCAGGGTGGGCGACAACATGGGACTGCGGCCAACAAAAAAGGCCGCAGAGTGTAGCGACGTCGCTTAGTTGCTGCGGCCGCTCATCCAGCTGCGCAGCGAACGGACACGGTCGAGCAGGCGCAGGGTCGGTGCTGGTGTTGGGGCCGCTGCGACGTTCTCGACTGGCTTTTCAACCTCGTAACGGCGCTGGAGTGCCGGTGATTGCAAAAGCTGCTGGTGATGCCGCTGCGCCGAGTTGACCATGATGCGGCAGTTCACATCCTGCATCGGCTTGGTGATCAGCCGGTAGATCTGGCCCTGATTGATCAGCTCGATGGCGGAGCCGGCATCGGCCCGGGCCGTCAGCACGACGGTCACCAGTTCGGGCTGGTGCTGCTTGAGGGCGCTGATCAGGCTCACCACCGGCTGGTTCTGCACGCGGGTTTCGCTGATCACCACGCCGATGGCCTCTTGCTCCAACCAGTGCACGGCTTCTTCCATGCTGCGGGCGCCGAACACCCGGTAGGCGTTGCCCAGTGCGGACTGGATGAGCGCAGGCACGGCGACGTCGTCATCCAGCACCAGCACGCCAGGGGCTCTGGCGCCGCTGGTTTCGCTGCCGGGGATATCTGCCAATGCCACTTGCTGCGGGCTGCTGCGGCTGGCGCGAGCGGCTGTCGCAGCAGCGACGACCGTGCTGATCAGCACGTCGTTGGCCCAGGGTTTGTTGACGAAGCGGAAGATCTCGCCCTCATTCACCGAGCCGATGATGGCGTTGAGATCGGAGTAGCCCGTGAGCAGGATGCGCATGGCGTGCGGGTCGATGTCCCGCGCGGCGCGCAGAAACTCGATGCCGGTCATGCCGGGCATGCGCTGGTCGCTGACGATCACGTCGACGGGCTGCGCTCGCAGTTGCTCCAGTGCCTTCTGGCCGTCATCAGCAAAGTAGGCCTCGCAGCTGCTGCGGAACAGCATGCGCATGGTGGAGAGCACGCGTGGCTCATCGTCCACAAACAGTACGCGCGGCTTACCGCCAGTGAGAGTCATCATCTCGTTGCTCATGCGGCCATCGCCTTCTGTTGCAGGGGCAGGTGCACGCTGAAAGTGGTGCCAACGCCCAGCGTGGACTCGGCGCTGATGTGCCCGCCGTGTTCTTCAATGATGCGGAACACGATCGACAGGCCTAGGCCAGTGCCCTTGCCGACCGGCTTGGTGGTGAAAAAGGGCTCGAACATGCGCTTGCGGGTTTCCTCCGACATGCCGCTGCCGGTGTCGGCTACCCGCACCACCACACCGCCCCTTTCCGCCATGGTGTCGATGGTGATGGTGCCTCGATCTCTGGCAGCTCGGCAAAATTGCGCACCACTTCGATGCGCCCCTTGAGCTGGTTGTTGCAGATTTTCAGTGCCGAATCGATGCCGGCATTGAGGTCGAACAGATCGTTGCGCGAGCGATCGACGCGCGAGAAATCCTTGAGGCTCGACACCAGGTCGGCGATCTGCACCAGACCGTGGTCGGTGTCTGCGAGCAGGTTGTCGAGGTCGATCATCAATTCATCCGGTGGCGTCGCCTCGCGCTGTGCCTCGGCAGCAGACATGGCCTCGGCGATGGCGCTTTCGTCGCTGCCCTCGGCGGTGATCAGGCTCAGCGCCTTGGTCTGCGATTCGCACAGCGCGCGAATGTCGCCCAGTGCGTTGCGCACGATTTCTGCGTTGCTGCGGGCATAGCCCAGTGGTGTGTTGATCTCGTGCGCCACGCCCGCGACCATCTGGCCGAGCGAGGCCATTTTTTCCGACTGGACCAGCTGAGCCTGTGATTCGCGCAGCGTCACCAGCGCGCTGGAGAGCTCCTTGGTGCGCGCCTGCACTTGTGATTCCAGTGTGCGATTGGCTTCGCGCAGGCCGGTGTTGGCCTTGTCGAGTTCGAGATAGCTCAGCCGCAGCCGGAAACCCAGATAGGCCAGCGCCAGCAGCAGGAAGGCGGTGTAGCCCGCCAGCACCGTGCGGTAGAAGCTGCCCTCGTCCATCCGTTCCTGAAACCACTGCTGGTAGGCCTCATCGAGCGCGGCCAAGTCACTTTCCGTCGGCATCAGGGCAAAGTCGGCGAGCTGGCGCGCTTCCTCGGCTGCCGTCGTGGCCTGATAACCCTTTGCGGCCTCCTGCCGGATAAAGCGGTGCTTGGCATCAAACGCCCCACCGCGTTCGATCTTGCCGATCAAGGTGTCGAGGTAGCGGTTGAGGGCATTGTCCACCGCTGGACTCAGGCCCTTCAGACTGCCGCTGCCGTTTTGCAGTGCATCCACAGCTTTGGACAGCTGCTGGCCGGTCTGCTGCAGGGCAGCCCCATCAACGCCGCCCTTGCTGGCAGAGCGTTGAAACAGCTGCGTCATCTCCTGATCGAGCGCTGATACCGTACTCATCGCCTGTAAGCGCGGACGATGGCCGGTGAGCTCGAAGCCCAGCGTCCGAAACACCAGATAGACCAGCAGTAGCACGGCGACGGTTGCCGTGAATGCCGCGATCTGAACCACGTTGCTACCACTTTCCCTGCTGCGTACGGCCATGTGATGGCGGTCTCCACCGGGTCGCGATGCGCCCGATTGTTGAATTAGTGTTGCCGAGACGGGTTTAGACCTGTCTTGATGGCGTCATTTTACAGTCCAGCCGCCGCCCATTGCCGCAGCGGTATCCCCCCACAAGGCAAAGGCGGTGCCATTTGCAGGCTGACCGGGTTTCTCAGCCCCGGTTGTGGCGGTGCAGCCGCTCCAGCCAGCCCAGCACGCGCTCCGGTTTGTGCGCCTGTTTCCACACGCCCGCCGCGTATTTGTTGGCCTCGGCAAAAGTTGGGTAGATGTGGATGGTGCCGAGCAGCTTGTTGAGGCCGATGCCGTGACGCATCGCCAGCACCCATTCGGCGATGAGGTCACCCGCGCCGTGGCCGACCAGGGTCACGCCGAGAATCTTGTCCTTACCCGGCACGGTCAGCACTTTCACGAAGCCTTCTGTCTCGCCATCGGCAATGGCGCGGTCGAGATCATCCAGCGCATAGCGGCTCACTTCGTAGGCGATGTTTTTCTCTTTTGCTTCCAGCTCGTTCAGGCCCACGCGCGCCACTTCTGGTGCGGTGAAAGTGGCCCAGGGGATCACCGAGTAGTCGATGCGGAACGCGCCGCCGCGCAGCCACAAAAACTTGCCGAACAGGGCATTGACCGCCGCATACCAGGCGGTGTGTGCGGCCGTATGAGTGAACTGGTACGGCCCGGCCGCATCGCCGCAGGCAAAGATGTTGGGGAAATTGGTGCGGCCGTAGTCATCAACCTCAATCGTGCGGCCAGCCTTGATGCCGAGTTCCTGCAAGCCAAAGCCTTGCAGACGAGCAGCGCGGCCGACGGCGACGATGATGCGGTCAAAACCAATCCGCTCTTCCTCTCCATTGCACTCGCAGACCAGTTGCCAGCCGCTGCCCTCGCGCACCACGGCCTTGGCCTTGGTGTTGGTACGCACGCACACGCCATCGGCCACGAAGCGGGCTTCGACCAATGCCGACACTTCCGGGTCTTCGCGCAGCAGCAGGCGCGGCGCCATCTCCACCTGTGTGACCTGACTGCCGAGCTTGGCAAAAGCCTGTGCCAGCTCCGATCCAATCGGCCCGCCGCCCAGCACCACCAGCCGCTTCGGCAGCTCGGTGAGATTCCACAGGGTGTCGGAGGTCAGCGCCCCGGCTTCAGCCAGCCCCGGTATCGGCGGCATGGCGGGCGCAGCACCGGTGGCGAGCACCAGATGCGGCGCGGTGAGGCGCTGGCCGTTGACTTCCACTGTCCACGGGTCAACTAGTCGCGCACTGCCCTTGATGCACTCGACGCCAAGGCCGGTGTAACGCTCGACGGAATCGTGCGGCGCGATGCTCTTGATCGCGCCATGCACATGGCGCATCACGGCGGCGAAATCCACCTGTGGGGTGCCCACCGCAATGCCGAACTCGCCCGCGCGTTTGATCTCGGTGACGCTCTTGGCCGCTCGGATCAGCGCCTTGCTGGGTACGCAGCCGGTGTTCAGGCAATCACCACCCATCTCGTGCCTTTCGATCAGCGTCACCTTGGCGCGCACGGCGGCGGCGATGTAGCTGGTGACCAGGCCTGCGGCGCCGGCGCCGATCACGATCAGGTTGCGATCAAATTTTTTTGGCCGCTGGTGGCCGCGATACACCTTGCTTGAGCGCAGGGCTTCGACGATGCGCTTGGCGATCAGCGGCAGCACGCCCAGCAGCACGAAGGCGCCGAGCAGGCCGGGCGACAGCACGCCCTTCAGCGAGGTGAGTTGAGCGAGCTGGGTGCCGGCATTCACGTAGACCGCTGTGCCCAGCAGCATGCCGAGCTGGCTCACCCACAGATAGGTGCGGGTGGGCAGCGTAGTGAGGCCCATCACCAGGTTGACCAGAAAGAACGGTGCAATCGGCACCAGCCGCAGGGTGAACAGATAGAACGCGCCTTCTTTCTCCACCCCCGCATTGATGGCTTTCAGCCGCTCGCCGTAGCGCGCTTGCAGTGTGTCGCGGAACAGATAGCGCGCGCCGAGAAACGACAGCGTTGCGCCCAGCGTGCTGGCAAAGCTCACCAGTACCGTGCCCCATAGGGTGCCGAATAGCGCACCCGCAGCTAGCGTGAGAATGGTGGCGCCTGGAAAACTCAGGGCCGTGGTGGTGACGTAGACCGTGAAGAACACCGCCACGAACAGCAGCGGCTGTGCCGCCTGCTGTGCCTGCAAGGCCAGCCTCTGTGCCTTGAGTGCATCGAGGCTCAGATACTGGCCAAGGCCCGAAATCCACAGGCCAGCGATGGCCAGCACGATCACTGCAATCAACAGCCATTTGCGCACGAGAGACTCCCCAAAGATGATGTGCAGCTTAAGCCAGCCAGCCGAGCATCCAGTGATGTGCTGCCTTGAATAGAAGCTATTCCATCCTGCACGGATCGACATATCCATAGATGCTTTTTGAGAGGTGGCCAGACTAGTTGGGTGCCTGCCTATACTTCGTGCGCCCGTTAGCTTGTTACGGAGTACATCCATGCCCCTCAATCTCGACAAAATCAACGCAGAGCTGGGTAATGACCCTCAGGCTCTCGTGAATTGGGCGGTGGCTCTCGGCAAGAAGGCGATCTGCACCACTAACTTTCGTCCATTTGAGGCGGTGATTCTGCACATGGTCACCCAGGCCCAACCTGATCTGCCCATCGTCTGGATGGATTCTGGCTATGCCACGCCAGCAACCTATGTCTGCGCAGATGCGATTGCCAGACAGCTAAAACTGAACTTGCTTGTTTATCACCCGCTGCGCAGCCGCGCCCATCGCGAAGCCCTCGACGGTGCCACGCCCACCATCGATGATCCACGCCACGCCGGCTTTACCAAAGAGGTGAAACTCGAGCCTTTCGAGCGCGCACTGCGCGAAATGGCTCCACAGGTATGGTTCACCGCCATTCGGGCTGAGGACACCGCCGTGCGCGCGGCCATGCAGCCAGTGAGCGTGAATGCCGATGGTCTGCTCAAGGTTGCCCCTTTGCTGCGCTGGACGAGCAAGGAACTGCACGCCTATTGCGAGCGGTACGGACTGCCGAATAACTTCGACTACGTTGATCCCACCAAAGTCGAAGCGAATCGCGAGTGCGGTCTGCACATCGCCCATTGATCACAGCCCACCTGCTGAGGCTCTTGCTGCCCACTGTGCTGGGCCGTAGCTCTGCGATGGGCGAAGCTCTGCAACAATCAAACCTCCCACTTCAGGAGTATTTCGTGCGCCTCATGTCTCTCCTCGCGCTGACTGCGCTCACCGCATGCAGCAGCAATAGCGCCACGACCTCGACCGACGCTATGCTTGGAATTGGCGCCAACCCCGAACTGCCGGCACCCACCAAGGCATTGCTGCCGGTGGTGAACATTGCCCCCGCCAAGGGCTGGCCGCAGGGTGGCAAGCCCAGCACGGCAACCGGGACGCAGGTTGCTGCCTTTGCCAGTGATCTTGATCATCCGCGCTGGCTGGCGGTACTGCCCAATGGCGACGTGCTGGTGGCTGAGTCCAACGCGCCGCCCAAGCCGGGGCGTGGAATCAAAGGGTTTGCCGAGCGGCAGGTGATGAAACGCGCGGGCGCGGGCGTGCCCAGTGCCAACCGCATCAGCCTGCTGCGCGATGCCGATGGCGACGGCGTGGCCGAGCTGAAGACGGCCTACCTCGAAAACCTCTACTCGCCCTTTGGCATGGCGTTGGTGGGCAACACCCTGTATGTCGCCAACGCCGATGCGGTGGTGAAGTTCCCCTATGTGGCAGGCGAGACGCGCATCAACGCAGCGCCGGTGAAAGTGGTTGATCTGCCCGGCGGGCCGCTCAATCACCACTGGACCAAGGGCCTCATCGCCAGTGCCGATGGCAGCAAGCTCTACGCCGCCATCGGCAGCAACAGCAACATTGGCGAGAACGGACTGGACATCGAGGAGGGTCGTGCGGCGATCTGGGAGATTGATGCGGCCACCGGCAGTCATCGCATCTACGCCAGCGGCCTGCGCAACCCGGTCGGCATGGCCTGGGAGCCCACCACCGGCAAGCTGTGGACGAGCGTCAACGAGCGCGACGAGCTGGGCAACGACCTGGTGCCGGACTACATGACCAGCGTGCAGGATGGCGGTTTCTACGGCTGGCCCTGGAGCTACTTCGGCCAGACCGTGGACGTGCGTGTGCAGCCAGCCAATCCGGCGATGGTCGCCAAGGCCATCAAGCCCGACTACGCGCTGGGCTCGCACACCGCCTCGCTGGGCTTGAGCAATGCGGTGGGCAGCGCGCTGCCCTTCGGCCAGGGCATGTTCATCGGCCAGCACGGCTCCTGGAACCGCAAGCCGCGCAGCGGCTACAAGGTGATCTTCGTACCTTTTGCCGAGGGCCTGCCCAAGGGCGCGCCCATCGATGTGCTCACGGGCTTCGTCAACGATGCGGGCGAAGCGCTCGGCCGTCCGGTGGGTGTGGCCATTGATACACGCGGTGCGTTGCTGGTGGCGGATGACGTCGGCAACATCATCTGGCGCGTGACGCCCACGGCGAGTGCCTCACCCTGATGCGGTTCTGCCTGGGGCTTGCAGCCTGCGGACTGGCGGCGATGGCGGGTGCGCAAGCGCCCACGTCGCTGGAGCCCGTGACGGTGACAGCCACGCGCGTTGGCGTGGATGCCTTCAATGTACCGGTCGCCATCGACCGCATCGCACTCGATGCGCCCGTGCTCGGCGCGAGCCTGGCCGAGTCGCTGCAAGGGGTGCCGGGTCTCGCCGCCCGCGAGCGGCAGAACTACGCGCAGGACACGCAGATCTCGATTCGCGGCTTTGGCAGTCGCGCGGCCTTTGGCATTCGCGGCCTGCGGCTGCTGCTCGATGGCATCCCCGCCACGCAACCGGATGGGCAGGGGCAGATCTCGCACTTCAACCTCGCCAGCGCCGAGCGGGTAGAGGTGCTGCGCGGGCCGTTCTCGGCGCTGTATGGCAACTCCTCCGGTGGCGTGATCCAGCTGTTCACAGCCGATGCGCCCGCCGTGCCGCAACTCGATGTCGAAGCCTTCGCTGGCAGCTACGGTGACCGGCGCGTGTCGCTGGTCGGCAGTGGCTATGGCGGTACGCTGGCCTACACGGACTTCCGCACGGAGGGCTATCGCGATCACAGCGCCGCCGAGCGTCGTTCGTTCAATGCCAAGCTCGTATTGCCCACTGGCATTGGTGGCCGCTTGACGCTGCTCGCCAACCATCTCGACGCCCCCGATGCGCAAGACCCACTCGGCCTCACGCGTGCGCAGTTCGAGGCCGATCCGCGACAGGCCACGGCCGTCGCCACGCAGTTCAATACCCGCAAGAGCACACAGCAAACCCAGCTGGGGCTGATCTACGAGCAGGACTTTGGCGGCCTCGGCGCGCTGCGTCTGCTGGGCTATGGGGGGCAGCGCGAGATCGAGCAGTTTCTGGCCATCCCCATGAGTGCGCAGGCGAGTGCGACGGCGAGCGGTGGCGTGGTGGACCTCGGTAGCGGCTATACGGGGGGCGATGCACGCTGGAGCCATCGCAGCAATTCGTTCACCTGGGTAGCAGGCCTGGCATTTGACCACTTGCGCCAGCACCGGCGCGGCTTCGAGAACTTCATCGGCAGCGAGACCGGCGTGCGCGGCAGCTTGCGGCGTGACGAGATCAATACCGTCTCGGCTTTCGAACAATATCTACAAGTGGATGCGGCACTCACACCACGCCTCAGCACGATGGCGGGTCTGCGCCACAGCGCGCTGCGCTTCGAGTCGCAAGACCGCTACGTGCGCGAAGGCAATGGCGACGACTCTGGCCGGCTGTCTTACCACGCGACCACGCCGGTGGCGGGCCTGCTGTTCAAGCACACCGACGCCGCCCATTGGTATGCGGCCTATGGCAGCGGCTTCGAGACGCCCACCTTCGCCGAACTCGCCTACCGGCCCGATGGCGCGGCTGGCCTCAACTTTGCGCTCACGCCCGCGCGCAGCCGCAATGCCGAGGCCGGCGTGAAGCTGCGCCTACCGCGCGATACCCGCATCACGGCCGCGCTCTTCCGTGCCGACACCCGCGACGAGCTGGTGACGGCCAGCAATCGCGGCGGCCGCGCCACCTTTGCCAATGCGGGGCGCACACGGCGCGAAGGCGTGGAGCTGGCGCTGCAATCGCGCTTGAGTCGCCAGCTCGATCTCTCGCTGGCTTACACCCTGCTGAATGCACGCGTGCGCGAGTCCTATCTCAGCTGTACTGCTCAGCCCTGTACCAGCGCGCAGACGCTGATCGCACGCGGCAACCGCTTGCCCGGCGTGGCGCAGGGCCAGTGGCACAGCCGGCTGAGCTATACGCCGCTGTCTGCCGTGCAACTGGCGGCCACCTTTCGCTATCTGGATGCGGTGCCGGTCAACGACACCAACACCGAAGCCGCGCCCTCCTATGGCCTGGTCGATACCGAAGCCGCCTATCGCTGGCAGCGCGCTCGGCTGTCGCTGAAAGTCGAGAACGTTTTGGATGCGCAGTACGCCGGCTCGGTGATCGTCAACGAAGCCAATGGCCGCTACTACGAACTGGCGCGCGGACGCAGCCTGCTGGCGGGGCTTGAACTGAACTTTTGATGTCATCCGCTCCCGCATAGGAAGGAGGTGGGGCGGCATGGCATGCTTGGCGAATCCTTTCCGGAATGCCCCATGTCTTCGCAAGCCGACCTGCTGCGCCAGCTCTCGATTGATCGCAATGCCAACCTTGCACCGCCGTCGCGCCCCCGGTGGCACTGGGCGCTGGCTGGCTTGGCCGTGCTGGTCGCCGTCGCGTTCTGGTTGAAGCCCGATGGTGCTGTGCCGGTGGAAGTGGTGCAGGTCAGCCTCAAGGGCGGCGCGCCGCTCACCGGCTCAGTGCTGGATGCCTCCGGCTACGTCGTCGCGCGACGGCAGGCCACGGTGTCGTCGAAGGTGACGGGCAAGGTCATCGCCATCAACTTTGAAGAAGGTCAGCGGGTGAGTGAGGGCGAGGTGCTGGCGCGGCTCGACCCCAGCAATCTCGATGCGCAGGTCGCGCTGGGTAGCGCGCAGATCGAGCAGGCGCGCGCGCAGCTGGCCGAGATCAAGGTCTCGCTCGCCAATGCCGAACGCGATGCCGCGCGCAACCGCGATCTGGTCGGCAAGAAGCTCATTCCGCAATCCGCCGCCGACAATGCCGACACGGCGGTGGGCCAGCTCAAGGCACGACTGGCGAGCGCGGAGCAGGGCGTGCGCGTGGCACAGCAGCAATTGCAGGTGACGCGGAAAAATCTCGACGACACCGTGGTGCGTGCGCCGTTTTCCGGCGTCATCACCATCAAGAACGCACAGCCTGGCGAGATGATCTCGCCGCTCTCCGCCGGTGGTGCGGGCACCCGCACGGGGCTCGGCACGCTGGTGGATATGAACTCGCTGGAAGTCGAAGTCGACGTCAACGAGAACTTCCTCAACAAGGTGAAGGCGGGGCAGAAGGCCCGCACCAAGCTCAATGCCTATCAGGACTGGGAGATCCCCAGCGAGCTGATCGCCATCATCCCCACCGCTGACCGCAGCAAGGCGACGGTGAAGGTGCGTGTCGGCTTTGCCCGCAAGGAGGGCGAGGCCATCGACGCACGCATCCTGCCGGACATGGGTGCGCGCGTGAGTTTTCTCGCCGACGACGCCCCTGCGGTGCAGCTGGCCGCGCCGCGCCGCGTGCTGGCCCCGCGTGAGGCCGTTCATGACGATGCGGTGTTCGTGGTCAGCGGCGACAGCGTCAAGCGGCAGGCAGTGAGAACCGGTGCGGTCGAGGGTGAGGACCTCATCATTCTCGAAGGCTTGAGCGGCGGTGAGTCGCTGGCGGTGGGTGATTTCAGCAAACTCGCCGACGGCAGCAAAGTGAAGATCGAAGGGAGCAGCAAATGAGTGCAGGCATCGTCCAGATCCGGGGTGTGACCAAGACCTACACACGCGGCAAGCAGAGTGTTGAGGTGCTGAAGGCGCTCGATCTCGATGTGGCCAAGGGCGATTTCCTCTCGCTGATGGGCCCATCAGGCTCCGGCAAGACCACGCTGCTCAATCTCATCGGCGGGCTGGATCAGCCCACCACGGGGCAGGTGATCGTCGCGGGCGAGCGCATCGACAACCTCGGCGCTTCGGCACTCGCGGCCTGGCGCGCGCGGCATGTGGGCTTCGTGTTCCAGTTCTACAACCTCATGCCGATGCTTACCGCGCAGAAGAACGTCGAACTGCCGCTGCTGCTCACCAATCTTTCAGCCAGCGAACGCGCTCATCGCGCGCGGATCGCGCTCACTGTGGTGGGCCTGGCCGAGCGCGCCACGCACAAGCCCAACGAGCTCTCCGGTGGACAGGCGCAGCGTGTCGCCATCGCCCGTGCACTGGTGGCCGACCCGACATTGCTGGTCTGCGACGAACCCACGGGTGATCTCGACCGCAAGACGGCGGATGAAATCCTCGGCCTGTTGCAGACGCTCAACCGCGAGCACGGCAAGACCATCATCATGGTCACGCACGACCCGAAGGCCGCCGAGTTTGCGACCCACCGCGTGCATATGGATAAAGGCGCGTTGGCTGACGAGCCCACGCACTGAGCGCGGCCATGAAGTTCTTTCCCCTGCTGTGGGCCACGCTCTGGCGCAAGAAGACGCGCACCATCCTTACCTTGCTGTCGCTGGTTGCGGCATTTTTGCTGCTGGGCTTGTTACAGGCGGCCAACTCGCTGTTTAGCGGTGGCACCCAGCGACTGGGTGCCAACCTGCTGATCACGCAGGCGCGGGTGTCGTTTACCAGCCCGCTGCCGATGCGGCATCTGTCGCAGATCGAGTCGCTGCCGGGAGTGGAGGTGGTGTCCTGGTCGCAGTTCTTCGGCGGCATCTACAAGGATCAGAAAAACTTCTTCCCGCAGTTTGCGGTGAATGCCGATCGCTGGATCGCCACCTTCAGCGAGTGCCGTCTGCCGCCGGAGCAGGCAGCCGCTTGGAAACAATCGCGCACGGGCGTGATTGCCGGCCGTACGCTGGCCGATCGCTTTGGCTGGAAAGTGGGCGAGCCGATTCCGCTGCTGTCGCAGATCTGGCCACAGAAGGACGGCACGCGGGCTTGGAGTTTCGAGCTGGTGGGCATCTTCGATGACGTCACCGAAGGCAGCTGCCCGCGCATGGGCAATATGTATCTGCGCTACGACTACTTCGACGAGGCGCGGCAGTTCGGGCAGGGCGCGGCCGGCATCTTCGTGATCCGCATCAAGGATCCGGGCCAGACCGAGCGCATCAGCCGGGAGATCGATGCCATGTTCGAGAACTCCCCGGACGAGACCAAGACGCAAACCGAGAAAGAGTTCTCGCTCAATTTTGTGCGCCAGGTCGGCAACCTGTCGCTGATCCTCAACAGCATTCTCGGTGCGGTGTTCTTCACCATCCTGATGCTCACCGGCAACACCATGAGCCAGGCCGTGCGCGAGCGCATCCCGGAGCTGGCGGTGCTGAAAACCTTAGGATTCACCAACCGCATGGTGCTGCTGCTGGTGATTGCCGAATCCCTGCTGATCTGCGTGATCGGCGGCCTAGCCGGCATGGGGCTGGCCACGCTGGTGATGCAGGGGCTGGCGCAGTCCGGAGCGCAGTTTCCGCCCATCACGGCGGATGCGCGCGTGTGGCAGCTGGCCTTTGCCAGCATGTTCGGAGTGGGCATCGTGGTGGGCCTGCCACCGCGGATTTCGATTGTCGATGGCCTGAGCGGGAGATAAAACGTGAAACAAATCCTCGCCATCATCTGGATGAATCTGCGCGCCGTGCCCAATCGCGCCGGCTCTTCGCTGGTGATCGTCATCGGCATTGCCGGCGTGGTCGGTGTGCTGGTGGCGCTGCTGGCCATGGCTCAGGGCTTTGGCGTGACGCTCAAGGCCACGGGCAAGCCCGACCGGGTGATGTTTCTCTCGGCCGGCGTCACGGCCGAGTTGTCGTCGGTGCTGGTGCCGGATGCGCTGCCGATCCTGCGCGAGCTGCCGGGTGTTGCCCGCGATGCCGAAAACCAGCCGCTGGCCTCCGCCGAGGTGGTGGTAATCACCGAGCTCAAGCGCGGCACCGGCGCGCAGCGCGCGAGTGTCAACGTGACGCTGCGCGGCGTCGAGCCTGCGGGTTTCAAGCTGCGCCCTGAACTCAAGCTCATCGAGGGTCGCTGGTTCACGCCGGGCCTGCGCGAGATCGTCGTGGGTCGGGGTGCCGCCAATCAGTTCGAGGGCACTGCGCTGGGTTCCACGCTGAAATTTCGCGGTTCCGAGTGGACGGTGGTCGGCACCTTCACCTCTGATGGCGATGCCCATGAGTCGGAACTGTGGACTGATGCCGATACCGCACGCTCGGCATTTGGCCGTGGCAGTTCGGCGTCCTCGCTGCTGGCGCAGATGACCTCCGCTGCGGCGATTGAGCCGATCAAGGCGGCGATCAAGGCCGACCCGCGCCTGCAGATTGATGCGATGCCGGAGCTGGAGTACTTCGCCAGCCAGTCGAAACAGTTCACCGAGCAGATTGGCCTGCTGACCGGCGTGGTGACGGCGATCATGGCCATTGGCGCCTTGTTTGGTGCGCTCAACAGCATGTATTCGGCGGTGTCGACCCGGCAGATCGAGATTGCCACCCTGCGTGCCATTGGCTTTGGCGGCCTGCCGGTGGTGCTCTCGGTGCTGGCCGAGGCGATGCTGCTGGCCTTGAGTGGCGGTGTGCTGGGCGCACTGATTGCCTATGTGCTGTTCAACAACATGAGCGTGTCCACCCTGGGTGCCAATTTCACCCAGGTGGCCTTCAACTTTGCCGTGACCCCGGCACTGATGGAAAAGGGCCTGCTATGGGCGCTGGCGATTGGTCTGCTGGGCGGCTTGCCGCCTGCCCTCAAGGCCGCACGGCAGCCTGTGGTGGAGGCCTTGCGCGGCAAGTAGTTGGCATTACTCGTCCTGCACGACCCGGAAGCCTGTCCACACATCGCGCCGCACCGGAGGTGCGATATCCCGATGGTCCACGGCTAGATCGTCCCGAACCTGCTGCCAGGAGCCACCTCTCAGTGAGATGCCAGGCGAGCGGGCATCAGCGGTGCACCCGTCGCTCAGGCTGTCGATGGCTGAACAGGTCCATTCGCGCACGTTGCCGAGGACTTCGTGCAGGCCGAATGGATTGCTAGGGAAGGCGCCTGCTGCGGCCGGTTGCGTAGGGATTTTCGGAGGACAACTCTGGCAGGCCGCCTTGTCGGTATCGAACGCCGCGCCCCACCAGTAACGGCTGCTGGTGCCGCCGCGTGCGGCGTATTCCCACTCGGCATCGGTGGGCAGGCGATAGCGCTGCCCTGTTTCTGCGCTCAGCCAGCGGGTGTAGGCGTCGGCATCTACCCAGCTTACGCAGACGACCGGCGACTCATCCCGCTGCGCATAGCCGGGCTTATTCCAGTCCGGAAGCCGTCCGCCAGCCGACTCGCAGGGGTAGTTTTGCCAGTGTGGGTTGTGGTAGCCGCTGCGCATGACGAACGCGCGAAATTGCGCGAAAGTGACCTCGGTGGCCCCCACGCGGATGCGCTGACCCGGCAGAGGCAGCATGGCAGGGACCTGCAGAGCCTCGGGTGGCGGCGCGTCGGTCTGTGTCTCGGCGGGTGCTGGCGGCGGTGCTTCGGCAGCAGCGGGCAGACGTTTAATTTGCTTTTCGGGGCTGCCCGGCGGGTTGAGCAGAACATACCCACCAACTGCAGCCGCAAACACCAGCAGCAGCGTGGATACGGTGCGCGAAGGTGCAGGCTTCGGCAGCGGCGCCGTGGGCGGGGGCATCACGGTCTCTGCGCGGCGATACAGCGGGGTAGGCGCGGCCGCAGCAGGGAACGGGGCCAGCAGCGATTTGGTGTTGGGCTCTGCGCCGATCGGGGGCAGCGGGGGCAATGCCGGTGCGGGTAATGGCATGGCGACAACATGGCTTCGAAATGCCGAGGTCGCTGGCGCAGGATCATTGGTGCGGATGGGCAGATCAGCCGGAGCCACCACAGGGGCGTAAGCCGCCGCGTGAGCCAGCGGCCCATCCGTGATCAACGGGCTGCTGCCAGCCAGTGCCAGAAAGTCATCAAGTGCGGCCTGAAAAGCTTGTGCGCTCTGGTGACGCGCACTGGGCTGTACCGCCAGTGCCTTGCGCATGGCGCCGACCAGCGCCGGTGGAAACGCCGACCAGCCGGCTTCCTCCACCGGGTCGTTGTTCATGCGGTCGAGCGCAATGGGCGGTGCGGCGCCTGTAATCATGCGATAGAGCATTGCTGCGACGCCGTAGACATCCGTCCACGGCCCTTGCACTGCACGGCGCTGGTATTGCTCCAGAGGTGCATAGCCTTCGGTCAGCACGATGGAAAGGCTTTGCACGCGATCGCCTGCAGCCTGCCGTGCTGCGCCAAAGTCGAGCACGATGGGGCGGCCAATGGCGGCCAGATAGATGTTGTGGGGTTTGAGGTCGCGGTGCACCACGCCATGGTCATGCACGTACTGCAAGCCTTGCAGGATGGGCTTGATCAGCGAGACCGCCAGCGCTGGCTCCAGTTGGCTCCGCACCGAGGTCAGGTAATCGCCGAGCGACATGCCCTCGTAGTAGTCCATCACCAGATAGGCGGTGCCGTTGGCGTTGAAGAAGTTGCGGACGCGGACGATGTTGGGGTGATCCAGCTTGGCGACGATGCGCGCCTCGCGCAGGAATTGCTCCTTGCCGAACTCGAAGTTGCGGCGGTCATCTGCGCTGTGGATGCCGACCTCTGTGGAGTTGGGCAGGCGCTGGGCCATTTCGCGCGGCAGGTATTCCTTGATCGCCACCCGCTGCTGCAGGTTCACATCCCAGCCAAGGTAGGTAATGCCGAAGCCGCCAGGACGGCCCAGTACACGTCCCACGCGGTACTGCTCGCCCAGGATGGAGCCGTGCGGCAGAAAAAATGGATTGCGTGCCGCCGATTCGTCGTAGCCGCAATGTGGGCAGGTGGCGACACCATCCTTGAGCCGGAAGCAGCCGGGGCAGTGTTTCTGGTAGCGGATTGCAGCAGGGTTCATGGACTGCCAGGGGGTATGGCGTTGCGGGATTGGCGCGGACAGTGGATTGTTATTGAAAATGGCCTGTAGCGTCACGACTTCATCGCTCTCAACCCACTGAAACTCTCACATGACTTCTCTACTCGGCCCCGCCGCCCTGCGCCAGCGCTTTGTGGCGGCCGCCACCGCCAAGTTTGCGGCCAATGTGCCGGACTTTGTTGCCCTGCAAGCCCTCGTGCGGCAGCAAGGTGGTGTATTTCAGAACGACCATGGCGCGATCCGCACCGCCGACCCTGCAGTGCAGGCGCTGTTCGTGCGCGCCGCCAGAGTGCTGGGTCTGCATCGCGATCGCGACTATCGGTTTCCGGCCAAGAAGCTGGTGAGCTTCGACTTGCAGGCAGCCGGTGAGGCGCACAGCCACTTCAAGGTGTTTGTCTCGCAGGTGGATCTCGATGCGTTTCCGGCGGAGGTGGCGGCGCTGGTGCGCGAAGACTGCGCCGAGCAGGCAGCCGCAGTGGATCACCGCGGCTTTATTGCCCTGATCGAAACCGCCGAGGCCAAGGGTGGCTTGTCGGCGGAGCAGGCCGAAACATTTATTCATCACTTGGTGCACCGGCTGATGCACCGCAACGGCCCTGCATTGAAGCGCAGCACGCTCGAAGCCGTCGCCCGGGTCTCTGGCGAGGCGGCCAGCGCGCTGGCGCTGGGGCCGGATTTCAATCACGTCACCATCGACGTGCAGGCGGCAGGCTTCGAGAGCATCGAGGCCATGGCGGCGACACTGCAGGCCGCAGGGTTTCGGCTGCTGCCCGCCATCCAGGGGGCAGTCGGCACACAGTTGCGGCAGACGGCCACCCTGGCCGCCACCATGCCGACCCCGGTTCGTGAGGCGGATGGCCGCCCCGGCATGGCCGAGAGCGAGAAACAGTTTGTCGAGATCATCCAGCGCGCGCAGGCGACAGCCGGCGACGGCGCGCTGCTGTGGCGGGAGGATGGCGCACCGCTGGTGTTCAAGCATTTTCTCGCCACCAATGCCGAGAAAATCTTTGACGCCGCCTCGACGAGGGTAGCCGCTGCATCGAGTTGCTGAGCACCACAAGAAGCTGGAGAGGCTCTAAAAGCCCGATCTGTCGACAAGCCCCTGAAAGCGCAAAAACTTTTGCCTGAAGCGCACAAGTTATCCACATCTTGCGCACGGCTTTTGCCGAGGTTTTTAGCCGACATGCACAAGATGTAGTGTTTTTGTGAGCTTTAGGCCACAACATTTTGTGTGACAGAGCGTTGACGCTCTGAAGGCGCGGGGGTATCGTCCAAGCCACTTTCCAGTGCCGTGCCGATGGCCGCGCTGGGGTGAAAATTGCCGTCGGCCGCGCTGCCGATTGTGTGCTGAAGGCCTCTGCTCAGGCCTATGCCGCACTCGCCCCGCGCCGTTTTGCCCGCATATTCAGCACCACACGAAACAGGGAGAGTTCCATGCAAATCGAGACGGCCGTCACCGCTCCGAAAGCACATCCGCCAGCCAGCACCGGCAGCACCGCCGCCGAAGTGGCTGCCACCGCACCCGGCGCACTCAAGGTGATCCGCCGCAACGGCAAGGTCACCGCCTTCGACCCCAGCAAGATCGCGATTGCGATTACCAAGGGGTTTCTGGCGGTCGAAGGTTCGGCCGCTGCGGCCAGTGCCGCCGTGCGCCAGAAAGTAGAGGCCATCACCCAGAGCGTGGTAGCCGCGCTCAAGCGCCACCAGACCGGTGGCGGCACGGTGCATATCGAAGACATTCAGGATCAGGTCGAGTTGGCCCTGATGCGCGCCGGCGAGCACAAGATTGCCCGCAGCTACGTGATCTACCGTGAAGAGCGCAGCCAGGCCCGCGCGGCCGAAGCCGCTGCCAAGCAGCCCGAAGCCGATGCCCGCCAGCTGCACATCAAGCTCGACGATGGCCGCACGGTGGCGCTCGACGAGCAGCGCCTGCACAAGCTGGTGCGCGAGGCCTGCGGCACGCTCACCGGCGTGAATGCCGACGAGGTGGTGGTCTCCGCCGTGCGTGATCTCTACGAGGGCATCCCCGAAGCCGAGTTGAGCCAGGCGCTGACGCTGGCCGCGCGCGCGCGCATTGAGAAAGAACCCAACTACACCTATGTGGCCGCGCGCCTGCTCACCGTGGCGCTCTACCACGAGGCACTGAAGTTTCTCGACCAGCCCGAAACCCGCCCCACCGCCAGCGAGATGGCCCCGCTCTACCCGGCCTACTTCGCCGCCTTCATCGCCCGTGGCGTGAAAGAAGAACTGCTCGACGCGCGCTGCATGGAGTACGACCTCGAACGCCTCGGCAATGCCATCGTGGCCGACCGCGATCTGAAGTTCGATTACCTTGGCATGCAGACGCTCTACGACCGCTACTTCATCCACAAGAACAAGAAGCGCTTCGAGCTGCCGCAGGCAATGTTCATGCGCGTGGCCATGGGCCTCGCCATCAACGAGGTGGACCGCGAAACCCGCGCCATCGAGTTCTACAACCTGCTGTCGTCGTTCGATTTCATGTCGAGCACGCCCACGCTGTTCAACAGCGCCACGCCACGTCCGCAGCTGTCCAGCTGCTACCTCACGCAGGTGCCGGATGATCTCGACGGCATCTTCGGTGCGGTGAAGGACAACGCCCTCTTGAGCAAGTTTGCCGGCGGCCTCGGCAACGACTGGACGCCCGTGCGCGGCATGGGCGGTTACATCAAGGGCACCAATGGCAAGAGCAACGGCGTGGTGCCGTTCCTCAAGGTGGCCAACGACACCTGCGTGGCCGTGAACCAGGGCGGCAAGCGCAAGGGCGCGCTCTGCGCGTACCTGGAAACCTGGCACCGCGACATCGAAGAGTTTCTGGACCTGCGCAAGAACACCGGCGACGAGCGCCGCCGTGCGCACGACATGGACACCGCCAACTGGATCCCCGACCTCTTCATGAAGCGCGTGGTGGAAGAGGGCCAGTGGACCTTGTTCTCGCCCGATGAAGTGCCGGACCTGCACGACCTCATGGGTGCGGCCTTTGAGGCGCGCTACAACCACTACGAGCGCATGGCCGACGAGGGTCGCATCAGCAACTACAAGCG
>Ga0255086_1000232_pt1 | contig 20051 bp, 32 predicted proteins | sample Colum_Cont_RepC__FD_188438 | JGI IMG/M metagenome (GOLD analysis project Ga0255086, IMG submission 188438) | Freshwater microbial communities from Columbia River, Oregon, United States - Colum_Cont_RepC_8d | ecosystem: Environmental > Aquatic > Freshwater > River | place: USA: Oregon | collected... | reverse complement strand
GCAGTTAGACGCATCCATGATTGGCAAGCAATTGAAGTTCAAGTTCACCAGCTTCAACGTGTATGGCGGTGCCATGCAAGACCTAGCCGAAGTAGCCGAGTACACGTACACAGTCACTGGTGAGATGGTGCTACTGCCACCACGCAACGTATCATCGTTCACGGTTGTAACCCAGCCTGACGGTACCCGTCAGTTCGACTGGAACTGGGGTGCGCAGATCAAGCCTGTGGACCTCAAAGGGTACGTGGTTCGTTACCGTCAAGGGACAGGGCCGTTCACGTGGGACCAGATGTTCCCGTTCGCTACAGACGATGGGTTCCAGACCTCTAGCCCGGTTGAGTCTAACCTGCTGTTGGCTGGTGACTACGTGTTCGCCATCAAGACTATCGATACGTACAACGTGTTGTCTACTAACCCTCTGTTCATCTATGCAGAGTTACCAGACCCACGTCTCGGTTCAGCCCTCCAGTTCATTGACTACCAGTCGGTCTCTTGGCCCAATGGTGTCAAGACTGGTTGCATCGTAGACACGTACGAAGGTCAGTCTGTACTACGGGCAGTTGACTCATCTACCACTTGGGCTACCGCTCCTGGCACCTGGAGCGCGTTCACGCGGTGGGTGTGGGACCCGGTCACTTCGTTCTCGTACGAAACACCAGCCATAGACTTTGGCGTAGCCGTCCCGGTTCTGCCTGTGGCTACGTACACAGCTGATGGGGACGTGGTGTTCGAGGTAGCTACTAGCTCTAATGGTTCTACGTGGTCGTCTTGGGTCGCTGTCTCTGGGCCTGTCATCACACGGTACATCAAGACGCGCACTACGGTGTCTATACCTTCTGGCTCGTCTACCGGCCCTGGTGTTACACCTGTGTGCATCTTGTACAAGCTGGTCGTGACGTACATCGGCAAGGTTACGTCTGAGACTGGTAACGATATCAACCCATCTGCTTTGACTGGCGTGCATCGTATTGGTACCGGGGACATCCGTTTGCCTATCAACAAGGTGTGGGCGTACATCAGCCGTATAACGATCACTGTGCAAAACGCTACAGGGTCCATAACGCACACCATCCTAGACAAAGATGGAACCAATGGACCACGTATCCGGTTCTACAATAGCAGCAACGTGCTAACCGATCCACCGCTGATCGACTTTACAGTAGAAGGAATTGCAGCATCATGAGTTTCCCATCTGATCCCGGCTGGACCACCTTGACCAAGAACGACCTCAACGCTGGTACTGATAGCCCAGCAGCAGGCCGGGTCGAGATCGAGGCCCTCGTTGACCGTATCAACGCTATGCAGACTATCATCACCCAGATGATCAACTTTGGTACCCCACTCGTGACATCAGGCAACCAGACCTTGACAGGTAGCCTGACCGTCACCGGGGACATCATCGGTAAGGGTGACGTGAAGGCTTACCAGCCATGACCATACCATCTTCTGGTGGCTTCTCGGTGGCCACTGTCAACACCGACATGACGCGCACCAGCAACAACCCCCTGACGCTGGGTTCAGATGCGTTCAGGGTACTGTGCAGGAAGCTGACTGGTGCGCTGAGCATGGCCGACGCACGTGGTCGGTCCGCTTCTGGTCGTTACGTGAGCCCGTCCTTGACCAGACCGACGGCTGGTATATCAGCCGGTACAGGGTACGAAGACGGTATGGCTATTACTCCAGACGGTACTACTATCGTTCTGGCCAATAGCTACGACACCAAGTTCAGCGCGCCTTCATGGAGAGGCGCGGTGTACGTGTTCAAGTACAACAAGGCAACGGATATTTGGACAGGCCCTGCGGTAGTAGGAGACACACTCAGCGTCAACTCGTTTGGTGCACGCAAGCAGTCTGTGTCTATCAACAGTGCTGGCACCCGTATCGTAGTAGGTGTAGAGAACTACGGTTTCACCATATTCGATTGGAGTGGTTCAGCCTGGGTGCGATCGCATTTCTCCAAGCCTTCTGGGGCTGATTACTTCGGGTGCGCAGTCTCCCTGTCAGACGATGGTAACACTGTTGCGATAGGCGCGTACCTGGAAACCGGGAACCCCAGCACGAACTACGTCGGAGCGGTGTATATCTACATCTGGACTGGTTCCGCGTGGACACTACAGCAGAAGCTGAAGAACACGGCTACGATCACGTACTCGTACACATTTGGCGACTCAGTCCAACTGTCTTCAGATGGCAACACTCTATTCGTACATGACCGGCAAGACCGTTGTGGCACCGCATCCATCAAAGGTGCGTCTTACGTGTACACACGTACCTCAGGGGTATGGACCCAACAATCGTACATACAGACTTACCCTGCCAACGTAGCGTCTGGCAAGCTATGGGGTTGCAGAAACGGGCTGGAGTACGCCCTGTACTGCTATGGAGACGGTATCGTCATCTACCGTAAAGTGTCCAGCACATGGACGAAGGTTCAAACGCTGACTGCACCAGCTACAACCCCAACAGACTCGTACTTCGGCGGTAACTCCATCAGCTTCTCTGATGATGGCAAGTTCATGCTCGTAGTGGACTACTACGAATCAGGTAGTTGTGTACATAGCTACGCCAAAGACCTATCTGGTAGCTGGTTCTACCAAGGTACATTCACCACACAGGCTACAACGTTCGGCAACGGAAGACTCAACTCAGACGGAACAGTGGGTGCGCTGGCCTCTGGCAACTGGTCTACCTTTGCCGGGTACATCTTTGATAAGTGATCGAAAGGAACAATGCTATGTCTCTGACCAATAACAGGAGTTACCATATGGCCACTGAACCTATCTCCACCGCTGGAGCCATGAGCAAGGTTCTGTCTCTTCTCTCGTTTGTCGCCGTATCGGTGATTGCCTTCGTACTTGGTGTGCAAGTCATACCGCTCGACAAGGCTGACCCTCATCGTGACATGGTACGTCGCTTGCTGGGTTGTGCGGTGTCCAGCTTGGCTATCGGCCTGCCAGCATTGGCCTTCGTGCAGAACACCATGCCATGGATGTTCAGTAGTATCGGTGAAGTGTTCGTCATGTTGGAACTGCCGTCAACGTTCGGCCAGAAACTCATCACGTGGTCTATCCTGCTGGTGGCAGCTATCCCAGGGTGGTGGCTCGTTGGCAGCTACGTCCGTCAAGCGGCTGGGTGGCAAGGCAAGACGATGAAAGAAATCAAGGAGGAGGTACTGTGACCCACCAGCTATCCCCTCACTTCACACTTGAAGACTTCGAGCGTAGTAGCAAGGCAGAGACTCTTGGTATAGACAACCGGGTGCCCAACATGCTACTTCGAGAAGCACTGGAAACGGCAGAGATGATGGAACGCATTCGTGAGTTCCTGTGTGCCACTGCTGGCAAGGATGTACCCGTTATCATCACTAGTGGGTACAGGTGCCTGCCACTCAACCGGGCTGTTGGCAGTAGTGACACCAGCGACCACGTGAAGATGCTGGCTGCGGACTGGCGTGCGCCTGCCTTCGGTACCCCGTATCAGGTGTGCAAGGCGTTGTCCAAGGTCGTGGACCAGCTTGGTATTGGCCAGTTGATCCACGAGTACCCGCGTGGCCTGTCTGACGCGTGGGTACACACGTCTAGCCGTAAGCCAGACAAGCCGGTTAACCGGGTGATCACCATCACGCCGAAGGGCACCATCGTAGGGGTACAGCCATGACGCCCAGCTTGTTCAACACGTTACGGTTGCTGGCCATAGGCTACGTGATGTACCTCTGCTACACGTATGGCGTCAACGTAACAGAGAAGAAGTACCTCCGGTCAGTGCTGGAGGACACGACTCAAGTGGTACACGCGGCGGAAGACGCCAAAGACACCACTCAACAACGGCTGCAAGGCCAGGAGAAAGCTCAAGATGAGTACGTACACCAAACACGTGATGATCAAGTGCGTCTGGCTGTTGCTGGCAACACTGTTGTCCGCTTGCAGCAGCGTGTCAAAGCCTTGCAAGACGAGCTCAGCCACCGAAGCGGTGATACCGCCATTGCAGCCTGTCGCCAGACAAGCCAAACGCTCGGAGAGCTATTCAGCGCGTGTGCAGCGGAATACCGAAGCCTGGGACAAGCGGCTGGAGAAGACAGAGCAGCAGGTGTACTCTGCGAGCGCTCCTACGACACCCTGATCAAAACGGATACTCAACAGACAGGTGAACCGCAGTCGTCTGATTCACCTGTTGGATCTTTGGGAACACTGCCAGCCGAACAGGCCCAAGCCGAACACTCGGAACAACCATAGGCAGTACGCCTCCTGGCGTATCGTACCCACTCGCAGCCCCCAGCGTAAGGCCCCAGTCGCCATACGTGTGGGGGCTGCGATACGACCAACCCGCGTACACGCTGGTGCGGTTCCTGCTGTTACGGTAGGCCCCTGCTGTCAGGCCATTGGGTGCCACCACGTACACACCTGGGTTGACGCCCTGGTACGCCTGTTGCTGGCCTTGGGGGTCCACGTAGGTGGGGCTGGTGTGGTAGGTGGCAAGGTGCAAACCCAGCACTAGGGAGGTAACAGACATGGCAAAACTCATTCAGATTGGGCGCTGGCTGGCCAAACGCGGTACAGGTTAGGGGTGGGTGTAGGGTTAACCCGGTTTTTGTGGCGTAGCAGGCTCAACCGATACCATCGGTATCGGCCCTACTAGCGATACCTCATCCTGGTACCGGGTGATAAGCCACCCTACGCCACACGATGCGCAACTGTAAGGCCTCTCAACCGCGTCGCCTGGGACCGCGTAGAAGTTCAACCCTGTAAGCCCAGTACATTCCGGACACATGATAGGGCACAAGTGCCACTGGTCTAGTGTAGGAACAGGTACGGACGAAGGACACCCCATCACCCTACTCATGTCACTCGCGGTTAGTGGTGAGTGAGCCATTTCAGCACACCTCCGTTGAGGGCAGTACTGTAATCACCACCCCGGCTGGGAAGGTATCCAGAAAGTCGATGTACCACGCATCGGGCATACGCTTGACGATGGCCTGCTCGATCTTGTTCTGCAGTGCGTCGTCTGGCGCAGCGAAGAACCTGCTAGTGCCCTCGCCTGGGACGTGGGTCTTGGGTTTGGTCTGAAAGTAGATCACGGTAGCTCCTTAGAACTTTTCGATAGATACGGTACGGCCGAGGGCTTCAGCGCGAACCTTGCGTTGCTTGGCATCGTCTTCAGCGCGTTCCATGCTGGGTGCCAGCCAGACTTCCTTGCCGTTCACTTGAACTGAGACACCTGTGTCACCGAGGTCGTACAGGGTGATCTCGACTTGCGCCTTACGTTTGGCGCGTTTGGCCTTGGGGTTGCCCTTGAGGATGTCGATGACCTTGTTCTGCAGCATGATGTTCTCCTTGGCAGGGCCGGAGCCCTTTAGATAGCGACCACTTCGTAGCGGCCATACGTTGGGACCGAATGCTTGCTACCAACGCCATGCAAGAACGCAAGTGCTTCGTACGATTCATAGTACGACACCTTGTGAGCAGTTGGGACCCCAACTACGAGACCAGCTTTGGCACCCTTGGCGGTAACAGAGAGCCATTTGATAGTGATGGTGAATGTTTGAGCTTGCATGTGGAGTACCTAGTGGGTTGATGATGTATTCATTTTCATGAAGAACCCTGCTGTGCGCAAGACCCTTCATGAAACTAGGCTATCAGTTGACCACGTTGAAACCGGAGTGGATCACCTGTTGGAAGTACTCCTTGTTGATGTTGCACAACAGTGGGTAGAACCGGCCCTCTGGTGTGGTGAGCATGATCACGTTGAAGATACGGTCTGTAGCGCCATCAAAACGTGCGGCCCACTTAGTCACCGCTTTCTCAGCGTTAGTGGCTGTAGCGTAGGTCTTGGTAGGTTCGATGGTGATGACGTTGAAGTGGGCCATGTGGTGTTCTCCTGTTGCGAATGAGTTCATTCTTCCTGAGTTCATGAACCTTGACAAGACCCTTCAAGATGGTAAGGTATGGTCGTGAAAAAGCCCGCACTAGGCGGGCTCTGACTACTTCTTGACAGGCACTTGGGCAGGGTAGCAAGGTAAGCCGTTCAACGGTACAAATGGCACCCCAAGTTGACGCACCTTGATGGCTACGTTAGTCCAACTCATGACTCGAACGGCCACTTAGCGTTAGGCACAGGAGTAGGGTGCTCCTTGTTCTGCAGGTCAGGGTCTTGGCACACGTAGCCAGCACCCGGTTCGTCAGGGTCACTCTTCGTTCCGTAGTTGAGTAACCAACTGTTACGGCCATCGTGGTGCTCTGGCAGTTGCATTATCAGCAGTTCAGCCCACCGCATCCGGTGCATGCCGCTCTGCACTTCTGCTTTGGTGAGAGGTATGTTGTCTTGGCAAACGCGCCCCACCCATGGATACTCACCACCATCCGCAGGCGCTGGAGGAGGCGTGTACGTACGTCGGCTCAACATACGGGCGATCTGCTCTTCCGGTGTCTCCGTGATACTGATACGTTTGGTCAGCATCTCCAGTTGCGTAACCAGGATAGCGAGGTCGCCTTCAGTACCCCACGAGCACGCCATGATCATGGCGTTTGTTTCCACCGTGTCAAGCTTCTGTTGCTTGCAGAACAACATGCAGTTGTTGTAAACCTGAAGACCTTCGGAGTGCTGAGGCTTGTACATACGGATGCTGAACAGGCCAAACAGGTACGGGACCTTGGTCTCGTAGAGCTCCTTCATCTTCATGCCGTAGTGCAGCGCCTTCTGGTAGTCTTGCATACCGTTCTTCTGCTTCGCGCGGCTGACGTACCGCGTGATCTGGCCTTCATAGTAGCCCAGTTGGTTCAGCGCGACCAGGTCCCAGTGCTGGAACGTCTTGTCGCCTTGGTGGTAGTGGCCACCACCGACCATGAAGTCGTTGGCGCTGGTACCGTTGAACCCGAGGTTAGTGTGCGGAGGCATAGACATCTTGGATACCTTTCAAGAGTTGAGACATGAACGTTTGCACGTTCACCGTGATGGTAGTCCGTTGGAGCGATGCGGCTTGTTCATTTGCAGCGTACATAGCAGCCGCACGCTCTTGACAAACACGGATACCTGTCGCAAGTGTGCTGCGTAGCGTGGTGTTCCCCATGCGTACTTCCTGCAGGCAGTACAGCACCAAGGCCATCATGTCAGCCCACTTGAGCAGTTCGCGTTCACCATCGGTCAAGCCAGTACACGAGTACAAGCCTTCGTCAACGATGACCTTGGCTTCCAACGCAGACAGGGCTTGGTCAAGGTCTGCAGACGCCCACTTAGCGGGAGCAGGCGTGTCCCCCGTAACGAACTCAGGCAGGTCGTGCTCCAGTGCAGCCAGGATGGCCTTCTTGGAGCACTCTGGGTACACCTGTTGCACCAGTGTGGCTACTGTGTGTCCATGCTGGCCGAGCGTCTCGGTGGTCAGCGTTTGGCGCGTGTGGTACCGCTTGACCCAGGAGGCTTCAACACGGAACGTCACACGTTCGAACATAGTCTTGCTCATCACAGGCCTCGCTTGGTGATACGACGACCCAGCCATTCGGCGCACGCCGACTGCCAGTCCAAGGCCACGATGTCGTTGGTCATGACCCATGCGTCCTTGATGAACCCGTTCTTGTACAGTCGGAAACACTCCCACATAGGGAGTACCACATCGTCGAACGCTTGCGTTTCATACTTGGGTGCAACCGATACACCGTCAGCTAAGAGCTCGTCGAACGACTGGAAGAAGGCGAACAAGTCACGGTCGAACCCTTCTTCAGCAAACAGGTCGTACGGCTTGACGATGCCAGCAGTGTAGTACGACGTGTAACCGAGCGCCTCGTTCTTGCTGTCCTTGTATGCCATCCAGTACGGGTTATCTTCGTACACATGGAAGTTGTTGCTCATCTGCGTGTACGTGCCGACCTCGCAACCCACCTTGGCAGCGATGTACTCCTGCAGCATAGAGAACTGCACCGCATTGGCACCGTATGCGCCCCAGATGGCGTCGTTGCTTCGGTTGCATACAGTCATGTTCAACAACTCGAAGTCAGGGCCACTGCGGGAGAGCATCACCATGTCGTTGCAAGGCATGTCCTTCGTGATGCGTAACATATCGATGGCCGGGTCCCAGATGCTGAGCACACACTGACGGGTGTCTGGTGAGCGTTTGAGCAAGTTGATGGCACCCTCGATCTGGTCACGTTCACCTGTTTCGTCAACCCAATGGCGCAGCCGATGACCATACGCGCCATGGAACGTGACCCCGTCATCACTGTACTGAGACATGCGTTCCAGCATGTACGACAGGAAGGCAACGTCGTTGCGACCAGCCAGAATCCACAGGGACTCGAAGAAGTGAAAGAACGGATTGGCGTCACGGATAGGGTTGAACAGCACACGTTCACGCGGGTTGCTGTACGACGTAGCGACGGGTACCGGCATCTCGATGACAGACATACCCCGACGAGTGGTGCGGTAGCCAAACCCTGCGAGTGCTGCAAGACCTTGGGCCAATGCTTGTTCTACGTTGCGTGTTTTGATAGCGTACATGCTTGTTCCTTTCAGGAAAGTAGTTGACTGGTGGTGGGTTCTGCGATGCCAAGGGTAGCCAAGACATCACGGTAAACATTATCCGGCGTCATGACTTTACATTGCAGCCCGTTCTTCTGTAGCGCAGTAGCCCACGCTCTGGCGCTCTTGGCCTTCTTGTACAGGTGGCTTGGGTCATACGGCTTTGCAGCGTGTGCCCGTTTGCTACGGGACCTACGCTTCAGCACGTTTGCAATGCAGTCAGCTTCAGGTACGTCGAGAAGGTAGAACGTGGCACGCCCTTCAAACATGTCATGCAGTTCTTTGCAGGTAGCTTGACCGGGTGTAGCCAGCCCTTCCATGAACACGTTGGTACCGCTCTTGGCGTAGATACCGGCGGTATCAATGGCCAGACGATACGGGTTGATGCCATCCAGCCCACCACATGCGTTCTCGTACTTGCCGATGAGTACGAACCCGCTATGTATGGCTACTGATACAGGGCACCCGTTATCTAACTTGCTTGACAGTACGCCACCAGCAGCCGTAACGAGGCGTCTGGCCAGCGTACTCTTCCCACTGCCGTTCGTGCCATGCACGTATATCAGGTGTGGTTCACGTTTCATCAGCCTACTCCTTCTAGCAGCCCGTCGCGTTCAGCCAGCAATACCAGTCTCACCGCGTTAGGCACATGCGGGTTGCGCTCTAGGATGTTGCGCATGTGGCCGTCTACAGTGCGTTCACTGATGAACAGTTTGTCGGCCACTTGTTTGTACATGAGTCCGAGTGACAAAGCCCGGACCACGTCTAGCTCTCTTGGGGTTAGTGTGATCGAGGCCATGTCACATCCCAAGCAGTACTTCTCGAAGATTAGCCTCGTTCCAAATACCACCAGCGTACAGCCCGTTGAGCAACGAACCAACAGTAGCGGGGGCTTCTTTGCGAACGAGTACCAGCCGTTTGTACGCCTTGGCACTACGGTAGCCGTAGTGATAGTCACCAGCGACGTGTTGCTTGAACACGCAGCACACGGTCTCAGCTTCCTGCAGAGCCAGCTTGCGCACACCCTTCACAGGGTACTTGATGCCTGACACATAGTCGGTTACAGTGCCCATGACTACGGGCAACGAGAAGCAGGTGGACTCCAGTTCAGATATCAACTCAGCACCCTGCTTCGGCACCTTGGGCATGTATTTCTCACAGCCGGTGAAGTCAACTGGGTAATCGAACACGGTATCCCATATGTCAGCCAGCTTCCAGTAGAAGTAGTCACCCATCTGTACCATGTCTTGCATGTTCTTGCGAACGCCGAGGTACGTCTTAGAGTAGCACGCTTCGATCATGTCTTCAGGTGCAGGGAACTTGGCTTGCCACTGGGTCAACGCCTTGTAACCGGCCTGACCTCGGAAGTGACGACGCTCACTGGCGCGTTGAGCTACACCGTACACAGCGTGCAGGTACTCGTAGAACTTCTTGCCTTTGTACGCGCTGGCGATAGCGGCGATACCTGGGTTGTAGTACGTACACCAAGCCAGCACGTATCGCAGCTTCTGATCGTACGATAGCTCAGCACGCTTGAGCAGCATGTAGCCTGGGTCTGCGTCTTCCAAGCGAAACATCATCGACGCGAACTTGCGCCAGTCGTCGGTATCATCGCGTGATACGATGTGTTGCACGTTCATAGCTTCTTCTCCAAGAGTTGGGGGTACCGGGTTCTTTGAATCGGTGTACGCCAGACACGGTCTCGTACGCGTAGTCACCTAACACGTAGTTATCATAGCCAGCGCTGACCAAGGTTTCACCTAGATTGTCTACGTCGTACCCTACTTCAGCTACTGTAGGTACGTGGTACCCACACAAAGAGGCAGGAACCGGCATGTTGGTAGCACCGCAAAGCGGTATCGGTTTGCTAGCCTGCCAGCCGCTAACAGGGGGTAGGTAGACGTGCCTATACCTGTTGCACAGTAACCGAGCCATATACAGCCAAAGCCCGTGCTGAGCGTACATGTTGTTGGCTAGCATGGGCTTCAGCGTTTGCCTGTCCCTGGTTACGATACGTGTGTGGTTGCACAAGATGACTGCACAGTCCACACCGATAGACTGTGCGTCGTACAGTGCGCAGATACGCGCCTGTAGCCAGTCATCACCGTGTACGCGGATGACCTTGCCACCACCTAGAGGGTTGAACATCTGGTCTGGCCAGTACTCACCCTTTGGTGCCAACATGTAAAGAGTCATGCTAAGGTTCATGACAGTAGATCCCCTACAGACATGGCGTGCATCGCCTTCTTGGTACGGTACTCTTTCAACGCGTCGATGATGTTCTGCTGTCCTTTGGCCTTGCGATCGATAGCAGCCATGATAACCTCATCAACCGTGTTGCGTGCGACTATGTAGTGGGCAACCACAAACGGATTGGGCTGGCCAGGACGTTGGATGCGGCGCATGAGCTGAAGGTGCCACTCGAGTGAGTACGTCAGGCCAAAGTTCACGATGGTGTGACAAGCGTGTTGCAAGCCGTCCAAGCCGTGTGCTGCACTGGCTGGGTGTACGAGCAGTTCACCTACCTTACGTTGCTGCCACTGTTTGATGATGGTGCCCGTGTCGCGTGCGTTGCCCTTGTTGCCACCACCCATGACCTTAGCCTGAGGGAACATCTTCTGCAACCCAATCAGGTCGTGCCTGAAAGCGAAGCCGATGAGTAGCTGGTCCCCGGTGCCTTCGCGTATCTCTTCAAGCGCCTTGAGCTTGGCATCGTGTATCTTGACCACGTGTCTTGCGACCACGCTACCCTCGTCGTCTTCTTCGTTGACGTAGAGCATACCATTGGCCAGCTGTTGGCACTTCATAGATAACGTAGCAGCCGTCTCGGCGTCAACGACGTGCCCGTGGTCCAGGTCCAGGAAGAACTCCTTCTCAAACCTGTCGTACTTAGCACGGGCATCAGGGGGCAAGTCTACGTACACCACGTTACGTACGATCTTCGGCATGTCGATGTAGTCTTCGGCTTGCATACAGAGCACCACAGGACGGATAAGCCCGTTGATGGTTTGCTCTGCACCATCGTTAGCTTCGAACTTGTACCCGTTGTAGTCAGCCTGTTGGAAGAAGCGCCTACGGTAGCGGTCAATAGCACTGCCCAGCCGCATACCCTCATCCACGATGTACATCTGCGACCACAGGTCTAGAAGACCATTGGGGCTAGGGGTACCAGTCATGATGACACGACGCTTGAACCGTTTCAGCAGTGGCTTCAGCTTTTTGAAACGCAGTGCCTTATGGTTCTTGAACATGCTTGACTCGTCGATGGCCAGCATGTCATACGGGAAGTCGTAGCTCTTACGCTTGCAGTACGCAGCCAGCACGCGAATGAGCCAAGCCAGTTGCTCAGGGTTGATGATGTGTATCTCAGCACCTGAATTCATAGCCTGGATGCGGTAGTACTCGTTACCGTGTAGCAGCTTGAAGCGTAGGTGCCGAGTGTGTTCCCACTTACGCGCTTCTTGACGCCACACACCATACATCACACGGACAGGTGCCACCAGCAACACCCGGCGGATGTCACGTGTCTTCAGCAGGTCAACAATCGCTGTGAGCAGGCTAACCGTCTTGCCCAAGCCCATGTCCAGAAACAGGGCCGAGTAGCGGTTCTTCTTGGTGAATTCCACTGCTCGGTTCTGGTACTTACGGAGTTGTCGTCGTTGCAGCATCTTGGTCTTTCGGCATCTTGTTGCACCCGTATTTCATGCTCGCCCCTGCTCAGGTGGCGCCCAGCCCATGGAAACCAGTGCGGCCACCACCTCTGGTTCCTTGGTGTCGATGGAAGCGAAGTTCTCAGCCAGCATCAGTTCGCCCGCGTGCATGACGATGTGCTGCTGCAAGATACCAGTGGTAGCATTGCCTTCCACTGCGATGTGGCGTTGCACGTTGATCAGTTGTGCGGTGGGGTCGTTAGAAGAGCTCATCTACTTTCTTTCGTTCATTGAGGTACTGTTCAACTTGGTCCTTCGTGTAAAGGACAAAAACCTTGAAGCCCATTTTGCGTAACCACGAATGGACCCTTTCCTGCCTGGGTTCAAAGCGCGAACCCTTGGGCTTCTTCATCTCGATGAAGTGTAGTACACCACGAGGCCACAACACGATACGGTCCGGCCACCCACGCAAGAAGCGTACCTTGATGGCTTTGCCACCACCTTCGGTAACGCCCTCGCGTAAGGTCTTCTCAACCTGGGACTCGCGTACAACAGCCTTGAAGGCTATCATGGTCAGCCCTTCCGGTAACGCACGCACTCGAACCCCTCTGAGTTCAGTGGTATGCCCTTGGTCCAAGAAGGCAGTGTACAGATGAGCTTGTTCAACTCCTGCACACTGCCTTCCCCTACGCGCTTGAGCGTGACAAGTTCATCGTGTACAGTGGTAGTCACTGGGTACTTGTTGCGTTCAGCGTTGTACATGCCTTCGACCATCACGTCGCACGCTATACCTTGCACCGCGTTCTCAATGAGCTTACCGCCATACGTGCTCTCACGCACCCACTTGTACTTCACCTCAGTACGGAACGTCAGCTTCTTGGCTGGCCTACCGAACCGTTCGGTGGTCTCTACGCGCGCATACGGGTACATGATGGGGCGACCACTGGGCAGTTCCATGACCAGCCAGTGTTTGTGCATACTGAACTCAACCTTATCGCGGAACAAGGTAGGCACCTTAGTCTGCACCGCACGGATAGCGCATGACTCGATGTCTTTCCACCCGCTGACGATAGCAGGTACGTCTTTGCGGTACGCCTTCACAGCCTCAATAGCAAACGGTTCTTCGATGATGAGGCCAGCATTAGCGCAGTAGTCAACGAACTTGGGGCCACTGAGTTGGTACCCGCACCCCAGGACAAGGTTCTTGGCGATACGACGTTGTTCGTCATCGACCTTATCGTACGGTACGTTGAACAACCTGGAGGCCATGACCTTGTACACGTCGAGACCCTTACGGTAGTTCTCAAGCATACTGTGTTCGTCACACAACCAAGCCAGCACACGGGCTTCAATAGCGGTGTAGTCAGATACAACGAAGCGGTAGCCATCAGGTGCCTTGATGAACCCACGCATACACTCGCTGATAGCGGTGATAGGCCACTCGAAGAGCAAGTCAAACAGGTCTGAGTCACGCTTCTCCAGCATACGGAACACTTGGTCCGGCCGTCTAGTACCCTTGCCACCCCGGATAAAGTTCTGTGGTTGTATGAGCTTGCCAGCAAACCGGCCTGTGTGGGCACCGTGGTACAGCAGCGTACCGCGCACGTAGTCATCGTTTATGTCTACGCTGCGTTGCATGGCTAACAGCTTCTTGGTGCTGGCCTTGCCAGCTTCAATGCGCAGCAGCAACAGATCCTTAGCCTGCTGAGGCATGTCTTCACCGTGAAGCTTCAAGTAGTCGCGCACGGTCTGGGCCTTCATGTTCTCAAGGTCTACACCCATACCGCTGAACACTTGCATCATCTTGTCGCGCTGCGTAGCCCGTATGCCGCCAGAGAGCTTACGGACTTTGGCGTCGATGCGCTTCTCGAGGTCGCCAACTACCAGCAGGGCGTTCTCAACACCTTGCTTGTCGAGCGGTATGCCTCGCTCGTTTAGCTTCATGGTGTACTGGTGCAGCTTGCGCTGGATGGGACGCATCTCAGGCATCTCACGCTCAGCAGCCCGTTCGGTGCGCACGTCGTCTTTGCAGTACACGCCAAACCGGGCGAACATGGCTGGCTCGTCAGCCCATGTAATACGGGTACGTGGGTCTTTCAGGGTAGGCTTACGCGGGCTACAGAACACCTTGATGAGCTTGGCACCCTCAGGGTTCTTGCGCTGGGTCAGGTTGAGCGCAATGGCCACCTTGTCCAGTGACCTAGGTAAGCCAGCAGCAGCCGCACGGGCTGCACTGCACTGCCACTGGTTCAAAGCGATCCTTGGTGCGCCCAAAACAGGCACCATGTAGTTGTCCCATACTGTGCGCTCAAACTCTACGTTGAACGCCCTAACGATACCACCTGCTTCGATGTGCTCGACCACACGTAGCGGTAGGCGCTTAGTCTTGTGAGGAAGCCACAGGCCCACGTCTTCGTCAGGTTCGCTGGCAAAGCCCCACCCCATCATCAGTACCTCGAACGACGGGTCACGCACGTACCTATACGCGCCGACCACCTTGATGTTCTGCTCACTGTACGTCTCGAAGTCAATGTGTAGTGGGTCGATCATGATGTGTGCTCGTTGCAGCGGTAGTCCCCGTTCCCGTAGTGGCCCCAGCCTACGGGTATGTAATGGGGTGTCGGGGTAGGCAGTTCGTCTTTTGTTGGCAACGCACCAGCCATCTCTACTGAGTACCAATCACCACGCTGCATCTTGCTGCACTTGGAACAAGTGTACACCGCGTACCCTGCTACCTTCACCGCGTGTACGTCTATGAACGGCTTCATGTTGGTTCCTTTAGACAGTTACGCCCCTGGGCTTTACAGCGACAGGGGCGTTAGGTTGACGACGTGCCCGATTACGGCAGTGACACGGTCATGCCAGCCAGACGGGACTCGCCGGACTCGAGCTTGATGAGCTCAGCACGTTCCAGCGAATACAGCAGGGGGCGCAGCTTGCGAGTGTGGATCTCGAGCTTGGCAGCGAGGTCGCGGCTGTTGATGGGCTTCTTCACCATCTTGGGGATCTTGGCCAGCAGGGCGTCACGTTCACCTTCTTCAAAGGTGACAGGCTCCTTGGGCTTCTTGGCCTTGGGTGCCTTAGCGGTCTTGCTGGTGCCCATCAGGTCGTCTTCGGCTTCAGCAGCCTTCTTGGCGGGTGCCTTCTTGGCAGCAGGCTTGGCCTCGGCTTCAGCAGCCTTCTTGGCGGGTGCCTTCTTGGCAGCAGGCTTGGTGCCAAGAAGGTCTTCGTCAGATTCAGCAGGCTTGGCGGTCTTCTTGGATGCGGTCTTCGACATGGTCATACTCCTAAAGGAACGGAATGAAAGTTGATACGGATGTGCTTAGAAGGCGTCTGGGGGTCTCGATCAGCGTAGGCCCGGAACCCATACTGTCGTCTATGTGGTGCCACCACCTTAGCGATGCGTTGCAATCCGCACCGTTCACTAGGTTTAGCCACAACCAAGTTCTACCGCCTTCTAAGCACACCCTGTTGCGTTAAAGCAAGACGCATTGTAGCATCTTGCACTGAACTTCACTTGGGGTTTTCAGCCCATCAGGTCATCGTCATCATCGCGGCTGCGACGGGTAGCCCGGCTGGCAGGGCGACGCACTGGTGTGTCATCGTCATCATCGCGGCTGCGACGTGACTTGGGCTTGCTGTCACCACCGAACTCATCTTCAGCGTTCTTACGGCCGGAGATACGACCCATGCCTTCGCCACGCTTTTGGATGTTGTTGAGGAACAGACCCACGCCCTTGTTACCGTCGGTGTCGTACCAGTACAGCCCGTAACTGACACGGCACTTCATACCGGGGAAGATCTCATCACGGTCCATGATCGCTGTAGCCGACTCGTCGACGATGCCAGGAGCACTGCTCGACTTGAAGCTGACCATGCGGCGACCAGGAAGGAACGGTTCACCGTACTCTTCATACTCTTCAGCGTCACGGATGGGGTTGCCCAGCTTGCCACGTTCCATCAGCTGCGGTGCCTTGGGTCCAGCCTTCTCGATGGCCAGTGCTTCGATGGCTTCTTCCATCTCCGACAGGTCAGCACGCTTGTCGAACACGAGCATGATGCTGTACTTGTCTTTGGCCTTGGGGTCTTTACCCTTGTTGCGGTTCTCACGCGGTTCGAACACGTACACGAATGTAGCGATGCCGTCCGGTGTGATGTACGACGGCTTGTCGTTCTTTGCCATACAGGCTCCTTTCAGTTGAGGTGGGTGTCAGGCTTCATTATCTGCAAACTCATTGGCAGCAGAAGCCTTTTCAATACAGGGTGTCTTCTCCGTAAAGTCAAGCAGGCTGGCCAGAGGGTTAGGTGCCTCTTTCTGCCCCTTGGCTTTACGAGGCCACAGCTTCTTACCTCGCAGTGCCTTCTCGGCCTGTGCGGGGGAGAGGAGCTCACGTGGCTGGCGTTCATCTACAGACAAGCCAAGCTTCCCGAGCAGCTTGTCAGCCAGTGAAGGGTCTTTCCAGATACGACGCGGTGGGTTCCAGCCTAGCTCGTAGCCTGGGATAGACTCACCACGTTGCAACGCGTCCAGCGTAGATGCCAGGAAGTCTTCCAGGAAGACCTTGACCATAGGCACTTGCGCAAGCAGTGCAGCCCTGTCGGCTGGCTTCAGCTTGTTGGGGTCGTGACGCTTGAACTCCACGATGGCCACGTCAGTCGCTTGCTTGGCTTGCGCCTTGCATTTGCCAGACGCGTAGCAGTAACGGCACCAATCACCAGCAAGCCGGGGAGGGTCGTCACTCAGCGCCAACAAAGCAGCAGGCTTCACCGTCTCATCCAACCACGCCATCAGCTGGTTGTCGTTGACTGAGTGTTCGCGTACTGGCTTGGTACCGCGTGTGTTCGGTTGCACGATGACACTTCGATACCGACGGTAGCGTTTCTGCTTCGCGTGGCGCTGACCAGCATGGTACAGCAGTGTCTGTGTGTTCCCCTTGGCTTCGACCTTCCATGTACCGTGTTTGTAATCCAGCACGACACACTCGATCGGGTAGTTGTCGATGATGACGTCGGTGGTACCCCAAAGAACGTCTTCGCCGATACCCACCGTTGGTCCGGCGTGCAGGGCGTGTTCCACCCGTAAGACTGCTTCAGGGTACTGGGATAGGTAGCCATTGACCCAGTCAATGACGTACCCAACACCAGTAACCATCTTGTCGTCAACGACCATGAGGCCTTTGCCAAGCAAGCACCCCAAGAAGCGCTCTGGGTCAGACCCTAGGCGCAAGCACACCTCGAGTAGAACGTGCGCACTGGTGCCTTCCAAAGCGGCTTCAGACTCCTCGTACGGTTTGTCTGCATTGGCTTTGGCGCTACCAGGGCACTTCAACCATCGGTGTGAAGCACTAGGGCTGAGGAACGCATGTTTCATGGGGTGTCCTTGGGTTAGCCCATCATGTCGTCTTCGCCTGCTGCTTCCAACGCGGCTTCCACGTCGGCCAGGAAGTCCACGAACGAGTCTTCGTCGAGATCGCTCAACTTGGCTGCACCGTGTTTCTTCAACAGCTTCTTGGCCTGATCACGGTCAGCGTCCACCAGTTCAGCGAACTTGGGCTGCACGTCATCTTCCAGGCTCAGTGCTTTCTTCTTGGCAGCAGCCTTCTTGGCAGCAGGCTTGGAGGCAGTGGCCTTGCGACCCTTGGGCGTCTTGTCGGCGTCGTCGTCACCCAGGTCATCGTCAGCAGCCATCAACTCGTCGACCTTGGTCTTCAGTTCAAGCCAGTCGCCCTCGTCGACCTCGCTGAACTTGCCCGCACCGACGTGCGACAAGGCTTCGACCAGTGCGTCCTTGCCCTTGGCACCAGACAAGGCTTCCAGGGCTTCACGCATGTCGTCTTCGGTCAGCTCTGCCGCCTTCGACGCCTTCTTGGCGGCTGGCTTGGAGGCTGCAGACTTGCCTGTTCCCCGTACAGATTTTGCAGGCGTGTCATCATCTCCCTCAGCTTCGCCACCACTCCCGGCATTTCGAAAGGTGCCTGCGATGGCCATCAGCAGTTCAGACATCTCGTCAAACTGTTTGGCGAGTTGCTTCGTGTTCAAAGTCATGAGTATCTCCAATAGGTAGGGTGTGCCCCATGCAACCGGGGGCACGTCGGTACAGACATTGTCAAGCCCGGTGATCAGGCTTTTGCGGCCTTCTTAGCAGCAGGCTTCTTGGTGGCAGGTTTGGCCTCAGTGGCAAACAAGCCCATGTCAACGAGCAACGGCTTGAGGTCTTGCCACACCATCTCGATGAACGTCTTCTTCTCATCGAACATGAGCTCTCCGTAAGCGGTGCTCAAGTGCTGCGCTGGCGTCACCTTAGCCTTACGCTCAGGGTGGCTGTTGCGCTTGCCTACCGATGGTATCTGTACGTCACCACCGATCAGGTCCTCGTCATCTTCAGGCGGAGGGTCTTCCTTCGCGGTAGGGAAGGGTGACGCACGTTGCACGATAGGGGCGTGCGCTGGCAACGTGAACGTGGTAGTACCAGCTGAGTTAGGTGACCGGGTAGGCTCTGGTGCAGGCTCAGGCTTTTCCTTGCCGATCTTGATACCCATGTCGGTCAGCTCCTCACGGAGGGAACCACGAGTCAGGTCGGTGTCGTTCTCGAGCCTGCTCATCAACCGGGTGTTCTTGGTTTCCATGGCTCGCAGTACCAGGGTCAGCACTTCGTTGCTGATGCCTGCCTTCTTGCAGACATCGCGTTGACTGATACTGTGCTCTCGGTGCATCTTAGCGGCGACTACCGCACGCTGGATACTGGTGAGCTTACGACGGAGCACGTTGCAAGCCATGATGTAGCCATCTGGGTCTGAGCCCGTGTACTCCATCGTCTTCAGATTGGTGCCAGTCTTGTGACACGCACGGTAGCGGTGCCAGCCGTCGAGTACCTTGCCTTGGTACAGCGTGATAGGGTACACGAGGCCACGTTCGGCAACGTCATCACAGAGTGCTTCGAATTCTTCGTTGGTCATGCCTCCCGGCATAAGGAAGATCGCACGTGGGTGTTGTTCGTACTGCTGTAATGCCATACAGGGTTCCTTTCGCTTGGTTTGTGGTGGGGCTGCAATTATGCCTGGGAGGGATCCAGGCCAAATCCGGAATACGGGGTCAGCTCTTTAGCCACGCCATCCGGAAGCATAGCCAGTACGCGTTGCTCTACCTTCTGGTAGTCGTAGACACTGGGTGCCTTGACGAAGTCGACCTTGTCCAAGTGGCCGAACACACCTTTGTGGCCACCAGCCAGCAGCTTCTCAGCTTGACTAGCAGGTACGCGACGCACGACGGCTGGAGGTTGACCAAAAGGGCGCTCGGTGCGCAACAAGGCGTGTGCGTCTTGGCCGGTACACAGTTGGCACACCGCACGACGGCTGGCTGTAGGCATGATCACATGCACGGTAGTAGTCATCAGGTTCTCCAGTTAAGCCAGCACATGCTGGCCTTGAAATTGTATAGACTCGCGATTAGAACAAACGCCCAACAATCTGCCAGCCGTTCTTGCGTGCGGTGCGTGCGCAGCACACAACAGCAGTACCATCGGCGGTGAACGCTGCGACAGGGCGACGGCGGCGACCGTCGAATGCGGCGTCACCAGCTTCGATGATGGAGGACACAACGGTAGGGGCGAGCTTGTTAGACATGATTGAGTTCCTTGCTGTTCAGTTGATCGATGTAGTTATTTTCATGAAGAGCCTCGTGAAGCACAAGACCCTTCATGATGCTAAGGTATCAACTCAGCAGAGGATCAGCCTTTTTAGTGGTCTTCTTGGCAGGTGCCTTCTTGGCAGCAGGCTTGGCCAGTTCGACCTTCACCTCTTCAATCTTCACAGGCTTGGCGACCTTGCTAGGCTTGTTGAACAAGCGACCTTCGATCTTCCAGCCGTTCTTCTTGGCGGTGCGCAAGCAGCACACGAC